>Ga0335069_10003367_pt1 | contig 24201 bp, 24 predicted proteins | sample Lox_Sample_11_FD_206714 | JGI IMG/M metagenome (GOLD analysis project Ga0335069, IMG submission 206714) | Soil microbial communities from Loxahatchee National Wildlife Refuge, Florida, United States - Lox_Sample_1.1 | ecosystem: Environmental > Terrestrial > Soil > Wetlands | place: USA... | reverse complement strand
CCATCACAGCCTTGCCGGCGTCGGTCGGGAGCGAAACGTACCATGGCACGAAGTAGGGCAGCGGCCACATGGCGCTGTCGCCAGCGAAACCAACCGCATCACGAACCGTGAAGGGTCCGAGGAACGGCAGCACCAGGTACGGCCCATTGCCGATACCCCAGCGGCCGAAGGTCAGCCCAAGGTCGTTGTCGCTCTGCTTGAGTCCAAACCAGTGATCCGCAGGATCAAAGAATCCCGCAACACCGACGGTGCTGTTGATCCCAAAACGAGCCAGTTCACCGCCCGCCTGCGGCAACTTCAACTGTAGAGTGTTGTTTACGAAGCGCGGGATGAAATTGACGTTGTTGAAGAAGCGCCCGACGCTCTCGCGCACAGGAGTAGGGGCGATAGCGGCGTATCCCGAGGCTACCGGATGCAAGACATAGTGGTCGAGCTTCAGGTTGAACCAGAACATCTTCTCGTTGAAGCCAGCCAGCGGATCGCTGTAGACCTGCGAGTTCTCGCCCGGCGGATGAGGTGGCATCTTATCTTGCGCCAGCGCCGGCGATGCGAATGAGAACATCGCAAGAGCCGCGATTATTACAGAGGATTTTTTTCCCTTCACTATTCTTCCCAATGGCCTCCGCTCCTGTCGGGGGCCAATAATACAGCGCCGCCCCGCTCTTGTCATGGTTTTTCGATACGCTTATCGCGAAATCTTCACCCCGCGGCAGAGACTCCTAATTGCTGCTGTTTGGCCTTGAGATCCGCCAAGAGCTTATCGAAACCGTTTTCATTGATGACGCGATTAAACTGATTCCGATAATTCGCGATGATACTGATGTTTTCGACCGTAACGTCGTAGACCATCCAGCTCCCGTCTTTCTGTTCGAGCAGATAGTTGACTGGAATCGGTGGCTTGGTCGCCTGATTGATCTTCGTAAAGACCTGCGCGTAGCCGTCACCGAGCGACGTCTGCTTCAGGAAGTCGACTGTCTGGCCGGCATAATCGCCAATTTTGCTCAGATAGGCAGCTTCCATGAAGCTCTTGAAAACTGCCGTGAAGTTCGCCCGTTGGTCCGGCGTGAGCGTTTTCCAATGATAGCCGAGAGCCGAGCGAGACATCTCAGTGAAGTCGAAACGTGGCTCCATCAGGGTCCGTAATTGGGCCTGCTTTTGCGGAATCGGCATCTGCTTGTTCCCCAAAATCTGCAGTGCCTGATTCACGAACTGCTGTGTCGTGCCAAGCGCGCTCGTGTCGGTAGCCGCTAATGATCTTGAAGCGAACGTCGCGATCAACAAAGTGCAGGCCAAAGCGATCACGAGCAGCTTTGGCTTCTTATCGATGCCGTAATTCATAAGTACTTCTGAATTATCCTCCATACTCCAAGACTCAGCGGGTAGCATTAATATTATTGTCCGCTACCCTTCTTTTCGCCACTACCAGAGCCTGAACCGGCATTGTTTATGAGCTGACCAACCAGATCCTCAAGGACCACTGAAGATTGCGTATGACGAATAACGTTCCCGTTAGCTAAAGTCTTGTCTCCGGGCCCAAGTGCGATTGAAACGAATTTGTCCCCGATGATACCGCTGGACTTCACCGCTGCGATCGCTTCGTCGTCTATCTCGACGCCCTGATCTATACGAAGCATTACATGGGCGCGATTATCGACTAGCGAGATCGGTCCGACCTTGCCGACGCCAACCCCCGCGATCTCGACTAAATCGCCGCTTTTCAAACCGGCGACGCTATCGAAATTCGCGAACAGTGTGTAGCCCGGGACCGGAAAGAGTTCGACCTTGCCGAGCCTGACCGACAGAAAAATGAGCGCCACTATCCCGGCGAGGGCGAAAAGTCCGACGATAAATTGAGTGGTGCGACTGGCGTACATTGGATTATCTGGCCTTGCTTGAATTAATGCCGGTGGAGCCCCGGCGATTCTGCAATCTTTCTCCCAATTTTGATGCTACCGTCCCGGCGTCGCGATGACCTGCGAGAGCGGACGTTCTTCTTCGTCCGTCGATCGGCCAGCGAGGAACTGCCGAAAATTTGGATTATCGGATGCCATAACTTCTTTAACCGTGCCGAACAGCTCGATTTTCCCAAGATGCATATAGGCGACGCGATCGGAAAATTCGAACACCTGCGGCACGTCATGGCTCACCATGATTGCGGTCAGATCAAACTTGCTCTGGGTCTCCCGCACCAACGCATGAATTGAATGAGTGCGTGTCGGATCGAGTCCAGTGGTGGGCTCGTCGAGCATCAAGATTTTCGGACGACGCACCAAGGCACGGGCCAGCGCGGCCCGCTTCTGCATCCCACCGCTCATCTCGGAAGGGAATTTCCTTTCCATTCCCTCCAACCCGACTTGCTTGAGCACTTCCAGCACACGATCGCGGATTTCGCTTCGGCTCAGGGCGGTCTTTTCAACCAGCGGAAACGCGACGTTATCGAAGACGCTCATCGAATCGAAGAGCGCGCCCGCCTGGAAGAGCATCCCGAACTTTTCGCGGACCCCATCGAGACCCCGCGTGCCGAGCTTGGTCACATCCGCGCCGTCAATAACGATACTGCCTGAATCGGGCCGCAGGAGCAGGTTCAGATGCTTCAGGAAGACCGTCTTGCCGCATCCGCTGGGTCCGACGATCGTGGTTATCTCGCCGGTGGGCAAATCGATATTGACCCCGTTCAGCACCTGTTGTTGGCCAAAGCGTCGCTTGAGATCCCGCACCACGATCGCGGGTTGCGCGCCATTGCCGTTTTGCCTGACTTCGTTCATCGGCCCAGATCTTCTACAGGAGAATCGACGTCATGAAATAGTCCCACGCCAGGATCATCACGCTGGATAGAACTACCGCTTCGGTGGTCGCGCGACTCACACCAGTTGCCATCCGTGCTGCGTAATAGCCCTTGTAGCAGCAGACCCACATCACCACGATGCCGAAGACGAAGGCCTTCTCGATACCCGTGGCGATATCGTGGCGACTCATATTTTGCGCGATACCGTTAAAGAAAGGTCCATTCGGCGCTCCCATCAGGCCCACGCCGATAAGCCATCCACCCCAGATGCCTATGACATCAAAAATGCTGGTCAGAAGCGGAAAACTGATCACACCGGCGAGGATGCGCGGTGAGACGAGGTACTGAACCGGATTGATCGCCATTACGGTCAGCGCATCAACCTGCTCGGTCGCTTGCATCGCACCAATCTCGGCAGCCATCGCCGAGCCTGCTCGAGCAGTGATCATGATCGCGGAAAGAACCGGACCGAGTTCACGTACCAGCACCAGTGCTACGACCGTACCCAGCGCACCCTCAGAACTGAAACGCCGGAGCGTGTTGTAACCCTGCAAGCCGAGGACCATTCCAGTGAAGAGTCCGATGAGACCGACTAAAAAGAAGGAGTCCGCGCCGATAGTGCGAATTTGCCGGATGAGAAGTCGTGGCTTATAAGGCGGCAGCAGGACGTAAAATACTGCCGTCGCCAAAAAAAGGACAAAATTGCCAAGGCGCGTAATCGAATCGATTATCGACGCCCCTAAACGCTCGATCATTCCCAATGCAACACCGTCGCGGCCTGAAATGTCAGTCGTGCAGCATACCTAGCCGCGCCAAGTGCGCGTAAGTATGTGTCATTGAGGACGAGCGGGCAAACTCGATTAAATCTTCGGGTACGTCGAGATCGAGCGCCGGGCGAATCAGACGAACAACCTTGCATGCTATTCCGCTTTCGCGGCAGCTCTCGCGATGGCGTACGAGGCTTAATCGGCCGAATTGGGTCGCGATCGCATCGAGTGGTGTACGCACCATCATGTTGGTGCCTGAGAAATCGCGAGACGGCACCAATACGACCCCTTGGCCAAGTTCTTCTTCGGCCGCGAAGGAGGTGTCGATGTCCTCGCCGGTGACTAGTGGAATATCCGAAAGAATAGTACAGGTCGTTCTAACACCTGCTTGCTTAAGATGTTCTGTCGCAAGCGCAACGGCAACGTTGAGGCCGCGCGGGAATTCTTCATTGATTGTAAGTGCACCGCTTCGCTCTGCCATCCCGAGCAAAGCCGAATCTGAGGTTACGACGGCCACGCTATCAGCCAAGCGGGAGCTCAGAGCAGCGCTGAGCACATCCTGAAACATCGCGGTAGCAAGGTTGGCTCGCTCCGTATTCGACGGCAATGCAGGGGCGAGCCGGGTCTTGGCCAACGCCAACTGCTTTGCGGCTATGAGTACGACGCGCACAGCGACCTTATAACGCAGGCCGCGTGCCCGCGCCAACGCGGAATCACGGAAGTACGGCTTGACTATCCAGCGGGTTGCAGCAGACAATTCCTCATCCCAAATGACGCTTATCAGGCTTGGAGCGTGCCTCTGCGCGGAGGATCGTCTGGGCCATCGTTGAGGTTACGGCTAATGACGCGAACGATTCAGCGGCGCTCGTTTTCGAATACCGTCCGTTTTGCAGGTTTGAGCTTGGGCCTGTTTCTGGTGGCCGGGACCCTCGCTGGATGCACCCACAAATCGGCGGACAGCTATATCGAAAGCGGCGATCAGGCGCGTCAGAGCGCACAGCTCGCTCAAGCTGAAGTTGATTACCTGGCTGCGATTAAGGCAGCACCGGAAGATGCTCGACCACATATTGTGCTCGGCAACCTCTACGCTTTCGAGAAGAAGTTCGACGCCGCTCGCGCCGAGTTCGTAAAGGCCATTGAGCTTGCACCCAAGGACCCGGTAGCACACGCTGCCGTCGGGAACGCTTATGCCGAGCAAGGGCAGTACGGGCCTGCCGAGAATCAGTTGCGAGCAGCAGTAGCATTACAACCCGCCGATGGAGGATATCGTCTCGCGTTAGGTGAAGTATTGGCCAAGGAGCAGAAGAATGCCCCGGCCGAAGACGAATTGCGGACGGCCGTCGGGCTCGATCCCAAAAATGCGCATACCCATCTCGCCTTGGCCAATCTGCTCGGGACGGAGCCTAATCGGCAGGACGAAGCGCAAGCCGAACTGGCGGAGGTGAGAGCCCTCGATCCCACGCTCTTACCTGCTGCTCCGACATCCGCAGGCGCTGCTGCGTCTCCTGCCGCATCTCCCGCGATGTCTCCGGGTGGTGCTCCGATTCCTGCGACGGCGAGTGGGGCTCCTCGGCCGCGGGCTAAGGTTAAGGACATCGACAAACGCTTTCAGCTCACCCACGATTCGCCGGTTTACGAGAATCCCGATGCGAGTTCGCGTGTCGTGGCGCAGGTCCATCGCGGAAAATTCGTCCATATCACCGGAATCACCGGCGACTGGTTCAGAATTCAGCTAAAGACGGGAGTGGTCGGGTTTATTCCTCTCACCGCAGCTGAGTAGAGGAGAGTCGAGTTCGTATCGGCGGGGTTTTACGCGCTGCCGATCAGGTCTTTCAGAGCTGCGTCGATAGTCGTGTAGCGCCACGCGAAGCCTGCTTCTGCCAGCCGTTCGGGCGCGACGCGTTGGCTATTGAGCAGTGGCGCCGCAGCCTCACCGAGAGCGATTTTCAGTGCGAATGCTGGAGCTGGTATCACGCACGGGCGATGCAAAAGCCGGGCGAGAGTCTGCGAAAACTCGCGATTAGTGACCGGGTTCGGCGCAGCCGCGATCATCGGCCCATCGAAGCGTGAGTCTTCGACCGCCTGCGTGATTATTCCGATCATGTCCGCAAGATGAATCCACGGGACGTATTGGTTACCCGAACCGATCGGCCCGCCGAGCCCCATCCGGAAGGGCGTGATCATCTTGGCCAGTGCCCCGCCTTCGGGCCCCAGCACGATACCGATTCGCGGGATGAAGACTCTTATGGCTACGCTGCGCGCTTCGAGCGCTGCCGCCTCCCAATCCTGGCAGAGACGAGCAAGGAAGTCGCTTGCGGGAGGATGGTCATCGGAGACAACCGTCGAGCCGCAATCGCCGTAATAGCCGATCGCACTGGCGGAGATCAGAACAGTCGGGCGTGGGGTGCTTTGCTTGATCGCCGCGACGATTTGGCGGGTGAGCTCGACGCGGCTCGTGATGATGCGTTGCTTGCGGTCCTCCGTCCAGCGCTGGCCGACAACCGGTTCTCCCGCCAAATTGATTATCGCGTCGCTGCTGCTGACGGCCTTCTGCAGATCGGCTTGCTGTCCTGAAGCTATCAGTCCGACTTTGTTTCCGAGCAAAGCGCGAGCTTTGACCTCATCGCGCACGAGGGCTGCGAGTTGATTGCCTGAGCCGTTCAGGTGGCTTACGAGTGCGCGCCCGATAAATCCCGTCGCGCCGGTGATTAGTAGCCGCATACAAACAGGGTTGCATTTTTCAGATGGGGAAGAAATTTCTCTGCGGGCCGGACTAGAGATCAGGCGTTGACTGCGGTAGAGAGCGGGCTTTCGCTGCGAAGTTCGATCCGATCACCGACCATGGTACCGCTTCGTTTGGCAGCACCCGGCGCAAGTTCGAGCGCCTTGCGAGCCGAAAATAGGATCGGGGAGACGCGCCATGGTTTCAGGCTATGGCAGACGTGGACGACGCGATCGTTGCGATCGAGGAAGACGATATCGATGGCGAAACGCATGAAGAACATGTGCATCCACATGAAAGGCTCGAGGGTCTGACGGATGAAGAGCAGCCCCTCATCATCGGCGATGGTATCGCGGCCAAGCAGTCCCTTGGCCTGGCCCGAGCGACCGCCGGCGTCAGCTAAATTCGCGCAGAGAATCGTGCCTCGGGTCTGATTGAATGCCTGCAACATCGCTGGTTCTGCCCCTTAGTTTACAAATTGTTCGCCCTTGCCCCGGGTCAGGCAATAAAAAATCCTCGCCCTCCGGGCCGCTCGGCGGGTGCAGAGCCCTGTGGCAGAGCGCTGAAGTTGTACTAAAATTGCGCTATCAACGATGGGATACCTCCCCATATTTCCCGACGTCGCAGGTGAGCGATGCCTCGTGATCGGTGGCGAGCCGGTCGCGGAAGTCCGCGTTCGGACGCTGCGCGATGCGGACGCGCACGTCACGGTGATCGCGCCGACGATTACGACGACTCTCGCTGAATGGGAACAGGCGGGGCGGATTACCGTGGTTCGTCGGCGTTACCAAGGGGGCGATCTCGATGGTCACGCGTTGGCCTTTTGTACGGATCTGACTGAGGACCTCGATGCGATAGTCTCGGCGGCTCGCGCCTTGCGGTTACCGCTCAATGTCATGGACCGGCCGGCACTATGCTCTTTTATCGTTCCAGCCGTCGTGCGCCGCGGCGACCTGCAGGTTGCGATCTCGACCGGTGGGGCGAGCCCCGCCTTAGCTGGAATCATCCGCAGTGAACTCGACGAACTGTTCGGGCCGGAGTATGAATCGCTACTCGATCTGATGCGTGCGCTTCGCGATCATCTCCGGAGCAGAGAATTCACCGCCTCTGAGCGTGCAGACCTTTTGCGTGGTTTGGCGACGGACCTGCGCGCGGCGATGCTTCAGCATGATCATGCGGCGGTCGAAGATATCGTGGCACGGAGGCTCGGTATCCAATTGGATGAGTTGGGAGTGACTCTACCGGCGGGCCGGTAAAGCTGCGGGAATCAGCGTGATGAATCCGATCTGGATGATCCCGGCTATCGTCGGTTATTTCGTAGCCGCTCTGGGCTATACGACGAGTCGCCTAGGGCTAGCTCCGAGCGGTGCGCGATGGGGGAAATTCGCGCTGGCCGGAGGTGTTGCGGCTCATATCCTGGTCTTGGCGGTCACCGCGCTTCAGGCCGGCAATATACCGGTGACCAATCTGCCGGAATCGATCAGCTTTCTTAGTGCGCTTACGGCGCTGGCGGCGCTACCCTTGATCAATCGCCTGCGCCTGATCGTGATTGGCGCCTTCATCGCGCCGTTTGCGTTTATCGCGACGACGATCGCGGCGCTTACGATGCCTGGCCAACGTTTGCAGATGCCCGATGCACTCCGCAGCGCCTGGCTGCCGGTTCATGTCACGCTGGCATTCGCCGGGTTTGCACTTTTCGTGCTCGCTGCCGGAGTCAGCCTCGTTTACCTGATCAATGAGCGTCGTCTGAAGACCAAGCGCCTGACCGCACCCACTGACGAGCGGATGCCGAGCCTCGAAAAGCTCGATCGCATCAACTATCGCCTGCTGGGGATGGGCTTCCTGATGCTTAGTCTCGCGATTGTCACGGGCGCGATTTGGGCCGACGCTACCTGGGGCCGCTTCTGGTCGTGGGAACCGCAGGAATCGTGGTCGCTGGTCGTATGGCTGATGTACGCCGCATTGCTGGAATCGCGCCTGACCGTCGGATGGCGCGGGCGTCGCGTCGCGGCACTCACGCTGGTGGTCTTCACGGTTTTGATTAGTTCCTTTGTCGGCGTGAGCCTGGTCACACCGGGCAAACATGGTGGGAGCTTCGGCTGATGACTGATCGCAAGCTCTTCGTCGTGGGCGTGAACCATCGCACCGCCGAGGTCGCGGTGCGCGAGCAACTCGCCTTTCCCGATGCGGCTATCGTTCCGGCTCTAAGTCGTATCCGTGAGCGCTTGCCCGCTGTGTCGGAGGCCGCGCTGGTCTCGACCTGTAATCGCGTTGAGGTGGTGGGTTTGGCTACCGAACAACCACCGCATCCGAATGCGATTGCGGAGTTCGTCGCCACCGAACGGGGTATCGCGCCTGGCAACTTTTCTTCGTCGCTTTATTTTTTTGAAGGGCGCGAGGCCGTACGCCATCTGTTTCGGGTCGGCGCAAGTCTCGATTCGATGGTCGTCGGCGAACCGCAGATCCTGGGTCAGCTCAAGCTCGCCTACTCGCATGCCGTCGCGGCGGGCACGGCCGGTCCGGTGCTCCATCGCGCGTTCCATCGGGCGTTTGCGGCAGCCAAGCTGGTTCGCCGCGAAACATTGGTGGGCTATGGTGCAGTCTCGGTCAGCTCCGCAGCGGTCACGCTCGCCGGGCAGATCTTCGACACGCTTGCCGACAAGACCGTGATGCTGATGGGAGCGGGTAATATCGCGGAACTGGCCGCCCGCAGTCTGAAGCGCGCGGGGGTGCACTCCCTGCTGGTCACCAGTCGGACGTTCGATAACGCCGTGGCGCTGGCGCGCGAACTCGAAGGCACTGCGGTTCCCTACGCGGAGTTCAAGTCGTATCTGAAGCTGGCCGACGTCGTGATCGCTTCGCTCGCTGTGCCAGAGCCGGTCCTTCAGGCTACCGAATGCGAGGCAATTATTCGCGAGCGCCGCTATCGTCCGATGTTCCTGATTGACCTCGGCGTGCCGCGGAATCTCGACGAGCGGATTAACGCAATCGATAACGTCTATCTCTACGATATCGATGATCTCGGTGCGGTCACGGCCCGCTCGATGGACGAGCGGGAGCGTGAGGCGCAAAAGGCCGAGGCGATCGTTGAGAGCGAGACCGACGCGTTCATGCGATGGCTCGATGGGTTGGAACTGGTTCCGGCGATCAAGGATATCCGCTCCAGTATCGAGCGGTTGCGTATCGACGAGCTCGAACGAAATCAGGGCTGGATCGCGACGTTGCCCGATACGGAACGAACCCGGGTCGAAGCGCTCACGCGTGGGCTGGTGAACAAGCTGATGCATCGTGTGCTGGTGGCGCTGCGCGACGAAAATGCGGACGCGTCGCAGCAGCTCTACGCTGCCGACGTAGCCCGCCGCCTGCTCTGCGCTGACCCCGAGAATGAGACCGAGCTTCTCACTTTTGCCCCCGATGAGTCTGGATCCGACGACGATCCTTCTCAAAACTAGAGCATCGCTCTTCTGTCATTCCTGCGCGCGAGTCATTCGCCGTATCGTTTGCGCAGGACAGTCTTGATACGATCGGGTCGCGCGAGGAATCCCGGCTTCCTATGCATTCCGACAGCAACCGGCAATGACTACCACGCTTCGTATCGGCTCAAGGCCTAGTGCGCTTGCGCTCGCGCAATCGACGCTTATCCGCGACTCCCTGCACCAACTGGCTCCCGGCCTGACAGTCGAAGTCGTTCCGATCAGCACGACTGGCGATAAGCTTACGACCGCATCGCTGGCGCGCGTCGGCGGTAAGGGGCTCTTTATCCGCGAGCTCGAACAGGCACTGAGCGACAAGCGGATCGATCTGGCGGTCCATTCGATGAAAGATCTGCCGGCGATCCTGCCGTCGCAATATCGGATCGCCGCGGTGCCCGCGCGCGAGAATCCTCACGATGCGCTCATCTCGCGCAGCGATGGCGGATGGGCTGCGCTCAAGCCCGGCGCCCGGCTCGGGACCTCGTCGTCGCGTCGTCGCCTTCAGGCCCTGCGCCTGCGGCCGGATCTCGAGATTCTACCGTTACGCGGCAACGTCGATACCCGGTTGAAGCGACTCGCGGACGGCGACTTCGATGCAATTATCCTTGCGATGGCCGGATTGCGACGGCTCGGTCGTGCCGACGTAGCGAATCTGACGGAACTCGATGAGCAGGCTTTTATCCCGTCCGCCGCACAAGGGGCGCTCGCGCTAGAAGTGCTTACGGATAGCAAGCTGCTGGGGTCGAGTGAAATCGATGATGCGCTTGCTCGTCTGAATGATCCTAAGACCGAGGCTGAGGTGGTCGCGGAGCGGAGTCTGCTCGCGACGATTGGGGCTTCGTGCGTTTCGCCGATAGGGGTGAAAGGCACCCTCGCAGACGGTCGTCTGACGCTCCGTGCGATTCTCTTTAGTCTCGACGGGGCGCGATCGCTCGCCGAAAGTACCGAACAAAATGGAGATGCCGACGCGGCTACTCTGGGAATAGCGCTCGGCAATCGGATGCTCGAGAGCGGAGCCGCCGAACTGATCGGCCATGAGTAGCTCCACGGGCAAGGTTTATCTGGTTGGGGCCGGACCGGGCGCGCCTGAGTTGATCACCGTGCGCGGCGCTCGATTGCTCGGGGTGGCCGACGTCGTGGTGTACGACAGCCTGGTCAGTCCGGAACTGCTTCGTCTAGCGCCTACAGCGGCGGAACTGATTCACGCCGGCAAGCGCGGCGGCGGCGACAACAATTTCGATCAATCAGCGCTTAATCAGCTTCTGGTGGACCGCGCTCGTGCGGGCAAAACGGTAGTTCGTCTGAAAGGCGGTGACCCGTTTATTTTCGGACGCGGCGGCGAGGAAGCAGAGGCTCTCGCAGCCGCCGATGTTGCGTTTGAGATCGTCCCCGGTGTTACCTCCGCGATCGCGGCCCCGGCCTTCGCCGGAATTCCGCTGACCCATCGTGATTACGGTTCGTTCGTGACCTTCGTCACGGGCCATGAGGAACCCTCGCGCAATCCTGCGGAAGCCGTACCCTGGGCGGAGCTGGCGCGAGCAGCGAATCGTCGAGGAACGATCGTGATCCTGATGGCGGCGGCACGGTTGCGCGCAATACTCGCGTATTTGATGGAGGCCGGGCTTCCGGCAACGACGCCCGCCGCGATCGTGCACTGGGGCACAACCGCCGCTCAGCGTACGGTGGTCGGCACGATTGCGACGCTGGCCGATACCGCCGAGGCACAGAAAATCGGGTCGCCCGCCGTCACTGTCATCGGTGAGTGCGCAAGCCTGCGCACTCATCTGGCCTGGGCCGAACAGCTGCCACTATTCGGGCGCCGGATTGTGGTCACCCGCGCGGCCGATCAATCGGGTGGGTTTCCGACTCGTCTGCGCGATTACGGGGCCGAGGTTATCGAATTCCCGACTATCGCTTTCGCCCCACCGACCAGTTACGAAGCGCTCGACCGCGCAATCGATGAAGCATCGCGTTTCGATTGGATAATCTTTACCAGCGCACGCGGGGTCGATGCGTTCATCGACCGATTGCGGAGTCGCGGCGTGGATCTTCGCGCTATCGGCAACGCTGCGATCGCAGCAATCGGTCCTGCAACGTCGGCTCGCCTGCGTTCCTATGCATTGAGCGTTTCGGCGATGCCGAGCGAGTATCGCGCCGAGGCGATTATCGATGCGCTCGGGCGCGACCGTATCGCCGGGGCCCGTATCCTGATCCCCCGTGCCGAGATTGCTCGCGAAGTGCTCCCGGAAATGCTCGTCGCGCATGGCGCGCGCGAGGTCGTAATCGCACCGGCTTATCGCACGATTGTTCCTGCCAGCTCTGATACTGAGCGAGTGGGAGCGCTTGCCTCGGCGCGTCAGATCGATCTCGTGGCCTTCACCAGTTCGAGCACGGCCAGCAACTTCCATAGGATGATTGGGGACCCGAGCCTTTCGATACCTGCGGCAGCGATCGGCCCGATTACTGCCGACACCGCGCGCAAGATGGGTTTCGAGGTCGTTCTAACCGCCTCGGACTACACGACTGAGGGGTTGGTGGCTGCGATCGTGAGCCATTTTTCGGCCACCAAGGCGGTCGCGGGTCCCTCGAACTGAGTTGGTCGGATAGCGCTCCCGCGCCTATAATCGCAGCAGATTCCCAGAAGGCGAGGTGACTCGCGATGGCCTTTCCGATTAATCGCCCACGACGACTGCGTCGCACTGAAACATTGCGCCGGATGGTCCGCGAGACCCGTCTCTCGCCCGATGATTTTATCCAGCCGTTTTTTGTTTGCCCTGGCTGCGACGTACGCAAGCCAGTCGGCGCGATGCCGGGCGTAGCCCAGCTATCGGTCGATCAGGTCCTGAAGGAAGCTCGGGCAACCTGGGACGCGGGCGTTCCGGCGATAATCCTGTTCGGTATCCCGACGCATAAGGATGCTGTCGGCAGCGAGGCCTGGAATGATGATGGTGAAGTGCAGCGGGCGATTCGCGAAATCAAGGAGCATGTCCCCCGCCTCGCTGTAATCACCGACGTATGTATGTGCGAATACACCGACCATGGCCATTGCGGGGTAATCGCGGGTAACGACGTCGACAATGACGCGTCGCTCGATTTGCTCGCGCGCGAGGCCCTGTCCCATGCGCGCGCTGGCGCCGATATGGTGGCTCCGTCCGACATGATGGACGGGCGCGTTGGCGCGATACGCTCGGCCTTCGATCAAGAGGGTTTCAGCCATATTCCAATCATGGCCTACTCGGCGAAGTTTGCGTCGGCCTTTTACGGACCATTTCGCGAGGCCGCTGAGTCCGCACCGCAGTTCGGCGATCGTCGCTCGTATCAGATGGATCCGCCCAACAGCGACGAAGCGATGCGCGAGATCGCGCTCGACCTCGACGAAGGTGCGGATATCGTAATGATCAAGCCGGCATTGCCGTATCTAGATCTCATCTATCGCGCCAAACTGGAGTTCAACGTGCCGGTCGCGGCCTACAATGTCTCGGGCGAATATTCGATGATTCGTGCCGCCGGGATGAACGGATGGCTCGATGAGGAGCGCGCTACGCTCGAAGTGCTAACCGCAATCAAGCGTGCCGGTGCCGACCTGATCTTGACCTATTTTGCGACGCGCGTGGCGCAGCATCTGCGCTAAAACGCGACGGACGAGTTTCGGGCTAGCGTTGCTTGCGCAGATGTTGGTCGTAGTACGGTCGCATCGCGCGCAACGCACGCATCTGGTGGTATGCGATCTCGTCGTCGGGATAGCGATGTTGCGGACCCAATACGCAGGCGATTCGCGCGTGGCATCTGGCTGAGCAATCCGGCTCTTGTTCGACGCGATGCGTAAGGCATCGTGGGATGTCCCAACCGGATACTGGCGATACTGCTGACGCGGGACACGAGGTGATGCAGCTTCGGGCAGTGCAGGTCGGGCACGGATCGAAGCCCGCGGCGTCGCCAGGTTGATCGATTACGCGATCGAGCAGCAAGGCCGCTCGGAAAGCGATCCAAGGTCCGTACATGGGATTTACGACGACGCCGAGGATGCTGGGTCCTGCGAGCCCCGCACGTTTTCCCAGATCCATGAAATTCAAGGAAGGGCCGTCAACCATGAAGGGATAGACGGGAATGGGTCGTTCGACCGATGTAGTGAGCGGTGCGACTATCTCGTTTTCTACGACCGCGCGGGTGAAGTCATCCAGTGGATTGGCGCGATCGGACCATCCGGGGTTAGCGTCGGCGAAAGCTCTGAACGCGCGCCAGAAATCACCGCCACCGTTGGCTATCAGGACGATCGAGCGTGCCTCCGGCGCGATGTCCCGCACACGCATCGTTGGCGGCGCGTCGGCGTCGTAAGCTGCGACACTCGTAGTCCCAATCAGATTCAGTCCAAATGGTGCAGCGAGCTGTCGAATACGTTCGAGGATTGCCTCCATACGAGGCAGCGTAGCATTTTCTAACCTGCGAGAGCCGTTAGTTCAGCGGTCAGAGCTTCTTCGGCACTCTCGGCCTCTCGCGCCAGCGTGTCGACCAGGCTTCGAACACGGTCGAGATCGTTCTCGTGCGCCGCGCTCTCGATCTCCAGAGCCACTAGTCGCATCGATTCCGCACCCACGCTAGCTGCGCTGCTCTTCAGCGTATGCGCCATCCGCTCGGCCTGACCAGTGTCTCCCGCTGCGAGTCCTTCGGCCAGCATCTTCAGGCGATCGGGGGTTTCACGCAGAAAGATTTCGATCAAATCAATCAGCAATTCATCGCCGTCTTCGCGCAGTTCGGCAATCGTTGCAGCATCGAGAAGAGCGATCATAGACATTCCGTGCCTATCGTAGACGTTGGTTCGAGCGGCACTCTGGCGCAGCACGCGCATCAACCTCTGCCGTGCCGGTTCAAACGACGAAGCGGTAAAGGGCTTCACGACGTAGGCGAGCGCCCCTTCGCGCAGGAAGCCATCGCGGACTTTTTCGTAGGGCACCGCGCTCACGATAATCGCGTTAAGGTCGGGTTTCGCACAGCGCATCTCTTGTAAGGCTTTGTGGCTATCGACGCCTTCCGCTTCCGGCATCATGACGTCCATCGTGATGAGGTCGGGTTGGAATGTCTGCAATAACCTTAGTCCCTGCGCGGCGTTCTCTGCTTCCCCCACCACTCTGCAGCCGATCTTGGTCAAGTAATGCCTGATCATTCGGCGCGCCATCGGAGAATCATCAATAATCAGTGTCCGCATCGGTCCAGCAGCATCCTCGTCGTGATCACAATCCAGTTACGAGCAAATTCCGGACCGAATCCGCGATGTTCGTTCCACTGCTGGTACGCGAGATGCTGGATGGCGGACGCGCCGTCAATTCCAACTGCAATCGCGAACGGTTGCGTATCAGATTGCGACGAAGAAGCTCGGACCGCACACTGGATGTGCCAATTAGAGAGCGAGTTATCAAACGGTGAACCAATCAATGGGATCTGACTCTTCCAGAAACGCTCGCGGACGCCGCAATGTAGTAACGATCGCAATTGCCAATGCCAGTGAGCAGTATCATGGGCAGATAATGTCCTCACTCGCCGAGATAGCCGAGCCACTCGTGGAGGTGGTTGATATAAAACAAGGGTCCGAAGCTTCGGTCGCTCGTCATCTCGATGGCGTAATCGTCGCGTTGGATGCGGATCGAGAGACATCGGAGTTCCCGCTCCAGGAGCTCAACTGTGAAGGTCAGCGTCCCGCGCTTATCGCGGCTATCGAAGAGCATTCGGGGAATGCGGTGAGGCGGGCTCTACGCGCGGGCGCTGCCGATGTTCTTTTTCTGCCCGCTCAGATCGAAGATCTCTCGTGATGCCTGATACGCATTGGCGAAGCGAATAAGGAAAGTATCGGCGAACGAGCGATCATTTGTGCTCTGGGGAGCGTTGCCGGCGACGTTGGCGTCAGCACCCTCACCGCGGCATTGGGTTTGGCTTCCCGGCGAATCACACAAAAACGCGTCGCCTTACTCGATCTCGGTATGCAGAGTGGCGCACTCGCGGCTCTGTTGGATTTGAATCCAGACCATACGCTGAGTGAACTGGTGGACCCGTCGAACACGATCGATTCGATACGACTGGAATCGTCTTTGGCTACCCATTCGTCGGGTCTCTATTTGCTTGACTGGCACAGAACCGAACGGTGACGAACAAGATCTGGTGCTCTTGGCCGTCTACGGGTTGCGGCAGAAGCCGGCGCTTTGACGTTGATTATGAGGTAGGACCAGGCGAAGGCGGGGTGACTCCGAGTTTGGGCGAAAGCATCGCGAGGGCCGGATCACGAGCGATAGCATCGATCAGGCGGCGCGTGATCTCATCCTTCGTTTGAGGCGCTGTGGAGAGGCGCACAGGGTAGCGAACTATCAGTTCAAAACCTGCGCTGCTGAACTGCAGATGAGTGTGCGGCCGTGGAGGCTCGATGTGGATATTCAGGTGATCCTCCATGGCCCGGGATTCCCGCAAAATGGTATCGCGATAGTGAGCGAAGACATCACTGACTATCTCGATAATGCGCTTCTCTGCCAGGCGATAGTCACCAGCTGCAGACAGGTTCAGGCGAAGTTCATTCCAGGTGAAACTGGTTCCTGGCATCTGACGGAAGAAATTGCAGTTGGGCTGAAAGACCATCGAGTTCGGGAAAGAAACGGCGCGTCCACTCGGTTGCCGGCGATCGGGGTCGCCAGTCAATTCCATCAAAGTGATCTTAAGGAAGGTCGAATCCAGGACGTCGCCCTCGATCCCGAACATCTGGACGCGATCACCGAGACGTACGCCAAAACGGCCGCTGAGATAGAAATAGCCAACGATCGATGTAATAACATTCTGCAACGCCAGTGCGACGCCGGCAGCGGCGAAACCCATGATAGTCGCGAGATTTCCGAGATCGTTGGCGAAGCTGAAGATGATTACCAGCCCCACGATAACGATCATAACGACGCGGCGTAGCTGGAGAAGCTGATAGCGGCGTTGCGGTTCCTGGATATAGCGAAAAGTTAGACGGCGCCAGAGGCTGGCAGCGATGAGCAGCACTGCCAGCAGAATGGCCAGGCCGGCCAGATGAACAAGTATGCGACGAAAGGCGACGCGAAATTGTGCTCCGATATTATCGCGCCATCGCTGCAGGCTCGTTGAGTAGAGATCCAACACCACGATTTGTTTCGAGAGAGGCAAAGTCGCATTCGCCAAGAGCTTGTTGCGAGCTTCCAGGGCGTCGAACTTCGCTTTGATTTCCTTCGCGGTGGTCGCATCTATTTCGGTCGCACGGGTGGTTTGTTGTTGCAGACCCTGATGATCGAGCTCGGCCAGCATCGTGAGCAATTTTTGCCGAAGCTCGACCGCTGCCCGTGAGAGGCTGTTGGTGCTTTCGATTTCGCTATCCAGTGCTTGGCGTTTGGCACGAACGTTTAATAGATGCTCCAAGCCTGACGGTAGATCAGGGCTTGCGGCGGTAGGTGTTGCCAGAGGCTCAGGTTGAAGGTGATCGGTGGCATTGAGGTTTGGGAGGGCATGCTCAAGTTCGTCGATCTGCGCTTCAATATCGGTTCCTGAGTTACGGGTTGCCGCAGTATCGTTCGCGAAATCGATCATCGCCTCGATCGAAGCCAGGCGCGAATCTGCCAACTCCTTCTGCGCCTGCAGCCCGACAATCTCTCGCGTCAGTTGATCGCGTTGTCGCCGTGTCGCGGTGGCGAGGCGACTTTGCGCCTTCTGCAACTCGACTTGGAGATTGGTCAGAGCGTTCTGCACCTGTCTTCGCCGATCCTGCAGATCAGTCCTGACGGCGTCGTCAGCAACATCCTTTTCAGAGGGCGAAGCTGGTGCCCGTCGCGGAGTTTTCTTGGATGCATTGTCTTCAACGATTGGGGCTGCGGCGCGCGCAAAAGCGAAGGCGTATTTCAGCGCCTCATTGGCCAGTCGACGATTATCGGTGGCGAACAGCGTCTCGTCGGGCTCATCGATGCGACTCGCCTCACTAGCGACCGAACGGTACCAACCGATCGAATGGCCAAGGAAGCCAACGATGTCCTTGCGATTGAGCGCGGTGACCTCTCCTTTAGCCGGCAGCGGCGATGGCGAAGAGGTTGGAGTCGCCACCGCAGGGGCCTTGGTCTTCTCCGAAGCGATAGCAGGCTGATTGGTGGTGGGTGTGGCCGCCGCCGTCGCAACGACCGCACCGGCAGGCTTCGAAAGCAAGAGAGTCACGAAACTCGCGAGGACGATTAGCGCAGCACACGCGAGACGAGTCTTGCGGCACGAGTGACCGAAAGACTCGACGGAATCGATTGGACGCGAATACCTCAACTCGAAAGAATGGTAGTTCGCGAAGAGAGCTAGATCGATACCGCCTTATTTTGAATCGTGTGCAGGAGGGCTGACCCGCAGTCAGGTCGCCCTCCTGCATTCAGAATCCAGATGATGACGTGTTACTGTTAAGCAACGTCCATGAAGCCGTGATGGTTTGGTGCTTCCGCCGCGTATAGATCGGAGTGGCTCGGCGGACCTGCCAACACAACCGCCTTAGGATCGATCCGCAAGGCGCGACCTCGGGGCAGGCTCCATACCAACCAGTTGGCAACGAAAAGGATCGCAGTGAGCCCGACTCCAGCCAGCAACGTCGAAATCGATGGAAACAGCATATTCCGATTCCTCCTCCTGCAATGCCCGACCAGTGATGCATCGATGGTGCCAAATAGCGGTCCTCGTATTTGTTAGAGTTTCTCTTGTTTTCACGGTCGAGAATCGCATAACGCGATAAATGACTATTTTCGTTTAGCAAAATGCTATAGATACGCGAGCAGTGCAGACACCACAACCAGTTACGGTCGAAGGGACCCTGGATCAGGTCCTCTTTCTGAGTGAGGCCGATGGCTACGCGGTTGCCGTTCTGGAGACCAACGAGGATGCCAGCCAGCAACGAAGGCGAATCACGATAGTCGGTAGTTTGGGAGAGCTCGAGATCGGGGCGGGTCTCAGGGTTTCCGGTCGCTTCGAACAGCATCCGCGTTACGGAGAGCAACTCCGCGTCGATGACTTCGAGGTGACGCGACCTGCGGGAGTCGCGGCGCTCGAGCGCTATCTCGCCTCGGAGATCAAGGGAGTCGGACCCGCTCTAGCGAGGCGTATCGTCGCTCATTTCGGTGAGTCCCTGGGAGCGGTGCTCGATACCACACCCGAGCGTCTCCACGAGGTAAGGGGATTGCCCCGGGGGGTTGCCCAACGTATCACGACAACGTGGCGCGACGCCTCGGGTTTGCGCGAACTCAGCGTTTTTCTGCGCGGCCACGGAATCGGATCGGGCCATGCGCGACGGATCCATAAGGTTTACGGCCGCGACTCGCTTGAGACGATTCGCAATGATCCGTATCTGCTCGCGAGGACGATAACCGGAATCGGCTTCAGGACCGCGGATCTGGTTGCTGAAAAGCTCGCTATTCCGCGTAACTCGATTCAACGTGCGCGAGCCGCCTTGCTCTATCTGCTGGAGAAGATGGCTGAAGAGGGGCACGTCTTCGCACCCATTACCCATCTCGAAAGCCAGTTTCAAACGGCGCTTGAGATGCGACCCGAGTTGGTGCACGAAGGGCTCGAGGATCTGAAGCAGACCGGCGAGGTCGTCGTTGAAGCGGCGCGCGATTACGATCGTGTCTACCTCAAGCGGCTGCACGAGGCCGAGACGACGGTAAACGATCGCTTGCGCATCCTCGTCGCCGGTCGGCCGCTGGGCGCTGCAGTGGTGGCCCGTGCACTTCAGGCTGCAACACAATCCGGCAGTGGCTTCGAATTAACTTCAGAACAGCTGCAGGCGTTGAGCTTTGCGTTGAAGAGTCGAGTTACCGTGATCACTGGTGGCCCCGGGACCGGCAAAACGACGTTGCTGCGATCGCTGTTGGCGGCCCTCGACGCGGCAGGTTTGAAGCCTACCTTGGCAGCTCCGACAGGACGCGCGGCGCGGCGATTGGCTGACGCGACCGGGCGGGATGCGCGGACGATCCATCGGCTGCTCGAGTATTCGCCTGAAACGCAAAGTTTCATGCGCAACGAATCATTTCCACTCAAGACCAACTACCTCATCATCGATGAGGCGTCGATGATGGATGTTGAGCTGGCTGCGAGTGTCCTCAATGCACTGATGGCAAACTCGTCGCTGCTGCTCGTCGGCGACCGCGATCAGTTGCCGTCAGTCGGTCCCGGGAGTGTTCTCAAGGATGTTATTACGTCCGGACTGGTGCCAGTAGCAGAGTTGCGTGAGGTCTTTCGCCAGGCGCGGACGAGCCTTATCGTGTCGAACGCCCATCGTCTGAATCGCGGTAGCATGCCCGAAACGACGAATAATCCGGATGGTGATTTCTTCTTTTTTGAACGAAACGCGCCCGAGGATGTAATCAGCACGATCAAAGAGCTGGTGCAAAATCGGTTGGTTGGGCGCTTCGGGTTGCGAGATCCGCGCGAAATTCAGGTTCTTACACCGATGAACCGTGGTCCGCTGGGGGTCCATGCGCTCAACCGGGAACTGCAGAGCCTGCTCAACCCTCGCGGCCGGGAACTACGCATAGGTGATCGATCGCTGCGCGAGGGTGATCGCGTAATCCAGTTGCGTAACGACTATGAGAAGCTCGTGTTCAACGGAGCGATTGGGCGAATCGCCTCGATCGACAACGAACGCGGCAAAGTTGGTGTGGTCTTCGAGGATGGGCACGCCGAATACGATTTGCCGGAACTCGACGAGATCGGGCTCGGTTATGCAATCTCAATCCACAAAAGCCAGGGGAGCCAGTACCCGGCGATCATCATCCCGGTTCATCAGACGCACTACCTGATGCTACGGCGGAATCTTATTTACACGGCAATCACTCGGGCGGAGCGCGTCTGTATCCTGGTCGGAACGCGAAGTGCGCTCGCGCAGGCAGTACGGAATGAGGACGAACGGCGCCGCTTCAGCCAGCTTGCGGAACGTCTGCGAATCGACTGATTTCCTTTAACTGCCGCCGCCGCTTAACGTGAAGTCTGCGGCAACGTTACAGCAGAGCAAGAAGCTCGATCCCGCGCGAGGTTCAGCCTCGTAAGCCTCGAGGCTACCATCACCATTAACCTTCACGGCTTGGTAGCTGATCGATCCTGAACCGCGATCGGCAGCAAAGACGTAGTAGTGATTAGGTTCGAGTGGTTCGGGTGGGCCGCTCGAAGGCATCGATTCCTCAAAATGATCCGGCAACGTTCCGTACTTGACCTCGGCTGGACTGTAGCGATTTTCCCCGTGTCCGATCAAAGGCACACCGTTTAACATGCTCTTTTCAACGGCAAACTCCCACACCACGATACCGGCATCGAAACGTACAACCGACGCGGCACCGTTATTCGTGTTCGTTGTCTGCAGGATTTCAGCGGTAGGGTATTTGGTGACGCTCATGGAAGCCAGGTAGTCGCCTGCGTGTGAGTAGTTGATATGTATCTTGGCGTCAGCACCGCCTACGCCATTGTCAGCGGAGGAACTTGAAGGCGGCTGCAGTTCGTTGTGGGAGGAGCATCCCACGGTCAGGAGCGCTATCAGGGCAAAAATCGCTGGGGAAAGGCGAGGCTTCATAGACCGCTACTCACTAGGCACGGAAGGTCGCGCGATGGTCATCTATTGAGAGAATTCGATCGGTTGAGGAAGAGCACCGCCCGCATTGTAGCCGAAGACCAGCCAACCTCCGTAGTCGGCTCCCTTCGCGATGATGATGGTGGTTGCGAGCATCAGGATCAAGAACGCTAGGCGGCCGCGTCGCGGCATCGGGCGGGCAATCACAGCCCAGCCCAAAGCGAATAGGGCAAGGCTGAAGCCGGCAATCATAAGATGTTCGTGGGGTAGCAGCAGATGCTCCCGCACCGATTGCGCGACCATCACGCTGTCGCGTGCGCGGAGCCCCGTGACGATCGCACCTACTCCGCCGAGTACGCCGAAGCTGAGCATCCACAACGCAGCCCACTCCCAACTCTCGCGCTTCGTAATCCATGCAGCGAAATAAACTACCATCGCGCCGCTGAGGAAGGCGATGGGGAAGTGGACGAACAGCGGATGGAGGTTCTGAACGACGGCAGCCCCTGGGAAGTCCCAGAGGCTGCGCAGTTCACTGATCATTGAACCGTGGAATCCAACGTCCGCTGCAATAAGGTTGGTAGGCCTGTTCCAGCATGACGCGGTCTATTGAAACTATTTGATCGATTTTACTGTCAGATAGTTTACGCCGCCTTTGGAGTAACTATCTCCAGAAATCGTAACCTCATCTTCCATCTTCGAAATCACGCTGTCGGGTAAAGCTTGTCCATTCTTCGGCGGAAGCAGCACGTAGATGTTGTCGCTGCCCTTCTCGACCAATGACACCGGGATGCCCTTCTGAGCGCATTCGGTCGCGCACTTCTTATGGTCAGCGCCATGCGCGCCCATTCCGATGTAGCAGAAGCTGTCTTCCAACGTGCCGGTTACTGATTTTTCAGCGGCAAAAGAGACGTTTGCGAATACCAGCGAAGAAACCAGTCCGAAGACGAGAGTCGTTTTATTCACGGGAGTTCCTCCTACAGCAATTCTGAATTATCGCGCGCCCAATGCAAGTGACGCGCCGGCTGTGGCGCGAGATAGTTGCTGATCTGTGATTCGGCGCGGGCCGATCACATCCGCGCAGTGCAAACGCTATCGCCGTAGAGCGCGGGGTTCGCTGGCCGTGCTCACCCGAGCAATACGTTCGCGCCACTGTGCACGCTGCGATCCATTACCGCCAGGGCCGATCTTTTTCAGATGATGTTCGAGCACGGCCTTGAGTTCTCGCGTCAAAGCCTCAATTTCAGCCTCTTCCGCAAGCTTCGGCCGCTCTTGCCCTTCGTGGATTCCGCGCCGGCGACGACCGTAAAGCTCTTGAAGCCGTAATTCTGCCTTGGCGAGAGCCGTTTTGTATTTGTAATCGATCCGGCGCAGCGACTCGTTCAGTTCGACGACGGCGCGAAAACGGCTACGCAGCATCCACCAATCGATCAGTGCCAACAGCATCGCTCCGAACATAAGGATGCTGGTGCCAGCGAGCACATACGTGGTGCCCTTCCACCATGTGAGGCTACGAACGTCGCGATCGAGTTCGTTCCGTTCATCGCTCACGCTTTGGAGATTGGTGCGTGCAGCCCCGAGAGCGCTTTCGGCTTTGCTCGCACGTTGCGTCGCTTCGTCGTTATCTCGCTGGAGCTGTTCGATTTGCGCATTGAGCTCGCGTTCGTGCGCTATCGCGGGGTTCGGGATGCGCAGCATCTTGCCGACTTCAAGCTCCGACTGCTCATTCAGATGATTTACGCGGGCCAGATCGGCAACCGGGATCCCAAACAATCCAGCGATAGCCCCGAGCGTATCGCCCGGTCTTATCGTGTACGGAAAGGTCGTATGCGCCTGGAATGCCTTTAATGGATTCGGTGGCGCAACGGGCGGACTAGCCGCGTCCGCCGTTGGTGCTTGAGGTGCTGATGCTTGAGGTAGCGGCGCTTCCTGCGCTGCGGCAGGCATCGCGGGGTGTTCGCGCACGGGTGGAGTTGTCGCAACGGGACGTCGAGTGGTGGTAGCTCCGATCGATTGTTCGGAGACCGCCATCGCCGAGCCATCCCACGCGAGAATCGCGAACACCAGGAGCATTGCGGCAAGCGCCAAGAGGCGTTCCCACTCCTGCATCCACGAAATATGTGACTTACGCGGTGCCAACTCCCTCAGGTTAGTCGAATTACGTTTTGAAGCAAACGTAAAAATTCTAGCATTCGTAATCATCGCACGTATAAGCATGATAAGGCTTAGAGCGGTTACGAAGGAAACGCCGAAAGCGTCTTATGCGCGCGGGTTAGGCTTCGAGTGGGACGACTAGCCAGAGCAGGTATTCGTGATTCCCCGAGGCACCGGTGATTGGCGACTCGATATGGCCACGATATTCCAATCCCAGATTCTGAGATGCTGTGATTACATCCTGCAGCGCCGCTTCGCGTAGAGCAGCGTCCCGGACTATTCCACCCTTGCCCACCTGATTCTTGCCTACTTCGAATTGCGGCTTCACAAGAGCGATCAGGTCGGTGGGCCGATCTGCCAGTGCGATTGCTGCGGGGAGAACAAGTTTGAGGGAAATGAAACTGGCGTCGATCACGATCAAATTCGGACGGTAGGGGAGGTGATCGGGTTGAACGTGACGGATGTTGGTTCGGTCCATCACGGTGACACGAGTGTCGACGCGAAGATGCTCCGCGAGCTGACCATAACCCACATCGAGCGCGATAACGTGTCTGGCCCCGCGCTTGAGCAATACGTCAGTGAACCCACCGGTCGATGCCCCTATATCGAGCACCAGCCGCCCGGTGGGATCGATGCGGAAGTGATCGAGCGCTGCGATTAGTTTGTAAGCCCCGCGGCTCGCATACTCGCGTGTCTGGCCGACCACCGTGATGTCGGCGGTTTCATCGACCTTG
>Ga0335069_10003366_pt1 | contig 24202 bp, 20 predicted proteins | sample Lox_Sample_11_FD_206714 | JGI IMG/M metagenome (GOLD analysis project Ga0335069, IMG submission 206714) | Soil microbial communities from Loxahatchee National Wildlife Refuge, Florida, United States - Lox_Sample_1.1 | ecosystem: Environmental > Terrestrial > Soil > Wetlands | place: USA... | reverse complement strand
GGCGGTCAGCGCCCGGGTGATCGTGGCGGCGGCGACGTCGGGAGGGCTGTCGGCGTCCTCGCGGCGCTGCATCACGGCGGCGAGCATCTTGCCGAACGCATCATCGTACAGGATGCGGCCCCGGCGGGCGGCGGCCATAGCGGCGTCCCGGGTGACGTTGCCGGCGGCGCTGCTGTTGATGCTGGCTGGTTCGATGACCACGACCTTTACCCGCCATGGGGCGAGTTCCTGGCGCAGCGCGTCCGCGAGCGCGGCGGGCGTATGTTGGCGGGCGCGGAGCCGCTGCCCGGTGCGGGCCAGGCGGCGGGCGCGCTGGCAGCTCTTCCGGCCGACAGCCGGCGAGGTGCGCACGATGCTGCCGAGCCAGCGGCATCGGGAGGACAGCGGCGGGTTCATCTGGTGATGACATGCGGGCTGTCTCCAGAGTGACTCAGGCTCGCCTCAGCCTGGGCAGGCCTCAGGCCAGGGTCAGGGTCTGCGAGCAGGCCTAGCTGTACGGTCTGCCGGGGAAGCACGGCGTCGAGCAGCCAGTCGGCGGCGATGCGGATCTTGTTGGCTGGGATCGCGGTCAGGTGGTAGCCGCGAGTCACCGCCTTGGCGGCCAGGCCGGACAGCCGCACCCCGGCCGGGTTCGCGGCCGCCTTGACGCCGCCCAGGTCGACGGTGAATCCCAGGTCGTGGTGCCGGTACGGCCGTCGCTGGCCGTAGCCCAGTGAGGCGGCCAGGTTGGCTGCGGCCCTCCGGCCTTGCCGCACGGCGTGCTGTGCCGTCATCGCGGTGAGCTGGCCGGGCCGGGTCAGGTCGGGTACCGCGGCGGCGTCTCCGCAGGCGAGGATCTCCGGATGCCCGGGCACGGTCAGGTATTCATCGACCGCCAGCCGGCCACCGGCGGTGGGCAGGCCGAGTTCGCCGATGAGCGGATCGGGGCGGACTCCGACGCACCAGATGAGCGAGCGGGTGGGCACGAACTCGCCATCGGATAGCAGCACGCCGTCATCGGCTGCCTTCTGGATCGTGGTACCGGTGCGGACCTCGACGCCCCGCCTGGTCAGCACCCGGGCGGCGGTAGCCGACAGGTGCAGGTCCAGTTCCGGCAGCACCCGCGGAGCAGTATCGAGCAGCAGCCAGCGGATCGGCTGACCGCGCAGCCCGGGGTGCCGGCGGGCGGCTGCCCGGGCGAGCAGCTGACCGTGAGCGGCGACCTCGGTCCCGGTATAGCCGGCGCCGACCACCACGAACGTACAGCGCGCGTCCCGCTCGGCCCGAGCAAAGCCCGATGGCGCTTCTGCGGCAGCGGCGGCCAGCTCGACCTGCCGCACGAGGTGGTCGCGCAGGGCCAGCGCCTCACCGATGCTGCGGAACCCGAGCGCGTGCTCGGCGACGCCGGGGACCGGCAGCAGCTTGTTGACGCTGCCTACGGTCAGCAGCAGCCGGTCATAGGGCACGATGCTGCGGTTTCCTTCCGGATCGGCGAGTCCGACCTGGCGGCTGTCGAGGTCGACCTCATCGACCGTGCCCGGTATCAGCCGGATCCCGGGCCTAAGGCCGGCCAGGGGCACCGCGACACGGCGCGGGTCGAGGATCCCGCCCGCCACCTCAGGCAGCAGCGGCAGATACAGGAAGTAGTCCATCGGGCTGATCAGGACGATCTCTATCTGGCCCACAGGAGCGGGACGTGCCCGCCGCCGGCGGTTGACCAGCCGGGACAGGGTGCGCGCGGCGTGAAAACCCGCGAACCCGCCGCCGACGATGACAATCTGCTGCGGGCGGCCACGACGGTGGAAAGGGTCAGACATGACTGGGTCAGCCTCCGAACTCGTAGGGTGATCTGGCCGGGCGCCTTGGCCTCAGTGCGGCCGGGCGGCGACGCGTCCTAGCCACGCTGATGCTTGCGCCTGAGGAGGAGCCGACGTAGGCCGGATCTGCATCTGCGAGGGCAGCGCGGATGTTTCCCGGGCCCTGGACGGCGGGCACGGCGGTCACCGGCTGCCGGGGGCGGGCCCGGCGGTCGCCTGCTGGGCGCCGTCAAGGTCAGCGCGCCGTACCCGGATGGCGGCGATGGTGACGATCAGGGCGAGCAGCATGATCCCTGCCGCTACCTCGAACCCGCAGGAGAACCCTGCGGCCAGCGCATGCTGGTAGATCGCGGCCGGCAGGCCTCCGCCCGCATGCACCGGGTGGCCGGTCCTGGCCGCGGCAGCGGCCTGGCTGCGAATGCTGTCGGCAAATGTCGTCCACGCGACGGTGCCGAGCACAGCCAGCCCGATCGAGCCGCCGACCTGCTGGCCGGCGTTGAGCAGGCTGGAGGCCACCCCGGCGTCGGCCTCCCGGACACGGGACAGGGCCACCACCGACAGCGGCAGGAACAGCATGCCCAGGCCGGCCCCGGCGACGAGCGTGGGGCCGAGCAGGCCGGTGGCGTAGTGGCTGTGCTCGCTGATCCGCGACAGCCAGAACATCCCGCCGGTGGCGGTCGCCGAGCCGGCGATGAGCAACGGCCGGGCGCCGATCACGGCGACCAGCTCGGCGCTGGCGCCCGACATCACCATGATGGCGGCCATCATCGGCAGGTAGGCCACGCCGGACCTCAGCGCGCTGTAGCCCCAGACGGTCTGCAGGAAGATGGTCAAGAAGAAGAACATGCCGAACAGCGCGGTCCCGACGCACAGCATGATCAGGTAGGCGCCGGACCGGTCGCGGTTGCGCAAGATCCGCGGCGGCAGCAGCGCGTTCCTGCTGCGCCGCTCGGTGACCATGAACGCGGCGAGCAGCACGACAGCCGCAGTCAAGGAGGCCACGACCTTGGCATCGCCCCAGTGCGAGACGCCATCCGGGGTGGTGGCCGCGTTGGACAGGCCGTAGACGAGGGCGGCCAGCCCGCCGGTACCGGTGATCGCGCCGGGCAGGTCGAAACGGCCGCGGCGGCGGGCTGACTCGCCGAGCACCCGCGGCGCAGCCAGGGCAACCGCGATCCCGATCGGGACGTTGACGAACAGCACCCAGCGCCAGGATGCGTAGGTGGTGAGCAGGCCGCCGGCGATCAGGCCGACCACGCCGCCCGTGACGCTCATCGCGGCGTAGACCGCCATGGCCCGGTTCCGCGGCGGGCCCTCATCGAAGGTAGTGGTGACCAGCGACAGCGCGGTGGGCGCGGTGATCGCGGCGCCCACGCCCTGGACCGCTCGCGCGGTCAGCAGCCAGGCCTGGGTGGTGGCGAACCCGCCGGCGAGCGAGGCTGCCGAGAACACGATCACGCCGGCGATGAATACCCTGCGCCGGCCGAGCAGGTCCCCGGCCCGGCCGCCGAGCAGCAGTAGCCCGCCGAAGGCCAGCGCGTAGGCGTTGACGACCCACTCCAGGTCGCTGCCGGAGAAGCCGAGCGCGCGCTGGATGTGCGGCAGGGCGACGTTGACGATGGTGGCGTCGAGCACCACCATCAGCTGCGCGGTCGCTATGACTAGCAGGGCCAGGCCCAGACGGCGCCGACCATGGGCAGCCGACGCGGCGCGTGGTGCTGCCGCGGGCTTGGCTGCCGATTGTAGATCAGACATGACGGTTCCTCCCGAACGTGTGTGCGGTTGCCTAGTGCAGGTGAGCGGGAGCTCGCGGCGGTCAGGGCGGCTTGCGGCTCTCGCTCCGGGGTCAGCCGTGCGGCGGCGGGCGCTTCGCTCGTTGACCTGATGTCGGGTCTCATTGCTGCGCGTCGTTCCCGGTTTCATGGGGGCCGAGGCGGCGCACCGAAATCAGGCACAGCCCGAGGTCGCGGACCTTGATCAGCAGCCCGTGCAGTGCGGGCTGATCGGGGAGCAGGCCAGAAATGACCGTCTGCGTGCCCCTGCCTTCGACCTGGAGGCCCTCGAACCAGGCCGCCCATCCGCTGTCGAGGACGCCCTCGACGCGGATCTCGTAACGCGTCGGCTGTCCAGGGCCGCTCACGTGGGCTCGCCCCCTGGCCAGGAAGCCGGTGCTCCGGTACCGGCGGGGCCGGTCGTGCAGCGGGGGATCCTGAGAGCAGCCATACCTTCCCTCCCGTTGGTGAACGCGCCTGTCATCTGGCACGCTACGAACCGTCACCGGGCCAGGGCGTCACCCGAAAGTGCGCATGCGGGTGGAATCTTCGGCGGCGGCGTCAAGCACGACAGTGCCGCCGGACCGGCATGCCTGGCCCGACAACTACCGACAGCCCGCGGCGGCCACATAGCGGCCGATCCGGGGTCGCATCCGGGGCAGGATGTCCTGCTGGTCACCAAGCTCCACGTGGTTGCCGTGCCTGGCTGGCCGCACCCGGAGACCGGCGAGCGGCCGCCGGGACGGTACCTCACGCTGACCAGCCTTCCGGCATCGCGGCGGTGCCAGGCTCGACAGGGTCAAAAAGCACGTCAGCCACCTCCTCGGCAGGCTCGGCGCGGCCAGCCGAACCGAGGCCGCCGTGACCGGGGCACGCCAGCTCGGCCTGATTCCCTAGCCCGGTACCCGCGCCCCATCCGCCGACGGCACCGTCGTGCCCCGCCGGGCCGGCGGCACTGTCGTGCGAGGTGGCCGGCCGCGGAAGATTCCACCCCGATGCCCACCTTCGGGTGACGCCCCGCGCGGCGCCGGCTCCTACCGTCTCTCGCAGAACCAGCCCCAGCCACGACCGGTCTCTCCCATACCAGGCCCGGACATGGCGACTGGCCAAGGAGATGACTATGCACCCCTGCGTGATGAAGGAGCTCGTCCGCCAGCGCGAGCGTGAACTGCGCAGGTCAGCACCGCTACATGGTTCGCATGTACGCCGTGAGCGGGCATGGCTACGCGGCACAGGCCGGCGCGCCGGACGAGCGATCGCCCAGGTCGGCGGCCAATGCCCGCGCTGGCCGTCTGGTCATCGACGACGACGCCACCAGCTTCGTCCATGTCGACGACGCGGCGGCGGCTGCCGTGCAGGCCCTGACGTGGCCGTCGGGCCCGGTGAACATCTGCGACGACGAGCCAGCCGCAGGGCGTCAGTGGGTACCAGCGTTCTGTCAGGCCGTGGGCGCACCAGCACCGGCCGGGACCAGCCCGGCCCTCGCGAGCCGTGGGCACGCGGAGCTGACAACCGCCGTGCCCGAACCCGACTGGCGTGGTCGCCGCGTTACCCGTCATGGCAAGAGGGATTTCGCTCAATGCTGTCAACCGCCGCCGTCAGGGATGTCATCCAATGACGGCGCCATCCGAGATCGGTCAGCAAGGCAAGGTCTTGCTCTGCAAGGCCACGTGACTCGGTCCCCTTCATCCGCGAAACGAGCAGCACACAGTAGGAGACACTCATGCAGGAAGCATCGACCGAAGCCAGCCGTGCCGTGGTGGCAAGCTTTTTCCGCGCCCTCCGGGCTGGTGACATGGACGCAGTGAGGGCCGCCTTCGCGCCGGATGCAACCTGGATCCTGCGCGGCGGTCTTCCGGCTTCGGGAACGTGGACCGGTCCGGACGGAATCCTGGACGGGTTCTTCCCCCGGATATTCGGCTGCCTCGACCCTGACGTGCCCGTCGTGCAAGACGTTCACCGGATCATCGCTGACGGCGAGTATGCCGTCGCTGAGTGGACCACCCACGCCCGGACCCGCGACGGTCATTGTTACGACGGTGACTATGCCGGTGTCTTCCGGGTCGTCAATGGCCAACTTGCCGCCGTCACCGAATACCTCGACACCGCTTATGCCAACCGGGTGCTCTTCAGCAGCTGACACTTCGTCATCCGGACCAAAGGCACGGCATGCGAACAGCGCCCGGTGGGCACTGAGATCACGACGGTTACCGGGCTGGCTGAGCGAGGTCGGCGGCCGGCCGATCTCAGCGCAGCGAACATCGGCCAGTGGGACGGCATCGGTCTCGGCCAGCGCCTCTGCGCGCGCGGCTCATTTGTGCTCGAGCCCGGTGTGGTTGCTAGAGGACCCGGTAGAGCTCGTACTCGACCCGCTTGGGCCCGGCCAGCCGCCCGCGGCCGATGAACAAGCTCTGCGTGAGCCAGTCGTAGGTGTCATTGCCGACATCGAACTGGGGCGTCATGTACATGTACTGGTCGCCGTACCTGGTCTCCCGGCCGCTCGCCAGGGCCCGGGCGAACTCCTCGTCGCCGCGGATCAAGGCGGCGTCGTACCGCATGAGGATCAGCGCCCCCTCATTGGTGAGGAACTGTGTTCGCTGGTCCTGGCGACGGATACCGGTGCTGTCGACCCGGATCCAGTCGGTTCCCGGCATCGCCAGGCTCGCGGTGATCCGCGGCCCGGCGAGTGCGGCTTCGGCGATCTTCCAGCACAGCCGGGCCGGAGATCCGGTGGTGGGTCCCAGCGGTCCCTCGATCCGCTCAGTGAACGTCATCTCGTACTCGAGGTCAATCATCTGGCATCACCTCATCTGCATGGTCCGGTCACCGGGAAGGCCGTCTCTACGTGCTGGCCGGGCGGCGCACGCCGGCGAAGCGCGGCGCGCCGTCTTCGCACGCGACCCGGGCGGCGTTGGCGGTGAAGCTGATGGCGTGGTACCAGCCAGCGAGCATCAGCAGGTCAAGCAGTTGCTCCTCCCGGAACAGCCGGGCCAGCCGATGCCACAGGTCCTCGCCGATGTCGGCGGTGTCGTGCAGCGCGTCGGCCGCGTCGATGAGCAGCCGGTCCCGCTCGTCGGTCCAGCACGGATCGCCCGCGCCGCCGTGCGTGAGGGAGGTGATCTGGGCGCTGGACAGGCCGGCCCGCTCGGCGAAGAACGCCACGTGCACTCCCCACTCGTACTCGCACCGGCAGCGGGCGCACGTGCGGTCGATGATGATCTCGCGGTCACGCAGCGACAGCGAGAGCCGTTTGCTGAGCTCGTAGCCGCCCCAGCCGCTCATGGCGGCGGTCATCGGAAGGTTCCGCACGAAGGTCCGGAACAGCAAGATCGGCGGCACGCCGGGCGGCATCATGGCTTCGAGCCGTTCGGCGACGTGCGGTGGATACGGCGGACAGGTGCTGGCCGTCCTCGGGATCGATGAGGGCGAAGGCGCCTTCCTTGCCTGCTCCTTCTGGCTGGCCGACGCTCTCGCACTGTCCGGCCGGCCCGACGAGGCCCGCACGCTGTTCGAGCGGTCGCTGACGCGATGCAACGACGTCGGACTGCTTGCCAAGCACTACGACCCTCACCGTGGGCGGCTCGTCGGCAACTTCCCGCAAGCCCTCTCCCACCTGGCACTGGTCAACACCGCCCTGCTGCTCTCTCGGCGGCGGGGGGCCGGGGCGGCGCGAGAGCGCGGCGATCACGGCGCGGTCTGCTCAAGTCCGGCCTCGGGCGGGCAACCTGACGGCGCAGAATCGCCACCTCATCCCGGAGCGCCAAGACATCTCTGCATCCCCGGCGGCATCACCTCGCGCCAGCACCGGCCAGCCGAACACCTGGACCATGAACAGGCGGAAGCGGCGCATGACCACGAGCGCCGGCATTAGGGCAGCAGATCAAGCCTGCAGGCAGGATTCTGGCACTGCGCAGGGTCCAGTCGACGGGCCGCGCGCTGAACCGCGGATCACCGGCCGGCCGGGGTCAGCGCCGGGCGCCGGGGCCAAGTGGTCGTCGAGGCTCCAGATCCAGCTGGCTATGTCGGTTTGTGCCTCGTGGGCGGCGGCGACTAGACCGGTCATCTGGAAGAAGCCGTGGATCATCCCCCGGTAGCGTCGCGATGTGGCGTCGCCGCCGGCCGCGCGGATCGCGTCCGCGTATCGTTCCCCTTCGTCACGGAGCGGATCGCATTCGGCGGTAATCACACGCGTCGGGGGAAGCCCGCTCAGGTCCGGCTCGAACAGCGGCGAGACGCGCGGGTCACTGCGGTCGATGCCGGCCGGCAGGTACTGGCTGAAGTACCACAGCGATTTGTCCCGCGTGAAACCGTAGCCGGTCGCGAAATCGAGATAGGACGGTGAGCTCGCGGTGGCGTCGAGCATCGGATACAACAGTACCTGGAAGGCGGGCGCACGACCCTGGCGGCTCAGCTCGCGGGTGGCGACAGCGGCGAGGTTGCCGCCCGAACTGTCCCCGGCGATCCCTACCGTGCCGGTACCGCCAGTCAGCCGCACGCACGCCGCCGCGATCCAGTGCATGACGGTCAGGGCATCCTCAACAGCGGCCGGGAACGGGTGCTCCGGGGCGAGCCGCACGTTCGGCGCGACGATCAGGCATCCGGTGGTGCGCGCGAGATCGCGCAGCGGCCGGTCATAGCCTGCGGCACCGATCACGAACCCGCCGCCATGGAAGTAGACCAGCACCGGCGACGGTTGCGCTCGAGGTCGGTACACGCGCGCATCGAGGCCATCGGTGCCCGGCAGCGTCACGGTCTCGATCGCGTAGAGCGGCCCCGGCATGCTTTGCAGCGTGAGCACGGCCAGATCGTCTTCGCGCACGGCGGCGGCCGTTAGCCGCTCCGCCGGCACGGCCGGCCGCGCGGCCTGAGGATCGAGCAGGTGCCCAAGCCGGGCGTCAACGCTAGGCACTCCGCCTCCAGGGAAACTCAAGATCCACGGGACAGTCTCCGGCTTCCGCGGCTGCCGCTACACCTTCCGCGCACCATGAAGGCGGCGGCCTTTCTTCCGGTCGTTCCATATCCTCTGGACCTGCCTTTTCAGCCGCCTGGCTGGCGCGCCACGAGGTGCGCACTGTCATTGGTCACCTCCTGGAAGTGTCGTCTACCGCGGGTCTCATCTCGGCATCAGGCCTGTGGCGCTCCGCCGCGAGCCTGCTGCCCAGCCATCCCGCGGCACCGCAGGTGATCGCCGCGGCGGCACTGAATGCCACGTACGTGTGGGTCAGGCCGAACCGGGTGGTCGCCAGGCCCGCAAGCACCGAGGGAATCGCGAGGGAGAGATAGCCCGTGAGGAAGTAGGCCGACATGACCTGACCGCGCTCTGCGGCCGGGATAACGCCGGCAAGGTGCCGCAGCGAGCTGCTGAAGGCCGGGCCGAGGCCCGCGCCCATCACCACCGCGGTCAGGTACATGACCCAGGCGCTGTGCGCCGCCACCGCGGCCACGCTCGGCAGCAGGGCGATCCCGAGCACCAGGTCGCCGCCGATGGCCAGCCGCAGCGCGCCCGCCCGCTGGGTGATCAGCTGCGCCACCGCGCCCGTGCCGACCAGCGCGGCCGAGATCGTGCCGCCCACCAGCAGGTTGTGGCTGCCGGTCGCCTGATCGGCCAGTCCGGGTGCCAGCGACAGGTACAGTCCGAGCACCGACCATGTCGCGGCCGTGCTCACCGCGGCAAACCAGAAAGGCCCGCGGATCTGTGCGGGCACGCGCGGCCGGATGCGCAGGTTCAGCGCCGTCCGGGCCCGCAACGGCTCCGGCATGAGCGCGGTGCCGGACAAGGTGACCAGGACCGCCGCGGCGGCTAGAAGGTACGGGGTGACGAGCGGGTCCGGGGCGAGCTGGCCGAGCAGCGCGCCGCCAAGCACACCCGCGGTCATGCCGAACGTCAAGACGAGCCCGGTGAGCCGCCCGATCACGGCATCGTGCGCCGGCCTGAGGTCGAGCAACGCCGCGCCGGCGGTCGCCGCGACCGAACCGATCGCCGCGCCGTGCAGCGCGCGGGCGGCCATCAGCCAGCCAGCCGACCGTGCCGCTGCGAACAGCCCCAGCCCCGCCAGCAGCATGACCTGCGCGGTCAGCAGCACGGGCTTGCGGCCGATGCTGTCCGACAGCCTGCCCGCCACCAGCAGCGCGGCCAGCGCGGCCAGCGCGTAGACCGCGAAAATCACCGTCAGCGTCAAGGAGCTGAACCCCCACTGCCGCTGGTAGGCCCCGTACAGCGGCGACGGCAACCCGGAGATGGCCAGGCACAGCGCCAGCAGGACGAACAGCAATACCTGGCTGTTGTGGCCGGCCTGCGGGAACGGCCCGGCCGGGGCTGGAAGCCGGCCGCTGGTGACCTGGGTGCGCGTCATGAGGCTTGTTCCTTCCTGTCGGTAGCTGGATGCGGCTGCGGCGGGTGCGGCCGTTACCGCGGCCCCGGCCGGCGCCTGGTGCGGCGGGCGGCCGCGAACAGCGCGGCGACCAGCAGCAGCCAGCCGAAGACCGCCGTTTTCCTATGCCAGGAACTCCACCCAGCGATCCGCTCGACGACCGGCCGTCTCGGCCCTAGTGTGTCCCGGGTGGTTCCCGGCCTGAGGGAGACCGGCGAGTGATACATGTCCGACTCCTCGTTACCGCGCCTGCGGACATGGGCCGCATGTCATGCCAGGACGGTATGCGGGCGCCCTCGCGGCGGTCGTCACCCGAAAGTGGAGATGCGCGGTGGAATTTCCGCGACCGGCGGTGGCACCAAGGTGCCGACGCGCGCGAGACGCCCGCGAGCGGGGGGGCGGGACCGTAGCACGACAGCCCGTTCAGGATGGAAGGATCTTCTTCCCGAATGACGCTTCTGCGCCCGCCTGTCCAGCTGGGAGCGCCTATAGGCGCCAGGTCCGTTCCCGCGACGGCGTGACCTGGCGTTCCCGCTACGCCCGGGACTGCCGGGTAGGGCGTGGTGTTGCGGGGTCCGTCATGACGTCGGCGGTTCAGCTATGCATCTTCGGCGGATTCTGGCTGCGAGCGGGTTTCCTGAGTGCATCCGGCTCTGGTTGGCTGCCGGTTGGGTGTGGTGGCGGCTGCGGGAGCAGGTGCCGGTGGTGTGGGCCATCGGGTCGCGATGCCCGCGATGGCGAGGCTGGTCAGGATGAGCAGGGCCAGGGCGAGCCGCAGGCTGGTGGCTTGGGCGAGCAGGCCGATGGTGAGCGGGCTGATGATGAACGCGCTGTAGCCGACGGCGGTGGTGGTGGCGACGGCCTGGCCGGGGCGGCCGGGTGCGGAGCGGCCGGCCAGCGATAGCGCGGTGGGGACGACCGGGGCGATGGCGAACCCGACCAGTAGGAGGCCGCCGATGGCCCCGGCCGCGGCCGGGACGGTCACGGTGATCAGCAGCCCGGCGGCGGCGAGCAGCCCGGCGGCCCGCACGACGCGCTGCTCGCCGAAGCGGCGCAGCGCCGCGGTGGCGGTGAGCCGTCCGAGCAGCGAGGCGAAGTGGTAGCTGGCGATGCCGATGCCGCTGAGCAGCACGCCTCCGGCGAGGGTGCGTTGCAGGTAGGTGGACAGGAAGCTTTCCAGCGCACCATCGCCGAAGAAGGTCACGGTGATCAGCGCGATGGCGAACAGCACGGCGGAGATCCGCCAGACCCGGATGCGGTCTGCGTGCGGCGGCCGGCGGCCGGGTGCGGTGCCCGCGGGAGCGGGCGGCGCGGGCAGGGGCGCGAGCAGCGCGGCGGCCAGCCCGGCCGCCATGACGGCGGCCAGGGCGAGATAGACGCCGCGGTAGCTCACCCCGGCGCGCAGGGCGGCGGCGCTGCCGATCGCGCCGGTGAGCGCGCCGGCGCTGAACCAGGCATGCAGGCCGGTCATGGCCGTGGTGGCGTGGGCTTGCTCGTAGGCCGAGCCGACGGTGTTGGCGCCCAGGTCGACGAAGCTGATGGCCAGGCCGTAGAGCATGAGGACGGGAAGGAGAGCGGCGAGGCTGCCGGCCAGGGCGAGCAGCACGAAGGCGGTGCCGGTACCGGCGAAGCCGATCGCCAGGACCGGGCGGCGGCCGGCCCGGTCGGCCAGCGCCCCGCCGGCGAACAGGGTGATCACGCCGGACGCGGCGGCGACGGTGACCGCGGTGCCGAGCGCCGCGGGGTGCAGGCCGAGGCAGGCGGACAGCGGCGCGAGCTGGACGGCCCAGACACCGACGTGGAAGCCGAGGATGCCGAACAAGCTGGCAGCCGACAGGTAGTGTGCACGGCGGGCACGGGCGCGCGCGGGCACGGACAAGCAGACGAACAACCGAGCAGCTCCAAGGGGATCGCAGGAACTAAGGACCGCGTCCCGACCGCGACACCGCACCGGCCCGCATGCTCGGCGAAGCTGTCGGCGATCGCGTCCGGGTCGTCGGCGGTCAGCGCCTTGAGGTACTTGTGCAGTACGATCGTGGCTTCGGTGCCGGGCTGACTGGTTCCGGCTGAGGCTGTCATCGGCTGGCCTCCGAAGCGTGGCGGCCTGAGCGCATCGCGTGAAAACCCTGGCACCAGGACGGGAAACGGGGTGACCAGGCCAGGTGGGTGCGCGCATGGTGATTGTCGGCTCCGCGCGCCCACGGTTGACGAGTGCCCGGGCTGCTCGCGGCTGGCGTCGGGGCGCCCACGGCCTGACAGAACGCAGGCACCCACTGCCGGCCCGTGGCCGGCTCATCATCGCAGATGTTCACCGGGCCCGATGGCCAGGTCAGCGCCTGAACCGCGGTCGCTGCCGCGTCATCGACGTGGACGAAGCTGGCGACATTATCATCGGCGACTAGCCGGCTGGCGCGCGCGTCGGCTGCCTTGCTGCCCCGCGGCTCATACCAGGTGTCCGGGCCGTAGAAGATGCCGTAACGCAGCACGACCCATTCGGGCGCCTCCCGGGTCATCTGCTCCAGGGCGGCGACCCCGCGGATGGTGGTCAGCCTGGGCTCGGCGGCGCCGAGGTCCAGCGGCGTTTCCTCGTCGGCCGGCTCGCAGCCGGCCGAGTAGGCCCACGCGATGCTCTGCGAGATCACCCGGCCAACGCCGGCGCCGTGAGCGGCGTCCATGAGGTTGCGGGTCCCGCGTGCGCGCAGGACGGCATTGGAGGTGCTGGTGCCGGCGGTCAGGTCGGTCAGCTGATGCATGACCACGTCGGGTGCGGCTAGCTTGACGGCTGCGGCCAGCGATTCCTGATCCAGAGCGTCCGCCACGGCCGGGTGCGCGCCCAGGGACAGCAGCATCCCAGTCCGGTCGCTGCGCCGGGTCAGGGCGGTGACCTGGTGGCCGCCGCCGGTAAGCAGGGGAATGATCCTGCGGCCGAGCACTCCGGTGGAGCCGGCTAGGAATACGTGCATGTCAATACCCGTCTTCTGTTCTAAGGGTGCTGGGATGAGCGTGGTCAGCGCAGCTCAGGCGGCGCAGGGGCGCGCCGGCTGCGGCGCTGTTCAAGCTCTTGCGCGGAGACCAGGGCCAGCATCGGCTCGCCAGGGATTCCGATCATGGCGACGACGAACCTGCTCCAGGCGTCGCCGAGGTGGTTCGCCGCCTGGTAGTGGATAACGTCGCCACCCGGCTCCCAGAAGGCTTCCCCGGCGCGGATCACCCGCGCGGGTTCACCCTCGAGCTCGAAGATCATCTCGCCGTCGAGCATGTAACCGAAGACCGGACCGGAGTGCCGGTGCGGTGGGGTGCCGGGATCTCCGGGCGTCAGTTCGACGGTGGCGATCATCACCTCGGCCGGTGATGGGATAGCCGGTGGCTGCTGCGCGAGCAGCATAGTCAGGGCGCTGGCCGATCGGGCAGGCGGGGGCATCTGGGGTATCTCCTCACTGATTTGGCGTACTGGGCTGCTTGCGGAGCCGTGGCGGGTGATCGGGGTCAGCGCATGACATTTCCGCATTGGCCTGCGAGGTGACGAGCTATACACATCGGCGGGTTGTGGCATGGTCGGCCTGGCCGACCGCGACCATCTCAGCCGGTGAGGGCACGGCGCAGGGCGGTGCCGAGTTCGGCGATCTGCCGCCGGGACACCTCCGCGGACAGGATGGCTTGCGACCCGTGGAAGGTACCGGCCCACTGGTGCAGTTCGACCGGCACGCCGGCCTGCAGCAGGCGCTGCGCGTAGCCGATGGCTTCGTCGCGGTTGGGATCGAACTCCGCGGTGGCGATGTAGGCGGGGGGCAGGCCGGACAGCTCGCCGGCCCGCGCCGGGGCGGCGTACGGCGAGGCGACCGCGGAGCCCAGGTAGTGCCGCCACGAGGCGGTGACCTTGGCGCGCGTCATGAAGGGCGTGCCGGTGAAGTTCCGGGCCGACCACGTCTGCTGCCGGTCATCGAGCTCGGGCTGGCTGAGCAGCTGGAAGCGGATCGGCGGCCCCTGCTGGTCACGGGCCCGCAACGCCACCGCGGCCGCGAGTCCCGCGCCGGCCGCGTGGCCGCCGACCGCGATCCGCCCCGGGTCGATGCCGAGCTCGGCCGCGTGCCCGGCCACCCAGGTTAGCACGCCGTAAGCGTCATCCAGGGCGGCCGGGAACCGGTGCTCGGGCGCCCGGCGGTAGCCCACCGAGACGACCACCGCGCCGGAGCCGCCGGCGACCCGGACGGCCCACGGGTGCTCGGTATCCAGGTCACCCATGACGAATCCGCCGCCGTGCAGCCAGACGATGGCGCCGTGCGCCCGGTGCGGGCAGTAGATCCGCACCGGCACCTCCGGGTCGGCGGGAACCGTGCGGTCCTCGATCTCCATCCCGGTGGTGTCCGGCGCCGGCGCCGCGGCGGCCAGCCCGGCGAGGGTCTTACGCGCGGTGACCGGGTCGGTCAGGTCGTCCCGGGGGAACAGCGGGATGAATGCTTCCAGCTCGGGATCAATTCTGGCCATCTTGACGGTGCTGGTCATTTCTCACTCTCCTTGAGAGGTGTTCTTGATCGGTGATGCCGCGGGCGGGCGGCGGCGAGCTGTCGCGTGATCACCGGATGCATGATCTCCTCCTGGTGTTTCCTGCGCCGCCGGCCGGCCGGGAGGTCGGCGACGCGATGGTCAATCTGGATCGTTGTGGCGGACCGAAATCAGGAACAACCCAGATCGTGGGCCGTCGTCTTTGCTTGTCCGCCATGGCTTACTCGGGCCGGATGTTGTGGTTGCGGGCGAACAGGTTGCCGGGGTCGTACCGGCGCTTGACCGCGACGAGCCGGTCATAGGTCTGAGTTGGGTAGATCGCGGCGACATCTTGCTCGGTGGCAGAGGTGAGGAAGTTGGCGTAGGCGCCGTTGACGTGGGGTGCGAGTCTGCCCCAGATCGCGTCCAGGGCAGGACGAGCGGCCTTGACGGCCGGCTCCGGACCCGCGCTGACAGTCACGACCATCAGCTCCGCCCGGCGATGGGCGTAGGCGGTGGCGTGGGCGGGGACGCGGGACACCGCACCGCCGAGACTGCGGACGGCGATGATCGGTGACCGCTCCGATGCCCTGACCTCAGCCAGGATCTGCACGACCTCGGGTACCGATTCCTTGTCGATGAAGGCGCTGCGGGGCACGAACTGGATGCCAGGCGGCGGGGCTGTGCCGTCCTCGAGCGTGTCCGCATAGGGTTTCAGCGCGATATCGTCGCCGGTTACCGTGCCGAGCCGGCGGATCTGGCCTATGGCCTTTGCGGCTAGCTGCGGGTCATCACCGTCATAGGCGACGTAGATCTCGACCGGCGCTTGGGGTCCGCCGGCGAATGGGTTGGCGAAGGCCACAACCGATGTGAGCTCGTCGGGGGCGGTGCGCAGGTAGTCCGCCCAGCCCTGCAGCACGGTGACCGCCTGCGCTGCCGGGAAGGCGATCTTGCCGAAGAAGACGTCGGTGGTCGGGTGGGCCGTGAACTCGAAGGCGGTCACGATCCCGAAATTGCCGCCGCCACCGCGGATCGCCCAGAACAGCTCCGGGTTCCGCTGCGCGCTGGCAGACACGACCTTTGCGCTAGCCGTGACCACCTGCGCGGCGGCCACGTTGTCCAGGGCCAGGCCGTGCTTCCTGACCTTCCAGCCGATGCCGCCGGTCAAGGTCAGCCCGCCGACGCCGACGCTCTTGGTGTCGCCTGAGGAGATCGCCAGGCCATGCGGGGCCAAGGCGGCCGCTACCTGGCCCCAGGTGGCGCCGCCGCCGATCCGCACCAGATGACGTTCCTTGTCGATGACCTCCACGTTGGCGAGCTTGCTGAGGTCGATCACGACGCCTCCGTCGTTGGTGCCAAAGCCCGCAAAGCCATGGCCGCCGCCGCGTACCGACAGCACAAGCCCCGCACGGGCAGCGAACCTGACACCTGCTTGCACGTCCCTGACGCTCCCGGGCCGTAGGACATGAGCCGGATGACCCGAGGCCAGTCGCGAGCGGCTTGCCGATTGGTACTCCGCTGTGCCGGGTTCGATGATGTCGCCGCCGAAGTCACGGCGAAGGGTTTCAAGCGTTGAGCTCATGAGGTTCCTTCCACACAGGAGAATCCGCATTACCCGAACTTGCCGGGCTGGCAGCCGCTGCCGCGCTGCCCGGTAATGACGCACCGGCGGGCGGCAAATCATGCGAGGACGTTATGCGGGCCGCTCGCGGCGGTCGTCACCCGAAAGTGGACATGACCGGTGGAATCTGCGTCGGCACCGGTGGCACTAACGTGCCGGCGTGCGCGAGACGCTGGCGAGGCGCCGGGGGCAGGAACCGTAGCAGCCAGCCAGTCGGGGATTAAGGGATGTCTTCTCCGGACGACAGGGACGCGTGCGCCTGTCCAGCTGGGAGCGCCGGGTAGCGCCACTCCTGGTCAGGGGATCAGGCTGAGCTCGCGCGCGCGAGCGACGGCCTCGGTGCGGTTGGCCGCGCCGAGCTTGCCCAGGACGTGGCTGACGTGCTTCTTCACGGTGTCCAGGGTGACCACGAGCTGGCCCGCGATGGCCTGGTTCGACCGGCCGCCCGCCAGCATCGCCAGCACCTCAAGCTCGCGGCTGGTCAGCTGCTCGACCAGACCCGGCACCGCCGTGACACCGTCCCGGCCGGCTTCCGGAACGGTGTCCTGCGCGCCAAGCGCGCGGTGCAGCCGGGCCAGGCAGCCGAGCGGGACCCTGGCCGCCGCCCGGTCAGTGCGCTGCGCCGCGATCAGCCGGGCCAGCAGCGCGGCCATCGGCGGTCCCTCGTCGGCGAAGACCCGGACATAGCCCTGCGGGCAGGCCAGGGTGAGCGCTTCGGCCAGCGCGTCCACCGCGCGGTCTGCATCACCGCTGCCGGCCAGCGCCAGCGCCCGCAGCGCGCCGATCTCGATCAGGCTACCGGCCCGGTCCTGGGCTTCCGCCGCCGCGTGCAGCCGGTCCAGCAGCGCCAGCGCCTCGGCGGGCTGGTCCTGGGCCAGCAGGACGCGCGCCAGGACCAGATGCTCCCGCTCCGTCTGGTACATCGGCTCGTCATCGGCGCGAAGGCCGCCTTCTTGTGCCCAGCGGGCTGCCGCCTCGATGTCGCCCTGGGCCAGCAGCAGCCGCGCCCGCTGCGCCGGGACGGGGTTGAACAGGCTGGCCAGCGACGGGCTCGGCGCGATCCGCCCGGCCTCGGCGATAGCCTCCCGGGCCCCGCCCGGATCACCGTTGGCCTGCCGGATCCACGCCAGCGTCACCAGGCCCGCCGCCAGCGGCTGGGTCTTCCAGTTCAGCTGCCGGCACAGCTCAATGCCCTTGGTGACATGCTGCAGCGCGGTATCGAGCTCGCCGCGCTGGTAGGCGACCTCGGCCATGCCCACATACCCGATGCCGGCACTGGGCATCGCCGCCCGGCCCGGCGGCGCGGTGATCTCAACCACCTGCTGGTAGGTGGCGAGCGGCGCGTCCAGGCGCCCCCGGGCCCGCTGCACCCGGCCGAGGTCAAAGCACGCCCATGCCGCCAAGGGAGGCTGACCGGCCGCGCGCCATCCGGCGACGCTGGCGGCGAAGCCGCGCTCGGCGTCTTCGAGCCGACCGCGCACCCACTCGGCTATAGCCAGAATCCACAAGCTGGCCGAGCGCAAAACCCACTCTCCCTCGCCCAGAGCAGGCAGGGCCCGCGAAGCGGACACGGCCGTCCCCTCGGCATCGCCGTGAAGCACGGCAAGATAGGCGCGCGCGATCGCGATCGCCGCGGGAACGTTCGCCAGCAGGCTCGCCGCCAGGCCGACGGAAGGCTCGAACGACTCGTTGGCTACGTCGGCGAACGCGCACTCGGCGGCATCCAGCCGCGCCCCGGCCGCTTCCACATCGCCGCCGACGAGCGCCATCCACGCCTGCGCCAGCAACAGCCGGGGGCGGGACCGGGCCAGCTCGGCGGGCAGCGCCGAGATCCACCGCTGAATCGTCGCGCTTTCACCTCGCAGGAAGACCGCGTCATGATGCCGCTCGATCAGGCGGGCGGCCCAGGCGGCATCACCAGCGGCCAGGGCGTAGCGGATCGTCTCGTCAGCCAGCCCGTAAGCGTCGCACCACGCGGCCGCCGCATGGTGCAGCCCGGGCAGTCTGCCGGGTTGTTCTTGCCGCAGGCGGGCCTGGAGCAGGTCGGCGAACAGGTGGTGGTAGCGCCACCAGCCGCGCACCTCATCCAGCGGGACCAGGAACAGGCCCGCCCGCTCGGCCGCCTCCAGCAGCGCCTGGCTGCCCTCGCGGCCGGTGACCGCGTCGCACAACGGACCGCTGAGCCGCTCCAGCACCGACGTCTCCAGCAGGAAGGCGCGCAGCTGCTCGGGCTGCGCCTCGAGCACCTCCTCGGCCAGGTAGTCCAGCACGTACCGGTGGCTGCCGGTGAACGCGGCCACGAACGCGGCGGCATCGGCCTGGCCGCGCAGTGACAGCGCGGCCAGCTGCAGGCCGGCCGCCCAGCCCTCGGTCCGGGCCGCAAGCGCCGCCACCGACGTTTCCGGCAGGCCCGACGCCATGTGCTGGAGCAACTCCGCTGCCTCCGCGGGTGTGAACCGCAGCTCGGCCTCGCGTATCTCGGTCAGCTGGCCGCGTACCCGCAGCCGCGCCAGTCCCAGCGGCGGGTCGCTGCGGCTGGCCAGCCCCACGCGCAGACCCGCTGACCGGTGTTCCAGCAGGAACGCGAGCGACTCGTGGACCTGCTGCGATCCGATCACGTGGTAGTCATCGAGGACCAGCAGGGCCTCCTCCCCGGCCAGGTCGTTTATGAGTGCCGTGACCAGGCCCTGGAACGAGGCGGGCGCGGGCGGGCCGAGCAGCGGCGACACCCGGTCGCCGATCCCGGCACGCGCCCGGTCCAGTGCGGCCACCGCGTGCCGCCAGAACCGGGCCGGGTCATTGTCCCCCGCGTCCAGCGACAGCCACGCGGCCGGGTGCTCGCCCCGCCGGGCCCAGTCGGCCAGCAGCACCGTCTTGCCGTACCCGGCCGGGGCGCAGACCAGGACCAGTCCCCGCGCCGCGCCCTCATCCAAGCGTGCCGTCAGCCGCAGCCGTCGCACCTGGCCGGGGCGCGAGGCGGGCATGTGCAGCTTGGTGGCCAGCAGGACATCGCGCTCCGCCGCCACCGCTGGCGACTCAGCCATCGCTCACCTGCACGCTCTGCGCCTCCGCGATCCTCCGCATCGCCGCATGGAAGAACCTGCCGTGGCCGACCTGCTGCTCTCCTGGGCGCGGCTCTGATCCGGCCATTCCATTGCTCCGGCCGGCCTGCCTACCTCCACTTCCCCGGTGGTCTCTGGCGCAAACAACCCGGCACGCGGGCCTGGGGCACCTTGATGCCCGAAGTAGGCGCAGTCGAGCTGGCGTGAGCTGGCCGAAACTACGCTCGCTTGCTGAGCGTGGCCCGCGACCACAGGTACCCGACGAGGGCGATCCCAGCGCACCAGGCCAGAGCGGCGGCCGCGTAGCCGCCCGACGGCGTGCCGACGAGCAGCCCGCGCACCGATTCGATAATCGGGGTGAAGGGCTGGTACTGCGCAAATTGCTGGAAACCCTGTCCCATCTTGGCCGCCGGCACGATCGCGCTGCTCAGGAACGGCAGCAGGAGCAGCGGCACGATGGCCAGGCCCGCGGACTCCGGAGTTTTCGCGGCCATTCCCAGCGCGACCGTGAGCCAGGCGGCCGCCTGTCCACCCTCCGGTTCGCGAGGTCGGCGATGCCGGCCCGCCGCAGCGTCAGGTCGACCGGCAGCGGCCCGGGATGGAACCCGGTCACCAGCGTCACCAGCTCGTGGACGGTCACCTCCGGCATCAGCCCGCCGGACTGGACCATCGCGCCGACCCGCCCGGACTTGACCGCGTGGTAGGGGTCGGAGCCGAACATACGGATCCGGCCGCCGGTCGGCTTGCGCAGCGCGAGCAGCATGTCCAGCGACGTGGACTTGCCTGCCCCGTTGGGCCCGAGAAAGGCCACGGCGTGTCCAGCCCAGAGCTCGAGCGACAGCCCGTCAACCGCCCGGACCCTTCCGTACATCTTGCTGACGTCCTCGAACGCAACAACGGGCGCTGGGCCTGCCGGTCTCGGACTCATCGTGCTCACCCTCCTCTGGGTCGTTCCTGGTGAGGAAGGTATGAGGCGATGGCCCGGCGGGCGTCACCCGAAAGTGGACAGGCCAGGTGGAATCTTCAGCGGCCGCCGGTGGAACGGTGCCTGGATCAGGGGATCAGGCTCAGCTCGCGGGCCCGGGCGACCGCCTCGGTGCGGTTGCCCGCGCCGAGCTTGCCCAGCACGTGGCCGACGTGCTTCTTGACCGTGTCCAGGGTGACCACGAGCTCACGGGCGATGGCCTGATTCGACCGCCCCGCCGCCATCATCCCCAGCACCTCAAGCTCACGGCTGGTCAGCGGATCGACCAGGCCCGGCACCGCGGCAGTGTCCCGGCAGCGATCTGGCGAGGGGGCCCCAGCACCGAAGGCACGCTGCAGCCGGGCCAGGTAACCCAGCGGGACGCCGGCGGCCGCATGGCCGGCGCGCTGGGCCGCGATCAGCTGTCCCAGCAGCGCCGCCATCGGCGGGCCCTCGTCGGCGAAGACCCGCACGTAGCCCTGCGGGCAGGCCAGCAGCAGCGCCTCGGCCAGGACCGGGACCGCTCCTGCTTCATCGCCGGTGGCCGCCCGCGCCAGCGCCCGCAGCGCGCCGATCTCGATGACGCTGCCAGCCCGGTCCTGACCGGACGCCGTTTCGTACAGCCGGTCCAGCAGCGCGAGCGCCCGTCCGGGCCGGTCCTGCGCGAGCAGGACCCGGGCCAGGACCAGGTGCCCGGATTCGCGGGCGTAGTCGGGCTCGTCGTCCGGGCCGAGGCCGTTCTCCTGCGCGAAACGGGCCGCGGCGGCCACGTCGCCCTGGGCCAGCAGCACCCGGGCCCGCGTGGCCGGGACCGGGTTGAGCATTCCCGCCGGACCTGGTGAGGCCTGTCCGGCCTCGGTGATCGCCGCCAGCGCCCCGGCCGGATCACCGGTGGCCTGCCTGATCATCGCCAGCGTGGCCAGGCCGTTGGCCAGTGGGGTGGTGTGGACGAACTGGCGGCACAGCGCGATGCCCTCGGTGGCGTGCCGCAGGGCGACGTCGAGCTCGTCCCGCTGGTAGGCGATATCGGCCAGGCCCACGTAGCCCGGTCCCGCCGCGGGCAGCGGCCGACCGGACGTGACCAGGCTGTCCAGGGCCTGCTGGCAGGTTAGCACGGCGACGTCCAGGCGGCCCTGGGCGCGCCGGACCAGCACCAGCTCGTACCAGCGCCACGCGGTCGTCGTGAGATGGCCGGCCTCGCGCCACCCGGTGACGCTGGACATGAAGGCGCGTTCTGCCGCCGCGAGCCGGCCGCGCAGCCACTCGGCCACGGCCAGGAATCCGTGCGCGGTGGCGCTCAGCAGCCGTTCTCCCGGTTTGCTCTCGGCCAGGGCCTGCGCGGCGAACGCGGCGGTGGCCTCGGCATCGCCGCGGAACTGGGCGAGATAGCCGCGGAGCAGCGTGGTCAGGGCCGGGACATTGATCAGGAAGCTGGCCGCGACGCCGACCGTCGGCTCGAATGGCTCATCGCTCCAGCCGGGAGGCGCGCACTCCACCGCGTCCAGGAGCGGTTCCACGATGTGGAGGTGGCCGCTGGTGGCGGCCATGATGGCCTGCGCCAGCAACAGCCGGGGACGGGACCTGAGCACCTCGTCGGGCAGGACCGACAGCCACCGGTGGATGGTCGCGGCCTCGCCGCGGATGTTGTAGACCATGTCGAAGTGCTGCTCGATGATCCGGGCCGCCCAGGCCGTCTCGCCGGCTGCGGCCGCATGGCCGATGGCGTCGTCGGCCAGCTCGTGTTGGGAGTACCAGGCTGCGGCGTTGCGGTGCAGCTCGGCTACGCGGCCGGGCTGCTTTTCCTGCAGGCGGGCGCGGAGCAGGTCGGCGAACAGGTGGTGGTAGCGCCACCAGCCGCGCACCTCATCCAGCGGGATCAGGAACAGGCCCGCCCGCTCAGCTTGCTCGAGCAGCGCCTGGCTGCCCTCGCGGCCGGTGACGGCGTCACACAACGGGCCGCTGAGCCGCTCCAGGACCGAGGTTTCCCGCAAGAACGTGCGCAGCTGCGTGTCCTGCCGGTCGAGCACCTCCTCGGCCAGGTAGTCCAGGACATACCGGTGGCTGCCGGTGAACGCGGCTACGAAGGCGGCGGCATCGTCGTGTCCGCGCAGTGACAGCGCGGCCAGCTGTAGTCCGGCCGCCCACCCCTCGGTCCGGGCCGCCAGCGCCGCCACCGACGCATCCGGCAGGGCCGGCGCCGCCTGCTGGAACAGCTCCCCGGCCTCCGCGGACGTGAACCGCAGCTCGGCCTCGCGTATCTCGGTGAGCTGGCCGCGCGCTCGCAGCCGCGGGAGCGCCAGCGGTGGATCGCTGCGGCTGGCCAGCACCACGCCCATCCCGGCCGGCTGGTGCTCGAGCAGGAACCCGAGCGACTGGTGCACCTGCGGCGATCCGATCACGTGGTAGTCATCCAGGACCAGCAGGGCCTCGCCGTCGCCGGGCTGGGCGGCCAGCTCGTTGATCAGCGCCGTGACCAGGCCCTGGAACGACGAGGGCGCGGGCGGGCCGAGCAGCGGGGCCAGCTGGTCGCCGATCCCCGGGCGGGCCCGGTCCAGCGCAGCCACCGCGTGGCGCCAGAACCGGGCCGGGTCGTTGTCCCCCGCGTCCAGCGACAGCCACCCGGCCGGCTGCCCGCTACGCTGGGCCCAGTCGGCCAACAGGACCGTCTTGCCGTACCCGGCCGGGGCGCAGACCAGCACCAGGCCCTGGGCCAGTCCCTCATCCAGGCGGGCCGTCAACCGCGACCGCGGCACCTGGCCCGGCCGCGGCGCGGGCATGTACAGCTTGGTGGCCAGCAGAACATCCCGCTCCGGCGCCGCCACCAACTGCTCAGACATCACTGACCTGCACGCTGCGCCTCCGCGCTCCTCCGTATCGCTGCCGGAAGGAGCTATCGCGAGCCGGCCAGCCGCTTCCCTGGGTGCGGGCCCTGACCCGGCCATTCCGTTGCCCTGGCCGGCCTGTGTTCCCCACTTCCCCGTGATCTCCGGCCGCAAACAACCCGCCGCCCGGTCCGGGGCACCTTGATGCCCGGTGCTGGCGCGGAAAGATTCCACCCGATCGGCACCTTCGGGTGACGGCACGCCCCCGCGCCGCTTCGTAGCGTGCAGATCACGACACCCGACAGAAGGACGGTACAGATGGCTGAACTCACCCTGGAACGCTGGCCGACCGGCGCGAGCCGCGGCCGGCCGTCAGGGAGCGTGCGGGCGTGAACGGCCCGGCGCGGCCGCCGCGCTATGAGATCCGCGTCGAAGGGATCCTCGACCAGCGCTGGACGACCTGGTTCGAGGGCCTGGCGGTCGACAGCGATCACAGCCAGACGGTCATCTCCGGTCCGGTAACCGACCAGGCCGCCCTGCACGGACTGCTGAACAAGGTCCGCGATCTCGGCCTGGTCCTGATCTGCGTCCGCCGGCTCGAACCCGATTAACCCAGATCGACCCCGTCAGGAGGACACCATGCATCCAGACATGCTCCGCCAGCTCGCCGCCGACCACATCCGCGAGCTGATCACCCAGGCCGGTGCCGCGGGCCGGGCCCGCGAGGCGCGCTGCGCCCAGCGGCACCGGCCGCCGGCTCACCTGAGACGGTCAACCCGGCTGTACGTGCAGCAGCGCGACTCCCACCAGGAACCCAGGACCCTGGTCCACTCTGGCGCAGACGACCGGGTGGAAAGCGGCCGGCCATGAGCCCGCCGGGTCGACGGACCTCCGCTGCTATTGACTGGGGACCTGACCTACGGCGCCGAGCTCATGTGCCGCGGCCTGCTCCCCAGTGTCGGCCGCCGGCGGCAACACGCCGCCAGCACGCGCAAGGTCCTCGGCCTGGCCGGGCGGCACCCGGGCCTGGTCGTGCTGCCCGCCCACGACCCGGCGGCACCCCGGCGGCTGCTCGAGAGCGAGCCCGGCGGGTTGAGGGTCCCGGCGGCCAGTGGTGCAGGTCGTCCACGGGGGCGTCGTTGAGCCTGGCCTCCCGCACGCGGCGGCACTTCGGTGCTCTCCGCCGCCTGCCTGAGATTCCACCGCCACGGGCACCTTCGGGTGACGCCAGACCCGGCTGTGCCTCCATAGCGTACAGATCACAGACCCGTACATAGGACCCAGTCGTCACTGCCTCAGGCAGGACCGCGTA
>Ga0335069_10003365_pt1 | contig 24202 bp, 20 predicted proteins | sample Lox_Sample_11_FD_206714 | JGI IMG/M metagenome (GOLD analysis project Ga0335069, IMG submission 206714) | Soil microbial communities from Loxahatchee National Wildlife Refuge, Florida, United States - Lox_Sample_1.1 | ecosystem: Environmental > Terrestrial > Soil > Wetlands | place: USA... | reverse complement strand
CCGGAGGACTGGGATCACCTGAACAAGGGCGGCTACGAGGTGCTCGGCAAGCTCGTGGCGGCGCGCGTGCTGGGCGAGCCCGAGGATGTTCGCCTGCAGACGATCGGCGCGGCCAGGAAATGATTTTGTAGGATGGGTTGAGCTCTTCGCGAAACCCATCATCGTTCCCCGGGACTTCGCGCCTGCGGTGACATGATGGGTTTCGCGTCCGCCGTCGCTCTTCGAGCGTCGGCGAACGCTCTACCCATCCTACGAACGGCGAGCCTGCCTCACACCGCGCCCGCCTTTTGCGCATACTCCCAGCTCGCCTTGGCGAGGGGCACGGTGCGCTTGGCGGATTCCAGCGCCTTGGCATTCGCCGCGGTGCCGTCGCGGATGCGGCCCGCGATCCCTTGCGTGATGCCGGCCAGCCGAAACAGGTTGTAGGAAAAATACCAGTTGAGATCCGGCATTTTTGTGCCGGTGACGTCGCAGTAGATCTGCGCCGCCTCCTGCTGGCTCGGGAGGTTGAGCGCGGCAAGGTCGGCGCCATCCAGGCCCGGCATGATCCATTGCATCAGCAGATAGGTGAAATCGGCCATGGGATCGCCAAGCGTCGACAGCTCCCAGTCGAGCACCGCGATGACGCGCGGCTCGGTGGCGTGAAAAATCATGTTGTCGAGCCGATAGTCGCCGTGAACGATCGAGACCCGCTCCTGGGTCGGCAGCGTGCGCGGCAGCCACTCGATCAGCTTCTCGACCTCGTCGATGTGCTGGGTCTCCGAGGCGCGATACTGCTTGGTCCAGCGGTCGACCTGGCGCGCGAAATAATTGCCGGGCTTGCCGAAGTCGGCGAGCCCGATCGCTGTGGGATCGTAGGTGTGCAGCCGCGCCAGCGTCTCGATCTTGCTCTGGAAGATCTTTCGCCGCATCTCCGGTGGCTGGCTCGGCAGGGTCGGATCCCAGAACACCCGGCCCTCCTCCATCGACATGATGTAGAAGGCGGCGCCGATCACACTGTCGTCGGTGCAGAGCGCATAGGCTTTTGCAACAGGGAAGCCCTGCTTGCCGAGCGCTGCGATGACACGAAACTCGCGGTCGACCGCATGCGCTGACGGCAACAATTTGCCGAACGGCTTTCGCCGCATGACGTAGGAGCGCGTTGGCGTATCGAGACGGTAGGTCGGGTTGGACTGGCCGCCCTTGAACTGCAGCACGGTCAGCGGACCCTGGTAGCCCTCGACATGCTCCCTCAGCCAGGCTTCGAGGCGCATCTCGTCGACGCGATGCCGCTCCTCGACCGGCCTGGTGCCGGAATATTCCTCGTCTTTCCTCACCGCCTCGGCCACGCTGACGCTCCCTTGAATTTTCTTGAACGGCCGCGTCGCCGCTCCTTCTTCAGCGGAAAAGTTTTGCTGAAGGTCCATCCGCGGACGCAGTTCACCTCTCCCCGGCGGGGAGAGGTCGGATTGTTCATGGCGACGCGTCGCCATGAACAATCCGGGTGAGGGGGTCTGCTATCGAGAGACCTTAACCCCTCACCCCAACCCTCTCCCAGAGGGAGAGGGAGCGCACCTTCAGTGCTGGACCAGTTCAGCCTAACTCCACGCGCTAACGCGCTGGAGCGTTTGAATACTTCCGAAGTTCAAGTCTGGCAATGGCGCGATTATGCACCTCGTCCGGACCGTCGGCGAGGCGCAGCGTGCGGATGCCGGCATAATCCTTGGCAAGCCCCGCCTCGTCGGAGACGCCGGCGCCGCCAAAGGCCTGGATCGCCTGGTCGATGATTTTAAGCGCCATGTTCGGCGCCGCCACCTTGATCATGGCGATCTCGAGCTGCGCGGTCTTGTTGCCGACCTTGTCCATCATGTCGGCGGCCTTCAGGCACAACAGGCGGGTCATCTCGATGTTGGTGCGGGCCTCGCCGATGCGCTGCTCCCAGACCGAATGCTCGATGATCTTCTTGCCGAAGGCGGTGCGCGAGGCGAGCCGCCGCACCATCTTCTCCAGCGCCTCCTCGGCCTTGCCGATGGTGCGCATGCAGTGATGGATGCGGCCCGGGCCGAGCCGGCCCTGCGCGATCTCAAAGCCGCGGCCCTCGCCGAGCAGAAGGTTCGAGGCCGGCACGCGCACGTTCTCCAAGAGCACCTGGGCGTGGCCGTGCGGCGCGTCATCGAAACCGAACACCGGCAGCATTTTCTCCACCTTGATGCCTGGTGTGTCGAGCGGCACCAGGATCTGCGACTGCTGCTGATGCTTTGCGGCGGAGAGGTCGGTCTTGCCCATCAGGATCGCGATCTTGCAGCGGGGATCGCCGACACCGGACGACCACCATTTGCGGCCGTTGATGACGTAGTGATCGCCGTCGCGTTCGATGCGGGTCTCGATGTTGGTGGCATCCGACGAGGCGACCGCCGGCTCGGTCATCAGGAAGGCGGAGCGGATCTCGCCGTCCATCAGCGGCCGCAGCCATTTGCGCTTCTGCTCCTTGCTGCCGTAGCGCATCAAGACTTCCATGTTGCCGGTGTCGGGCGCCGAGCAGTTGAAGACCTCCGAGGCCCAGCTGATGTGGCCCATCTCCTCCGACAGCATCGCATATTCGAGGTTGGAGAGGCCGGCGCCGCGGAACTCGTCGTCCTCATGTGCGGACGGCGGCAGGAACATGTTCCAGAGCCCTTCGGCGCGCGCCTTCGCTTTCAGCTCCTCGAGGACCGGGATCACCTTCCAGCGGCCGCCCTCAGCGTCCTGCTGCTTATAGACCGGCACCGCGGGACGGACATGCCTGGTCATGAAGCTCTGCACCCGCTCGAGCCATTCCTTCTGCTTCGGCGACATCGAAAAATCCATCGGACGCTCCTCACCTTTTCTCTGAATTCATTGGGCCACACTGTTAACCCGCTGGCCAGCCCTCGCAAGGCCTTGGCGCAGCCATGATGCGCGCAAGCCCCGGAAATGCCGTCGCGCGAAATCTCGCGGATTGACATCTTCCTGTCTTCAAACGATAGTTTCATACAAGTGTTTGAAATGCAACTCCCCTTGTCGGGGTGACCCATGCCGAGCGACCAGACCCGCACTGCCATTCTCGCCGCCGCCGAACGGCTCTATGCCGAGCGCGGCTTCTCCGACGTCACGCTGCGCGACATCGTGTCCGCGGCGAACGTCAATCTCGCCGCGGTGAACTACCATTTCGGCTCCAAGGACGAGCTGATCGCGGAATTGTTCGTGACCCGCAGCCTCGCCTTGAACCGCGAACGGCTGCGCCTGTTGCGCGCGGCGGAGGAGCAGGGCGGCGGGCGCGCCGGGATCGCCGAGATCCTGCGCGCCCTCGTCGGCCCCACTTTGCGCGGGTGCCTCGGTCCGGAGAACCAGCGCGCGACCGCGGCGCAATTCATGATCCGCGTCAGCATCGAATCGGTGCCGCCGATCCGCCGCATCCGCAACCGCGAGATCGACCATTTGCGCAAATTCATCGCGGCAATGCGCCGCTCGCTGCCCGGGCGCGATGACGTCGAGCTCTATTGGGGCCTGCATTTCGCGCTCGCAATGGCGCAGCAGACCGTGCGCGACACCGAGCGGCTGGCAAAATTGTCGGAAGGCCAATGCGACGTCGATGACGTCGAGGCGGTGATCGATCGCGTCGTCAGGGTCGCAGTGATGGGGCTGACCGACGGCGGAGCCGAGCGCAAATCGAGCGCTAAACTGGCGGTACGGGAAGCGGGTTAGCGCATGATCACGAAAGCGTCTTCGAGCTGGCTTCTCGCGACGGCCGTCCTGGCGGTGGCGACGATACTTGCGGGCGAACCGGTGCTGGCGCGCGGTGGCGCAGCCAACATCATGAACTCGCCGGGATATCAGCGCCGCCTGCAGGAATCGCGGCAACAACTGGCAGAGCCGCGCGTTCCGCCCTCGCCCGCCCATCGAAAAAAGCCGCGTCACCACTGAGTTCACGGCGAACCGGAGACGGCGGCTCCGCCAAGCGCGCTAGATCACGCCTTGCTGCTTCAGCGCGTTCAGCTTGGCCGCATCATAGCCGAGCTTTGACGACAGCACCTCGCTCGTGTGCTCGCCGAGCAGCGGCGGATAGCGATACTCGGTGACCGGCGTTTCCGAAAACGTCAGCGCGTTGCGGATCAGCGACAGATGCTGTTCGAAGGGATGACCGGTCTTCACCTCCATGCCGCGCGCGCGCACCTGCGGATCGGCGAAGACGTGGGCGAAATCGTTGACCGGACCGCAGGGAATGCCGGCCTTCTCCAGCTCCTCCAGCCAGTGGCCGACCGTGCTCTTCAGGAAAAGGCCGGCGAAGATCGCCATGATCTCCTTGCCGTTGGTGACGCGATCGTTGTTCTTCAAAAATTTCGGATCGCTCGCCAGTTCCGGCGCGCCGAGCACGGTGCAGGTCCGCGCAAACTGCGCGTCGTTGCCGACCACCAGCATCAGTTCGCCGTCGGTGCAGCGGAACATGCCGGCCGGCATGCCGCCATTGCCCCAGGTGCCGCGGCGCGGCGGCTGTTTGCCGTCGACCAGATAGATCTGCAGCCAGTGCGACAGCGAGGCGATCACGGTGTCGAGCAGGCAGACGTCGATGTGCTGGCCACTCCCGCCATGGGCCTTGCGGTGATAGAGCGCGGCCAGAATGCCGATCGAGCTGTTCATGCCGGTCATGTAGTCGACGATGGAAGGCCCGACCTTCATCGGGCCGGCGCCCGGCTCATCGTCCATGTGGCCGGTGACGCTCATCAAGCCGCCCATGGCCTGAAAAATCGCGTCATAGCCGGCGCGCGGCGCATAGGGTCCGGTCTGGCCGAAACCGGTCACCGAGCAATAGATGATGCCCGGATTGATGGCGCGGATCGCCTCGTAGTCGAGGCCGTAGCGCTTGAGGTCGCCGACCTTGTAGTTCTCCATGAAGACATCGCAGTCTTTGGCTAGTTCGCGGATGATCTCCTGTCCTTCCGCGCTGGCGATGTTGACCGTGACCGATTTCTTGTTGCGGTTGGCGCAGAGATAGAAGGAGTTGTTGTTGTTCGCCTTGCCGTCCGGATCTTTAAGGTAAGGCGGCCCGAACGCGCGGGCGTCATCGCCGCCGCCCGGCCGCTCGATCTTGATCACGTCGGCGCCGAGATCGGCCAGCATCTGCGCCGACAGGGGTCCGGCGAGCACGCGCGTGAGATCAAGAATCCTGATGCCTTGGAGCGGCAGGGCCGACATGTAGCTTTCCTCCGGGGATTTGCCTTTGCCGCGCGGCATGATGCTGCGGCGCGGACGCCTGCCGATACACCATTTTGTGGTGCCGAGCCTTGCGCTGGCGGCATGCGGCCATACGGCGAGCGCCACCGCCCGGCTCACGATGGCATCAAACGGCTTGGCGCCGCGCCGCCCGGCGTGGCATCCGGTGGACTTCGCAAGGGAATGCCGCTCATGGACCGCCTGGACGCCATCCAGATTTTCATACGTGTCGTCGAAACCAGAAGTTTCTCCATGGCGGCCCGTGCCATGGGGGTGGCGCAGCCGACGGTCAGCAAACAGGTTGCGGCCCTGGAGACGCATCTCGGCGCCCAGCTCCTGAGACGCTCGTCCAGGGGCCTTACGCTCACGGAGGCAGGACAGGATTTTTACGAATCCGCCGTCCGCCTCCTGAGCGATCTCGAGGCCGCCGAAGCGCGGATCGGACGCGGCCAGGTTTCGCCCTCGGGTCACGTGCGCGTCGCGCTGTCTGCGGGCTTTGGCCGCATGTTCATCGTGCCGAGGCTGCCGGACTTTTACGCGCGCTACCCGGACATCAGCGTCGACATCGACGTCTCCGAACGCCACGTGAACCTGCTCGAGGAAGGCATCGACGTCGCGATCAGGATCGGCAACCTGCGCGACTCCTCGCTGGTGGCGCGGCGCATCGGAAGCTGCGCGGCGGTCACGATCGCGACCCCCGGCTACCTCGCGCGCCGGGGCGAGCCGCGCGTTCCCTCCGACCTCGACCGGCACGACTGCGTCGTCTTCATGTTCCATGGCGCGCAGCGCCCCTGGCAGTTCAAGGGCCCCTCCGGTCCGCTCGCCGTCGAACCGAAGGGAATCTTGCGTTCGAACGACGCCGAGCACATCCGCGCCGGCGTGCTCGCCGGGCTCGGCGTCGGGCACAATGTCTCGTGGCTGTTTGCGCCGGAGATCGCCTCCGGCGCGGTCCAACGCATCCCCACGACTATGCGCCGGACAGCTTCCCGATCAGCGCCGTCTATGCCGGAGGCAAGCGGGTCTCCAGCAAAGTAAGGGTGTTCACCGATTTCGTCGCGGAGATCTTTGCGGACAATCCGCATCTTCAGATCCGCTGACCATCGCCGCCCGTCAATCGACGGCCCTCATTCCCAGATGGAATAGGATCTATTCGCCGCCTCGCACTTTCGAAACATCGCGGCGGACCTCATCTGCGTTCGGCCGGACCTCGTCGAGGTTCGAAGGCCTCAAAAGCATGTGCGGAAGGATCGAGAGATGTCGAAACTACAGGGCAAAGTCGCTGTCATCACCGGCGGAAGCAGTGGAATGGCGCTGGCAACGGCCAAGCTCTTCGTCGAGCAAGGTGCCTATGTGTTCGTGACCGGCCGTGACCAGGCTCGCCTGAACGCCGCAGTGGCGGAGATCGGCAGCAACGTCACGGGGGTGCAGGGAGACGGCGCCAGTCTTGCCGACCTCGATCGGCTGTATGCGACCGTGAAGAAGGAAAAGGGGCGCATCGACGTGCTCTATGCCAGCGCGGGACGCGGCGAGTTCGGCAAGCTCGGCGAGATCACCGAAAAGCATTTCGACGACATCATGAACCTGAATGTGCGCGGCACCGTGTTCACGGTGCAGAAGGCCCTGCCGCTGATGGTCGATGGCGGTTCGATCGTCATGACCGGATCGATGGCGAGCATCAAGGGATTCGCGAATTTCGGCGTGTACGGTGCCAGCAAGGCGGCCATCCGCTCGTTGGCCCGCGCCTGGGTGCTGGACCTCAAGGAGCGAAACATCCGGGTCAACGTCCTGAGCCCCGGGCCCATCGATACGCCGCTGCTCGATCCGCTGGGCGAGCAGGCGAAAACCTACTTCAAGTCGATGATCCCCCGCGGCACTTTGGGACGGCCGGACGAAATCGCGAGCGCCGCCCTGTTCCTGGCTTCGAGCGACTCCAGCTTCGTGAACGGCATCGAGCTGTTCGTGGACGGCGGCACGGCGCAAATCTAGCGCGTGAATGTCCCGCTGCTCTCGCGGCGCATCCCCGGAGATCGCTGCGAGCCCATCAACATGGACGGGCCTGCAGCGGTCGAACCCGCGGCATTCAGAACAGCCGCGCGCCGTCCGGCACCTCGTGGTCGGGCTTGAACAGCACCACGTGGCCGTGCGCATCGGGAAAGCCCAGGGTCAGCACCTCCGACATGAACTTGCCAATCTGCCGCGGCGGGAAATTCACCACCGCCGCGACCTGGCGCCCGACCAGGCTCGCGGTCTCATAATGCTCGGTGATCTGCGCGCTCGACCGCTTCCGGCCGATGGCGGCTCCGAAATCGATGGTCAGCTTGAGCGCAGGCTTTCGCGCCTCGGGAAACGGCTCCGCCGCCACGATGGTGCCGATGCGGATGTCGACGGCGAGAAACTGGTCAAAACTGATGGTTGGCGCCGCTGGCGCGTCGATGTCGGTGAGCTTGTGCATGGCGGTGGTCTGGCCGGGCTGGAGATGACGATCTGCGCCCGACTTGAGCCCGAGAATCGCCGCCTTGGCAACGGCCAAGCCGGCAGGTCGGCTCCCCTCAGATCGCCACAGCGGCGGTCATGCCCCCGGCGCGCTGTCACGCCGGCATGGCGAAGGAGATCGTCGACCGGTCATAGTCGCCAGCCCCCATCTTCCCTTCCGGAAAGATGTTGTGCCGTTCGATCCATTCAAACGACTGCTCATAGGCCTCGCGCGTATACGGCTCGAACACGATGCGCTCGCCCGGGCCCCAACGCCGCGTGTCCATCATGGCGTGAAAACGCTCCGGGAATTCATTCTTGTAATAGTGCGTGTAGAGCTCGGGCCGCAGGTCGATGTCGCGCTGCGCCTTCTTCAGCGCGCGGAAGTAACGGCGGACGTCTTCGCCGTCGGGCGTGCCCTTGATCATGGTCGCGATCATGAAGCTGGTGTCGATGACCTTCCGGAAACCGAGCTGCTCGGCGAGGTAATACGGCCCGTTGAACAGCGCGGTCGCCGGGCTCTTGCCGTCCAGCAGCATTTCCAGGCGGTGGAACAGCATGCCATCCTCGAAAGTCAGCTTGATCCGGTCGGGCGCGAGATATTGTTCGAGCGCCTGGATGGTGGAGTAATGGCTGCCCGACTGAAAACCGACCGCGATCGGCACGTCGGCGAGATCCTCGGGGTTTTTGATCGCCGAGCCTGCGGCCACGAAGATGCCCGACGGCGCGACCGAATAGGCATCCGAATAGAGCTTTGTGTGCCCGCTGGACGCCGCGACGTTGACCGTCCAGTGGCAGGCGCAGCTCAAGTTTGCCTCGCGGCCCTTCTCGATGCTCTGGAAGGCGCCCTCCCCACTCTTGTTGTGGTGCGCCCCGCCGGTCGATTTGATCAGCTCGCGAAACTCGTAGTCGAGGCCTTCGGCGCCAAAATAGCCCTTCTCCTCCGCGACCCATTCCTGCAGGCGGAAATGCGCTTCGATGATGAACTTGCCCATGACGGACTCCGGTGGCGGATTGACGTCAGGGTAGCACCGGAGGGAGACAGCGTCATTCAAGTATTGGATGACAAACAATGGCGGCGAGCGCCGCACCACACGCCGGCGCCGCGCCAGCCGTCCGAGCTATTCCAGTTCGATGGCGCGGTAGTGGCCGGTTTCGTCGAGCTGGGTACCCCACACCTTGTGGACGGCCTGGTGCTCGGACGGGCCGAAATTCACCCGCGGGCCAAGCCCCATTTCGAAGTTGCGCATGTTTTCCAGCTTGTCCACGACCGTCTCGGTGTCCAGTTGCGGGCCCGCACGCTTCAGCCCCTCGATCAGGATGTTGGCCGTCAGATAGGCTTCGAGCGAGACATAGTCCGGGGCCTCGCCGGGCGCGTATTTGGCCAGCGCATTCTTGTAGGCCAGCGCGACCGAGGCGTAGCTGTCGACCGCGGGCGTGACCTGGGTGCAGATCACGCCGTTCGCATATTTCGCGCCGAGCAGCATCAGTTCGTCGGCGAGACCGGTGCTGCCGACGCCGGAGATCGTGGCGTAGATCATGTCCGGGTAGAGATCGCGGGTCTTCTCGATGAATTTTGCCGCTGGCCTGAAGGTCGCCACCAGCACGACCGCCTTGAGCGGCACTTTCAGTTTCCGCAGCTGGGCCACCGCGTCGTCGACGTTCACGGTGTTGCGGTTGTAGCTCATCCGGAAGATCTGGCCGTTGACGCCGCCGCGCAGCGCGCGAATCGCCTTCGCCACGCCATCCATGCCGGCATCGCCATAGGCGTCCTGCTGGGTGAGCACGCCGATCTGCTCCGGGCGCAAGCCCTTGACCCTGACCAGATAGCGGACGATCGCGTCCGCCTCCTCGGCATAGCCGGCGCGATAGTTGAACACATAGCGATCCGGCGGGTCGTGGCGGAGCGAGGGCGCGCCGGTGAACGCACCGAAGTAGAGCGCGTGATGCTCGAGCGCATAGGGAATCGAGACCAGCGCGGTCGGACTGCCGTAATTGTCGACGAAGCCGAACACCTGGTCTTTTTCGTAGAGCTGCTTCATCGCACCCAGGGTCCGCGTCGGCTCGTAGCCGTCGTCGGCGGTGACCAGCTTGAGCTGGCGGCCGTCGATCCCGCCGCTGTCGTTGATCGCGGCGAAGGCGGTTTCAATGCCGAGCTTGAGCTGACGGCCCATCTCCTTGGCCGGGCCGGAGAAGGGCGCCGCCATGCCGAAGCGGATCTCGGTGTCGGTCACGCCCTGCGCCGTGCTCTGCACATTGCGCGTCGCCGTCGGTGCGGCGTTGGCAATCCGCGCCGCGAGATTGGCCGGGCTATCCTCCTCGCGAACGGTCGGGGTCGGCGCCTGCGCGGCGGCCGCCGGCGCGATCGGCGCAAACGACGGACTGGCAACAACGGCCGGCGCAGATGCAGCCGCCGGCACCGCCGCAGACGGTGGTGCCGGCGCCGCCGATGCGTCGGCTGTTGCCTGCTCCGCACGCGGGTCGCTCGCGACCATTCCGGCGGGGCGCGTCATGAACGTCACGCCGACATAGGCGCCGATCGCCGCGACCGCCACCACGAGGCCCATCAGCGCTCCGACGAGGATCGGATTGCGCTCGGGCGGCGGGGGTTCGGGAACCGGCCGCACGCCAAGCCGTGCAAACGTGTCGCGCAACGCACCGTCGGATTCATCGAGCCAGGGCGCCGGACGAAACTGATCCGGCAGCCCGCCAGTCGGCATGCGCGGAGCTTCACCATCATCATGTGGCTCAGACAAACGTCTCATGGTCGTCCCCCAAGGTACGTGTCGAATCGCGTCTATGAATTGTTCGGGATTACAGTCCGATCGCGCGACGCCTGACGCCTGCACTTGGCGCGTGAGCAGCTATCGCAAACGCATCACCCGGCACCTGTGTCCCGCAAGCGCTGTTGATAGTCACCAGCATGAGCCGGGAATGCGGCAGCCATTTGTTCGCTTCGCAAGAACACACCACGCTCGTGCCCCCTTTTCCACGCTTACGCCACACCGCAGCACCTTTCGCGAATTTCGGCGGAGCCAGCGGTCAACTGCAAACGATTTGCATGGGGCTTTGATCCGGCGTCGCTGAAAAAAATTTTCCGACGCCGGAACAGATCGGCGGCACCGAACTACCGCTTGACGACAGACAGAAATACGTTGGGATCAAAATATTGCGACGCAGGCACCGGATTCTCGATCTTGGCCACGCGCACGAAAAAGTCGGTGACCTGCTGCAGCCATTCCGTAATGGTGCCGTTGCTGTAGAGGCGGCGCCACACCGCGGTGGGGAACACGCGCATCGCGCCGAACTGTTCCTTCAGGTCGCGCTCCGGCACCTGCGGATAATATTTGCTGCGCAGAATGCCTAGCGCGTCGTTGGCGCGCGCGATCATCATGTCGTTACCCTCGATCCAGGCACGCACGACGCGTTCCAGCATCGGCTTGTTGTTCGCGTAGTAGGCGTTCGACGCCGCCCAGCCGCCCACGATCGCCGCATTCGGGTAGAACGCGCCCGCATCGAGGATCTTCTTGGCCTGCGGCACCTTCTCGCGCACGGCGATGTTGAACGGCACCCACAGCGCGATCGCAGGATACGAGCCGCCGATGAAGGCGTTCACCGCGTCGGCCATCGGCAGGCTCGCCAGGTCGATGTCGGCGGATGACATCTTGTTTTCGCGCAGCGCATTGTCCAGGAACACATGTGCCGTCGTGCCGGCGGTCGTGACCACGCGCTTGCCACGCAGATCCGCGAATTGCGTGACGCCCATGTCCTCGCGCACCCAGAGCTGGGCGGTGGCATATTCGATCGAGTTGACCAGAAACATCTTGCCCTGGCCGCGCGCCGGAAAATTCGAAATCACAGCTCCGGTCACCAGCATGTCGATGCTGTTTTCGGACATCGCCTTGAACAGTTCGAGGCCGGTCTTGAACTCCTTGAAGTCCGGATCGACGCCGTTGCGGCCCCACGCGCCGAGATGATCGGCGAGCCAGAGCTGGCCGTCGACGGCCAGCGTGTGCAGATAGCCGACGCGGACTTTTGCAGGCTTCAGCTGCTGCGCAAATGCCGGCGCTGCGAGCGCCGACGCACCGAGAGCCGCACCCGACGTGACTAGGAACTTGCGCCGGTCCATCGCCAACCCTCCTGCCCTCAATCGTCACTTCATTGTCGAGCGATCTCGTCGTCGAACGAAGCGACGTATCCTCGTCTCGCGGGCCCGGACGATGAGCGCCAGCCCGCGAACGGCCCGCAACATCTCGCCATCGGCCGCTCAATGCAACTGAAGTTTGCAAGCAACCGTTGCGCGAAATCAACCGAAGCTTGTTTCCGCAGGTTCCGCTCGGGCGATGCAACCTGAATTCGAAGCGCCTCATCATCGTCAAGCCGCGGCCCCAAAACAGCCACGAACCAAACACAGGATTGATCGAAGTCTATTGTTCGACCAGCGGTGGTATTGCACGCTGGCGTCGTGTGCAGCTTGGCTGCTTTCAAACAGGCGCGATCAGGGGACGGGAACCATGGTGACTCAACCCACTAAGGCAGCGTTTCCGCATTTCCGGTCCGGCGCGGCGAGATCGGTCGCACGGCGGCCGGTGCAGGCGCTTGTCCTCGGCCTCTTGTTTGCGACCATGCTCGTGATGTCCCGCCCGCCGGCCCATGCGCAGACCACCCGTGCGGCGAAGGCAGCGCCGACGCCGCTGGCGGAGGAATGGAAGACCAAGCTCAACGCCAATACGGTCGCCATCATCGCCGGCAGTCCGGAAGACACCTATCTCGACATCACGCATGACCTCGCCGTGGTGCTCAACGACGACAACCTGCGCATTCTCCCCATGGTCGGCCAGGGCGGCGCGCAGAACATCCGTGACGTCCTCTATCTCAGGGGCGTCGACATCGGCATCACCACGGCCCAGATGCTGCGCTATTTTGCCTCCACCGGCGAACTCAGCCGCTCCCTCGACCAGCAATTGACCTATATCACCCGGCTGTATCCGGAGGAGATGCACGTCGTCGCGTCCCGCGACATCAAGTCGATCCAGGACCTCAACGGCAAGAAGGTGAACTTTGCCGAGGCCAAATCGAGCACGGAAATCACCGCGCGCGACGTCTTCGGCCTGTTGTCCATCAACGTGGACGAGGTCAACATGAACGAGGCGGATGCGATCGCCGCAATCAAGTCCGGCCAGATCGCGGCCACCGTGATCATTTCCGGCAAGCCGGCCGAGGTGATCTCGCGCATTCCGGCGAGCGACAATCTGCACCTGCTCGAGGTTCCCTTCACGCCGGCGCTTGAAAACATCTATTCGCGCGGCGAGCTCGAACCGCAGCTCTACCCCAACCTGATCGAAGCGGGCAAAAACCTGCAGACCGTCGCGGTCGACGCCGTCATGATCACGATCAACTGGCAGCCGGCGACCGACCGCTACCGCCGCGTGGCAAAATTCGTGGAAGCCCTGTTCAGCAAGTTCCCCGAGCTGCAAAAATCCCCGAGACATCCGAAGTGGCGGGAGGTCGACCTCAGCAAGGACCTGCCCGGCTGGGACCGTTTCCCGGCCGCACAATACTGGCTGCAGCAGGACAAGTTCGCCGAGTTCGTCTCTAAGCGTCAGGTCGGCGACGCCTCGAACCCGGCCGACAAGCAGCGCCTGTTCAAGGAATTCCTCGAATGGACGCAGAACGAGGCCAAGAAGCGCTGAAGGTTGCCCGCTCGCGTCCTGAAGGCCCCATGAGCATTCGCAGGCGCGATCTCATCCCGAACGTCGCGTTGACCTTCGGCACATCGACGCTCTATTGCTGCGGCACGCAGGCTGCCCTTTCGACGGCTTGTTGATCCCCGGAGATCGGCCGAAGCCTGGAGCCGCATGGCGGCACCGGCCTCCGGACCGCGCCCCAGACATGGTTTGTCCTGTGTCCGCATCAAAGCCGCCGCTCGCCAGATTCGAGCATGTTTCCCTGTCCTTCGAGACGCCCAACGGGATGCTCAAGGTCCTGGATGACGTGAGCTACGAGATCTTGGAGGGAGAGTTCGTCTCCATCATCGGCCCCTCAGGCTGCGGCAAGACCACGATGATGAACATGCTGGCGGGGTTTCAGACGCCGACGGCGGGATCGGTGACCTTCGACGGCCAACCGATCCTGGGACCCGGTCCCGAACGCGGCGTCATCTTTCAGGATTATGGCGTGTTTCCCTGGCTCACCGTCAGGGACAACATCGCGTTCGGACTGAGGCTGAAGGCCAATCACGTGCCGACCAAGGAGCGCGACGACATCTGTGCGCATTACCTCGCTCTGATGGGACTTTCGGACTTTGCCAACGCCTATCCAAAACATTTGTCGGGCGGCATGCGCCAACGGCTCGCGATCGCGCGGGCCTATGCGGTGAAGCCGAAATTTCTGCTGATGGACGAGCCGTTCGGCGCGCTGGATGCCCAGACCCGGTTGAACATGCAAAATCTGCTGCTGCAGGTGCTCGGCGCCGAAGGCAAGACCGTGATGCTGATCACCCATTCGGTCGACGAGGCGATCTATCTGTCCTCGCGCATCATCGTCGTGACGGCGCGGCCGGCCCGCATCAAGCGGATCATCGACATCGATTTTCCCTATCCGCGCCAGGAGGCGATCCAGGAGCTCGCCGAATTCAGCGAAATCAGGAAGATCGTTCGCGAGCTCGTGATGAGCGAATACCAGGCGCAGCAGGCGCAAGGCGGCGTGGTGCGGTTCTCGGACCGAAGCTGATTGCCGCCTCGATTGTGATCGCCACAGCCGACCGTCATTGCCATGAGATGCTCACAGTTGTCCGTAGTCATACGGACCCGCATCGCGTGCAGGCACTCGCGCAGGCTGCAATCGTTTGTCTGCGGGGAAAAACAACCTGTAGTTCGCCCGCATCGCAAAAATTGCATCGCTTTCAACTCACACGCGTCCACACTTTAGACGAAGTTTAAGCATAGACGAGGTCCCCTTGCGGGCGCGCGGCAACCACGTCAATTTGGGCGAGCAAGAGGTCGGAACGTCAGATCAAGCATCGTGCGATCTGCCGGTGTCGTTTTCTGACACAACCTCGAGCGAGTTCTTTCGGCGCGGCGGCGGCGTTGGAGTGCAGAGCCAAACCTAACTGAAGAAAGTAGTCGGCGCTTGCGTGCGCGCGGAGCCTTGCGGTTTCGCGATCCCGTTCGTTTGCTGCCTCGAACTTGAGTGTAGAGTGAGGTTGTAGCGTGAGCGACTCGGACAAGACTCCCGGTCCAGACGATCCTGCCTATTACGCGCCACGCCGGTTGCGCGATATCGGTGCCGGCGCCGACAAGAATTGGCGAATAGCCCCCCATCAGGATCGGCCTCCCGCGGCAGCACAGCACTTGCCCACGCAGGTCCCGCCTCCGGACTTCAGGCTTTCAAGGGACGGCGCACGCGGGTCGCGGGGCCGCTCCGATGCCTTCAACGAAGCGCTCGCCAAGGTTTTGAGGGAACAGCTGGAATCCGAACAGGCCGGCAGCGGCCTTGCCGAGGTGCGACGATCGTCGTTTCGCGCGCTGGCGTCGTTTGCGTTCGCGGGTGCGACCGCCGCGCTGGTTGCGCTGACCTGTTTTGCGCTCATCTCCCCCGAGCCCGGCCTCGGCGGCAACCGCATCCTGGCAGCACTCGGATCGTGGCAGGCGATCAAGTCGTTCGCGCCGCAGCCGGCCCCGCGCAATGTCTCGACACTCATCGTCCGCAACCAGAGCGGCCTGACAGGTGAGCTGTTGGAGCTCGGGGTCAGCGTCAACCAGCCGAACCCGGGCGCGATGGTCGCCATCAAGGGCCTGCCCGTCGGCGCAAAACTCTCCGAGGGAGCGCGCAACGGCGCCAGCGAATGGCGGGTGCGCGCGGAGGACGTCGCCGACACCAAGGTGATGCCGCCGGTGGATTTCGCCGGCGACATGAATCTGGCGGTCGAGCTGCGCGATGGCGATGGCGCGGCACAGGTCACGAGTTCCCAGCAGCTCACCTGGAAGCCGCCTGCACACGTGGCGGAGGCAGTCGCGTTGAGCGCGGCGGTCGCGCCTGTGCTTGTTCCGGCCGCGCCGGCACCGGCGATCGCCGCTGCGCCGCCCGTGCCGGTCGTTGCTCCGGCCCAGCCGGCAACGCCGCCTGCTCCGGTCCAGGCACCGACGGTCGTGGCGTCGGCCACACCAATCGCCGATGCACCGTCACCGTCTCCAACTCCCGCCGAACTGACCGCGATGGAAATCGCCGCCTCGATCCGGCGGGCGCAGGAACTTTTGGCAACCGGCGACGTAAAGGCCGCACGGGCGCTGCTGCAGCACGCGGCCGAGCTCCACGATGCACGGGCGGCGCTGGCGCTGGCGAAGACGTTCGATCCGGCGGTGTCGCGGCAATCGAGCGTGGCCGACAGAACCGGACCTGACGCGGCCCAGGCGCGCAACTGGTACCAGAAGGCAAGGGAGTGGGGATCGCCCGAGGCCCAGCGGCTGCTCGATGCGCTGGCGAGCTATCAGCGTTGACGCGTGACGCCGAGGTCCGGCTCAGGACTTCTCGGACAACAAAAGAGCGGCGCCCTTTTCCCCGATCATCAGGCTTGTCGCATTGGTGTTGGCCGAGGTGATCTGCGGCATGACCGAGGCATCGATCACGCGCAGCCCGTCGACCCCGCGCACACGCAAATGTGGATCGAGCACGGCGCGGTCGTCGCTTCCCATGCGGCAGGTCCCGACACAATGAAACACGGTGCCGCCGGTCCTGCGGGCAAATTCCCAGAGGCTCGCCGGGTCGGGCGCTTCGGGTCCGGGCGCGACCTCGATGTCCCAGAGGTCGCGAAACGATCTTTGGCGGAAAATGTCGCGCAAAATGGTCAGGCCGCCGACCAGCGTCTTGCGGTCGATCTCCTCGGCAAAATAGTTCGGAACGATGCGGGGCTGGTCCAGCGGGTCGGTCGAACGGATGGCCAGGGTTCCCCGCGAGCGCGCATGGCTCTGCCAGGCCGACGCCGTGAATCCGGAATAGCGATGCAGCGGCTCGCCGGGCTTGTCGACCGACAGCGGCATGACGTTGAACTGCACATCGGGACGTCCGTCCGTCGCGTATGCGGTGCAGGCGGCGCCGCCGACCTGCCCGGCCCCGACGGTCAATGGCCCGCGGCCGGCGAAAAGCCATTGCGCGCCCATTTTTGCGAGCTGATAGGGGCTGCGCACCTGGTCGTTGAGCGAGATTGGACGCTTCAGCCGAACGATCAGGCGCGCCTGATAGTGGTCCTGCAGGTTGGAACCGACCTCCGGCGCGTCGACGACGACGCCAATGCCAAGGCCGCGCAAAAGATCGGCCGGGCCTATCCCGGAGAGCTGCAGGAGTTGCGGCGACTGCAGCGCGCCCGCCGACAGCACGACCTCACGGTCCGCCTCGGCGCCAAAACGCTGCCCTTGCCTGATCCATTCAACGCCGGTCGCCCTGCGGCCCGAAAACAGCACGCGACTGACATCGGCGCCGGTCACCACCGTCAGATTGGCCCGCTGCGCGACCGGGCGCAAAAACGCCGACGCCGCGCTGCTGCGCCAGTGCCGGCCGATGCCCAGCTGATAGCGGCCGACGCCATAGGTGGTGGCGCCGTTGAAGTCGTCATTGTGCGGCAGCCCGAACTCGACCCCCGCCGCGACCCAGGCCGCCGAGGCCGGATTGTCATTGCGCAGATCCGACACCTCGAACTCGCCGAAAGCGCCGTGATATTGGCTTTCGCCGCCGCGGTAGCGCTCGTACCTGCGAAAATGCGGCAGCACGTCGCGATAGGACCAGCCTGTGGCGCCGAGGCGCTCCCAGTCGTCGAAATCCTCATGCTGGCCGCGAATGAAAATCAGCCCGTTGATCGACGACGAGCCGCCGAGCACGCGGCCCCGTGGCCACACGATGGAGCGGCCGGCGGTGCCCTCGCCCGGCTCGGTCAGGAACAGGCGGGAAAAGCGCTTGTCGTAGATCGACCGGTAATAGCCGACCGGGAGTTTCAGCCAAAAGTTCCGGTCCGACCCGCCGGCCTCCAGCAGCAGGATGCGGCAGGCGGGATCGGCCGAGAGGCGATTTGCCACGATGCAACCCGCCGAACCCGCGCCTACGATGATGTAGTCGTAGCCTTTTGCAACCATGGCAGCGTTCAGCACGAACTTGAGCGGGAACACAAGCGGCGATTGGGAATGATGGTCACGCACGAAAAAGACAACCGCTTTGACATGTCGACGCCCGGTCGTGCTACGACCATCGCTGGCGGGCCGTCTCCCCGCCGCAAACCATTCCACGGGGCGGAACGGGCGACATGACAAAACGCCTTGGCGTCTCCAGGCGAGTGCTGCTTGGATTTGTACCGTGGATCGGCGTGGTGGCGCTGTGGTATGCCATCCGCGCCAGCGGCTACATCAATCTGTCGCTGATCCCCGCCCCGCATCAGGTCGCCGCCAAATTCGTCGAGCTGCTGCTGCATGAGGGGCTGCTGTTCGACGTCTTTGTATCGGCGGGCCGCGTGCTCCTGGGCGTCAACCTCGGGATCCTGGCCGCGGTGCCGGTGGGCTTCCTGCTCGGCTGGTACCGGGGCGCGCGCACGCTCGCCGATCCCATGATCAATTTCTTCCGCGCGCTGCCCCCGATCGCCCTGATCCCGCTGGTCATCGTCTATTTCGGCGTCGATGAGCTCGCCAAGCTCGTCATCCTGTTCTATGCCGCGTTCTTCTCCGGCGTCATCGTGATGTATGAGGGCGTCTCGCAGATCACGCCGCTCTATATCCGCGTGGCGCGCACGCTGGGCGCCAACGAGTTCGAGATCTTTCGCAAAGTTATCATTCCGTTAACCCTGCCCCACATCCTCACCGCGCTGCGTGTCGCGCTCGGCGTCACCTGGGCTACGCTGGTCGCGTCCGAACTGATCGCCGCACAACGCGGACTGGGCGCGATGATCCAGAATGCGTCGACCTATTTTCTGCTGGACACCATCTATGTCGGCATCATCTGCATCGGCTGCATCGCGCTGCTGATGGACACGGGCTTAAGGTGGCTCAGCGGCCATTTGCTGTCGTGGCAAGAACGAACCACGGCATGAGAAAAACGGAAAGGGAGAGCGTACCATGCATCGACGACAATTTTTTGGAACGGCTGCAGGTCTCGCACTGAGCGGATTGGCGGCGCCGGCGCTGGCGCAGGCCAAGACCAAAGTCCGGGTCGGCTATCTGCACACGCTTGCCGTCGACGGCCAGATCTGGACCGGGATCGATCGCGGCTCGTTCGGCAAGCAGGGTCTCGAGCTGGAGCTGCGCCAGTTCAACACCGGCCTGGAGCTGTTTCAGGCCCTGATCGGCGGCAGCCTCGACGTGCTGGCGACCGGCGCGGTGCTGTCGAATTTCCCGGCCCGCGGCCAGGGCAAGGTGTTTTTGATCAACGACATCGAGGTGGCAACCGCCCAGCTCTGGGTGCACAAGGATCAGGGCATCAAGTCGTTCGCCGACCTGAAGGGCAAGCGGATCGCGACCACGACCGGCACGACCGCCCATGTCTTCCTCGATCACGCGCTGCGCGCCAATGCCGTCGACCCCAAGGACGTCGAACTGCTCAACCAGGCCATGCCTGCCGCGGTGACGTCCTTCATTTCGGGCGCCGTGCCTGCCGTCGCGCTGTGGGTGCCCTTCAACATCACCGTGCGCGACAAGGTGCCGGATGCGCTGAAGCTCGCGGACGCGTCGGCCTATTATCCGAAGGCTGCGATCATCGGCGGCTGGGCCGCCGCCAACGACTATTTTGCCGCCAACCGGCAGACGCTCGCCAAACTCATCAAGGGCTGGAGCGAGGCCAACGACCATGTCGTCGCGCACAGCGAAGAAGCGCTCGAGGCGCTGCAGAAGGCGCATTACAGCCAGGTGCCGCTCAGCGACCTGAAGGAGCAGTTCCAGGCCCAGAAGATGTTCACCGCGCAGGAGTGGAAGAAGCTTTACACCGACGGAACGGTCGTCAACTGGCTGCAGCAGTCGACGGATTTCTTCATGGCCAACGCCGGCATCAAGGACTTTACGCCGGCGAACAAATATTTTGATCCGAGCCTCTACCTGGAGGCGATGGCCTGACTGAGGTGTGGACCGGCGCCGGTCGTCGCTCAGGCGACCCGCAGGCCACCGACGAACTGGTCGACGTCGCGCCGCAGGTCGTCGGAAAGACGCGCCAGCGTGCCGGCGGAGGACAGCACCTCCCCGGCAGCGGCGCCGGTCTCGGCGGTTGCCTCGGAGACGCCCGCGGCATGACGCGAGACCTGCGTCGTCCCTTCGGACGCCTGCTGCACGTTGCGTGCGATCTCACGCGTTGCGGCACCCTGCTGCTCGACCGCGGCCGCAATGGCCGCGGCGATCGCGTTGACCCGCTGAATCGTCGCGCCGATCGCCTGGATCGCGTCGACCGAGGAGCGCGTTGCGCCCTGGATCGCCGCGACCTGCCCGGTGATCTCCTCGGTCGCCTTGGCGGTCTGGGTCGCGAGCGTCTTCACTTCGGACGCCACCACCGCAAAGCCCTTGCCGGCTTCGCCTGCCCGCGCCGCCTCGATGGTCGCATTCAGCGCCAGCAGGTTGGTCTGCTCGGCGATGCCGCTGATCAGTTCGACCACGTCACCGATGCGCTGTGCCGCGTCGGACAGCGCCCGCACCTCGTCATTGGTTTTTTCGGCCTGGCTTGCCGCCGCATTGGCGATGCCGCTCGATTCCGCGACCTGCCGGCTGATCTCGCTGATCGATGCGGAGAGCTGCTCGGTCGCGGCCGCGACCGTCTGGACATTGCTGGATGCCTGCTCTGAGACGCTCGCCACGGCCGATGCCTTGGTGCGTCCCTGCTCCGCGATCGTCGACATCGACTGCGCAGTCGCGTTCAGCTCGGTCGATGCGGAGGCCAGCGTCCCCAGGGATTCCGTGACGGATGACTCAAAGGTCCGGATCAGGTTTTCGACCGCCGACTGGCGGCGTTCCTTGCGGTCCTGCTCCGCCTCCTTCTCGCCGGCGAGACGATCGCCCGCCTGCATGTTCTCGCGGAACACCGCGACCGCGCGCGACATCTCGCCGAGTTCGTCCCGCCGCTCGATGCCCGCAAGCTCGATCGCGTAGTCGCGATCGGCAAGCCGGCGCATCGCCGCCGTGAGGCTGCGGATCGGCGAGCTGATGCGGCGCTGCACGACCAGAAAACCGGCGGCCGCAACGGCCATCGCGAGCAGCATCATCGCGATGTTCGCGATGACGCTCAGGCGCGCCGCCGCCATTTCGCCGGTCGCCACCGCGACCATTTCCGCCAGCGCGGCGTTTGCGACGTCCACACTGTAGGACAGCACGGCGGTGTCGAGCTTGGCGAGGTCGGCGAACTTGACGTCGATCGCCTGGTTGTTGCGCAGCGCCTTGATATAGCCCGCCTGGCGCTCGGCCGTTGCGAGCGCGTCCGCCTGTTTGGAGCGGCCAACCGCGTCGACGATCGCAGCCGGCGCGTCCGGGCGCGCCGCAGCGTCGAGCACCTGGCTCCAGGCCTGTGCGGCGCGGCCGGTATCCTCGGCGCCTGCGACGATCTCGGCGGGGCTCCAGGGCTTGCCGGCCGAGGCCGCGTTCTCGATGCGGACCGCAACGAGCCCGCCGAAATTGCGCGCCGCCCAGGCCGATTGCTTGACGCTGAGAAGCTGGTCGACCACGGGATTGACGAGCTTCAGCGTTTCTTCGAGCTCGCCGGTCATGGCCAGGATGGCGTCGAGATAATCCTGCGCCGCCTTGCGGAAATCGTCCGCGACCTTTTGGTCGCGCGCCGACTTGGCCTGGTGGATTGCGCGCTCCGCGTCCGTGCGCAGCGGCACCAGCCGATCATGCGCAGCGGCGAGCGCATTCAGCCGCGCCGCAAGTTTTGGATTGGAAAAGCCCGAAAGCCGATCCTGCACCTCCTTGTACGCCGTCTCCGAGAGCTGCCGGTTGGTCGAGATGCGCGTATCGGCGGCCGTGTCGGCCGGTCCCTCGGCCACCAGCGTCGCCAGAAAGGTGCCGCGCTCCAGGCGGAAGCCGATCAGGGTCGCGAACAGCTGCTGGTCGGTGCCCGCCAGCCGCTCGACCCGCTGCGCTGCCGCGTTCCGCTCGAAGGCGTCGGAAACGCCGAGGCCGAGTCGCCCGAGCAGGAGCAAGGCCAGCGCACCGATTATGAGGCCCAGAACGGCACGAATCGAAAGGCCAGAGAGGAGTTTCATTTTTCCGTTTCCCAGAGGATTCGAACCCGTTCGAATCCGGGAATAATCTGTCATTGCACGTTAAGATTTCGTCGCGTTCGGGCCGGCCGATCCGCGCGGAGACAAACTTGTCTGAAACCAACAGACGATGCGGAACGAAATACCGCTTCCGGCGAACTACGTAAGGGCCGCTCCCTAAGTTACGGCGCGAAATACCGGACCGTAGCAATCCCATCTAGAAATGCTGGACGGGATATGCGGAGGGTTCGATGAACCACTCGATCTACTGCGCCGACCGCACCACGCATCTGAAGATCGTGGCCTTAGCACTGCTCGCCGGACTGGCGGTCGCCGGCTTCGCCATCTCGTCTCGCGTCGGCACCACGTCGGATACGATCGGCGTCATCAAGGCCGGCCAGCCTGTGATGACGAGTTCGGTCGTCACGCTCAGCCGCTGAACGGAGGATTTTACGATGCGAAACCCAAGAGCCCGCGCAAGAGCACAAGCCAGGGCACAGGCCTTGCCGCAGAGCGTGGACCTCGTGCTCTGGTCAATCGGCGCGCTGCTCAGCGTGGTGGCACTTTGTCTGGCCTGGCCAAGCTAGCGCTGCGCAGGCGGGCGGCCCATCTTCCCGCATTGTCCATGATCGTTCTGGCCGGGCGCCAGCGAAGCTCGGCTTGAACATCCGATCCGCCGCCAGGCCGACCGGCCCTTCCGCACGAAAAATTCAACACCCGCGACGGCTTCATCCCTGAAAGGTCATCCAATTCGTGGTGGCGGCGGGGTAGGAAGAACGCTCGCGGGTGCGAGGTCATGGCCATCCTGGCTCGCGTCAACGACACCGATGGCGGGAGCGCAGGCAATGGCGGCAGAGGGTCTGATCACGATACGAAGCGCGCACGGGCCGGAAGAAACCATGAGCCGGTTCGAGGCCGAGATACGAGCCAGGGGCATGACGGTGTTCGCCCGCATCGATCATGCGGCGGGCGCCGCCGGCGCGGGCCTGCAGTTGCGGCCGACTGACCTGTTGATCTTCGGCAATGCCAAAGCCGGCACGCCGCTGATGCAGCAGGTCCAGACGGCCGGGATCGACCTGCCGCTGAAGGCACTGGTCTGGCAGGACGCTGCGGGCGCGACGTGGCTGTCCTACAACGATCCGGCCTGGATCGCGCAACGCCATGGTCTCGATGAGGCGGCGAGCGCGACGGTCAATGCGATGACGCAGGCGTTGCACGCGATCGCAGGCAAGGCGACCGCGTCAGCGTAACAACAAGCCGGCGAGCTCCGTAATGGCTGGAGGAGGTGTTCATGATCCGAAGCTACAGCGATCATGCCGCGAACGAACGAACCTTTCTCGCCTGGGTGCGCACCGGCATCGCTGTTGTCGCGTTCGGATTCGTCGTCGAACGATTCAATCTGTTCGTGATCTACATTGCGCGAACGGAGGCCCCGAATATTGGACATCGCGCGACATTGGAACGATTGAGCGGTCCCCTGGGCCGCTATGAAGGTCTCGCGCTGACCCTTGTCGGCCTCGCACTGATCGTCGCCGCCGGCATTCGCTTTGTCCGCGTCGGACGCCTCATCGATGATCAGGACACGCATGATGCCGCCGGCTATCACGCGGAACTCGCGCTGTCGGCAGCTTTGGCTTTGATCGTCGCGGCCTCCAGCATCTATCTCGTGTTCAATGGATGAAAGCTGGCACATCGAGGACAATCTGACGCGCGCGTTCGAACTCTTGCAACAGCTCGGGCAGATCGCGAAATGAGCGACATGTCGACAAGGAAAAAAACATGCTGATGACCAGACGCGCATTTTCGGCTGCCACTGCCGCTGCTGCAGCGGCTTCGCTGATCTCCACGCGCGGTATCGCCGCCGCGGCGCCGAACGCGCGCAACGTCGTGCTGGTGCACGGGCTGTTCGCCGACGGATCATGCTGGAGCGAGGTGATCGCGCGGCTGCAGGCAGCCGGCCTCAATGCCACCTCCGTGCAGAACCCGCTGACCACGCTGCCGGAAGCTGTCGCCTCAGCCGAGCGGGTGCTGGCGCGCCAGGACGGTCCGACGGTCCTGGTCGGTCATTCCTTCTCCGGAATGATCGTGACCGAGGCGGGCATGCATCCGAACGTCTCGGCCCTGGTCTATGTGGCCGCGCGTGCACCGGACGCCGGCGAGGACTACACCGCCCTGGCGAAAACCTATCCGACACCGCCGGCATCGGCCGGCATCGTCTTCGACGGCGACGAAGGGCGTCTCGGCGAAGAGGCATTTTTGCGCGATTTCGCCGGCGACCTGCCGCCCGCGAAGGCAAGGGTGCTCTACGCGGTG
>Ga0335069_10003364_pt1 | contig 24203 bp, 18 predicted proteins | sample Lox_Sample_11_FD_206714 | JGI IMG/M metagenome (GOLD analysis project Ga0335069, IMG submission 206714) | Soil microbial communities from Loxahatchee National Wildlife Refuge, Florida, United States - Lox_Sample_1.1 | ecosystem: Environmental > Terrestrial > Soil > Wetlands | place: USA... | reverse complement strand
TTCCCGTCAGAAAGAAGGTAGATATATTTCATCTCACTGTCCCATTCCATGGAAGCCTGGCCGGCATCGAGGCTTATCTCCATTTTCGTCTCCCTTGTTCTGATATTTGTGCTCCAGAGGTTAAGTCCTTTCTCAAACCTTGCCAGGTAGTATAATTTCTCAGCATCCTTTGAAAGGAGAGCATCGCTCAGTGAAGAAGAATGGATCGTCAGCCTTGCTTTCCTTTCGAAGATTCCGTCCATTTCAATTTTTACAGACAATGAGTCCTTTTTTACAGAAGGTGCAGTTTTCTTTGGATCGGCAGCCTGTTTTTCCTTCTTCTCTTTCTCCCTGTTCTTATCCTCGATCTCTTTTGCCAGCGCATATTCCTCCTTGCTCAGCCTGAACCTGTCCCATGCATCCTTTGTCATGAACAGCGTATAAACGTCCGATTGCCTTCGTCCCGAGTTAGCATAGCTGCGCAGGCCGTCACGGTCGCTGAACCAGATCATCTGCTTTCCCCCGTTTGCCCACCTGGGGCGTTCATCGTTGTAACCGCTTCTCGTGAGGTTTGTCTTGTTTCCCTTCCCGTCGGCCCGGATGAGCAAAACCTCGGGATCGGAAAGCCTGGGTTTAAAGGTCGCAAGAATCCACTTGCTGTCGGGGCTCCAGGTAAAGTACTGATCATTATCCGACAAATAGAATAATTCTTCAGGAGAGAGAAGCTCGCGGAATAACCTGCCGGACAGGCTATATACCTTTAGTGAGTTCCGGTTTTCGATATATGCTATCTCTTTCCCATCGGGTGACATAACAGGCTGATAGCAGTCATGATCGCAGGTAAAAACCTGCTCTTCCCTTATCAGGGTCGAAGCATAAAAATACGGCTCCTCCTTCCTTTGGCGCGTTGCCATGAATATCTTCCAGCTGTTTCCTCTTTCACTCGCATATAGCAGCGTATCACCCGTTGGTGAAAAGCTAAGCGATCTTTCCTCTCCCGGCGTATTTGTGAGTCGCCTGGTAATACCTCCATCGGTGGAAGTGGCAAATACCTCACCGTGCGCAATGAATGCCACCTCTTTCCCGTTCGGCGAGACTGCCATTTCGCTTACCCCGTCGTTTACCTGTATAAGTTCGTCTGTATTTGTCTTACCTGCCGTTTGTACAGCTATGCTTACCTTCTTTGCTTCAAGCCCTGGCTGCATGGTATATATCGAGCCATCATAGGCGAAGCACAATGTTCCTTTTTCAGAAGAGCTGAGGAACCTGACAGGATTATTCTTAAAAAATGACATCTGCTTTTCCTGTGATGGGTTATCCAAAGGCATTGAGAAAATGTTAAAGCTACCGCTCTCTTCGCTCAGGTAATAAACCGATTTTTCATCAGGTGAAAAAACCGGGTTTCTGTCCTCTCCCCTGAAGCCCGACAATTGAGTATGTTTTCCTGTATTCCTGTCGAAAATCCAGATATCCCTCGAAACTGATGAGAGGTGATGTTTCCTCCATTGATTTTCACTTCCTTTCAGATCATGGTATATCATCCTGTTTCCATCCCTGCTCACCTTTATATCCTCAGCCGGAAATTTCCAGACCTGGCTCACTTTTCCCCCGTTTACCGGGACGGAATATACCTGTGACTGATAGCTTGCGGGGTATTGCCTGCTTCCGATTCCTTCCTCCCTGGCAGCACCGAAGATCACAGCTTTATCATCGGATGTAAATGAATATGGAAACTCGTTTGCCGAGTGGTAGGTAAGGCGCCTTGGCTCTCCCCCAGTTACCGGGACAAGAAAAATATCAAAATTACCGTACCTGTCAGAAGCGAAAGCTATTGATTTTCCGTCGTGGCTCCACACTGGCATAAAGTCGTGTGCCTCATGCCATGTCAGGGCTGTTGCAGCACCTCCCGAGGAAGGAACAGTATAAATGTCTCCTTTGTACGTAAAAGCAATGGTTTGGCCATCGGGTGAAATTGCCGGATACCTGAGCCATAAGGGATCGGTTTGCGAATTGGAAATAGCTGGAAATAAAATAAGAAGCAGGGTAAGATAAAGATTTTTCATGACAGGATGGTTTGGGATAGGGAGTTCTGGTTTGAGGTTTTTTTGTACAGTGAAGGAAAATTACGCAAAATTGATTAAATCAAAACCCCGAATAATTAATTAATCATACATGCCCGTTCTGTGGGGTCCGGGGTAAGAGTCCGCTGAATGAGCCGATCGGATAGCTGCCGTTGCCACACTTTTCCGGTATATTAATACCCATTAGGTTTACGGGAGGCCGGCATTCACACGGAACAGGAACCATATCGCCTTCATCCATATGATAAATACCATCTGATGGAGCAACGCTGAAGTCTATTTCAGAGCGTCTTTGATGGCTTTTTCTATAATCGGTTCCATTATTTTGTACCCATCGAGGTTTGGATGAACACCGTCGAATGTATAAGCCGATTTGAGTCCCTTCCTGTCATCAGCCATGGGAGAATAATAATCGACATAGATAAATCCTTTTCTTTCGGCATAGTCTTTTATCCATTTGTTGAGGCTTGCAACTTTATCAGCCGGTTCCATTCCTTTTCTCCATGGAAAGTCGTATGCCGGCAATACCGAACACATAATTACTTTTATGTTATTCGCCGCGGCAATCTCGGTCATGGATGAAAGGTTATCCTCGATCATTTCAAGTGTACTTGGACCCGTATTTCCGGCAATGTCGTTGATCCCGGACAATATAACAACTGCAGAGGGTTTGAGATTTATTACATCCTGTCTGAACCGGATAAGCATCTGCGGGGTTGTCTGACCGCTGATTCCCCGGTTAACATATTGTTTTCTCCTGAAAAAAGCAGTATCAATGTATTTCCAGCCTTCAGTTATTGAATTGCCCATGAAAACAACCCGCTTTTCTCCGGGGGCTGGTATTGCCATTTTTGAGTTTTCCTCCCTGAATCTTCCCAGGTTGGCCCAGTCACTCAATGTTTTTTCAAACTGGGCAATCCTGATTGCCTGAGTCTTTTCCACATCCGAAACCTGTTTAGCGGGTGGTGCCTGTGCGAAAGAAACGGTAATAACTGAAAGTCCAAGCGCGATTAAAAGAATTCTCCTTTTCATACAGATAGTTTTAGTCAATAAAGTCAATTTATAAAGTTAATGAAAACACTCATTTATGACATATAAAAAAACTACCCCGTTTGTCTGATTACTTTATTCCTGGCCACCGGTTATTTTACCCTGGCTGAAAATAAAAGTTTGCCGGAAGAATTATTTTACTATGATGCAGTGTTTTGATCGGGGCACGGAAAAACAGGTTGCTTTCTCACAGATACCTGAATATTATTTGTAGATAACAGGATCGTGGTGGTCCATAAGATTTGCATAAAACCTTTTAAGGAACCTGTATTGATCTGAATCATTAAACTTAATTATCATGAAACCGGCATTTCCTCTTCAATACTCTTAACAATATTGATCCACAGATTCAAAGCCATCAGGGGAAAACTTCAGCCCCATTAAGCAGGCTCTAAGAAATGATCCGATACCTGACTCATGAGACAAAGCCGGAGATGGTCGCTCTTGACGCACCTGTATTCCTGAAAGACAACATGGCCGGCAATTTCTTTCCCGATATGCTATCATATGCACAGACAGTAGAATAATGAATCAACTTCCCGGGCAAGGAAATTTTAAAACAAAACTTAACCTTAATTCCTGAATGAATACCTAAATTTGAAATATTCATTACGGTACATTATTTCGGAATTTTATAAACATATTGATCTTCATATTGTTGCTGTAAAATATAAAACCAATTATCCATGAAAAAGGCATTCCTCTCCATTTCGTTCCTTTTGCTTGCACTTTCGTTAACCAGCCAGGTCAATCCTCTATGGCTGAGATATACTGCAATTTCTCCGGATGGAAAAACCATTCTTTTTACCTACAAGGGAGACATCTATTCTGTTCCTGTAACAGGAGGAACGGCATTTCCCCTGACACTTAGTGAAACATACGAGTTTTCGCCGGTCTGGAGTCACGACGGCAAGAGCATTGCATTTGCTTCCGACAGGTATGGCAACTTCGATGTTTATGTGATGCCTTCCTCAGGAGGTGAGGCTAAACGGCTGACTTACCATTCTTCCGGGGAGATCCCTTACTCTTTTACCGCCGACGATAAAGCTATCCTATTTTCTGCATGCAGGCAGGATCTGGCTACCAACGCACAGTTCCCGATATCATTGCTGACCGAATTATACAGCGTCCCTGTTTCTGGTGGAAGGGTGAGCCAGGTAATTACATCACCTGCCCTGAACGTAAATGTGAATCCATCAGGAGACAAGCTTATCTATGATAACCTTAAGGGATATGAGAACCTCTGGAGGAAGCATCATACTTCAGCAATAACCCACGATATTATTCTTTACGACCTGAAAACCAAGAAATTCACCCAGCTGACACAGTTTCCCGGCGAGGACCGTAACCCTGTATTTGATTCGGACGGCAACCACTTTTATTACCTGAGTGAACAGAACGGATCGTTCAATATCTTTAAAAGTTCACTTGAAAAACCGTCAGAAAATATTCCCCTGACCAGATTTTCGAAGGACCCGGTAAGGTTTCTCTCAATTTCATCTGACAATACACTCTGCTTCAGCTTCAATGGTGAAGTATATACCATGAAGCAGGGTGCCGGACCGGAAAAGGTGAATATATCCATTGCAGTTGACGGGCGCACGGCACTTGAAAAGATTGTGCCTGTGAATGAAAACATCACTGAGGCAAAACTTTCTCCGTCAGGAAAAGAGTTCGCCTATGTGTTCAGGGGCGAAATATTTGTTACAAGCATAGATGGCGGGGTCACAAAACGGATTACCAACACTCCCTGGCAGGAAAGAAGCATAGATTTCAGTCCCGACGGAAGATCAATTGTCTATGCGGCAGAAAAGAACAATAACTGGAACATCTACACCATTTCAATCTCCAGGAAGGAAGAGCCATACTTTTTCATGTCGACCCTACTCAGGGAAGAAACTGTTGTTGCCACACCTGCCGAGGAGTTTCAGCCTGCCTTTTCACCGGATGGAAAAGAGGTTGCCTATCTTGAAAATCGTGTTGTTCTGAAGGTTATAAACCTGGCCACCAAACAGTCGAGAACCATTATGACAGCGGACAGAAATTATTCCTATGTCGATGGCGACCAGTACTACCAGTGGTCACCCGACGGGAAATGGTTCCTTGTCCAGTTCGGCTATCCTCAAAGGGTCCAGTCACCCCAGGTAGGGCTTGTTTCCTCGGATGGCAAGGGTGAGATTCATAACCTTACCATGAGCGGATATAACAATTTCCTTCCGAAATGGGTTCTTGACGGTAAGGAGATGATCTGGGGATCGGACCGTGAAGGGACACGGATGCAAAGCGGTGACCTGATATCGGGTAATGTATATGCAATGTTCTTTTCACGGGCTTCACTCGACAGGTTCAAACTCACAAAAGAGGAATTAAGTATCCTGAAGGACCAGGAGGAAAAGGAGGCAAAGGATAAGAAAGAAGCAGAGGAAAAAGCAAAGGCAGCCGATAAGAAAGGTAAGGAAACCGTTATAAAAACAAGTACAGACAGGGATTCACTTAAAAAGGACATTGTCATCGACTGGGACAATCTCACCGACAGGAAGGTCAGGCTTACGACATATACATCATCCGCGAGCGACTGGGTCCTGTCAAAGGACGGTGAAAAACTCTACTACCTCACTTCATTTGACAAAGGGAACGATCTGTGGGTAACTGAGTTACGGACCAGGGAAACCAAACTGCTGACCAAGCTGGGTTACTACAACGTGGGAATGGAACTCTCGAGGAACGGGAAATTCATTTTCCTCCTGGGCGACGGAAGACCATATAAGATCGATCTTGAATCGGGCAAGTCGGAGTCTCTGAAAACCGGTGGTGAGATGGTTCTGAATCAGACCGCTGAGAGAAATTACATTTTCGATCATGCCTGGAGACAGCTGAAAGAGAAATTTTATGTCGAGAATCTCCAGGGAGTTGACTGGGATTTCTATTACAACGATTATAAGAAGTTCCTGCCGTTTATAAACAATAATTATGATTTTGCCGAGATGCTGAGTGAGATGCTTGGCGAGCTTAATGTCTCGCATACCGGGGCAGGCTACAGGAATTACCTGCCCAACCAGGACCAGACCTCATCAACTGGCATGCTTTTCGATTATAACTACGAGGGAAAGGGTTTAAGAATAGCCGAAGTCATAAGGAACGGCCCGGTCGATAAGGCAGTTTCAAAAGTAAAACCCGGTGTGATCCTTGAAAGGATTGACGGTGAATCTGTAGACTCAGTAGATTTTTATAAGCTTCTGAACCGCAGGACCGGCAAGCTTATACTATTATCATTCAACGACCCGGCAACAGGTACAAAATGGGATGAGAGCATCAAGCCCGTCTCCCTTGGAGAAGAGAATGAGCTGCTTTACAGGAGATGGGTTGAAAATCGCCGCAACGAAGTGGAACAGCTTTCCAACGGCAGGATCGGGTATATCCATGTCAGGTCAATGGACGATGCAAGCATGAGAACGGTCTTTGAGGAGGCCCTTGGAAGGAACATAGGAAAGGAAGCACTTATCATTGATACCCGTTTCAATGGCGGAGGCAACATTCATGAACAATTATCCGACTTTCTCAGCGGCAAGAAATATTGTGACATTATACCTCACGGTCAGTATGTCGGTTCCGAGCCCTATGACAAATGGACAAAACCTTCCATAGTACTTATAGGCGAAAGCAACTACTCGGATGCGCACCTTTTCCCCGTTGCATATAAGCTTAAGAATATCGGTAAAACTTTAGGAATGCCGATACCGGGAACAGGCACATTTGTATGGTGGGAAACACAGATAGATCCTACACTGTATTTTGGAATGCCGATGGGTGGATGGCGCACACCCGATGGAAAATTCTGTGAAAATAACCAGATGGAACCCGATATAAGGGTTTTGAATGAACCTGATGTTCTTGCTACAGGGAGGGACCAGCAGATTGAAGCTGCAGTAAAAGAACTTTTGAAGAAGTGACCGGCAGAAAAACTAGCTCTCTACCTTCCCGTGCATTAAAAGGTCGATTGCTTCCCGGAATGATCCGGCGGCGATTATTTCTCCAGAGTTGACAAAGAATATCTCATCGGCGTTCTCTATGGTATTCAGGCGGTGAGCAATGATGACCTTGGTGGTTGATTCAGGAAGCTTACCAAGGATCGCTTCGAGCTGCTGTTCCGTCACCGTGTCGATGTTGGCTGTCGCCTCATCGAGGATAAGAAGCTCAGGCTTGCGCAGGATGGCCCTCATGAATGCAATAATTTGCTTCTGTCCAAGGCTTATCCCGTCGCCGGTGTTCTGTATCGGTGTGTCTAGTCCCCGGTCAAATCGTTTGAGCAGGTTTCCAAGCGTGGCATTCTCAATCGCCTTTTCCAGCTGATCATTCGTAAGGCCCGAGCACTCGGGGTTTCCGTAAAGGATATTGTCCCTGACCGTTCCTGAAAAAAGCAAAGGTTCCTGGAGGATAAATCCAATTTTTGAAGCTCTTTCACATGGGGTATAGGACCTTATATCTTTGCCATCCAGCAGAATTGTTCCCTTTGTTGAATCGTAAAGCCGTGCAATCAGTGAAGCTGTGGTCGTTTTACCTCCGCCTGTCGGACCGACAAATGCATAAGTCCTTCCTCTCTGCAGATCAAAATTCACTTTATGCAAAACCTCCCTGCCATTCGGGTAGGTGAAGGAGACATCCCTGAAATGAACATAGGCTTCGCTTGAAGAAGCCCCTGTTTCGTCCACAATACTCAGGTTATTTTCAAATGAAAGAAGGAAAGAAATTCTGTCCCAGGCAGCCAGGGCAAGCTGGAAGTTTGCCCACAATGCAGCCATCTGTCTCAGTGGATTGTAGAAATTGGAGATATATGCAATAAAGCTGATCAGCAACCCGACCGTAAAATATCCTTTTATTATCATCCATATGCCAAGCGAAAGCACGATCAGCTGACCGATGTTTGAGAAGAAAGTATAAACCGGAGTGAGTGTGTTGTTCGCAATCCCGGCCTGCACAGATTTTGAATAGTTCTCCTGGTTTGCCTTACCGAAGCGTTCCCTGAAATAGTCTCTCCTGTTGAAAGCAATTACCACTCTAAAATTTGCAAGGCTTTCCTGGATTTCAGCCGAGAGGTTTCCCAGGCTTTTCAGACTTGCTTCATTTCTTTTTCTTACCCATGGTGATACCATTCTTGTAAATACAAGCAGTATCAATGCGGGAGAAAGAGCGGCCAGCCCGAGGGGAAGATTAATGGCAAGAAGTAAAATTCCAGCGCCGATCATATTTATCAGTCCTCCAATAAACTGCATAAGCGATTGGGAGAAGAACTGATTAACCTTGTCGGTATCGTTATTGATCCTCGATATCAGGTCACCGGCCTTGTTCTGGTTAAAGAAATCGAGCGGAAGGTCCTGGAGCTTATTAAAGACTGAGTTTCTCAGGTTGAAAAGCATTCTCTGCCCGATCCCTCCCATCAGGCGCATCTGGGCATAATTCACCACAAATGCCACTGCGTAAACCGTGAGCAGAATCGCGGCATAAGTAAGCAGACCATGGTAATTCCTTGTCTGAACATACCTGTCAATGGTATAACCAACCAGGTACGGCCCCAGAAGGCTGAGCCCGGCACTCACGAAAATTGCAATGAAGGCAACTGACAGCGTTTTTCTTTCACCGCCGATTATAGTAATAAGTTTCTTAAGTGATACAAGGAATGTAAATCTCTTTCCCCCTCTTTCCGATACCTGGTTCAGATTATAATTCATAATGGTGAGTGCTTTTTTGTGAACTATAGATCTGCATGTATTCGGGTGAATTATCGATAAGCTCCTTATGCTTTCCCGCGGCAATAACCTCTCCCTCCATCAGGAGGATGATCTGGTCGAAATGTTTTACAGGAGCAATCTTCTGAGTCACCGAAAGGAGCGTCAGGTTCGGGTAGTTATTCTCTATATTGCATAATATCCTGTTCTCGGTCTGCCTGTCGACCCTTGATGTAAAATCGTCGAGTAATAAGATTTTCGGATCCAGTGCCAGTGCCCTGGCAAGCATTATCCTTTGCTTCTGGCCGCCGGAAAGGCTTGTACCTCTCTCCGAAACAACGGTTTCAAGTTTGTCGGGCAGGGACTCGATGAATTCTGATAATTCAGCAGTCTCGATGGCCTTTTTGAGAGATTCTTCATTTACCGAGTCGCTGAACGCTATGTTTTCTCTCAGGCTCATATTGAAGATCACGCTATCCTGGAAAACAAATCCTATCTGCCTGTGGTAAACTTCCCTGGAATAGGAGGAAATAGGACGGCCGTCAATCTCTATGATTCCCGAGTCGGGGGGTATCAGGTTTGTAAGCAGATACAGCAATTGGCTTTTGCCTGCAGCTGTTGGTCCGATTATGGCTGTTTTGCTGCCTGCCTTAACTCTGATTGAAATATTCTTCAAAACGGGTTTCTCGCCGTAATTCAGTTTGATATCCTTTATATCAATATCACCCTTAATGTCTTCTCTCACCAGGCCCTGTTCTTCCGACAGGGGCTCATCCAGTACCTGTTTTATCCTTCCATAAGATGCGGTGGCTGAGGCTATAATATTGCTCATAAAGCCTATCATCATCACAGGGAAGATGAGCATAACAAGGTAACTGTTGAAGGCTGCAAAGCTACCGAGCGAAAGTGAACCCAGTACAACGAAATGTCCACCCAGGGCCAATATTGTCACAACAGCAATATTGGAGACGAACATTATAATTGGTACCAGGGTTGAGAAAAGTCTCATAATTGAAAGACCAAGCTCCCGTGACTCGATGTTCTTTTCAAGGAACTTCTGACATTCAGGTTGCTGGGAGTTCAATACCCTGATGAGTGCCGAGGCTAGGATCGATTCATTTATGATCCTGTTCAGCGCATCAATCACTTCCCTGCTTTTCCTGAAAATCACCCTTACTTTACGGAAAACAATAAAGAAGGCAGTCGCTATTACCGGTACGATGAGTAACACGGCAAGGGCCAGTTTCAGGTTTATCATAATAAGCAGGATTGCTGCTCCAGTAATCACAAAAAGGGAGGATATTATTGTAACGAAAGCCATTGAAACAAACATCTTAACCGAGTCCATGTCGGATGTAAGGTTTGTCAGAAGTTTTGCCGGATTTGTCCTGATAATGTAAGAATAGCTTTGCTCCGATATCTTGTCGGCAAGCTTTTTCCTTATGTCTTTTGCCACTCTTTCGGAGGTAAGTGTCTGAAGTACTCCCTGGAAGAATGTGAAGAGAAAGATCAGGAAAGAAGCGATTACAAATTCGGCTATAACTTTGGATGAATTGAATTTACCTGCTGAAAACGAATCAATTGCCCGCTGGATTATTTTTGGGATCAGCAGGTTGACGGTGCTTCCCGCCAGAGCCATAATGATCAGGATAAAGACGATCCCCTTGTAGGGCCCGAGCACACTGAACAGTCCTCCTTTCATCGCAGGTATTTGTCCTTTTCTGTTTGCAGGTTTCTCCATCCTCATCCGAAATAGTCTGCAAAGAAAACTATTTCATTCCATTCTTTATCAAAATCACTTTAAGAATAGCAAAAAATAAAAATCCGGTTAGATCTCCCGCATCTTTGTTTATTCTTCCCAGGGGCCCTGCATTACCCGGCCGACAATGAAATTATTGCAAGCCTGCCTTTTTACCATGGAGGATGACCCCATCTTTGGTCAGCCAGGTTCTCATTCAAAATTCTGCGAAGCTAAAAGATTGTACAGAATCCTTGTTTTGAAGCTGAATTAACTCGTTGATAATAAATAAGAAAACAATATTGATTAACAACCGGATTATCTGCCAAGACGGGCATTCACGATCCGCAGAGCTTTGAACTCGATTTTAAAGATTATTTAAGATGTTGTTATTCAGATGACTAATTCGTTATAGAATAACAGTATCCGGCGTCGTATTTGATCCCTGACTCTCCTGAATTCATTTATAACCTGCTCGGGTGTACCCTTTGCAAGTGAAGGATCATCGAACCCGAAATGGAGGCTGTGTCTGACCTTGCCTGAAAAGACAGGGCATGTTTCTTTTGCGCTGTCACAAACCGTTATCACATAATCCCATTCGTCATTCAGGTAAATGCCGACAGACTTTGGATAATGACTTCTGATATCTATCCCGGCCTCACGCATTACTTTAACTGCCAGCATATTAACCCTTTCAGCAGGAGCGGTACCCGCTGAATAAACTCTTATTTCAGGACTTAAAGACTGAAGAAAACCATGGGCCATCTGGCTCCTGCAACTATTCCCGGTACATAATATTAAGATCTTCATTAATTCAGTTTTACATCATTAAAATTCGGCATTCCTGAAAAGATTAAAAAATGTTTTAGAGTTAATATACCATTTCTGCACTATCATCCGGGCTCAGGCAGTAGTTGATTTTTGCCCGACTTTCACTCCATGAACAGGTCCTGCATGTCGAGATTCATTATGACGCGGTGATACAGTAGTTCTTCCAATGGCGTGAAACCTGAAATATCGACGGAGTTACAGGTTCCTGTCCCGGCAAGGTTTCCTGGCATGGCAAGGCGGGCAGGATGCGACAACGTCATGCACCACCTTGCTATCTTTTGCAATGATTCCTCAAATTTCCCCGATTTGTCCATCTTTTAATCCTGGCATCGTAAACATATGCCATTAAATAATATTATCCAAGCGTTTTCCGTTAATATCTCTCTTCAATTTCAGAACTGATTTTTAAGAAATAAGTTTTTGTAAGGAACCGGAAATTGATTTGTAACGATCTGAAAACCATCCGACTGTTCCTTTTTCGTAATTTTGCATCAGAATGGGTTTCATAATATGGGTGAAAAAATCAGGAAATTAATGCGATTTCTCCTTGCTTCAGGCGAGGAGTACACACTGGAAAACCGGCTGTTCCTTACAGCCGTTCTCCTGACGCTTCTTATTGTGATCGTCGCCTGTATTGTCGGGACGACTCTCAGTCTTCCGCTTGACCTGAGGATAACAGGGTATTCCATCCTGGTACCTCTGGGCATAATCTATTATTTTGTACGCTTCCGAAAGATAATAAAACCATTCATTTTCATCTTTGTTCTGCTATGCTTTGCGGCGAATACTGCCATCTGGATATTCGGTGGCGGAATGGACGGGCAGAACGTTATAATTCTCTGCTTCACCTTTATCCTTTCATTGATCATTGTCCGGAAAGAGAGGAGAAAATTCATCATAATCTCCTACCTGGCTTATGTTCCATCACTTTACTTGATCCAGCTGTTTTGGCCCGGAATAATAACTGGATTTGATTCAGTAAGGGGGAAATGGATAGATGGACTGACAACAACGCTCTATGCTCTGGTTTTCATCGCCCTTATAATACAATATCTTTTAAGGAGTTATTCGGAAGAAAAGGCAAAAGCTGAAGAAAGCAGGAAAGGCATCGAGGAGCTGAACAGGCACCTTGAAAGAAGCATCGAACAGAGAACGGCAGAGCTTGAGCTCAAGAACCATAATCTAAGGATTGCCGGCAAAACTGCTCTTTTCGGAGCCTGGAGCTTTAGCAAAAATGACAATAAGTTCCATTTTCCTGGTGAAGTAAGAGAATTGCTGGAGGCCCCTCCCGGTTATAATCCAACCTATGAAAGCACTGTCAAGCTTTACCTTCCTGAATACAGGAAGAAAATTTTCAGGATATTTTCCGACTGTCTCAATAAAGGTATCCCATTTGATGATGTGTCCCGGTTCATTACGCTTAAGGGACGGAAGATATGGGTACGATGGACAGGTGAAGTTCAGCGGGACCTGGACGGTAACATCCTTGGAATTGCAGGGTCTTTCCAGAACATAGATTACGTAAAGAATGCTGAAGCGGAGATTATTGAGAGCAAGAACAGGTTCCAGGCTCTCCTGAATTCCACCGCTGAAGCTATTTACGGGATCGACACCATGGGACTCTGCACATTTGTCAACAGCTCATTCCTGAAAATACTGGGGTTTGATCATGAAAACCAGGTACTGGGAAAGAACATACATCACCTGATACACCATTCCCATCCCAACGGAAGCCATTTCAATATTGATAATTGCAGGCTTTACAACGCACTGAAGCAAAATGCAAGTTCGCATGCCGACGACGAATATATTTGGAAGACGGATGGTACCCTTATTCCGATCGAATACTGGTCATACCCTTTATTAATTAATGGAAATTTCCAGGGAGAAGTCGTGACCTTTTTTGATATCTCTGAAAGGAAAAGGGCCGAGAAAGAGCTGCTTAATGCAAAAGAAGAAGCTGAAGTGGCAAACAAGTCCAAGAGTGATTTCCTTCTTAACATTGGCCATGAGTTCAGGACTCCTATTAATGCAGTAATTGGATATTCCGACCTGCTCGAAACAGCTGAAGGGAAAAGCAGGATTGAATATGCCGAATCGATAAGAGCAAGTGGCCGGAGGCTGCTGGATATGATAAATAATATCCTGGAGCTCATAAGGCATGAAAAAAATGAAATAGAGCTCGAGTTTGATTTTATAGATACAAGGCGTTTCTTCGGTGAATTTGAAAACAGGTTTTCAAGTATGATCTCTGAGAAGTCCCTTCGTTTTATAACCAGTATTTCCGATAACCTTCCTTCGTTCCTTCGTGTAGACAGCGGCAGGCTTAAGCTGGTAATCAACAATCTGCTTGACAATGCCATTAAATCAACCCAGAATGGCGAGATATCGCTGAATGCATACCATACAAAAAAAGAGGCAATCAACGGAACTGAAACAATTACCCTCATAATTGAAGTTACTGATACAGGGAAAGGGATATCCCAGGAAAACATCAGGAAAATATTTGATACTTTTTACCAGGCAGAAAAGAAAACAATCCAGAGCGGTATCGGGATAGGGCTGTCACTTGCTCACAGGATAATAAGGAAAATGGAGGGGAATATTGATGTTATCTCCCAGGTGGGCATGGGGACAAAAATAACTTTAACTCTCGGCAGGGTTCAGTTTCTCGAAAATTTGGTTTCAGTCCCTGAAATTGTTGAGACAGCGCCGGTACTAATTCAAGGAAAGTTAAAAATGGAGGAGATCACAGATCCGGAGGGCCTGGTTCTTATCCTTGAAAGGGATTTTCTCCAGGCCTGCAGGGCATTTGAGACACGACAGCCGATAGGTGAGGTAAAACAGTTCGGTAAAGCACTGGCTGATTTAGGCAGTAAACACAATTGCAGGCTTATCGAAGACTTTGGAAATGACCTTGTAGGAGCTGCCAATGACTTTGATATTTCTGCGATGCTGAAACTTATCAGACAATTTCCAGGCTATGTTTCTGAACTTGGAAAAGGATGACAATTCCTTCCTGTTTTTAAAATATAATCTCATTATCTTCAGGCACTGATTTTTAGGAATGAACATCTTTCTTATAAGGACCGGCGAACTGATCAGGAAATCAATCGATCTGCTCTATCCTCCGTTCCGCAAGTATATGTCTCCCAGGTTTTTCAGGTATGGCGTAACAGGGACTGCCAACCTGGTATTTGACTGGATATTGTACTTTGTCATATACAATTTTATACTCAGACACCGGATGCTGAACCTTGGCTTCATTATTCTAAGTTCGCATATCGGAACGCTTGCAATCAAGGTTCCCCTGGTTCTTCTGTCCGGCTTTCTCCTTCAGAAATATGTCACTTTCTACCTGTCTGCTTCTGAATGGAGAACTCAGTTCTTCAGGTATTCAGTTGTCTTTTTCCTGAATATCCTGATCAGCTACATCGGACTGAAGATACTTGTAGAAGTGGCAGGGTTGTGGCCAACGCCGTCAAATATAATTGTCTCGGTGGTTACAGTGGCAATCAGCTATTTCTCACAGAAACTGTACACGTTCAGAAACCAGGCCGGAGAATCTGCAGGTACACCCACCGGCACAAATGATCAGCAATAGTTCACTATCAATTAATTCCTGTCAGAAGATGGAAGAAAATCTGAAATTCAGTGTAACCGGGCTCGGGCAGCTCAAATCGCTTACAAGGGTTATGCTAAAGGATACCCTGGCTTTAACAGGAGCAGAGGTCTCTGCCAATTGCCTTCCTGCGGGCAGGACCAGCCCGTTTGCCCATGCGCATAAGCGCAACGAGGAGATCTACCTGTTCACCTCCGGAAAAGGGCTGTTCTGGCTCGACGGAAAAATAATTCCTGTTGCAGAGGGCAGTGCTGTGAGGGTATCAGCCGATTGCTTCAGGGCCCTGAAAGCGGATGATGCGGAAGGGCTCTGCTATTTTTGTATCCAGGTCGACACAGGTTCACTCGTCCAGGCAACCAGGCAGGACGGAATAATTTCCGACGTCACACCTCAATGGTGAGTCAACCTTTTCTCCGGGCAGATGCATTGATTCACAAGACCGGTCCTAATGATCAGCTCCTGCAGCGATCTTTTTCATTATCTTCTCAGGAATTGCATTCTTATTTACCATCACCGAAATAGTCTTCATCAGCAGGTAGTTCCTCGACATATAAAGATATCCTCCGCAATTCATTACATCGGCAGAGTTCTTTATAATATAAAAACGCTCTCCCGTCCCGCTTTCAGCAATACCCACTATATGCATGTTATGAACATCCACCAGGTCATAATCATCGAAGTCTTTCTGTCGCATTTCCTGGGTCACCGCACGAATTGTATCATTCAACCTGGCAAAACCATTATCGAAGCCGGTCCTGTAAGCGTCTCCATCCCAGCACACGGAAAACCCATGCATTAAAGAATAGTCTATCATTGAGATAAAATCATCGAGCGGCAGGTTCATATAGTAATTATTATCCCAGTTCGATTCTATCTCCAGAATGAACTTCTGGTAGAACGGATGATGCGTGAATGAAGTCACCTCCATATAGTCGTCGGGATTAATGCCCACCATTTCCCTGGCGAAGGACAGAGGGGTAAAAGTCTTGTTCTGATATTCAAATGACGCAGGGATCTCGCCCATTGTCTGGTACTGAGTTTTAGTTATATCGTCCCTGTAGCCGGTGGAAGTCATTATACCCCTCCCCGATTCCACGTATTTTTTAACTTTTCCCAGGAGGGATTTATCAAGCTGGGAGTAATCGTATCTTTCAGTTGTGTCAATTCTTCCCTGGTAAACCGATTGAGGGATAGCTCCATATTTCCTGTAATTCTTCATAACATTAAATGTCAGGTCCCCGGCTCCGAAATAACCCTTGCCATTCAGCCTTATATATCTTTCTGCCTTATCGACAGTTGTTGGAACGACATAGAACATCGGTGAAAGGACCACGGGCTTTTTGCCTAGTCGCAGGGCCTCCGTTTCTATGAAAGATGTCGTTGCAAAGCTCCAGCAAAAGCTGGTTCCCTGTTGATTCTTTATCGGCGAGGTCTTTACAAGTGAAATAACTTTATATCCCCTGACATAAGGATCGTAATTTGTTTTTAATGTATATACAAAATCCGTGGGCCTGAGTGTCAGGGGAATACTTCCGCCCCATACACCTGCTATCACTGAATCACCGGGCAGTATTTTTCCTTTATATATGATTCCGGCATTCAGTGATGTGGCATCGACGAAGAGGCTGTCACCAGAAACCCATACCCTGTCCATCTTTAAATCTTTCATCCCCTGGTCAGGGCTGTCAAGGTAGGTCAGGAGATTATCTCTTTTCTTTTCAAAACGTAATATTACACGCAGCGAAAATTTTTCCGTGGTCACCCTGCCCAGCCATGATCCATGGAGGGCATTCGTGTCAACATCCTGTCCCGAAATGCAGGTAATAAGCAGGGATTGTAAGGTCAGTATTAAAATCAGGGTTTTCATAATATAGGTTATATTTCATATTAAAAGACTCATTTTACACTTAGACGCTGCAATCTTACCGGCAATTACATGGTGAAGAGAATTTTATCACAATAATTTTCTGCCTGTTATTGAAGGTTTAACATGCAAGTAAATGCTCTTTTAATTTCCCCTATCTGATTTTCAGATGACTTGTATAAAATTATTATTCATGTCATTACATGTTTAAATACTGGATATCGTTTTGACAGGTAATTAAGTGATTTATTTGAAAAACGTAATGTTTTCTTTGAATTATATTTTGAAATATAGCACTGGCATTGTTCTTTTGTAAACTGAAAATCATTAACTAATAAATAATGAATATGACTTTCAGGAGAGTATTTCTTGTTTCAATTTTTATCAATGTTTGGAATTTATCGTTTTCGCAGAAACCCGACAGCCTTGCAGTTACAAGTCATTTCGGTGGAGCTGTAACAGTAACCAATAACGGGATATCATTCATACCAAATTTCACACTTGGCAAGCCGGCTGCCATTCTCGATCTTAACGCGGGAAATAGAAAACTCACATTTGAACCCCAGCTCAGGTTCGCCATGGAGGGAAAACCATGGTCGTTTATTTTCTGGTGGCGCTATAAGGTTGTCAACAACAGGAAATTCAAACTGACTGCAGGTGCACACCCGGCTCTTTCGTTCAAGAACCTGACATATACATCGAACAACGATACGACCATGACAATGATCGCGTCCCGCTACCTGGCCGCTGAAATAGTTCCTGCCTATTATCTGTCGGACAATATAAGCCTTGGCTTTTATGGATTTTATGCCCGCTGCCTTGAGAAGAAGAGCATCAGGAATACAGAAATGTATGCTATAAGGGCAAATTTTGACAAAATCGGACTCGGAGGAAAAACCTACCTCAGGTTTGCTCCACAGGCATATTACCTGCAAATGGACCAATTTGACGGGTATTATGTCTCAGCCTCTCTTGGACTGGCAAAAGGCGGCTATCCTTTTTCTGTTTCCGTTATTGCAAATGAGCCTTTGAAAAGTAATGTACCAGGCGGCCGGGATTTTGTCTGGAATATCAGCCTGATCTATTCTTTTTACAGTGAGTTTACCAGAAAATAGCGGGTCATATATTGTTTGAAATTGGTAATTTTGACACTATGGACAAAGTCGAAACACTTGAGGAACTCTACAAGAGAAAATTTGACTCCATTCCTGAGAGCTTTTACAGGGAGGTCGGTCATTTCAATATTTTCAGGCTTGAACCTCAACCCGATGGAAGGGCCAAACCTGTGCCGTATAAAAGACGCGATTATTACAAGATCACACTGTGTATTGGAAAAAGCAAGATCCATTATGCCGATAAGGTGATGGATATTGAAAGTCAGTCGCTGGTGTTTTCAAATCCCCAGATACCCTACATGTGGGAGCATACTGAAAGTATCAGGGGCGGATATTTCTGTATTTTCAACCAGGCCTTTTTCTACCAGTACGGGAACCTCGACCAGTATGAAGTCTACCAGCCTTCGGGAATACATGTATTTGAACTTACCGATGATCAGGTGAATTATGTGTCTTCAGTTTATGAACGCATGTTTGATGAGATTAACTCGGAGTATCTCCACAAATACGATGTTCTGAGGAATCTTGTTTTTGAACTCCTTCATTTTGCGATGAAGATGCGGCCATCGGCCAGGATAGACAGGAAAAAGGTAAATGCCTCGCAAAGGATATCAGCACTTTTCCTGGAATTGCTAGAAAGGCAATTCCCCATCGACGACAATCACCGAAGAATGAGTCTGAGAACCGCCTCAGAATTTGCATCCAGGCTTGCAATTCATGTGAATCACCTGAACCGTTCGGTAAAGGAGACAACCCGGAAGACAACTACACAGATAATAGGTGAACGGGTGTTGCAGGAAGCTAAGATAATGCTGAAACACAGTTCATGGAACGTTACTGAAATTGCCTATGCCCTTGGTTTTACTGAGGTCACACATTTCAACAACTTCTTCAAGAAACACGTGCAGGCCAGTCCTCTTAAATTCAGGAATGTTTGAATTTCGTAATATATTGATCTTTTAACGTTATCAAATCATTCCGTTCATTTCTAGATTTGCATAAAAGATCCTGTTAATAATAGCACAAAACATGAAAACAAGAAAACTTGGCAAAAGCAACCTTGAAGTATCGGCAATAGGGCTTGGTTGCATGGGTATGACCTTCTCCTTCCCTCCTTTCCCTGAGAAGAAGGAGATGATAACTTTCTTACGGAAAGCTGCAGAACTTGGCGTCACATTTTTCGATACGGCCGAGGTTTATGGTCCGTACAATAATGAAGAGCTCGTTGGTGAAGCGCTTGAGCCTTTTAAAGGAGAGGTCGTTATTGCAACCAAGTTCGGCTTTGATCTCGACCCGAACGGAGGGCCACAGTGGAGGGGACTGAACAGCAAGCCAAAACACATTAAGGAAGTTGCGGAGGCATCGCTTAAAAGGCTACATGTTGAAACGATTGATCTCTTTTATCAGCACAGAGTCGATCCGGATGTACCGATCGAGGATGTTGCAGGAGCAGTGAAGGACCTGATATATGAAGGTAAGGTAAGGCATTTCGGAATGTCGGAAGCCGGAGCCCATACGATACGCCGGGCACACGCCGTGCAGCCTGTAACAGCACTTCAGAGCGAATACTCAATATGGTGGAGGGAGCCCGAGAAGGAGATAATCCCGACGCTCGAAGAACTGGGAATCGGATTCGTACCATTCAGTCCTCTCGGGAAAGGGTTCCTTACCGGGAAGATAGATACAGATACAAAGTTTGAAGCTGCCGATTTCAGAACTTCTGTGCCTCGTTTCAGCAAGGAGAACTTAGCCGCCAACCAGGCGATGGTTACTCTCCTGGAAGATATTTCCGGAAAGAAAAAAACTACGCCTGCAAGGATCGCGCTTGCATGGCTTCTGGCCCAGAAACCCTGGATTGTTCCGATACCCGGAACACGGAAGCTGGAACGGTTGCAAGAAAATATCGGTGCAGCCGACCTTGAGCTGTCTGAAGGAGAGCTGAAGGAAATAAATGCTGCTGCATCAAAAATAGAAATACAGGGTGCCAGGTATCCTGATAGTGCCGCCAGGATGGTTGGAAAATAGGTAATTATGCCGGGTACGAAACGGTGCAGGTAGTTTCATCTCTTTATTAAAGGTTTATTTCGACAACAATCTGACTTTTGTCGATAAGAATATCACTTGATCTGAAATGTGTTTAAATTTGATAGATCAAGTGATTTTCTATTCTACCTGATTAATACAATTTGCTTTCAAACAACTTAAATAACTATTGAGATGAATAATGAAAAAAAATCCGTCTCACGGAGAAAATTCCTGAAGACTACGGCTGCTGCTTCTGCTGCAGTCACAATTATTCCAAGCGTGGCCATGGGAAAGAAGCTTGGACACCAGGCTCCCAGCGATACGCTTAATATTGTACTGGTCGGTGCAGGGAACCAGGGCTCTGGCGATATTGCCAGCATCTGTAAACCCGAGGTACAGCCCGCATCGCAAAACCCGTTCCAGATGACTGCAAAGACCGGTACTGAAAAGCTGATCGGTGTTTGTGATGTTGACTGGGGTTATGGTCCTGTAACCGGGACATTTGCAAAATTTCCCGGTGCCAAGAAGTACAAAGACTGGAGAGTGATGTTTGACGAGCTGGGCAAATCTATCGATGGGGTAGTTGTTGCGACAGCTGACCACAACCATGCAAACCCGACAGCTACAGCAATCACCATGGGCAAGAATGTGTACACCGAAAAACCTCTGACCCACTCTATTTATGAATCACGGCTCCTCACAAAGCTTGCAAAGAAATACGGTGTTGCAACGCAGATGGGTAACCAGGGTTCGTCGGGTGAAGGAGTACGCCTGGCATGTTCATGGGCTTGGGCCGGTGAGATTGGAGAAGTCCGCAAAGTTGACGTATGGTCGGCCCGTCCGATCTGGCCGCAGGGTCTGGATACCCCGACAGATATGCAGAAAGTTCCGGCCACTCTCGACTGGAAGCTCTGGATAGCCCATATGCCTTTCCGTCCTTACAATTCAGCATATCATCCCTGGAATTTCCGCGGATGGTGGGATTTTGGAACAGGGGCTTTCGGCGATATGGCCTGCCATAATATGCATCCTGTATTCAAGGTTCTGAAACTTGGATATCCCGTAAAAGTTCAGGGTCAGTCAACAACACTCAAGAAAGACGCCTGCCCTCATGCACAGGTTGTTAAGATGGTCTTCCCCGCCCGCCCCAACCTGCCGAATATGGCGATGCCAGAAGTAGAGGTAACATGGTACGATGGTGGATTTCATGCTATGATTCCCGATGTTCTGCCAGAGGGTAAGGCATGGCAGGGTGAAGGCTGTGCAATTTACGGTTCGAAAGACACGCTTATACTGGGCAGCCATGGTACTGCACCATACTTACTTTCGGGCAGGGTACCGAAGACACCCGATGTTCTCAGGGCAGTACCCGATAACAACCATTATCTCGACTGGGTCGCAGCATGCAAAAATCCCGATCTCCGCGACAAGACAGCATCACATTTCGGGGAAGCAGGTCCGTTTAACGAAATAGTCCTGATGGGTGTCCTGGCAGTCAGACTGCAGAAACTCAACAGGATACTTGACTGGGATGGTCCCAATATGCAGTTTACAAATATTACTGATTCGGAAAAAGTCTCCACCTGGTCCGAAATGTTCGACATTGGAAAGATGATGGCCGCTGCCAACGCTGCCGCCAAAAATGCAACAAGCGGCGGTAAGAATGCACCCCCTCCACGTATGCCGGGAATGGGCGGCGATGATCCAAGCTCAAGGAATGTAAAAGAGTTTGTAAGCTCACTTATCAGGCATGATTACCTGAACGGATACAAGCTCCCTGACATGCCGGCTTAATTAAAATGTAAAATCTTAACAGGGAGGGTGCTGCCGTCATTTGCACCCTCCTTTTATTTCTCAAAATTTTCAGACGGGCATCTTAAAAGGACTTGGATCATGAGAGGGCTATTGTTCAGGTACAGGATCTGGTGGCACATACTTTTCTGGATTGTATGGTATTTCTTCTACACTTTTACCTACAGTGCAAATGTGTTCGACAGGCAGCAGCTGATACAGAATCTCTACCTCCTGCCGGTAAGAATGGCCGCAACATATTCTCTCATCTACTGGATCCTGCCTAACTTCCTCATTAAGAAAAAGCTGCCTCTTCTTCTTATTTTATGGGTCCTGCATGCTGTCATCTTCGGTTTTGCAATATGGCTGGTGCTATATATTGTAACAGGATACCAGCTTGATGATTACCTTCCTTTCATCAGGCCGCTTGTTCTTAATTACCAGATCCCGGCAACCGCGGCAGCAATTTATCTCTTTAAAAGATGGTACCTGATTAGGGAATACTCACTTAATCTCGAAAAAGAGAAGCTTGAGGCAGAGTTGAATTTCCTGAAGTCGCAGATTCAGCCTCACTTCCTTTTCAATACCCTGAATAATCTTTATGCACTTACCCTCAAGAAGTCGGACAAGGCACCGGATATGGTAATACAGCTTTCACATCTTCTTGAGTACACTCTTTACAGTGGAAAAGAGACCGAGGTTAAGCTCACCGAAGAGCTGAAACAGCTTGAATCGTATATCGATCTTGAACGGGTCCGTTTTGGGAAAAGGCTTAAAATAAAAACAATCGTGGAGGTAAACGGAGACAATCTTTTCATCGCACCCCTGCTGCTGCTTCCCTTCGTTGAGAACAGCTTCAAGCATGGTGCCAGCAATGACCTTGAATCACCATTTATAGATCTAATTATCAGAACTGAAGGAAACCGCTTGGTTTTTTCCATCAGCAATTCATATAAGAGTGCATCAGGTAAATTCGAAGGTTACACGGAAAGGATAGGCCTTAAAAATGTTAAAAGAAGGCTGGAATTGCTGTATCCAGGGAAACATGAGCTTAAGATTACGCAAAAGGAGAATATCTTTGAGGTGAACCTGGATTTAGAGTTAAACAAGTCCTGAGTTACAATGATAAATCAATGAAGTATAATTGCATAATCGTTGACGACGAGCCCCTGGCAATTGAAGTCATCAGGACTCACGCACTGAAGACCGGGATACTGAACATAACCGCCGAGTTCAGTAATGCCATTGAAGCGTTTCAAGCCGTGAAGAGAGAAAAAACCGACCTGATCTTCCTCGACATTCAGATGCCCGGTATGAAAGGAACCGACTTCCTTAAAAGCCTCGCCGACCCTCCCAAAGTTATTTTGACGACAGCATACCGCGATTACGCCGTCGAAGGATATGACCTTAACGTGGTTGATTACCTGTTGAAGCCTGTTTCATATGATCGTTTCCTCAAAGCTATCGATAAATTCATGAGTCTTGAAACGGGGAAACCTCCCAGGGAACCTGAGGAGAAATATATTTACCTCAACATCAACAAGAAAGTACACAAGATCTACGTAAATGAGATAATTTACGCCGAAAGCATTAAGGACTACCTGACTATTCACACTCTCTCGGGCGACATTGTTGCCAAACACACGATCTCTGCTTTTGAAAACCTGCTGCCTGAAAGCGAGTTTGTAAGGATACACCGGTCATTTATTGTGGCCATAAAAAGAATCAAGGGATTTAACTCGCATACAATCGACCTGGGTATAAAGGAACTGCCAATAGGTCAGAATTATCAGTCATCTGTATTTGAGAAGCTGAAATACCCGCATTTCAGGATATAACCCGGGGATTAATCGTCAGCAATGCCTTATTCATGTGTTGCTTTCTGATTTTTATCGACCGGCCATATAATCATATAAACTTATAGGTAGATTTGCCAGAGCATTCATTAATGACCGGATAAAATTAATGCAATTATAACTTATCAAACACCTTATACTTAATTATCAGTAAAATCAAAGTATCATGAAGAAGTTTTTCCTGTTAAGTGCCACAGCACTTATGCTTATCGTAACTGCCTCAGCTGTTTTTGCGGGTAATGACGGCCCCAAGAAACACCTGGGTATTGCAACCTATTCCGTTAAAGGGCTTGAAACGGATGTCGAGGGCACAATGAAAGCTCTTGCTGCTGACGGATACGTTGTAATGGAGATATCCAACTATGACGCAGATAAGGGCACAGTAGCCGGTTATAAACCTGCCGAGTACGCTGCCCTGGCAAAGAAATACGGACTCGAGATAATTTCAAGCCATGCCCGCGCCAAATTTGATGTGAAAGACGTTGACGGGTCAGTCGCTGCCTGGGCTAAACTATTCGACGACCATAA
>Ga0335069_10003363_pt1 | contig 24207 bp, 15 predicted proteins | sample Lox_Sample_11_FD_206714 | JGI IMG/M metagenome (GOLD analysis project Ga0335069, IMG submission 206714) | Soil microbial communities from Loxahatchee National Wildlife Refuge, Florida, United States - Lox_Sample_1.1 | ecosystem: Environmental > Terrestrial > Soil > Wetlands | place: USA... | reverse complement strand
TTCTCCGTAGCTCTTGGCGAGCCCTTCGGCCTCCACCACGGTGCGGCCCGACGGCGCCGGCTGCGGAAACTTGAAGTGAATGACCGGCTCTTCCTCGGGAATCTCGATGCGCTCGATCTTTTCGAGTTCCTTGATCCGCGACTGCACCTGCTTGGCCTTGGTGGCCTGGTAGCGGAAGCGGTTGATGAACGCCTCAAGGTGTTCGATCTGCTCGCGCTGGTTCCTGCAGGCCGCCACCAGTTGTGCGCGCCGTTCTTCCTTCTGCGCCAGGTATTTGGTGTAGTTGCCGTTGTAGATGGTGAGCCGCTTGTTCCATATCTCCACGGTGCGGTCGATCGTCACATCGAGAAAGTAGCGGTCGTGCGAAATGAGAATGTAGCCGAACGGATAGGACTTCAAATAGTCTTCGAGCCAGTTGCGCGTCTCCAGATCGAGGTGGTTGGTCGGCTCGTCCAGCAGCAGCAGATTCGGTTTTGCCAGCAGCAGCTTGGCCAGCGCGATGCGCATCTGCCAGCCGCCGGAGAACTCGCCCGTGTCGCGGGACCAGTCCTCCTTGGTAAAGCCGAGGCCGGTGAGAACCGCGCCCACCTGTGCGTCGAGCGCATACCCATCCAATGCGTGAAAGCGCTCCTGCAGCATCGAGAACCGCTCCGCGGCCGACGCATACTCGGCGCTGGCGTGATCGAGCTCCGCCAGCTGCGCGCCCAGGCGCTCGATTTCGCTCTCCATGTCGCGGATCTCGTCGAAGACCGTCAGGCACTCCTCGAAGATGGTCCGGCCGGCCAGCCGCAGCCCTTCCTGCGGCAGGTAGCCCATGCTCATGCCGCGGGTGCGCTGCAGTTCGCCGTAATCCAGGGTCTCGAGGCCAGCCAGCACCTTCATCAGTGTGGACTTGCCCGTTCCGTTGGCGCCCACCAGGGCGGTTTTCTCGTGGTTGCGGATGAGCCAGTTGGCTTCAGTAAACAGGATGCGGGGTCCGAACCGCTTGCCGGCATTTTGCAGAGAGAGCATTCCCTCTCAATTTTCGCAGAAGACAACCTTACGGGTAGAGAGAGGGCCACGAAGGCGGGCGCAAAGCAGGGCCGGGGCGAGGGCTGCTCCTGTCCTGCTATGCCGCTTACCGGCCAGCTCCGAGCTTTACGGTCGCGCTCAGCGGGAGGTCGCGCGACGAACCGCCGACCCACACCTTGTAGTCTCCGGGAACCTGCTCCCACGCATTGCTGTCCACGTTGAACAGCGACAGGAACAGCGGCTCCACCTGCACGGTTACGCTCTTCCGCTCGCCGGGCGCAAGCGTCACCTTGCTCCAACCCGCCAGGCGCCGGGGCGGTTCCCCGGCTGAAGCCGGGAGCGATACATAGACCTGCGCAGTCTCCTCGCCGGCCGCCGCGCCGGTGTTCTTCACGTCGAACGTAACTTCGAGACTCTTTCCATCTCCGGAGACTGCCTTCAGATCCGAGTAGGCGAACGTGGTGTACGACAGTCCGAACCCGAATGGGAACAGCGGCTGCTTGTTCTCCGCGTCATACCATTTGTAGCCGACTCTCAGCCCCTCGTCGTAGGTGGCATCGAAGAGCGTGCCATTCATGATGAATCCGGGGACTGCCGGAATATCGCCCACCGCCACCGGGGCAGGCTTCTCCACGGGCGGCTGAACATACCGTGCCGGATGCGGCAGATCCGCTTCGCTCTTCGGGAACGTGAGCGGCAGTTTGCCCGAAGGATTTACGCCGCCAAAGAGCAGGTTCGCGATGGCCTCAGAGCCGCGAATGCCGGGGTACCACGCCTCGAGCACCGCGCTGACCTTGTCGAGCCATGGCATGGTCACGGCGCCGCCGGTCTCGAGCACAACGATGGTGTGCGGATTCGCTGCTGCCACGGCCTCGATCAACGCATCCTGCTTGTCGGGCAGCGAAAGATCCGGCAGGTCCATGCCCTCCGTCTCGTGCTGCGCCGCGAACACAATAACCACCTCGGAAGACCTTGCCAATCCCGCGGCGCGGATCGGGTCCTCTCCGTTGTCAAATGTCACGGTGGCCGCGGGCGCTTTGGCCATGATCCCCTTCAGCGGCACGGAGCGGTGAAACATTGTCTGCCCGAACAGCAGCGATTTCTCCTCTTCCCGCATCGGCACCGGGCTGCCTCCCGCCGGCGTCACCTGCGACGAGCCTCCGCCCGACATCACGCCCACATCCGCGTGGCCGCCGATCACCGCGATGGAGCGGATCGACGCGGCCTTCAGCGGCAGCTGGTGGTTGGCGTTCTTCAACAGCACCGCGCCTTTTTCCTCCAGTTTCTCCGCCACTTCAAAGCCGCGGAAGATGTCCACCACCATCGGCCGGGGCGGATTGTCCGTGATTCCGGAATCGAACTCGGTGCGCAGGATGCGGTGAATCATGTCGTCGAGCCGCGTCATCGGCACCTCGTTGGCCTCCACCGCCTTCTTCAGCGCCGCGCCAAAGAACATGTCGCCGGGCATCTCCATGTCGAGGCCCGCCAGGACAGCCTTTGCCGTGCTGTGCGTTCCGCCCCAGTCGGAAACCACGAAACCCTTGAAGCCCAGGTCCTTCTTCAGCGCCTGGTTCAGCGTGTAGTCGTTTTCGCAGGCATAGGTGCCGTTGATCCGGTTGTAGGAGCACATTATCGCGCCGGCCCCGGAATCGCGCAGCGCGATTTCGAAGGCCAGCAGATCTGTCTCGCGCAGGGCGCGCTTGTCGATGACGGAGTTGACGAACATGCGACCCTCGTCCTGGTCGTTGGCCACGTAGTGCTTGATGTCGGTGATCAATCCGAGCGCCTTCATGGCCTTCAACTCGCGCCCCACCATCAGCCCGGCAAGGATGGGGTCTTCGCCCTCGTATTCAAAGGTGCGTCCGCAGCGCGGCTCGCGGGTGAGGTTGATGCCAGAGCCCAGCGACATGTTGAAGCCATGCGCGCGCACCTCCGTGCCGATCATCGTGCCTACCTCGGCGGCCAGCGCGGGATCCCACGAAGCGGCCTTGGCCACCGCGGATGGCAACGCCGTGGCATAGCGGTTGGTACTGCTGGAAACGCCCGCCACCGAATCGGTCATCTGCAGGTCCGGAATGCCCAACCGCGGAACCCCGGGAACGAACGCGAACGGCGAAATCGCCCGCACGCCCGGACCGGAAGTTTGCGGCATGAACACCGCCATCCAGCCCAGCCCATGCAGCATCGCGATCTTCTCGTCGAGGGTCATCTCCTTGATGACCAGGTCGGCCCGTTCATCGGGCGAAAGACTCTTGTCTTCCCACGGGCCCTTCGGCTGGTGCTGCTGGAAGGGCATCTGGCCGCGCATATGGACGGGCGGCATAAGGCAAAAGAGCAGAGTTGCGGCGGCAACGATCGCTTTCTTCCATCCCACAGGATTCATCTTTCCGGCCTCTTTCACGCACGGTTGGGTGCGCATTCGCAGGGCGGCTCGATGGCCTGTACCCGGCGCACACCATTATGCATCTGTGGCGAGAGGGTGGTCAGTGAGTGGAACGATTTGAGAAGATCGCACGGCTACGGCCGAATCTCGACGGGTGTGCCGACCGGCACGAGTTTCCAGATCTCGTCGATTTCATCGTCAGTCACTGCGACGCAGCCCAGCGTCCAGTCGTACATGCGATGTGCCGCGCCAATCCAGCCCTTTCCATTCGGCAGGCCGTGAATCATGATGTCGCCGCCGGGCGAGACGCCCAGCCTTGCGGCGCGCTTACGGTCTTCGGGATTGGGATACGAGATATGCAGCGACTTGTAATAGGCTGAGTGCTCGTTGCGGCTGTCGATGATGTAGCGGCCTTCCGGCGTGCGGCCGTCGCCCTGGCGTTCTTTGCGAGCCACACCGCCTGAGCCCAGCGCGACCTTGTATGTGCGGATCACCTTCCCGCCCGCCAGAAGATCGAGCACGTGGTCTTTCTTGAGGATCAGGATCGAATCTACTCTGGCTACCGCCTGCACGGATTGGCCCCGATCCAACCCGGACTGGGCCATAAGGACGAGTATTGCAACAAGCGCCAGCAAGGTTCTCCCGCACACTCCGACGAATTGCATGGAGCCAATCTACAGCATCGCGGCGCGGATAAGCGGCGGCAAAAAAACAGTCCTCCGGAGTGGGCATGAGCTCCGGAGGACTGGGCGGAAAGAGGCTTGCGGGTTACTGACTATCCGCGAGGCTCTGGTCGGGGTGCACGGTGCGATAGCTGGCATTGCCATGCGACCACACCAGCAACAGCAGGTCCTTGTCGGCCGGGGACGAGTGCACAGCGGTGGCGAACTCGCTGGCCGAGGTGGCAGGCTTGCGGTTCACTTCCTGGATCACGTCGCCGGGCTGCAGGCCCGCATCCTCCGCGGGGCTGCCCGGCTTCACCTCCTGCACCACCACGCCCTTCACCTGGTCCGGCACATTGAACTGCTGGCGCGCCTGGTCGTCGAGGTTGGCCACGGCCACGCCGATCTTGCCCTTCTGGCCGCCGCTTTCACCCTCGTTCGAGGCCTGTTCACCTTTTGCGTGATACTGGCCCACGGTCAGATCGAGCGTCATCGGCTTGCCCTCACGCACCACTCCCAGCTTGAGCGGCGTGCCCGGCGTCATCTCGCTCACCGCCACCTGCAGGGCGCCGGCGTTGTCCACCGGTTGCCCGTTCACCTGCGTAACCACGTCCCCCTGTTTCAGGCCGCCGCGGCTGGCGGGCGAATCCGGCGACACCTGCGCCACGATCGCGCCGGAGGCGGTCTTCAGGCTGAAGAACTCAGCGTTCGCAGGCGTCACGTCGTTGATGTTGATGCCCAGGTAGCCGTGCTCCACTTTGCCGTGCTTGATGATCTGGTCAGAGGTCGCGTGCACGATCTGCGACGGAATCGCGAAGCCGGCGCCGGCAAACGAACCGTTGCTGGTGATGATGAACGTGTTGATGCCCACCAGTTCCCCGTGCGCATTCACCAGCGGTCCGCCGGAGTTGCCGGGATTGATGGCGGCGTCGGTCTGGATGAATCCGCCCGGCTTGCGCGCATCGTCGGAGTACGGATTGGGCCGGTTGACGGCGCTCACAATGCCGCGCGTGACCGAGAACTGGAAATATCCGAACGGGCTGCCAAAGGCGAGCACCGTCTGCCCCGGCGACAGCTTGCTGGAGTCGCCCCAGGTGATGGTGGGCAGGCTGGTGGCGTCGATCTTGATGACGGCGAGATCGGTCAGCTTGTCCTTGCCGACTACTTTGGCAGGGAAGACGCGGCGGTCGTTGAGCGTTACGCGGATCTGCGTGGCGTCGTCGACCACGTGATCGTTGGTCACGATGTAGCCGTCGGGCGAGACGATCACGCCCGATCCGACTCCGTGCTCGATCGGCTGCTGCCGACCGTGCGGAATCATGGGACCGAAGAATTGCCGCAGTCCCGGAGGAAGCTGCTGCATCTGGTCGTCGTCATTCGATGCCATCTGTTCGCCCTGCGGCCGCGCCGTCACCGCGACATTGACGACAGCTGGCGTGACCCTGGACGCCACAGCCTCCATGGCATGGTCGAGGCTGGTGAGGGCAGCGATGCTGTTGTCGTCCAGCGGCGGCGTGTTCGACGCGGCGTGCACCCGCCCGTGGCCGACGAAGAGGGTGGCGCCAAGGGCAAAGACGCCAGCCACCGCGGCGGGCACGGAAAGCTTCTTCGCAGTTACTACTAAATGATTAGTTGTTGCTGACATGACTTTCTCTCCAAATGGTTGAGTTTCTTTGTTTCCAAACTTGCGTGCAGGATTCCCGCGCCGTCGAGCCTGCTAAATCTGAATCACCAGCCACCCGTTCGGCGTGGGCACTACCGCATACGTGGCGGGAATCACCATGAAGCGGCGATTCTCCTCCTCCATCCTGGTAAACGTCACCACCACTCGCGGGGGTGTGATCGCGTTCCACTCCGTCATCACCAGCAGCGTGCCGGAGTTTGGCGGAGGAGGCATTCTCAACTCGGCCAGGCGCGCCGCTGGAGGAGCCTTGCGGAGCGGCCTGCGGCAGACAGCATGCCGGGCAGGCTGCGGTTTGTTCAGGGCCGGAATCACCGCCTTTACAAACTGCGGGTTCCCGCCCATCTCGTGCGCCAGTTCGCGGGCATCCAGCGCGGCGGAGACATTTTGCCCTTGCGATGTGCGCGTCAGAGGCGCAAAGCGCACAATCTGCGGGGCATGCGCCAGCACCAGCGTGCAGGCCAGGGCACCGGCCGTCAGGCTGCCCATGGCGGCCATGGCCGGCCGTCGGCCCATGGATCGAGCCGGACCACTCAGAATGCGATGGACCCGGCGCACCAGCTCCGGCCGCCGCTCCCAGGCGCCCAGCACCAGCGAGAATCCCCGCCGGACCAGCACGAACTCCGCCAGGTGGGTGAGGCACAGCGCATACGCCTTCCGCCCTGAGCCGGAATTGAGCACGCGGTCGTCGCAGGCCAGTTCGCGCTCGGTGCACAACCGCCGCTCCACCCAGGCCAGCGCGGGGTTGAGAGGAAAGAGAACCAGGGCAATTTTCTGCAGCAGATTGACCCAGTCATCGCCGCGGTGCAGGTGCTCCATCTCGTGCAGAATCACCTGGCTGAGCTCGGCCTGGGAGAGTTCCGCGAGCAGCGCCGGAGGCACCAGGATCCGCGGCCGGAAGAATCCAAGCACGCTGGGCCGGGCGACTTCGCCGGAGACGCACAGCTCGACGGCGTGGCCGTTATGTTGTAGCAGTGGCTGCAGTTGGGCATCTGTCTCCACCGCGACGGCCTTGCGGCCCAGCTGGTGCAGGTGAACTGCGCCAAGGAGCAGTTGTCCGGCGCGAAACAGAGACATCGACAGCCATACCGCCGCCAGCGCCACGCTCCAGCGGGGATCGACCTGGAGCGCGTGCACCGCCGCCGCGTGTGTCCCAACCGAGACGTGTGTGGCGAGGGGAAGAACCTGCAACAAGGCCAGCAATACGAATACGTTGAGCCAAATCACAGATCGCGCTGCGGCACTCAGGCCGGGCAGCAGCCGCAGCACCGCCACAACGAGCAGGGCGAGCAGAGCCCCTTCCCAAGCCGCCGAGATCAGCGCACCGGTGGCGGCGGCCGAAAGGCTGAATACACTCGCGACGATTTCGTTCATCCTCTGACCTCCTCTTCTGATTCATCCGGCACCCGGGCAATGGCTTCTTTGAGGCGGCGCAATTCGCCGGGAGTGATCTGGTCATCTCCCAGCAGGCTCAGCAGCAAGCGCTCGCGCGAGTTGCCGAAGAAGCGCTGCAGGACCTGCCGCACCTCCGACCGGCCGGCCTCGTTTTCGGCCACGCTGGCGCTGTATAAGAATGCCCTGCCTTCCCGTCGATGGGAGACGTAGCCCTTCTGCTCCAGGATGCGCACCGTGGTGAGCACCGAGGTGTAGGCCAGCGGCGCCTCGTCCCCGCAGGCCGATACCAGGTCGGCGACGCTCGACTCTCCGCGGGTCCAGAGGACCTTCATGAGCCGGAGTTCGGCAGGGGTCAGCGTGTTGGAGCGTTTGGGCGGCATGGGCAGGTTCCTTGCAGGGGCGCTTTCCTCGCCCTCACCCTCTCAGACGAACTACTAATAATTTAGTTAGCTCCCTCCGTCAACAGAAATTTCGGGGCGGTTTGAATACACTCTCGTACCTGACCGTCGCGGCTTTTCCGTGGGGAGCAGACGATGCGCAATGAAAGTGCCGATAGCGGGAGAATGCACTCGATCTGGTGCATTTGTGTGTGGATCTGTATCTAGTAAATGATTGATTTTATTGTGTTTATTGTTATTACTTGGAGAAGAATCGGCAGTAAAGCGGGGAGGGGGGTAGGGGGGTATTATTTTTCTGGTCACCGTTTTCCGAAACAGCTTGTTACCAGTTAGTAAATACTTTCCGGAACTGAACCGGCACACCTCTGCGCCAGCCGGGAAGTGGTGCGATCTGCATTGTGGGCTGATCTGGAGTTGAGGGCTGTGAGGGCCGTCACAGGACAATGTGCAGGCAGGTAAGAGGCCTAAAGGAAGTTCAGCCCGGGACAGGTGGTCTGCCACGCCTGGCCATCGCGCGCTCAAAATGCGCGAAACCCTCATGATTTCTGGATAAATCCCACCATCGCCCCTCATTTCCCGCGTCATCCCGTCACTGACATACAATTCTCCAATTCACAGCCTCGCCTTGGAGCTCTCGATCTCCCAGGTCTCCAACACCAGGAGATCCGGCGCCCCCTGGCGGTGAGTGCACGATCGACTTTGCGCCGCGCCTTCATGAACAGCGGATGGACCAGTGCACGGGATGGCGTCTTCCGTTCCTCATCCGCTGGGTGCTGTTCGAACTGCCGGTATACTGTGCTTCTCCAGGCGCAAGTTCTGGACAGACGTTCCTTACAGGAGTGGGCATGGCTTCAATCACTGGCTTTGGCGGTATATTTTTGCGAGCGGATGATCCAAAAGCTCTGTATCAATGGTACGAGCAGCATCTCGGTCTGGTGAAGTCCGAGGGAGCATTCGCGTTTCCTGCCCCGACGCAACACGCTCAGGTCGTCTTCGCCCTTTTCAAACAGGACAATGCCTACTTCCCTCCGGCACAGAGAGCAATGATCAATCTCCAGGTGGACGACCTGGATGGTGTGCTGGACCGTTTGATAGAGGAAGGTGTCACCGTCGATCCCAAACGCGAGAGCTATGACTTCGGAAAGTTTGGCTGGATCAGCGATCCGGAAGGAAATCGTGTCGAGCTTTGGCAGCCTGTCGCAAATGATTGACGCCGATCCGACCAGAATGGTTCCCATGAGTCTTGTGTCCCATGGTCCGCAGGCGGGTCGGACCCTGACTGCTGACTTCAGGGCGAGCCGGTTGCGGACCGGGACACAGCCTTTCTGACTGATGGAGCGGGGGTTGGCAGCGGCCTGGATTTCGATCCTTGCGACAGGAAGAAGTAAGTCGCGAGGAGGGGGCACGAGAGGAATTCGTTGGCATCCATGCGGGTTCGGGATGGGAACCAGGGGCTCCAGGCAGAAACTAGAATACAAGTTCAACATCAGAATCGAGACATGGGGCACCGACATTTGGGCGCATTGAAAACACGTAAGTTGCAGATTCTAAAACGTCCTAGATCTCCAGAAACACCTTAAAGTCCACAGCAGTAGCACAAATTAGCACAAAATCTTCCCACCGCGCATTCTGCCAGAGTCTCGGTTTGGACCTCTTTCGGTCCGGCCATTCCGAGTTAATCCACGCCGAGGGCGTCGAGGGATGTCAGTGAACCTGTAACGTTCGGACAGATTGCAATCACCTCTGAACCTGAAGAAACAAGAGCGAGTGGAGCTTCTCAGAACATGGACCTCTTTTACTCCTACAGGCGCTATCTAGGAGAGCCGCGCTTACTGATCGATGCACACTTTCATGTATTTACAGCTTCGGAGGCAAACCAGCTTCGCAATATCCTTCATCTCGGCCTGATTTCCCTGTTCGACGTTGCAGGCGCCAGTACCACAACAGACTTCCGCTTCTATGCTTCACATGACGAATACATAGAAGTCGCATGGTACGAAGGCGCTGATTGGCAGGCGACGACGAACTGGTTTTTCACTCCCTAGGCACGAGTGGTAGCAGACCCCGAAGGGTCCAAGATTGAATTGCGCCCAGCTGGTGGGATACCCGACAGTTCTTTGGAGTAATCAAATTGCCGTTAACGGCCAAACACAGAATTAGCACAGAAATCTCACCATGAGTTCCAAAACATTCATATCATTTAACTTGGATCGCATTCGAAGAGTGGGGCACCCAGGTTAATAGATAGTTCGGGCCGGGCTGGTTAGCGGCCTTTGGAGCCGGAGGGGCTGCCGGCGGCGTTCTCGGGCAGGGCCCAGACGAAGAGGACGCCGCCGCTGCTGGTGACGATGTACTGGCGGCCGTCGAGCTCGTAGGAGATGGGGGAACTCTGCATGGGCTCACCGGTGCCGGCGTGCCACAGGGTGCGGCCGTCGGCCGTGTTCAGAGCCAGCACGTTGCCGGTGCTGTCGCCGGTGATGGTGAGGCCGGAGCCGGTGGTGAGCACGCCTGCGCCGGAGCCGGGGCCGACGTCATGAACCCAGCGCAGCTTGCCGGTCTGGTAGTCGATGGCCTCGATCTGGCTTTTGCCCCAGATGTCGTAGTCGGCGCCGGCCCAGCCGTAGTAACCGTCGGCGGGCTTGGCGAAATATATGCTCCAGCTGGGGTGGGCGTCGACGATGAAGAGGCCGGTCTCGGGGTCGAAGCTGGGCGCGCGATAGTTGGTCACGCCGCCCTCGTCGGGCGCGACGATGCGGCCATCGGGCGCGGGTTCCTTGTCCGGATTGGGGATGGGGCGGCCCTCGGCGTCGATTCCTTTAGACCAGTTCACAGGGCCGTAAGGGACGGTGAGCAGGTCTTTGCCATTGGTGCGGTCAAGGACGAAGAAGTAGCCGTTGCGCGAGGCCTGCATGAGCATTTTGCGTGGCTGGCCATGGAAGTCGCCGTCGACCAGCACGGGGGTTTCGACCGCGTCCCAGTCGTGGGTGTCGTGCGGCGAGACCTGGAAGCCCCAGACCAGGCGTCCGCTGTCGGGATTGATGGCGACGATGGCGCAGGTCCATGGGTTGTCGCCGGGGCGCGTGGTTCCGTTGAGCACCGGGGTGGGATTGCCGGTGCCCCAGTAGACAAGGTTGAGCTCCGGATCATAGGTGCCGGTCATCCAGGTCATGCCGCCGGTGGTGGCGTTGGGCGTGTCTGCCGGAGGCGTGGCGTTCCACTGCCACTGGATGGCGCCGGACTGGGGCTCGAAGGAGCGCAGGTAGCCGGGCAAGTTGTCGAAGTCGCCGGAGACGCCCACGATGATGTGGTTGCCGACGACGAGGGGCGCCATGGTGGCCCAGTAGCCCCTGTTGACGTCGGCAATCAGCTTGTCGAAGCGGACCTTGCCGGTCTTCGCATCGAGCGAGATCAGGTGGCAGTCCGGGGTGGTGAAGTAGAGCCAGCCCTTGTACATGGCCACGCCGCGATGGCCGATGTGGTCGCCCTGTGTGGAGGGCCGGCTGTAATGCCAGAGCTGGTGGCCGGAGCGGGCGTCGACGGCCCAGATGTTGTCGGGCACGGTGAAGTAGAGGATGCCGTCGACGAGGAGCGGTGTCGACTTGATGGCCGCGGTCTGCTTTGTCTGGAAGGCCCACGCGAGGCCGAGACTGGCGACGTTTTGCGGCGTAATCTGCCGGAGCGCGCTGTGGCGGCGGCCGGAGTAGTCGCCGTGATAAACGGGCCACGAGTCCGGGGAGGGGTGCAGGATCTGTTCCGGTTCGAGGTTCTGCGCGTGCAGGCAGGCTGCCATGCCCAGCAGCGCGGCGGCGGCGAGGCCGGCTCTTATTGTCAGCGTTGCGTTCATCGGCCGTTCTCTCATTTGAGCGTCTGCAGGTAGGCCATCAGGTTGTGAATGTCGTCATCGGTGTACTTGGGGAACTGCTCCACGTGCGCCTCCGCCGGGGAATCGACCATGTAGTTGACGCGGGCGGTGGACCAGGAGCGGTACGTGCCGTTGTTGTCGCGCAGGCCGATGGTGAACTCGTCGCGGTAGGCAAGAGTTCCGGTGACCTTTCCGCCCGAAGGCAGCGTCACCGTGACTTGGCCGCGCGCACCCTGGGGATAGAGCATGCGTTCCTCGAGCTGGAGGCCCTGGTAACGGCGCGCGATGCCGGCCAGGTCGCCGGCAGGCGAATGGCATTTTGCGCATCCGCCGGCGCCGTTGAAATAGGCTTTGCCCGCCTCCGCGCTGCCGGTCTGCAAGTCCTCGACCGCGACGCCGCGCCGGCCGCCGGGATGGGCTGCGGCCTCGTCCACGCGATAGTGAATGAAGGCGATGAGGCTGGAGGTTTCCTGTCTGGAGAGGTTGAAGCCCGGCATCTTGGTCTCGGGCCGGCCTTCGCGAATGACCGCGGCGACCTTTTCGCCGTCCTTGTCAGAGAGAACCAGCCTGGAGGACGTGAGATCGGGGCCGGTCTCGCCGCCCATGGCGTCTCGCCCGTGGCAGAAGGCGCAGTTCTGATGAAACAGCGCCTGGCCGGAGACAGCCAGGGCGGGGGGCTGCGCCGAACCCGCGGGGGCCGCCGCCACAGGAGCCGATGCGGTGTTGAGGAAGTGCAGCAGATCGTTGAGCGGCGCTCCTTCGAAGGCGGGGAAGGCGGGCATGCGTCCCTTGCCCTCATGAATCACGGCGGCGATCTTTTCCGGCGAGAGCCGATGGCTGATGCCGTCGAGGGGAGGGAATCCGGGCAGGTTGCCTTCGCGATCCGTGCCATGGCAGACCGCGCACTATCTCGCGTAGACGGCCGCGCCGGGGCCGGCTGGGGATTGCGTCCGAGCCGGCGGATATGGCTCAGCGGCGACGGTGGGGTTCTGCTGGGCCGCGTGGATCGTCTGCCGGGCGATCTCGGCGGCGGTGAGGAATGCTGCGCACGCCGCCGTGAGGACTACGATTCGAAGACCCTTCACTCGATTGCAAACCTCGAAGATGGAATGCCAAGGCGCCGCCGCGCCGGCGCGTCTACGCGTACTTGATCAACTGCATGAAGCCGTAATCCATGTGCAACTGCTGATGGCAGTGCAGCAGGGTATCGCCGGGATTGTCGGCGACGAAATCCACTTCGACGGTGTCCAGCGGCATCACGTTGACGGTGTCCTTGCGCAGGCCGCTGAGTTGCCTGTCGCCGATGCTGGTGACCTCAAAGGTGTGTCGGTGGAGATGGATGGGATGCTGGTCGCCGCTGCCGTTGCGGAACCGCAGGCGGTAGCGCTTGCCGGCCTGCACGACGAGCGGCTCGATCTCCGGCCAGGACTTGTTGTTGATGGTCCAGGTATCGAATTTGGAGCCCTGCTGCGGGCCGATATCGCGAAAGGTAAGCTCGAAGGTCTTTTCAGGAACCGGGGCCGCGGTGGTGGCGGCGAACTGGCTGTAATCCCAGTCGGCTGGTTTGGGGTCCTTCCATGCGGGCTCGCCTTTCTGCCCGGCGTATTCCACGACGATGCCGAGGCCCATTTTGCGCGCTTTTTCGAGAGTGGAGCCGAGGATCCAGACGCCCGGCGCGTTCATCTCGACAATGGCGTCGACGCGTTCGGCCACCGCGAGCGAGAGGACTTCGACGCTCTTCGGCGCAGGGACTGGATTACCATCCATGGCGATGATCCTGAAGCTGTGACCGGGCAGCGCCAGGACCACGTTTTCCGTGGCGCTGGCATTGAGCAGCCGCATGAGCACGCGCTGACCCTGCTTGACGCGGATGGGCTCGCCGGCGCCGAGCATGTGGCTGTTCATGGTGGCATATTTGTACCCCACGTCGGAGCCGTTGGTGAGCGGCATGTTGGCCGATTCGGCGCGCATGTTTTCGACCATGGGCACAAAGGACGGCTCCCAGTGGTGGATGGCGAGGTTGATCTCCTGGTCCCAAGGTACGGGCTGGTGCTTGCCTTCGATCAGAAGGAATCCGAACTGGCCGCTGTAGGCGCCGAGATGCAGGTTGTCGAAGGCCGCCGCATGGGTGTGATACCAGCGGGTTCCGGCGGGCCTGGGCGTGAAGCTGTAGCGCTGCGTCTTGCCGGGCGCGATCATGGGCGAGCCCTCTTCCATGGCGCCGTCGTTGTAGGAGTCGATGGCCAGTCCGTGCCAGTGGGTCAGGTCGGGATCGGGCGTCGCGTTCGTCACATCGATGGTGACAGGGACGCCTTCGCGCAGGCGCAGAAGTGGACCCGGCACCTGGCCATTGAAGGCATTCGTTCTGATTGTGACTCCCGGACCGATCTCGATCGAGCAGGGTTCGATCCGCAGAGTGTGATCGGCGTTACCCGCTGCGGCGATGACCATGGACGGAGTCAAACCCCGAAGGAATTGGGCCTGCATGGACCGGCCCGCGAGCAGCATGCCGGCCGAGGCAAGGAATTCTCTGCGTTTCATGTTGAACGTAAATCGTCCTCGGGATTCGGAAGTGTTTCGGAGTTTTGGGTGAATTGCGCTGTGCGAGCGCCGCCGGGCGCACCGGACCCGCTTGCGCCCGGCAGGGAAGTACGAAAGCAAGGCACCGATTCAGGAGAGAAGTCTACCCGGCGCGGCGGAGGGGTGGCAAACCCGGACGCAAGCCGCGGGGCCGTGAGCAAATGGATTGGGCGGGAGGGAGAAGGTATTGCGTGAAGCAATATATCGTGACACGATATATATAGGAGTGTCATGCAAGCCTCGATTGCCGATCCTGAATTTCTGATTCGGACTCTTGCCGAATTCCGCTATGAGCTGCGGCGATTTTTCCAGTTCAGTGAAGAGGCGGCGCTGTCTGCCGGGCTGCAGCCGAAGCAATACCAACTGCTGTTGCAGGTGGCCGCGGCGCCCGCGAGCGTACTGGTCACTATCGCGTATGTCGCGGAGCGGCTGGGACTGAAACATAACAGCGCGGTGGAGCTCGTAGACCGTTCGGAGCGGGAAGGGCTGGTGAGCCGGGCAGAGGACACAATCGACCGCCGGAGGACGATTTTGCGGGTGACACGCAAAGGCAACCAGGTGTTGAGCCGGTTGGCCGGTCAGCATTCGCGCGAGCTGACCGAAGCGGCGCCGCGCCTAATCCAGGCGCTTGAGCACATCCGGCAGCATGCCGGCCTGGAGGTTCGATGAGGTCCCGGGCGTCGGCTTTGCGCGATTTCACGGTGAACAGCCGGGTGTGGCTGTTGAGCGGTGTGGCCCTGGTGATTGGAACGGGAGCGGCGGGGCTGGCCGTGTTTCTGCTGCGGGCAATCGCGTTGTGCACGAACCTCTTCTACTATCACCGGTTCAGCGTCGCGATGGTGGGGCCGGCGGGGTCGACGCTGCCGCCATGGATGATGCCTCTGGCGCCGGTGGCGGGCGGGCTGATCGTGGGCTTCATGGCCCACTACGGATCGGACAAGATCCGTGGACACGGCATTCCGGAGGCGATCGAGGCCATCCTGCTGCGGGGCGCGCGCGTGGAACCCAAGGTGGCTCTCCTCAAGCCTTTGTCGGCGGCGGTGGCCATCGGATCGGGCGGGCCGTTCGGGGCGGAGGGTCCGATCATCATGACCGGCGGGGCCTTTGGCTCGCTGGTCGCGCAGTGGCTGAAGCTGACGGATGCCGAGCGGACCACGCTGCTGGTGGCGGGCGCGGCAGCGGGCATGTCGGCCACGTTTGCCACGCCGATTGCCGCGATCCTGCTGGCGGTGGAGCTGCTGCTGTTCGAGTGGCGGCCCCGGTCGCTGGTGCCGGTGGCGGCGGCCAGCGTAATTGCAGGGACGCTGCGGATCTACTGGATGGGACCGGGGCCGCTTTTTCCGGTGGCTCTGCATGGCGGTGTTCCGCTGCGGGAATTGGTGCTGGTTTCGGCGCCACTGGGCCTGCTGGTGGGCGCGGCGGCGGCCTTCCTCAGCAGGCTTATGTACGGTCTCGAAGATCAGTTCGAGCACTGGTCGGTGAAGATGCGTATCCACTGGATGTGGTGGCCGGCGATTGGCGGAGTGGGCGTGGGCATCGGCGGGTTCTTCTTCCCGCGCGGGCTGGGCGTGGGCTACGACAACATTGCGGAACTGCTGCGCGGCGCGGCGCCGGTGGGGCTGCTGATCGGCATCCTGGCGGCGAAGTCGCTGATGTGGGCATTCTCGCTCAGCTCCGGGACTTCGGGCGGCGTGCTGGCGCCGCTGCTCATGATCGGCGCGGCGATCGGCGAAGGCGTGGCGCAGGTGGCGCACCTGCCGGGCGACATGCAGGCGGTGTGGGCGCTGCTGGGCATGGGCGCGATGCTGGCCGGCGCTCTGGGGGTGCCGCTGACGGCGATCCTCTTCTCGCTTGAGCTGACGCACGGATTCGACGCGCTGCTGCCGCTGGTTCTGGCCTGCACGGCCGCGTACCTGGCCACATCGCTCATGATGCCGCGGTCGATCCTGACCGAGAAGCTGGCCCGGCGTGGGTATCATCTCTCGCGCGAGTACGGCGTCGATCCGCTCGAGACAATAACGGTTGCCGAGGTGATGAATCGGCTGCCGGCGGAGAGCATGCCGGGAGACGAGGAGCCGCTGCCCGAAGTTTTTGCCTACACCGACGAGACCTGCCGCGCGGTAGCCGAGGAAATGGCCACGACCGGGCTGCTGCGTTTGCCGGTGGCCGATCGCGAAACGGGCCGCGTGTGCGGAAACATTGGCGTTGCGGAACTGCTGGCCGGGCACCGGCGGGCGGTGCGGCGCGAGTCGGAGCGGCGGATTGCGTTCCAACTGCCTTCGCCGCGCGACGAGGCAGGGAAGAAGGCGAACGGGTACGTGTGAGGCGAGCGGGGATTGTGCGATCACCCCATGGTTGTCTCAGCCGGACGGTTGACCTTGGTTTTCAATTCCACCGCGATGTGCGTAAACGAGGCATGGCTGAAAGCTAAGGAAGTCGTACACGGGTTCGGCGGAATCAGCAAGCGGAGCCTGTGCGTGTTGTGCCGATTGACTTGCACCGTGCTGCCGGTGAGGCGGGTGAAATGGCCGGAGTTTGCGTGCGCTCGATGTTGCGTCAAGGGAGCGCGGGTGGCTAGACTCTTCGCGTACTTCCAAGGAGTCCCTGTGCGCCTGTTCCGGACGTCGTTCCCTGCGTGTGGTGTGGTAGCAATCGCTTTGACATTGTTCTGCGGCTCGGCGTGGGGTCAAGCGACGAGCCGCGAGATGCTTCCGGCTCCTCCCAAGGCCAAGCAGGTTCACCTGAAGCATGTGCTGGTGATCGGGCAGACCAGAGGCTTCGAGCACGATTCCGTCTCCTCGGCGATGGCGGCCGTCTACAACATGGGCAAGGAAAGCGGCCTGTGGGACACGATGCTGCGCACCGACACCGAGCTGCTGACCAAGAAGAACCTGGGCAACAATGCGAAGAACCTGAACTACTTTGACCTGATCGTGTTTGCCAGCACCACGGGCGAGCTGGACATGGACGACAGCCAGAAGGCGGACATGATGTCGTTCATCAAGGAGGACGGGAAGGGGTTCGTGGGCATTCACGCGGCGCTGGACACGAACTACAAGTGGCCGGAGTACGGGGAGATGATCGGGGGCTGGTTCAACGAGCATCCCTGGAGCACGTTCGAAGCGCCGATCCTCAACGAGGATCCGGATTTTCCGGCGGTGCGGCATTTTCCCAAGGCGTTTGTGAAATACGACGAGATATATCAGGCGAAGGAGTGGTCGCGCGACAAGGTGAATGTACTGCTGAGCCTTGACACGACCAAGCTGGACTTCAACAATCCGCGGGTGCACCGGCCGGATCACGACTTAGCCGTGGCGTGGAGCAAGATGTACGGCAAGGGGCGGGTGTTCTACTCCACGCTGGGGCATACGGAAGAGTCATGGGACGATCCGGACGTGCGCACGATGTACTTTGAGGCGATCAAGTGGGCGCTGGGCATGACCGAAGGCTCGACGGCCCCGCATCCGCGGCCGAAGGGGCAGGCGCCGGCGCAGTGAGAATGGCCAACCCGAACGGCAACCGGCCCCTGTGACTTATGTCATAGGGGTTTTACGGCGCGTCTCCTAACCTCTGAAATGGAAGAGGGAACAGAGATGGATCCCACGGTAGCAGTTGCCGGTGAACCGCCTCGGCAAGTCAGGACAGAAAAGAAGAAGCTCGTGCGCCGGTCGGTCCCGGACCGCTCGCAAAAGGTCCGCCGCTGGGCCCAGGGCCTGTTTGTGCTGCTGAACGGCTGGCTGGGCATCCAGTTCTACCTGTGGGTGCGCTACTACGAACGGGGCGGGACGGGGTTGTATGTGCCGCGCCCCGCCGGTGCGGAAGGCTGGCTGCCGATTGCGGGGCTGATGAACCTGAAGTCTTTCGCGCTGACCGGCCAGGTGCCGGCAATTCATCCCGCCGCGATGTTCCTGTTCAGCGCGTTCCTGCTAATGAGCATCTTGCTGAAGAAGGCGTTTTGCTCGTGGCTGTGCCCGGTGGGCACGTTTTCAGAGATCCTTGCGGCGGTGGGGCGCAGGATGTTCGGGCGCAACCTGCATCTGCCGAAGTGGGCCGATGTGAGCCTGCGCAGCCTGAAGTACATATTGCTGGGATTCTTCGTTGCGGTGATTGGCGCGATGTCCGCGGAGACGCTGGCGGGCTTTATGAACACGCCGTACGGGCTGCTGGCCGACGTGAAGATGCTGAACTTCTTCCGCGATGTGAGCCTGACGGCCGCGGTTGTGCTGGGATTGCTGGTGGTGCTGTCGATGGTAGTGCAGGGCTTCTGGTGCCGCTACCTTTGCCCCTACGGAGCGCTGATGGGGCTGGCCTCGCTGCTGAGCCCGGTAAAGATCCGGCGCGACGCGGAGGCGTGCATCGACTGCGGCAAGTGCGCGAAGGCGTGCCCAGCGAGCCTGAAGGTGGATCGGCTGGTGCAGATCCGCTCAGTGGAATGCACCGCGTGCCTGGAATGCGTGGCGGTGTGTTCGGCGGAGAATGCGCTGCAGTTTGCACTCCCGGCGCGCAAGGCTCCCACGCCTGCGCAACGCTGGAACCGCCGCGCTCTATCGCCGATGGCGGTGGCCTGCGTGATTGCGTACCTGTTCTTCGGCATTGTGTTGTATGCCCGCGCAACCAATCACTGGAAGACCGAGCTGCCGCGCGAGGTGTACCTGCGCCTGGTGCCGCACGCCAATGAACTGAGCCACCCTGGAATGTAGCGAAAGAGATGAACGGAGATCAGCATACGGAACGTCCTGGCGGACAGGCGCTTTTTCCCGCGAATTTGCATTGATCTCTTTGTGTACCGCCGCCTGTACAGGTAAACGCTACGGCAGACAGAGCATTCCCACGGAGAGAGTCCTAACAAGGGAAAGACCTTCGATCGCAGGAAACCTCTCCGTTTCTGCCGGCATAAACACGCGCAGGACGCACCGCGTTTGTGACAGACCATGAAGACCCGGAGAGCTGATATAGAGGATTGTTAATTCACTTAGTGTAACTGCGAGGTATCCGCACTCAAACGCCGATGCAAGCGACAAAACGCGACACCCCAGCAAAGAGACGAGAAGCCGGAGAGTTAATCGAGTCACTGGCGGCCTTGCCCGCGCGCGGCCGGCAAATGATCAGAACATGACGGTTGCTCCGGCTAAGTCACGTCCAGGTTTATCGAGAGCGGAAAATGGTCGGATGCGGACACGGAGCTATGGACGTATAACTTCGCAGCACTAAGTCGTCCACGCGTGAATATCCAGTCAATGGGTCGACCTGCCTCGAAGATGGAATGCGAAGGCGTGGTTCGTGCAGGATGCCTCGCTGCCGTATTCTTGAATCCGGCTCGCTCCATCAACCGGGCAGCAGAGCTGCGAGATACGTCAAGGTTGAAGTCGCCGGCGACGATCACGATGTCTGTTCGACAACGGCGCACGTCCTCCAGGCACTCATTCAGTTGGGAGCAGCGTAGAGCGTCATTGCCGCGACTCTCGAGGTGCAGGTTGTAATTCAGCAACTTCCGGTCGCCCAGATTGAGTTCGCTTACCAGAGCGATCCGCCCGCCAATCCTCTCCTGAAACGGCTCCAGATTGGGGAGAAACCATCGCGGCCTCCAAAAATGCGATTGGTTCCGAAAGCGGATCAAGCGTGGATTGGACAGCGGCCAGGGAGACAATGTGGCCTGTCCATGATAAGCCGGCGACTTCTCGGTGCCCTGGGTGAGTTCCTGAAACTCCAGGCCAAACACATAGTTCATCCGCAGCTTTTGCGCAATTTCACGGGCAATATGGAGATGATGCGTCCGCCTCGCGTTAAGATCCGCTTCCTGCAGCAGTATCAGATCGGCGTTGGCGCTCTCAAGGAAATCTACGATGCCAGCAAGCTTCAGCCCCCGATCGATGTTCCAGTCCACAAGGCGGAACGGAGCATTCGCCCGGAACGGGCGACTATGGGGCGCGAAGTTGCCGGTTTCGATCTCCTGCTGGAAACTCATAAACAGATTCATCCCGCCTTGGTCCATGCTGGATGTCCCACCTCCCGTCGGCAGCACATCGCAAGAAACGTTGGTCGAAGCTGCTCTCGGCATAAGCGGGAGCTTCGGGCGTATCCACATCCTGCCAAGATGCATCCTCGATATCGAATGCGCGCAACCTCCCGTTTCGCGCCAGGACCCGCATTCCTGCCGATGACGAACAGTTGCCCTCAACCTTGGCGGATTCAAGAGTATCGAAAAGCGCAGGGCAGCAAAGGAACATGCCGGTATCAAGAGCATCGCAGGCGCTATTCTGCTTGCCGATATCTACGATACAATCCCCTTCGCGTCGAATTTTCGTTGCGTCGTCAACGTCGAAGATGCTGTCGAGCTTGGGATCAACGGCGAGAATCGCTTCACCCGGTCTCAGCGGTTCGTTGAGCAGTGCCCTGGCCGTTCCCGCTTCGAAGATGTGGTCGCCCATGAGCAGCAAGAAATTGCCATGAATGTGGCGCCTGGCCTTCAGAACTGAAACACCGTTGTCGTTGTGATACTCGAGGTTGTCCACTACATCGACCGAGACATTGTGAATGGGGCGGTCAGCGAGCCATTGCCGCATTGCATCCGCGCGGTAACCGACAACGATCACAAATTCATTGATCCCTGCCTCGTGTGCACCGCGGATAACATGCTCCAACAGTCTCAGCGGGTTCCAAACCCCGCCTGCTGCGTTCCGTTAGGCGTAAACTCTTGATTCTGAACGGGCAGATCTCGATCAGGTGTCCGGTCGTTGTCTCGCTCCGAGCAAGGATTGACATGGGGTACAGGATTTGACAGCCTCAAAGGCCTGGCCGGGAAAACGGCACGCGCCGGACGCAAAGCCGTCGATCGCAAGTGGACCGCGTATCGGGAAGAGCCGGCGATACTGCCAGGATGCTATCGGAACGTCCGATGGGCAGGATTCGTTGGCCCCTGTTGAGCTTCAGCAGGTCGCCAACGTGCGGGCAGGTTCTGTGTGCGTTGGCGGCCCATCCCCAGGGTGCATGGCATTCAGCCCGAAGAAGAGTTGCGGTACTTCATCCTTTTCGCCGCGTGCGTTTTGTGTTCCTGCCAGAAGGTCGCAAGGGCAAATCAAGGTACAGAGAGTCTCATCGCCGGCTCAGGAAGCCGGAGTCTGCCTTCTGGTTACAGGTGCAATTCCGATCTTAAGTCATGGTCAGAAAAATACAGGGCCTGGAAATATTGGGATCCCTGCGCCTGCAATGGACCCTAGATGCATTCGAAGCGCGGTGTTTCGCCGCCGAAGGCGCGAACACCGGACCTGCAACCCGCTTGAACGTACTGAGACTTATGCCAGTTCCCTGTCCGAGGCCCTCTGCCTAGACTGTCTGCGGATGAGTGAGCTGAAAGGCATGGATCGGGATGAGTCTCCTGAGCAATTGCAAGATTCGCACCAAGATCCTTATAGCCCTGTTGCCGCTGCTCGTGATGATGCTCGCTGCGGGGGTGTACTCGTCGATCGAGATCAAGAACATCGACACCCTGTACGGTGAGCTGATTGACAATGAGATGGCCGCACAGCAGGCTCTTGGGCAGGCGCGCGCAACCATTAACCGCTTCGGTCTCTACCTATATAAGGAGGTTGCCGACACGGATTCCGACCAGAACCGGGTGACGGACGCGGAACTCGATGCGGTCATTGCAGATTTCCGGACGGCAGCGGATGAAGCGAAACGCAAAGATCCATCCATTGCGGAAGCGATTGACTCGCGCATCGCTTTGTTCAGTCGGATGGTGGCGGCCGCCAGTCCTGTACGCGCGGCTGCCCTGGCGGGAGACAAACAGAAGGCCGCGCGCATGACGCGGGAGGCGGTCGATCCGGCGTGGCTGCGCACCCGGCAGGCGCTGATGGATCTCGAATCGGAGGTGGAAAAGCGGGTGGCCGGGCGATCAAACCAGCTCACCGAGCGCACTCATCGGACCATCGCGGTCACATGGATCTTCACCGCGACGGGAGTGGCTCTGTCTTTTACGATCACGCTGCTGATCGTGCAGTTCGAGGTGGTGGCGGCGGTGATGTCATTCCGCAACCTGATCCTGGGAGTTGCGAATGGAAGGCTGAATCAGCCGATTAGCAATCTCGATCGGCCGAATGAAGTTGGCGAGATGAGCCGGGCGCTGGACACGCTACAGAGCACCGCACGCGAACGCGAGACACAAGCCTGGGTCACGGTGGAAGTTGCCACGACAACGCGGCGCCTGCAAAACGCCGACGATTTCAGAACGTTCTCTTCCGTCCTGTTGTCGCGCATATCCGAATGCATGCCGCTGCTGCGGGGGGCATTGTACCTGGCCAGTGAGGATCATACGCGCCTGGTGCGCGCGGGCAGTTTTGCGGCGGAGGGGGCGGACGAAGAGAGCCAATTCGGGATCGGCGAGGGACTTGTGGGCCAGGCTGCGCAGGAGCGGCGGGCACTGGAATTCACCGCGTCCGATGGGGAACCGTTACGCATCTCCGCTGGATCGGGCGATCTGATGGCAGGGCAGCTCTTCTGTATTCCCGTATTGCACAGCGAAGTACTGGTTGGCGTTCTGGAGCTTGTTTTACTCGAGCCGGCCACGGACCGCCAACGAACTTTTCTCGACAGTCTGCTTCCGGCGGCCGCGATGAATGCGGAGATCCTGGCGGGCAATTTGAAGACAAAGCGCCTGCTGGAACACACACGCCTGCAGGCGGAGGCCATCGCGGCCGCGGAAGAACGTTCCCGCCTCATCCTGGCGTCAGTGGACGAAGGGATTTGCGGGATGAACAATGACGGCGCGGTCTCGTTTATGAACACTGCCGGCGCGAAGATGCTGGGCTACACGGCGGAAGAACTCATCGGAAGCGCAATGCATGCGCAGATCCACTATGCACACGCGGACGGCACGCCCTACCCGCGAGAAGAATGCAAGATGTACCTTACGGCGCGAGATGGGCAGCCGCGAGTTGCGTCGGACGAGGTGCTGTGGCGCAAGGATGGAACGTGTTTCCCTGCCGAATACTCGACCATGCCGATTCTCAACGCCGGAGCGGCAGTGGGGACGGTGGTGGCGTTCCACGACATCACCCGGCGGCTTGAAGCCGAAGCGGAAGTACTAGCTGCGAAGGAAGCGGCTGAGTCCGCCACCCGGGCCAAGTCCGAATTTCTCGCCAACATGAGCCATGAGATTCGAACGCCGATGAATGCAATTCTCGGCATGACGCATCTCGCTCTGAAAACCGACCTGACGCCGAAGCAGGCGGATTATCTTTCGAAAGTAAAGGCTGCCGCGCAGTCCTTGCTTGGCATCATCAACGACATTCTCGATTTCTCAAAGATCGAAGCGGGCAAGCTGAATGTTGAACAGACGGACTTCGAGCTGGAGAAGGTGCTTGAGAACCTGTCGGCCATCGTGGGCCAGAAAGCGCAGGACAAAGGTCTCGAGTTTTTGATTTCCGCACAGCCCGATGTTCCTCAAAACCTTGTCGGGGATCCCTTGCGGCTGGGCCAGATCCTGATCAATCTTGTGAACAACTCGATCAAGTTCACGGAGCACGGCGAGGTTGTGGTTACAGCGAGCAGGGAGGAACAGACAGAGGATCGCGTCAAGCTGGCGTTTTCCGTTCGCGACACCGGGATCGGCATGACTTCCGAACAGGCGGGGAGGCTCTTCCAGCCATTCACGCAAGCGGATGCTTCGATCACGCGCAAATTTGGAGGCACAGGACTGGGGCTGTCGATCTGCAAGCGTCTGGTGGAGATGATGGGAGGGGAAATCCGGGTCGAGAGCGCGCCGGGAGCCGGGAGCACGTTCTCCTTTACGGCGTGGTTCGAACTGGGCGCGGCGAAGAAGAAGCGCTTCATACCGGATCTGGCTGGCATACGCGTCCTGGTGGTGGACGACAATGCGCAGGCAAGAGAGATCATGGCCGAGCAGTTGCGGGCATTTGCCATGAGGGCGGAGTCGGTAAGCTCGGGAGAGGACGCGATTCGCGAAATCGTCAGTGCGGATGCTCACGATCCATACCGGCTGGTCCTTATGGACTGGTATATGCCCGGAATGGATGGATTGGAGGCGAGCCGGGTCATCAAGCGGCACGACCGGCTGCAGAACACGCCGAAGATCGTGATGGTCACGGCCTTCGGCCGGGAAGATATTCGGACCCAGGCTGAAACGATTGGCGTGGAGGGATTCCTGCTGAAGCCCGTCAGTTCATCTCTCCTGTTTGACATGCTCGCAGTTCTTTTCGGCATAGAGGCCACGGTGG
>Ga0335069_10003362_pt1 | contig 24210 bp, 23 predicted proteins | sample Lox_Sample_11_FD_206714 | JGI IMG/M metagenome (GOLD analysis project Ga0335069, IMG submission 206714) | Soil microbial communities from Loxahatchee National Wildlife Refuge, Florida, United States - Lox_Sample_1.1 | ecosystem: Environmental > Terrestrial > Soil > Wetlands | place: USA... | reverse complement strand
TGAGTCGAAGGGCCACGAAATTGCCGTTACTACCGTGTCATCCTGAGCGGAGTCGAAGGGCTGAGCGGAGTCGAAGGGCGACCGTGCTTCGTGCTTCGACAAGCTCAGCATGACACGAAATTGCCGTTACTACCGTGTCACCCTGAGCGGAGTCGAAGGGTCATGTCATCCTGAGCGGAGTCGAAGGGTCATGTCATCCTGAGCGGAGTCGAAGGGCTGAGCGGAGTCGAAGGGTGGTAGCAGTTCCAAAATGAGGTTAGGAAGATGAAAATTGCTTGGTTAGTGCTTCTCTCGTGCTGCTTGCTCGTTGCGAGCTTCGGTGACGCGCCGCAGGCGCGCGCCGCGGTCGCATCGGCGACTCCGACGCCGTGTCCGACGTCCACGTCGCCGCTCTCGACCGCCGTGCCGTGCTGACGCGATGGGGCTTCAAGCCTTCCGATCTCCTCAGTCTGCTGATCGCCGGGACGGCTCTAAGCTTCAGTCTCTTTAACTACAGCCAAGCCAACGCGGCCCAGCATAAGAAGATGCTCTTCGGCGGTTACATGCTGGGGCAGGATTACGAGCGGCTCCATCTCTGCGCGCAGCGCAACCCCTACGCGCACTGCCAGACCGTGCTATCGAACTCGGATTTTAGGCTGCTCAATCCCATGCTCGACACGCTGCTCGAGATGCAGATCGACTGGCCGCTAATCACGACCGGCGAGCAGAAAGAAGATTGGTCGGACCCGATGGCCTCGCGCACGATCATTCTCAACGCGCTGAACATGCACTACGGCAGCCGGGCGGTGGGGAGCGCGTTCGTGGCCGGCAGCAGCGTGATCGTCCTCTTTTCGATGATTGACGATCCGGCGATCGCGACCGACGCCTCCAAGCGCAGCGACTACAAGAATCTGGCCGGGGGTTTGAATGAGGTTCTCGCGCGCGATCTCGGTGGCGTCTGCGCCGATAAGGTCAACGCCTCGACGCCGAGCCGCTCCGATCTCGCCGCGCTTAACGACTGCCTGAACTCGCAGTGGCTTCCGTTGTGATCAACGGCCTCGGCTTCGGATAGCGCACGAGGATGTAGGCAAGCATCAGCGCGATCGCGGGAAGCATGAAGTAACTCGCCTCGGTACCGAGCGGACCGCCGTTCGCCCACGCCGGGCCGGGGAAGGTGACGTCGAGGAGGTGTCCGACCGGCTGTGCGCCGCCGTTGCGCGTGCCGATGACGAAGAACTGCATGAAGTCGAAGCTGCAATGGAAGCCGACGGCGAGCCAGAGCGAGCCGGTCCGTTGCAGCGTCAAGCAGATGAGCAGGCCGAGCACGACGATGTTCGCGATGTCGATCGCGTTCTCATCGGCTTTGTTGAGGTGCGCCGCACCGAAGAGCAGCGAGAGCACGACGGCGGCGGGCCAGAAACCGATGCCGCGGGTCAGCGCCTGCAGCGGGTAGCCGCGGAACATATACTCCTCGTTGAATCCGACGAGGAGCATGACGACCAGCCAGAGCACCGCCTCGACGATGAGATCGGCGCCGTGCAACGCGACGCCGTGCACGACCATCGCTCCGACGGCGATCATCGCCACCGCGACGCCGCCCGCCATGAGCGCGCCAAGCACGACGCCTTCCCAAAACCGCCGGCCGAACGCTAGGCGAACCGGCAGGCCGTACGCATCAATCCGCCGGCGCTCAAAGGCCGCGAGCACGGCGGTCGCGCCGAAGACCGCGACGCCCTCGAAAATTTCAGCGACGACGAACGCCGGCGCGTTGAGCGTGTTCTCGTCGAGATGCAGCGCCGTCAGCACGAAGGGCGCGAGCCGCTGCAGCGTCGTCTCGAGCCCGACCAGGAGCGCGACGTAGGCGAGGAAGCGCCATCCGGCGCGGACGCCGGTGGGGCCGAGGAAGAGCGTCTTCATGCGCAGTAGGGCGCGCTCGGGCTCCGAAGAACCTTCAACGTGGAGGGCAAGAAGATGGACTGTTGGGCTCGGCGTGGTCGCGTTGTAGTGACGGCGTTACTTTTCACGCTTCTGTGGGGCTGCAACGCAGCCCAGCCAACGGTTTCGCCGCTGCCCGGAGGACTCGAACCGGCCGCGCGCGCGGCGAAAGCCGTCTGTCCGGCGCATCGCGGCGAAGCGCGCTGCTTGGCGCTGATCGAGCCTGGCGTCGATCCCGCGACTGCCGGTTTGACTCCGACGGATTTTCAAAGCCGTTATAAACTTCCGTCCGGAACGAAGGGGAACGGCCAGATCGTCGCGGTCGTCGGCGCGTACGACAACCCGAACGTCGATTCGGATCTCGCCGCATATCGCGCGAAGTACTCGCTCGGCACGGCAACCTTCACGAAGTACAATCAGCAGGGCGAAACGTCGAACTATCCGCAGGGGAGTTCTTCCTGGGGCCTCGAGAGCGATCTCGACGTCGAGATGATCGCTGCGGTCTGCCCGCTCTGCACGATCTATCTCATCGAAGCGAATGGATCCGACGGCGCCGATCTCGAGACCGCCGAGACCGAAGCGGTGAAACTGGGCGCACACATCGTAACGAATAGTTGGACGTGCGTCGGATCGAGCGATTGCGTCAACCCCCGCGCGTTCGCGCACAAGCACGTTACGTACGTCGCAGCGAGCGGCGATTCCGGAGACGGCATCGGCGCGCCCGCGGCCTATGCAACCGTCGTCTCCGTGGGCGGAACCCTGTTGACGAAAAACGGTTCGAACTACGTCGAGACGATCTGGGATCCGTCGGAGGGCGGCTGCGCGGCCGGCATCAAGAAGCCGAAATGGCAGCACGATACCTACTGCAACGGCCGCCTTGCCAACGACGCCGGCGCGGTTTCGTGGGACGTCGCCGCGTACGACTCGTACGGTTATGGCGGATGGTTTTCCGTCGGCGGCACGAGCGTCTCGGCGCCGCTCGTAGCCGGCATCTTCGGCCTCGCGGGCAACGCGAGCAAACAAGACGGCGGCCGCACTTTCTGGCAAGCGTCGCACCACAAGGACCTCTACGTGCTCGGCGGCTCCTGCAACGGCTACGGCTACGGACCGTACACAGCGTGCACCGGCTGGGGATCGCCGAAAGGGATCGGAGCCTTCTGACGGCACGAGCCGCGCGCTACGCGCTGCTCTGCGTGGTGCTCGCCGCGTCGTGCACCGCCGGCAACGTGCATGCGCCCTACGCGTCCAGCGCGGGGTTCGAGAGCGAACGCCTCTGGGGCACGACCGCCGATTATCGTTGGGAACCGGTGGTGGCCGCAGATCCGGACTCGTCGTGGGTCTATCAGTTGACGACCGGGCAACGGCCGAACTACTTGCTCTTTCGCGCCTCGTCCGATAGCGGAACGACGTGGGGCGTGGAGCGCCATCTCTGTCGTCGCGGCGTGCGCGTGCCGTTTCAATACGATCCGCAGATGGCGGTCGCGAACGGCACGATCGACGTCGTCTGTCTCGACGGATTCAGGCCTGGCGTCGTCTTTGCGCGCTCGCGCGACCACGGCGTAACCTGGACGAAAGCCGTTCGGCTCGACGGGCGCCAGCACTACAGCGACAAACCGACGCTCGCCGTTTCGAGCGACGGAAAGGACGTCTACGTCTCGTACAACGACCGCTACGCGCTCTACGTCGCATCCTCGCACGACGGCGGTTCGACGTGGTCGTCCGCGGTGCGCGCGACGAAGCGCCGAGGCTGGTACTACTCGTACGGTGCGACCGTCGGCAGCGACGGTACCGTCTGGTTCGCCGTGGACGGCGAGCTGGGGCGCAACGAGACCGGCGCGGGCCAGATCGCGCTCGTTGCGTCGTCGGACGGCGGCGTCACCTGGCGCGAGGTTCCGTTCGCGGCGACGCACGAAGGGCAACGCTGCGGCGTGCGTCACTGTTATCCGGATTTCTTCACCGGGCAGGATGCGGTTGCGTCGGATCGTCACGGTAATCTCGTCTTCGTCTTCGCGCGGAACGACTCGAAGCACGCACCCAACTCGCTCTACGTCAGCCGTTCCTCGGATGACGGGAAGCGGTGGAGCGCGCCGGCACTGCTCAACGCCGCCGGCAATAACACGAGCCCGGCGATCGCCGCCGGCCCGAGCGCCGGCGACTTTCGGTTGGTCTGGCAAGACGATCGCAACGGACCGAAGACGTGGAACACGTGGTACGCGCGGAGCACCGACGGCGGCACGACGTGGAGCGGCGCGATACGCCTCTCGAATCGCGAAGACGGAGCGCCGTACAAGCACCACGGCGGCTACGAGTTTCCCTTCGGCGACTACCTGGGGCTTTCGGTCGACGGTAACGGCGTCAATCACGTGATCTGGGGAGAGGGATCCGCCGTCTACGTGCCGGGCGGCACGTGGTGGACGCGCGGGCCGTGAAGCGCTCGGCCGCCGCGCTTCACATCACCAACGGCGACGGCGCGCTCTACCTGCTGAAGAAGGCGGGGATTTCGGGCACGCACATCGCGTGGCGCGACGCGCTCAACGAAGGTCCCGTGCCCTCGGGCCTCTCGCTCGAGAGTACGAGCGCGCTGCGCGCGCGCTACCTTGCAGATCGCGGATACGAGAGCCCGATACGCCTCATCCACGATTTCGAGCGGCGCGACTCGCAGATTCGGCGCGCCGGCGAGTTCGACGAGATCGTGCTCTGGTTCGAACACGACCTCTACGATCAACTGCAGCTGCTGCAAACGCTCACCGCGCTGGAAGAGCTCGAACTGGAGCCGGGCCGCATCTCGGTCGTGCAGAGCGACCACTACCTTGCGAACATGACCGTCGATGAGATTCTCTCGCTCTTTCCGAAGCGGCGCACGGCGACACCGGCGATCTTCAAGTCGGCTCGCCGCAGTTGGGAGCGCTTCACGTCGGCGACGCCCGCGGATCTCTACGCGGCGGCAGGGGAGGATGCGATCGGCCTGCCGTTTCTCCGCCCTGCGCTGCGCCGGCTCTGCGAGGAGTACCCGTGGAGACGCGACGGCCTGTCGCGCTCGCAGCGCCACGCGCTCTATGCGGTCGCACAGGGCCCCGCGCGCACGGAAGAGCTCTTTTCGCGCGCGCAGGCTCGCGAAGAGGCATACTTTCTCGGCGAGCGCGCCTTCGCGCGAATGTTGGACGATCTCGCGATCGGCGAGGCCGCCCTTATCGAGAGTGAAGAAGGCATGGCGGTTCCGACCGCACTCGGCCGGCGCGTGCTTGCAGGCGACGCGGATTGGCTCGACGAGCACGCCATCGACCGCTGGGTCGGCGGCGTGCATCTGCGCGGCGAGCCCCTGGCGCGCTGGGACGACGATGCGGAGCGTTTTGTTTAGGCGTTAACACGCCGCGCCTCCAGGCGATGCCTTGCCGGGGCGCGAAACGAGGGCCTCTGCAGATGACGCACGATCAGCTTGGCATCGACCTTACGACCGATGACGGCGGGAGAACGCTCCTCTTTAAATTGCGCGGAAGCCTCGATCTCGCGACCTCGCCGACCGTGCGCGCCGCCTTCAACGACGCGACGGAGAAAGGCAGCCGGCATCTTATCGTGGATCTCACGCAACTCGAGTTTCTCGACTCCACCGGCCTCGGCGTGCTGATCGGCGCGCACCGTCGCTTAGCCGAACACGACGGGTCGCTGCGTTTGGTCGTGGCCGACGGCTCGATCGCGCGGCTGCTCAACATCACCGGTTTGATCGGCGTCTTCGCGGTCTACAACACGCTGGAAGACGCGCGCCGCGAGCACGATCGCGTCAGCGTGCTCTAGGTAAACGCCTCGTCGAGCAACTCGACGACGTGTCGCACCTGCGCCGGATAGTTCGCCTCGCGTAAGCCCGCGCTCACCTGGATGGCGCAACCGGGGTTCGCCGTTGCGACGATCGTCGCGCCGCTGCGCACGATCGCTCCGGTCTTGCGCCGAAGCAAGCGCGACGACATCTCCGGCTCGGTGAGATTGTAGATTCCGGCGCTGCCGCAACAGACGGCGCTCTCCTCCATCTCGACGAGACGCAGACCGGGGATGCGCGCGAGCAGACGCCGCGGCGCGCCGGTCACGCGCTGCGCGTGCGCGAGATGGCACGGCTCCTGGTACGTCACGTTGGCGTCGAGCGCGCGTTTCGGCGAGCCGAGATCCATCGCGTCGAGCACCTCGGTGACGTCGCGCACCCGCTGTGAGAACGCTGCGGCGCGCGGCGCCCACTCCGGGTCGTCTTCGAAGAGCTCGCCGTACTCTTTGAGCGCGCTGCCGCAGCCCGCCGCGTTGGAAACGTAGACGTCGGCGCCGCTCTGCTCGAACGCCGCGACGTTCGTCTTGGCGAGCTCGCGGGCGAAATCCATCTCGCCGGCATGGAGCGCGATCGCGCCGCAGCAGCCTTGCGCCGCCGGCACGGTCACCGAGAGTCCGGCCCGCGCGAGCATTCGCATCGTCGCGCGGTGCACGCCGGGGAAGGCCACGGCCATCACGCAACCGGCGTGCAGAAAGGCGAGGCCCTGCGGCCGCTCGGCCTCGTACCGCTGGCCGCGCGCGACGAAGATATCGCCGGGTATCTTCGGCGCCAACTGCGCGGCACGGCGTAACCCAAAGAGCGACGCCGCGTGAATCAATCCCGTCTGCTGCGCGATGCGAAGCAGCGTCGCCGCGAGACGCATGCGGTCGGGCCGGGCGAAAAGCGACCGCACGAGATCCCTGATCCTTTGGCTGCGCGGTGCGTCGTCCGGCGCCTGCGCTCGCCGGATCTGCGTGCGCGCCGTTTCGAGGAGACTTCCGTAACGGACGCCGGACGGGCATGCAGCCTCGCACGCGCGACAATCGAGGCACTCGGACATCTGCCCGACGAAGCCGGGACTGAGCAGATCTAGCCGCTCTTCGGCGACCGCCTTCATGAGACTAATGCGGCCGCGCGGTCCCGATGTTTCTGTCATAGTCTCGAGATAGGTCGGACACGACGGCAGGCAGAGCCCGCAGCGAATGCAGGCGTCGTAGCCAACCAGCGCATGCTCGGTCATCGGCGTATCGCCTTCGCCCTGCATGAGCGCGACTTCTGCCGAAAGAACGGAGGCCTGGTGAAGAAGCGGATCAAGGTAGCGGTGACGGGCGCGGCCGGGCAGATCGGCTACGCGCTCCTCTTTCGCATCGCGTCGGGCCAGATGTTCGGTCCCGAGACCGAGCTCGAACTCCAACTGCTCGAACTCGAACCGGCGCTCGGCGCGCTCGGCGGGATCGTGATGGAACTCGACGACTGCGCCTTCCCGCTGTTGCGTGACGTTCGCTACGGTTCGGACGTCGGCGAGGCGATGCGCGGCGTCAACTGGGCGGTCCTCGTCGGCGCGGTTCCACGCAAGGCCGGCATGGAGCGCTCCGATCTCCTGCGCGTGAATGGGGCGATCTTCACCGAGCAGGGGCGCGCGATCGACGCGAACGCGGCAGAAGACGTGCGCGTCTTCGTCGTCGGCAACCCGGCGAACACGAATGCGCTCATCGCGATGAGCAACGCGCCGAAGATTCCCAACGACCGGTTCTTCGCGATGACGACGCTCGACGAACTCCGCGCCCGCACGCAGCTCGCGAAGAAGGCCGGCGTCGGCGTCGGCGACGTGGCACGGGTCGTCATCTGGGGGAATCACTCGACGACCCAGTATCCGGACTTCGCGAACGCGCGCGTCGGCGGCAAGGCCGCGCACGAAGCGATCGCCGACCGCGCCTGGCTCGAGAACGAATTCATCACGACCGTGCAAAACCGCGGCGCCGAGGTGATCAAGGCGCGGGGCGCCTCGTCGGCGGCATCGGCCGCGAACGCTGCGATCACCGGGGTCTACAATCTCACCCACGATACGCCCGCCGGCGAGCTGTACTCCGTCGGCCGCTGCTCGCACGGCGAGTACGGCGTCGATCCCGGCTTGATCTTCTCGTTTCCGTCGCGCACGGAGAACGGGGTATCGTATATCGTTGAGGGGATCGAGCAGGGCGAGTTCGGCCGTGCGAAGATCGAGGCTACCCTCGAGGAGCTGCGCAAGGAACGCGATGCCGTCAAAGAACTGGGGCTCATTCCCTCGAACTAGGAGAGGATGACCGGCTCTCACCACGACCCCGAGCTCGACCTCATCCACGTCAACGTGGCGTCAACCGCCGGGGCCTATACCGTCGGGAGCGCCTCGTTCTTCCGCTACATCCTTCGGTTGGGCGAGCTTGGGCTGCCGCTCTCCATCGCCGATCAAGAGGCGGTCGACGTGCTCGCAGCCGTGCCGCACGCCCTCGGTCCCGAGGACGAAACGCCGTTTCTATCGGGTCCCGGCTGGCGGGTCGTCCCCGCGCAGGGCGAGATGGATTGGCCGGTGCTCGAAGCGACGCCGGAGCGATTGCGCAGCGCGCTCGAGCGCGCGCGCAGCCTGCTCTGGACGCATGCCGCGCGCTTTCACGTCAGCGCGGGTGAGATCGCGACGATCGAGCGCGAGCTCGATGAAGTCTACGGCGTGCTGATGCGCGCCGCCGCGGCGGGCGTCGCCGTGAACATCTCCTACGTAGCATAACGCCCGGCTCGATGGCGCTCTTCGAACTCCCGCTGCGCGGTGCGGGCGGAGAGCCGATCGATTTTGCGAGGACGGTCTACTCGCACGGCTTGGCGGCGCTCGCGCCGGCTTCGATCGAGCCCGATCCGCTCGTCTATCGCCGGGCTTTTCGAGTCGGCGATCGGGTCGTCGAGGTCGCGGTGCGCGAGCGCGGCTCGCGGCTCGTGGCCGAGACGGAGGCCCGCGTCGGCCGGCGGCAAGCCGCAGCGCTCGAAAGCGCGGTCGCGCGGATGTTCCGGCTGCGCGACGATCTAGCGCCGTTCTACGCCCTGATCGCCGGCGACGGTGCGCTGGGATGGGCGGCGAAGGGCGCCGGGAGGATCCTGGCGAGCCCGACCGTCTTCGAAGACGTCGTCAAGACAATCTGCACGACGAACTGCGCCTGGTCGGCGACGATCCGCATGACCGGCGCGCTCGCCGCGCTCGGCGGCGGCGCCTTTCCGGACGCGGCACAACTCGCCGCCACGCCGGCGTCGTGGTATCGCGACGTCGCTCGGATGGGATACCGCGGTCCGTACGTCCGGGCGATCGCCCGTGACGTCGTCTCCGGGAAGCTCGACCTCGAATCGCTCTACGGCCCGTCGTCGCTGACCGAAGAAGAAGTAGAAGAGGTGCTGCTGGCCCTTCCCGGCATCGGACCCTACGGCGCCGCGCACGTCATGCAGCTCGTGGGGCGCCATCGCAACCTCGTTCTCGACTCCTGGACCCGGCCGAAGTACCGCCGATTGGCGGGAAGGAAGCAGGCCGCGGACGCGACGATCCGTCGCGCCTTTGCTCGCTACCGAGAGTATGCCGGCCTGGCGTTCTGGCTCTATCTCACCCGCGAGTGGGTTGAGGAGTAGGAGCAGAAAGGGCAAGCGGCTGGTAGTGGGATAATCCCCTCCATGCGCTGGTTGAGAGCGATCCCGGCCGCTCTGGTCATCCTCGTATCGCTGCCGTCGCACGTCGTAGCGGGAACGACGGGCGGCATCACCGGCCGCGTCATGGACGCGCAGAAGCACTCACCGCTCGCGGGGGTGATCGTCACCGCGACCTCGCCGTCGCAGAGCGCAAAATCCACGAGCGACGAGAGCGGAACGTTTAGATTCCTCTCCCTTGCGCCCGATACGTACGCGCTGACGTTTACGAAGAGCGGATACGATCCCGTTTCGCAAGCGGGCGTGACCGTCATCGCCGATCAGGTGCAGACGTATAACGTCTCGATGAATCCGACGCTGCGCACGATCGCGCGCGTCACCGCGCAATCGGGCGGGAGTCTCGTGAAAGCAGGCACCACGAGCGACGTCTACTCGATCAACGCGAGCGGGCAGACGGCGCGGCAGGGTCTCTCCGGCGCGGGCAGCTTGAACAATGCGTACGGCGCGATCGCCTCGGTGCCCGGCGTCATGGTCGATCCGGGAGAGGTCGGCTGGTGGCAGACCGTGCACGTGCGCGGCGGCGACATCGATCAGGTCGGTTACGAACTCGACGGCATTCCCGTCAATCGCGCCTACGACAACGCGCCGCAGACGATGCTGTCGAGCCTCGGCAGTCAAGAGGTGCAGGTCTACACGGGGGGCGTGCCCGCAAGCTCCGACGCGCAAGGCATCTCCGGCTACGTCAATCAGGTGATCAAGACCGGAACCTCACCGGGTTACGCCGATGCGAATCTCTCCGTCGGCTATCCCGCGTTCTACCATCAGGCCTCGGTCGAGGCCGGAGGCTCGACGCCGGACCGCACGTTCAGCTATTACATCGGCATCGGCGGGAGCAATCAGGCGTTCAACTACGTGAACAATCAGAACGGCTCGAACATCCCCGACTCGTTCTTCTATCCGGTCAGCCCGGTTCCGGGCAACACGTGCGGCGCGTCCACCTGCACGTCGACGCCGTACGACAATGGCTACGTCTACACCGGCGCGCCGTCGCCGGTGCTCTTCACCTCGGGGCTGGGGTACTCGCTCGCGACGCAATCGCTGCGCGACACGATCGTCAACTTCCACGTCGGCATCCCGCAGGCCAACGGCTTGCGCGACGACGTTCAGGCGCTCTGGATGACGAGCGAGAACCTCAACCAGTATTACAGCTCGACGAACGACTTCGGTGCGAACACCGTCGACGCGCTCTACGGCCCGCTGACCTGGGACGACACGTACTCGTACAACGGAGCGGTGATGCAGCCGTTCGATCAAGCCGCCGTCAAGAAGTACTTCTACCCCTCGAGCCCGCCGCACGCGTTCCAAGGGTTGCTCCCCAACGACATTCGCGATCCCAACGACAACGGCGTGGCCGTCGAGAAGCTTCAGTACCAGCACGAGTTCTCCGCGTCGTCGTATCTGCGGCTCTCGGGATACATGCTCTACTCGAACTGGGACATCAACGGCTATAATTCCGACGCGCAGCCGTATTACGGCTGGGAGCTTCCGTACTTTCTGCCCGACCACACGCGCGGACTCAACCTCAGTTACGTCAACCAGCTGAGCTCGGCGCATCTGCTCAGCATTACCGGCGCCTACACGTATTCGAACCTGCAGCGCTGGTTCGCGACGTACTTCCCGTCGGATTGGCCGGTCACGAGCTACGTCGGTACGAACGGCAAGTGCTACGATCCGTCGTCGGGCCTGCAGATCGGCTGCTACGATCAAACGCAAGGGACGCTCAGCGATCCGCAGCCGCCGCCAACGTACTCGTGCAAGACGAGCCCGAAACTGCCGGCCTGCGCGGCCGGCGTCGACCCGCAGTGGCTCGTGACCAAGACGTTCGAGAGCGGGAATCAGGGGCTCAACCAGGTCAACACGGCCTTCACCGGCTACTCGATCAACGATCAATGGCGGCCCGACGACAAGCTCAACGTCAACCTCGGGCTGCGCATCGAGGACTTCCAGTATCTCTTCGGCGACACGAGCCCGAACGATCCGGCCCGCCAGTTCTGGTTTAACGCCTACAACGCGGAGTTCTGCTTTGCGCCTGGCGTCAACAACAACAAGCCGATCGACCGGACGCAGAACGGCGTCGGACCCTGTCCGTCGGTCAACGGCGTGCAGACCGTGCCGCTCGCGCAGTCGCCGTACGGGGCGCTCGTCAACACGAGCGGCGGCTCCTACACGACGGCGCGCTTTCAGCCGCGCCTCGGCGTAACGTACTCGCTCGACTCCAACGACGTGCTGCGGGGATCGTTCGGCGTCTACGCGCGGCCGCCGAACTCGTCGTGGGTTCAGTACAACACGATCGTCGAAGATCTGCCGAAGTTCCTCGGCAACCATTTCTACGGCTATGGCTTCAACTCGCCCGACCACCTGATTCGTCCCGACACGTCGTATAACTACGACCTTTCCTGGGAGCACCGGGTGAAGGGAACCGATTGGAGCTTCAAGCTGAGCCCGTTCTTCCGCGCGACGCGCGACCAACTGCAGAACTTCTACATTGATCCGCAGGGCGGACTGGAATCGGGGCTCAACGTTGGGAACCAGCAGAGCAGCGGCGTCGAGTTCGCGGTGCAGAAGGGGGACTTCGCGCAAGAGGGGCTCAGCGGCGCGCTCTCGTTCACGTACACGCACAGTCAGATCCGCTATCAGAACTTCAGCGGAACGAACCAGAACGTCATCGATCAGCTCAACGGCTACATCCGCTCCTACGACGCGTTCCTCAAAGGCCATGGCGGCTACCCCTGTTACTTCTTCGAAGGCTACGGCTACACGCCCGGCGCCGGCACGAACAACTGCAAGCAGCCCGGCGTCGTCCAGAACCCCTACTACAATCAGCCGTATCAGAATATTTTCTCCGACACGGCGTGGTATCCGACCTACGACGTCATTCCCGGACCCGCGGCGGCCGCCAATGGCTACGCGGTGCCTTACGTCGTCACGTTGCTGCTCAACTACCGGCATCAGCGCTTTGCGGTGACGAACTATTGGAACTTCAACTCGGGCGCCGAGTACGGCGCTCCGACGGCCTGGCCGGGCTTCGACCCGACGTCGTGCTACGCGCCGCCGCCGTCGTGGGTCGCGGCGCACGGGAAGGCCGCCGACCCGGCGTCGTGCGACGATTTCGGAAGCCTCCCGCTCTTCATCCCCGATCCGTTTACGAAAGGCTACGACAACCTCGGCGCTTTCAAGCAGCCGTGGCAGTTACAGATGGGCGTGGCGCTCAGTTACGACGTGAGCCCGCGCGTCACGGCGCGGCTCAACTTCACGAATCTGCTCGACATTTGCGGCCAGCGCGGCTACGCGTGGGATAACCCGTACGTCTGCGCCTACGGCTCGCTGCCGACGAACTTTCTCTATCCGTCGGGCAACTTCTACCCCAACTCGATCTCGTCGCGGCCGCCGCCGCAACTGCAATACCCCTACGCTTTCTGGTTCAACGGAAACAACACGGGATTCTTAGGCGTCGTGCAGCCGCTGCAGATCACCGGCTCGGTCAGCGTCAAGTTGTAACCGATCGACCAGGGATGACGTGCCGAGGCGCCTGTCGGGCCGGCGGGTGCCGACTGGAGAAGAAGAACCCCCAGTTCGCCGAAAGTTCGGCTCCCTCGGCGCGTGCCGGTTTGCGCTGAGGCTTCGGCGCGATGTAAGATAATCTGACGCCTGGCTTTTGGCCAGCAAAGGCGCGGAGTCGTCGTATGTGGCATCGCTTGGGATTGGTCCTTATCGGGCTGCTATCGCTTGCTCTTTCTTGCATATTGGGCGCGGGGGCCCGATCGCAGTCGGCTCCGGCTGACGAGTACTTTGGCCGCGCGCAGATGAGCCCGCTCGAAATTACCAATCGCATCGGCGATGCGGAGCGCAGGGGCGCCAGCTATAATCGCCTGATGACGACCCAGGCGGCCATCGAAGATTGGGTTCGGAAGTATCCAGCCGATCCGTGGATTCCGCAACGCGAATACCGGATGTCTCACCTGTTCGCGCGCCTTCATTCGCGCAGCGGCGACGCCGAAGCGGCACGTTGCCGAACGTTGCTACGCGCAGACTTTCCCGGAAATCACTACACAGTCGTCGCTCAACGCGAAGAGAGACTCGCCGTCTCGCAAAAAGCGACCAGAAAAAGGCACCACTTCCTAGGGATCACCTTCTAAAGCATTCCTTCGAACGCGACTGCGGTCCGGATCGCCACTGAATCCTAAACGAGTACGACGAGGTCGGAGTAGGGCACCAACGACCGATCGACGGTCAGCAGCCTGGCCGGTTCGGAGATAGCTTGCGCGACGAGAATTCGATCGAAGGGATCTCGATGATGTAAAGGAAGCTGCTGTACGCACGCAGCCGCGACCGATCGTATCGGCAGTTCCTCGAGACCGCTGTCGATGGCCGCCTGCGCGATCTCGTACGCTGAAAGCCGCGACTGCAGGCGTCGCAGTTGGAGCTTTATCGCAATTTCCCAAATGCTTGCGGGGCTGAAGAGCACGTCGTTTTGCCCATCGCGTATAATGGAACGCGCGCTGCTCGAAAGCTTTGCCGGTTCGCCGAGCGCCCAAATCAGCAGATGCGTGTCGAGCAGTACCCGCACTCAGCCCTCGAAGGCAGCGGCCACATCGTCAGGCAACGGCGCGTCGAAGTTTTTTCTCGCGCGCAGCTTGCCTTTCAAAATACCGAGCTTCCGGTTTTTACGGCCATGATTCAACGGCACGAGCTTGGCCGTCGGCTTACCGGCTTTGGCGATGACGATTTCCCGGCCGGCTGCGGCCTCGTCGACGAGCTTCGATAGCTGGGTCTTCGCTTGATGGATGTTGACCATGACTAGACTTAGTCTAGTTTAGTTCAAGTGCGGGGTCAAGAAGCTTTTCAGCCCCCTTTGACGCGGTCGCGGGGGTGAGCTTCGTCGTAGGCGCGGCGCTTGTGGCCCATCGCGAGCTGAAGGTAGATGCCGGTCGTCGCGAGGTTCTCGTGACCGAGCAGTTCGCGCACGGTCTCGAGGTCCACGCCGTTCTCGACGAGATGCGTCGCGAAGGAATGGCGCAGCGTGTGCGGGCTCGCGTGCTTTGCGATACCGCTGACCCGATAGATCGCCTGGAAGATCCGCCAGATGTGCGCCGGCGTCATGCCCTTGCCGCCGCGGCCGAGGAAGAGCGCCGGATCGTTGCTGCGCGGGCGCACTCGAAGGTAGGCCTCGATCGCGGCCGCTGCCGCCCGATTGATGACGACGGTGCGCTCCTTGTTGCCCTTGCCGATCACGGAGATCGTCCGCTCCGCGAGGTCCACGTTGGCGAGGCGGACGCCGGCCAACTCGGCTCGGCGCATCCCGCTCGCATAGAACAGCTCCATGATCGCGACGTCCCGCAGCCGCGCCGTCGCCGTCCGGCCGGCGAGCGACGTCCGCAGCAGCTTCATGACCTCGTCCACTTTAAGCGGGGCCGGCTTGCGCTTGGCCACCGAGGGCCCGGGGATCGCGAAGGCCGGGTCGTCCTTGAGGACGCCCGTAATCTTCAGGAAGCGGTAGAGGGCCCGGATCGAGGAGAGCTTCCGGCAGACGGTCCGGCTGTTGTAGTTGTGGGCGTCGAACATGTGCGCGATGTACTGGCGGATCTGCGACGCCGTCACGTCCCGCAGCGACGGGACGAACGCCGCGAACTCCGTGAGGTCGCGCTCGTAGGCCGCCACCGTCAGCGGGCTGCGCTTGCGCTCGGTGAGGAGATAGCCCGTCAGGTCCCGGATCAGCGGGTCCGGCCCCTGCGCGGCCTTGGTTTTGGGGCTTTTCCCTGGCTTCTTTACGCTTACTGAATGCGACATAATAAACCTTTCATCGCATTCGAGCGCGAAAGGGAGAAGCCCTTCCGGCGTGCTTCAAGCGCTCGAATGCGATGAAAGCTTGGGGGGCAAGAACCTGAAGCGCGAAAGGGAGAAAGCCCTTCCGCCGTGATTCAGCGCGCGAAGGCGATGAAAAGGTCCGGGGCTGGGGCCAGCGGCCCGGCGTGGTCCAGCGCGCGAATGCGATGAAAAGGTCGGGAGCAGGGGCTGGGGGCAACGGCTAAAGAGGGCCCGGTTTAGGGGCCCCTTCTGCATCTCGGGTCCGGACCTAGGGTCGCGGTCTAAGAACTACCGGCTGCCGGTGCAGGTGACGATCCAGGCCGTTAGTTGGAGTTTCTTGAGGATCGCCGTCTCGTCGTATTGAGCCGTGTCCGGGCAGGCTTTGTCCTCGAAGTCTTGCTGGCTGAGGTTGTACTCGACGTCTACGACGAGCCGATTGGTCTGCGTGTAAACCTGGAACTCGTTGCACCAGCCTTGCTTGTAGCACTCCTCGACGACGGCGAAGTCGTAGACCTTCACGAGGTCCTTGACCTGGTCGTTGTCGCCCTTCTCGTCGGCGGTGAGGCCGTCGGCGTGGGCCTGCTGCGCGACCCAGGTGTCGTAGGTCAGCTGCTCGTCGTACGTCAGCGGGAAGCCGGTTTTGTTCTCGTAGCCGTCGAGATTGTCGGGATCTACGCCGTCGAAGCCCTTCTGCTTGCAGAGGGCCAGGCGGTTGGCCATGATCGGCTCGAGGATCGAGGTCTGGCGGATGTCGAGCCATCGCTCGCCCTTCCAGTGTCCGTCGGGCTTACCGATGACGCTTTTGGGGAACTGGCCGGCGTCGGGACGCCACTTCTCCCAGGTCCCGACGCTGATGTAGCACATGACCTTCCGCCCCATCGCATGGAGTTTCGAGACGACCTTCGCCGACGTGTCGAACATATCGACGTCGTAGATGTCGGCATTTACGGTGAGGTCGAGCTTGCCGTCGTACTGGATTTGGTACGACTCGCCGGGCGTTGGGACCCAGAGCGAGCCGCTCGCGGGCTTAGCCTGAGCGATCGCGCCGGCGGACGGCGTCAGGGCGCTAGGCCCGCACGACGCGAGGAGCGCGGCCAAAAGGGTTGCGGCCGCGAGAGCTCTTGCGGAGAATGCGCCGTTAGGCGCTTGCTTGATAGTAAACATAGCCCTCCTAACTTTCGACGCCGCTCAGCCGGTGCTTTTCGAGCCTCCTTGAACCGCGTGAACCTGCACGGCTTGGTCGAAGCCCTTGAGGATGACGTGCCCGAGGTCTTCAAACGCCAGATTCTTTCCGATGCACAACTCGGCGATCACGTTCGAGACCAGACTCTGCTCGGGCGCGGCGTGCGAGCAGAGTCTCGACGCTAGTTGGACGGTCGATCCGAAGAGGTCCCGATTGCTCTCCACCGGCTCTCCGGCTGCGGCGCCTATCCGAACCTTTACGCAGGGATCGTCGGTCGTTCTCGCGCGATCCGCGAGTTCTTGGTGAATTTGGATCGCGCATCGAACCGCCGCGGCGGCCGAGACGAACGCGGCCATGACGCCGTCGCCGGTGTGCTTGACCTCGCGACCTCCGAACGAATGGAGAGCGCTTCTCACGATCTCGTCGTGGACGGTGAGCACCGCCATGCCGGCGTCATCCCCGAGACGTTGCGTGAGCGCGGTCGAGTCGACGATGTCCGTAAAGAGAATCGTCCGTATCCCCGAATCGTACTCGCGGCCGGCATTACCCGGTATGACCGCGGCGCCGTGCGAATCGACCTCGCTCCCGCCGAGAAAGCCTTCGGCGACCTCGGGCGCAACCTCGACGATCTTGACGGCGACGAGACCGTGCGCTTCGCGATGGACGCTCATGGCGGCTTCGGGGTCCGGCGCGCTGCAGAGGCAGAACACCTTGCCTTGGGCTTCGTTGAGCCAATACTTGTGGTATTCGACGCCGTACTTCGCTTGCGTCTCGACATCCGACAAATGCGCCGCAGCAACCGCTTCTGCAGTCACCCCGGGAATCTCGTGGATGTCCATATAGGTCGGCATGCAAGCTCCTCGTCGTTGGTGCTAGATAAGAGCGCTGGTCGAGACGGAGACTTCAGGCGATTGCATCAGCGTCTGGTAGACGACGCAGTAGCGTTCGGTGAGGCGAACGAGCGCGCTCTTTTGCTCTTCGGAAGCGTCCGTGTCGAGCGCGAAGTCGAGGCGAATCCGGATGAATCCGACCGGCGCGTCTTTCGCCACTCCCAGCGTCCCTCTGAAGTCGAGATCGCCTTCGGCCCGCACGACGCCTTCTCGAATATCGACTCCGATCGCGGTGGCCACGGCGTTGAGCGTTACGCCGGCGCAAGCGACGAGCGCCTCGAGCAGCATATCCCCGGAGCAGGCGCTCAAGCCGGTCCCGCCCGTTGCCGGATGCAAGCCGGCTTCGACCAGCGCTTTGCCGGTCTGCACGCTGCACGTAACCCCTTCGCCGAGACGTCCTTCCGCTTTGAGGGTGATCAAAGCGGCGTCCGGCGTTGATTTATAGCGCTCTTTTAAAGGCGCTTGCATAGCGCGAAGGTCTTCAGATTTCACGGATGGCCGGACGCTTCGCCGGAAAGCGCCCGGCCCCCGCGAGTCGCTCGCTCTACCGTGGGGCTATTGGTCGTCGACCGGCAGTCCCGAGGGCTTCTGATGCAGGAAGTACTCCCGCGAGTACTTCGAGCCGATCGGTTCGAAGCTCCGCGGCGCTTGATAGAAGTCGAACATGTCGGCGATGCTGTTCGACGTGCCATCGGTCGTTCCGAGCCGTCCGAGGTTGAACGTATCCTCGACGAACCGGACGATGCTGCCGAACTGGTAGAACGTGTTCGAGATATACCCTGGTTGATACGACGACGTCTCGCGCGAGTACGGCGAGACGACGATCATCGGCACGCGCAGGCCCGGACCTCCCTGATTGTCGCGCGGCCCCGGGGGAGTCACCGGATCGTAGAAGCCGCCCCAGTCGTCCCACACGATGATGATCGCGGTGGAGTTCCAGTAGTAGCTCTCTCCGATCGCATTGACGACCGATGCGACCCACGAGGGTCCGGTGTCGGGGCCCTTGCCGGGATGATCGGAGTTGGCGCCGTCCGGTATCACCCACGATACCGCCGCGAGATTTCCGCTCGAGATGTCGCCGAAGATGTTCGTCTCCGGCCAGTTGACGTTCGTGCCCCATTCCGGGCCGTAACGCACCGGAGCGATCACGTCGAACGCGTCCCAAATCGCGCCGGAGTTGCCAACCTTCGGCGTGTAGTATTTCCACGATACCGAGTGCGCGTCGAGGAGATCCCGCAGCGTGTCGTAGGTATACGGCGGGAACGAGGTCGTGCATGGGAACGGCCCGTCGCCGGCCTCGTACTGCAGGCTCGTGGTGATCAACGTCGTCGTCGTGCCGGGCGCGGAGTCGCAACCCCACACGCCGCTGTACGGCGGATTGTCGATCAGACTATCGGTCGGATCGATCTCCGTGCCGCCACGAATGAGGTCCTGGTGCGCGGTAAAACTCGCGCTTCCCTGGGTCGCGAACATCGCGTTGGCGAGGCCGTACTCTTGCGCCATCGTCCAGTACGGCGCGATCTGAGCTGGGTTGACGTACTCGTACGGCGTGGCATTCTCGGACTTGCCGCTACTCGGATACTGGACGTTGTTGAAGCCGTCCATCTTGCCGTCGTCGTAGGCGACGAGAAAGCCCTTATACCCGTGATTGAGATTCTTGTCGCCCTTGAGGTTGACTTCTTTCAGCGCGATCGGCTCGGTCTTCTTTCCGACGCGCTTCTTTCCGATGGTCGCGCCCGTCACGCCCGGGAAGGTCGCGAAGAAATCGTTGAACGTGCGATTCTCTTGAATGATGATGACGATATGCGAAATGGGCGTGGTCCCATACGCTGGATCGATTGCGCCGTTTCCGCTGGTCAACGCCGGGGAGAACGTACCGCCGCCGCAGGCGGCGAGGGCGAAGGCTGCGGCGCATAGAGAGGGGCTCAAAGTAAATCTATGCAACGAGGACCTCCTTTACTTGCCTGCATTGTAGCCCGGGCGTGCGCTCGCCGCAACCCGCGGCGCTCGAAAGGGGCTCGTAACGCCCATGGAAAGGCCCTCTTTGTGAGACTCGCAGAGGTACGACGCGCTCTTCTCCTTCTTCCGCTCGCCGCGTGCAGCGCGCCGGCTCCGTACGTAACGACGGTCGGTATCCTCAAACCCGGCGCGACGATGGCGGTGCGCGTCGGCTCCGGGACGCTCAACGTCTACCAGCCTGCGGCGGGTCAGCCGCGCGATCTCTACACGGTCTCGGCGATCGCGCTCCCGAAAGAGACGCCGCCGCCACCGCCGCGCGTGCGCGCCGAGCCGCTCGGCGTCGTCGTGCGCGCTCCGGCGCGGCTCGCATCGCTGCTCGTCCGAGTTCCGGAAGGCGTGAATCTGACGGTCGAGTCGCGCGACGGCAACGTCAACGTCACCGACATCGCCGGGAACGCGCGGATCGTCGCCGCGAGGGGCGACGTGAACGTGATGCTTCCGGGCTTCGCGCAGGCCGCCGTCGGCGACGGCGATCTGTCGGTGACGATGGGCGCGACGCAGTGGCCCGGGACGCTGCACTTCTCGACGCTGCGCGGCGATATCGTGTTGCGGATCAACTCGAAGGCTGCGTTCGGCGTCCACCTCCACACGGCGAACGGAACGCTCTTCACCGACTTCGGGCTGCGCGGGACGTCGAATGGGAGCGCGGAGACGATCGACGCAAGCGTGAACGGCGGATCGCAGCAGCGGATCGACGTCGAGACGTCGCAGGGCGCTATCCGGCTACTTCGTCTCGAGCCCCAGCCGTGAGCGGGAGAGCAGCGCCTCTCGAGCTTTGATGAGGCGCACCATCGCGTCGTTGTAGGGGGTCGGCGTTGCGGTGCGCCGTCCGAATGCGACGACCGCGCCGTTGATATGATCGATCTCGCTCGGATGGCCCGATTCGAGATCGTATGCCATCGAACTCTTCGCGTCGGCTCCGAGCGCGACGACTTCGGTGACGTACTGCCAGGGATTGACGAACGGAAGGCTGATCTTCAGCGCGGCCGCGACGGCGGCGGTCTCTTCGGCGAGCGCCTCGGCGAGGCGCGCGGCGTTGGGATCGCGTGGGATCTCGCCGGCATCGCAATCGAGCAGCGCCGAGAGCGCGTTGACCGCCGCGTTGGCGACGAGCTTGCCCCAGAGATGGGGCCGTATGTCGTAGACGACCGAGGCCCGCAACCCGCTGCGCGTCAATAACTCCGTGACCGTGCGCGCCGTTGTAGCCGCGGCCGTCGTCGCGCCGATAATCGTGTTGCCCTCTTTGGAACTCCGCACGCGCCCCGGGCCGACGGTCTGCGACGACTCGGTCGTGATGCCGAGAATCACGGGGACGGCGCCGCCGAGCGCGGTCTTGATCGCGTCTTCGTTCCCCACGCCGTTCTGCAGCGAGACGACCGGTGCGGCCGGATCGAGCTCGCCGGCAAAGGCGCGCAGGGCCCGGAGCGTGTCGACCGCCTTCACGAAGAGGAAGAGCATCTGCGATCCGTACAGATCGCGCGCGCGGTGCGCGACGGTGACCGCGCGCTTCGGCTCGTCGTTGACTTGCAGGCCGTTGCGCTCCACCGCCTTTGCAATCGCCGGGTTGTCGTCGAGCACCGTCACGTCGCAACATCCGGCGAGATGGTACCCGAAGAGCGTCCCCATCGCGCCGGCGCCGATGATCCCGACTCTCGGCCTCGCGCTCTCCTTCTTCACTAGAACTGGTACTGGAAGCCGAACGTGTTGCGGCGCGAGGCGTGCGTCACGTCGCGCTGCCCGAAGAACAACTCGGCCGCGGGGGAGAGATGCAGGTTCCCGTAGAGGTCGATCATCGGGTACGTGAGATCGTAGATCCGCGTCTCGAAGCCGAGCCCGTGCATCGGGGCGTACGAGCCGAGCACGCCGATCTGCGAGTAGAGGACGCCGCCTCCGAAATGGAAGTTCCCGGCGTTCTTCTGCAGCAGCGCGTTCCAGGTCGTGTTGTTGCCGATCGCGTTCGCGCCGACGACGAGGCTCGTGCCCCCGTGCGGCAGGACGACGAGATTGATGTCGCCCAGCGGGCCCTGGCTGCTCGTCAGCACGGGGTTGAGTCCGGGATTGTGCTGCGGCGAGAGGCCGCTGAGGCGCACCTGCACCGCGATCAGATTGCGCGCGAGCGTCCCGAGCTTCGTCTGCAACTTCGCGCGCGTCGCGGGCGGGATGCCGCCCGGCGTAGCGCCGGGTGCCGGCGAGAGGTCCGGGTAGGGCGACGTGCTCGGCACCGTTAGGGGATAGGGCGTAGCGCCGGCATCCACGCCGTAGACGCTGCTCGTCCCGCCGAGCTCGCCGAGAAGCGAGTTCGCCTTCTGCATCACCGCGTCGAGATTCGCGATCGTGTTGCGCATCTGGGCTTGCGTCTGCGGATTGCCGGTGACGGTTCGCAAGTCTTTCGTGAGCTCCGCGAGCGTCGCCGTCGTGTCGGCGATGCTCTGCGTCGTCGCGAGGATGTTCGCCTTGAGCCGCGGGTCGGTCGCGAGATCCTGCAGCGCGCTCATCGATTTGTTCAACGAGACGGCGGTCGATTGGAACTCGTCGAGCAATGCCGAGACCTTCTTCGAGTCCGTCGTCGCCGCGCCATTGAGCGTCGCCGAGAGTTCGACGACGTTCGCGCTTGCCGCGCCGAGGTTTCCTTCGAGATTCGAGCCGAGCGCGAGCAGCTCTGTCGAGAGTCGCTGCATCGAGGCCTTCGTCGTCAGCGTGAGGTCGTTGGCGTTGTCGAGCGTGGACTGTAACGTGCTGAGGAGCTTCGGCGTCCGGGCTTCGATTTCGGCCATCACCGTGTCGAAGCGCTTGAGCTCGCCCTGGCCTTGCTCGAGCAGATCGGCGATGGTTGCGGTGTTGCTGCCTCGCGGCTGGTCTGCGAGCGGGAGCACCTGTCGCGGCAGCAGCGCGATCGGAGGCTTCTGCCGCGGCGGCACGATGATGACGGATGGAGAGCCGGTGAGCGGTGCCTGAATGAGAAAGCGCGAGGCGGCCGGCACGTCGATGTCGCGATTGACCGCGAGAATCACGTCGACCGTGTTGTCGGGGAGCAGCACGATGGAGTCGACGGAGCCGACGTCCACGCCGCTGAAGTAGACCAGCGCGCCGGGCGTGAGGCCGGCGGCAGACTGGAAGCGCACGCCGACGCGATAGCCCGTATGGCGCGTGCCAAAATCGGTCACGAGATAGAATATTCCGAAGAGCAGGAGCAGCGCGATGATCGCGAACGCGCCAACCTGTGCTTGCCTCGTCATTACGGTCCTATTACCCCTCCGCGGAAAAAGAGCCTTCGCTCAAATCGGGATCGGCCCGACCTCGGAGCCTTGCAAGAACTGCGCGACGATGGGGTTGGTCGAGTTGCGGATGTTTTCGGCGGTGTCGTATGCGATGATGGCGCCCTCGAAGAGCATCGCAACGTAGTCGGCCATCGCGAAAATCGACGGCAGATCGTGCGAGATGACGACGGCGGTGCCGTCGAGCTTCTCGCGCAGCTTCAATATCGTATCGGTGATCAGGTTCGTCACGATTGGGTCCAAGCCGGTCGTCGGCTCGTCGTAGAGCACGAGGTCGGGCCGGGTGACGATCGCGCGCGCGAAGCCCGCGCGCTTGAGCATGCCGCCCGAGAGCTCGGCGGGAAGATCGTCGTAGGCATTCGCGAGGCCGACGCTATCGAGCGCGTCGATTGCCAATCCGCGGACCTCGGCCTCGGAGAGCTTCGTATGTTCGCGCAACGGGAGCGCGACGTTCTCGCCGACGGTCAGGCTATCGAGCAGCGCGGAGAACTGAAACGAGAGGCTGATCTTCTTCCGAACCCGGTTGCGCTGCTCTTCGGTCATGTGGCAGATATCGCTCCCGCGAACGTAGACGTGCCCCGCGTCGGGGAGCAGCAAGCCGTCGAGCAGTCGCAGGATCGTCGATTTCCCCGCGCCGGAGAGCCCGATGATGCACGTGATCGCGCCGCCGACGATGTCGAGCGAACAGTTCTTGAGGACGAGCCGGTCGCCGAAGGCGAGCGAGACGTCCTCGATGCTCGCGATGATGTTGCCGTTGCTCTGCGACATTAGCCGAAGAGGAAGAACGACATGACGAAGTTCGATATGAAGATCAGGATGATCGCGAGCACGACCGCGCCGGTCGTCGATTGCCCGACCCCGGCCGCACCGCCTCGGGTCGAGAGGCCTTGATAGGCTCCGACCATCGCGATGATCGCGGCGAAGACCAGCGATTTGAAGATGCCTTTGCAGACGTCGGCGAAGTCGATCGACTGCCGCACCGACGACATGAACGCGTCGTACGAGATGTGCGCGTAGGTCTGCGCGATCCACATTCCGCCGAGGATCGAGACCACGTCCGCAAAGATGGTCAGGAGCGGGAGCATCAAGAGCAGCGCGGCGAGGCGCGGCACGACGAGAAATCGCGGCGGCTCGAGCCCCATCGAGCGGAGGGCCTCGATCTGCTCGGTCACGACCATCGAGCCGAGCTCCGCGGCGATTGCCGCGCCGACCCTTCCCGCGACGACGACCGCCGTCAGCATCGGTCCGAGCTCGCGCACCGACGCGTAGGCGACGGCGCCGCCGACGACGTTTGCGAAGCCGTACGCGACGGCTTGCTGCGCCGATTCGAGCGAGATCACCATGCCGGTGAAGAGCGAGGTGAGCATCACGATGACGAGCGACTGAACGCCGAGCAGCGCGCACTGCGAGATCGTCTCCGCAACGCGTATCCGCATCCGGACCAAGAAGCCGGCCGTCTCGGCCGAGAGCAGCGTCAACCCGCCGGCGTACTCGAAGAAGCCGATCGTCGCGCGCCCGAAGCGGTCGAGCAGCCTCACCGCTTCGCCTCGACCGCGGCGAGCGCGTCGAGGACGGCCTGCGTCCCTTCGATGCGTTTGACCGCAACGCCACGCTCGG
>Ga0335069_10003361_pt1 | contig 24213 bp, 19 predicted proteins | sample Lox_Sample_11_FD_206714 | JGI IMG/M metagenome (GOLD analysis project Ga0335069, IMG submission 206714) | Soil microbial communities from Loxahatchee National Wildlife Refuge, Florida, United States - Lox_Sample_1.1 | ecosystem: Environmental > Terrestrial > Soil > Wetlands | place: USA... | reverse complement strand
GCGTGTATACTGCTGATATTGAACGGCTTATGGCGATGGCTACAGGGCTCGAGCTTGTGCCCTGTTTCGGACATCCAAGCCCGCCGGCGAAATCCTGAACTCAGGCGAGACTCCGCTGCGGAGACCAGGCAGGCAAAAACCACGCGAGATCAACGGCTGTGCGGTCGTGTGCCTTCGTCGGCTTTTCGGACAAACGCGGTTAGCAATTTGGCTACTAACTCGCCATCCTTTGCCTTGATGCTCCGGTTTCGTGCGACCATCTCTAGTCGTTTCTCGTCCAGCAACGGAAGCAACTGCTCGGCAACAAAGAGAAGGTCGCGCTTCATCAGCCGAACCGGAACCGCGGCGACGATCGATTGAAGGACGCGGATTCCGGTTGCATTCGCAAGCGCTTCCTCGCGGCGGCGCTTCTCCTGCTCAGCCTTGAAGCTGGCATCGGCCTTCGGCATCTGCTTCTTGGGATGGTGAACGGGGCAGGTCGGCTCGGTGCAAACCTTCCTCAGTTCGCCCTTGTCGATGCCGTCCGACACGATGACCTCGGTGGTGTACTTGCACGTTTTGAACTCGGGCCATTTCGCCTTCTCCGGCGTGTCGGGCTTCTCCTCGCGAATTTCGACGTACTTGTTGCGCGGGATGATCTTCTCGCCTTCCGGTTGCTGCTTGTAAGCCGTGCTGATCTGGACAAGTTCCGGCTTAGCGGCAACCTTGGCTTTCACGTGCGCGTCCAGTTTGGCGGCATAGCAATTCGGGTCGGTGCATTATGTGGAATCTGGGCAAATTGCAAGTCTTTCCTGCTGGCTCCCCGTCGCCGGACGGACCGCGTTTAGAAGGGAGACTCTTGAGAAAGAGCGTAAGTTGGCACTCACTTGACAACGGAGAATGATCGGCGCATTTCTTGACATATAGACAATCTTCATATAGAACCGCTTTATATGGATCTTTTGCAGGGAACTCTCGAGATGTTGGTGCTGCGAACGTTAATGTTCGCGCCGTTGCATGGCTACGGGATCTCGAAGGCAATTCGCAACAATTCAGGCGACACTCTCGACATCGAGTTTGGATCCCTCTATCCCGCCTTGAAGCGTCTGGAAGCGAAGGGATGGATTTCCGCGAAATGGGAAATCTCCGAGCACAATCGCCGGGCAAAGTTTTACCGGCTCACTGCCGAAGGCCGAAAGCAACTCCATCGAGAACACTCGAAATGGGCCGAGTTCGTGTCGGCCGTAGGGCAGATTATGGGGCCGATCGGGAAGGGGGAAACTGCATGAGCATTTTCCGCAAACTCAAGTACCTGGTGCCATCGAATCGGCGTGCCATGGAACGAGATATCAGAGAGGAACTCGAATCCCTAGCGGCAATAGCAGATGCACAACAAGACAGGCGTGAACTTGGCAGTTTAGCCAGAGCGGCTGAAGAAGCGCACATAGTGTGGGGTTGGGTATGGGCAGAACAATTGTGGGCAGACGTTCAATTCGCCTTTCGATCCATGTGGCACAATCCTGGTTTCACGACGACCGCGGTGCTTTCGCTCTCACTTGCCATAGGCGCGAATACAGCAATCTTTAGTTTGATCAATGCAATTCTCTTGAAGACACTCCCAGTCAGCCACCCCGAAAGCCTAGTGGTCCTCACCTCGCTTTCTCGGGACGGACAGGCTGACAACTTTAGCTACTCAGACTATCGCGTCCTTCGCGACGGGAACCGATCGTTCTCAGGTGTGCTGGCGGCCTCCAGCCAGCAGCGCGTTAATGTCGGCTTGGGCACCGAAACCGAAGGTGCGCTTCGCAAAGTGGTATCAGATAACTACTTTTCGGTTTTAGGTGTTCAGCCCACCCTCGGGCGATCATTCAGCAATGAGGATGAGAATCTTCCCGTTGCGATAGTCAGCAACGGATTTTGGAAGCGGAGTTTAGCGGGCTCATCATCGGCAGTCGGGAAACAGATTGATTTGGACGGTTCTTCGTTCACCATCATTGGCATCGCACCGCCGGATTTCTTCGGAGAGACCGTTGGAGAGGCGCCAGATATCTGGGTGACGATGAGTTTGATACCAGTGTCGAGAAGGGACCTGCCTGGATTCACCTGGCTAAATCTGATGGGCCGACTGGCGCCGGGAGTTCCGTCCCAGCAAGCGCGCGCTGACATGAAGATCATCGTACCGCAACTTCCAGACAGCGTGGGAAGAGGTGGATTCATCGATCAGATTGGTTTGGAAGCAGGCGACCGAGGTGGCTCCGGCCTTCGTCAAAGCTTCTCTACGCCCCTTCATATCGTGATGGCTGTGGTTGCTGTGGTTCTCTTGATTGCATGCGCGAATTTGGCTAGTCTCCAGTTGGCCCGAGCATCAAAACGCCGAATGGAGATCGCTACTCGCCTTGCACTTGGAGCTGGCCGTGGACGAATCGTGCGACAGCTTCTAACAGAAAGCTTGGTCCTGGCGTTGCTCGGAGGCACATTCGGCCTTCTATTTGCCATCTGGAGCGAGAAGGTCTTGTTGGCACTCGTTGCAGGAGTGGGGCGCGTTATCAATGTTGACATCCATCCTGACATGAGTGTTCTGGTTTTCACTCTGTTGATTTCGATCTTGACAGGTTTGCTATTTGGGCTCGCCCCAGCTCTTCAAGCTGTATGGCGGTCTTCGAGCGCAGGCTTGAAAGGTGATGGCAGAATCCTAGCCGGACATGGACGACGCTTCGTGGTCAAGGATTTATTGATCGCGCTCCAGGTTGCACTTTCGCTCCTCTTGCTAATCGTTGGCGGTCTCTTTATCAAAACCATCCAGAATTTGAAGGATCAAGATGTAGGTTTTAGTCTCCGAAACGTTCTAACAGTTCAGATAAGTTCTCAAGGTGACAACCAGCCAAATTGGGCCAATGTAATCGGACCACTGCTGCAACGGACGCAGGCTATTCCCGGAGTCAAGAGCGCCAGCGTCTCCTTTAACGAGATTTTGGCGAACGAAAGCAGTGGAGTTACTGGGATCAGTTTCGATGGTTATTCCGCGGCGAAGGAACCTCAAAAGACTGGCGCAAATTGGGTCGGGCCGAACTACTTTGCAACGTCAGGCATCGCATTACTTGAGGGCCGGGAGTTTTCTTATTCAGACAACTCCGGCGCACAAAGAGTTGCGATTATCAACAAGACGATGGCGCGTAAGTATTTCGGGAGTGGGCGCGCCGTGGATCACCAGTTTCAGCTGAACAACCAAAGGTACAAAGTTATCGGCGTCGCGAAGGATGCGAAGTACATGGATCTTCGCGAATCGGCTTCGCCGTTTGTATACTTTGCGGCGTTGCAAAACAGCTCTGATATCCATTCGCTGGAGGTACGCACCATCGGTTCCCCACTTGCGGTTGCCGGCGCTGTGCGAAGCGCTGTTCACGAATTGGACCCTCTTCTCAGGATTGGTGAAGTTACGACTCTGGCGAGGCGCGTTGATCAAGAGCTGGCACGAGAGTTCCTTGTCGCCGACATTGCAACTTTCTTCAGCGTGTTGACGTTGTTGCTGGTCTCTATCGGCATCTACGGAACTCTGGCATACGCTGTCGCACGCCGTACAAGCGAAATCGGAATCAGAATGGCTCTTGGCGCACAGGCCGGGGCCGTGTTGAGATTGATTCTAAGAAATGTTCTATGGATGCTTCTGGTAGGGCTAGTAGTCGGGCTTTCGGCGGCGCTTGCGGTCGGGCAGCTCTTGTCATCAATGCTTTTTGAACTGAAACCGACGGATATGTCCACCATCGGATTAGCTATGTTGGTCCTGTGCGCGACGACCCTTGCCGCCGCTTATTTGCCAGCGCGACGGGCATCGCGAGTTGATCCCGCGACGGCGCTCCGGCTGCAATAGTGCTTTGCGTTCCCAGTAGGGGCTCAAATATTTCTTGCTACATCGGTGCCCGCGCAGAGAGGTACTCCTTCGGCACATTGCTGAAGGCAAACGGAGAGGATGTCAAAACCGTTCAGGAGCTCTTGCGACACGCAAACAGCCGGATCACGCTGGATGTTTACACACAGGCAGTGAACTCGAACAAGCGGGCAGCACAGAGCAAGGTTGTAAGAATGATCGTGTCAAACGTGGGTCAGAAGGTAGAAGAAAAATACCCGGAAACAAGGCAGTAGAGGGCTTATTGGACCTTTATCGGACCCTGATTTGGTTGTCACTGTAGGTCGCCAATTGATCCTAAGAACTTTGGAATCAATGGCGGGGACGACGGGGCTCGAACCCGCGACCTCTGCCGTGACAGGGCAGCGCTCTAACCAACTGAGCTACGTCCCCAGCGGGTGCTGGGATGCCCGGAAAAACGCCGCGTCACGCAGCTGCTTCTCACGGTGCAACAGCTTTGAGTGTATCAGAAACGCGACCGCACTCGACCCCAGCAATCCCTCCGGGTCAGGCCGTCACTGCGGCCCGCGCCGTGGCCCGGCTTGAAGGCACATAGCCCATATCGGCCGAGATGCCGCGCACGCACTGCACAAGATGATTGGCAATGGAGGGCAGCTTCTGGGCGGTCACTCGGAAAGATGGTCCCGATACGCTCACCGCGGCCACTGGGAGCCGCTGCGCGTCGAGAACCGGAACAGCAATGCACCGCAACCCTTCTTCCAATTCCTCATCGTCGACGGCATAGCCGCGGCGACGCGTTTTTTCCAGCTCCGTCCTCAGGGCGTCGATGTTGTTGATCGTGCGCGGCGTCAGGCGCTCAAAGCGCACACGCCGCAAAATCTCAGCGGCGCGCTCCTGCGGCAAAAAAGCCAGGATCGCCTTGCCCACCGAGGTGCAGTGCACAGGGTTGCTGGCGCCGATACGCGTAATCATACGCACCGAGCGCGTCGGCTCGATCTTATCGATGTAGATCACGCGTGCCGCTTCCAGCAGCGCCAGGTGCGCGGTCTCTTCCGTTTCAGCCACCAGCCGGCGCAGATGCGGCTGGGCGCGGTCGCGCAGATCGTATTGTTCGATTGCGCGATTGCCAAAGTCGAAAAGGCGCAGCCCCAATCGGAACTTGCCGTTGGCCGTGCGCTCCACCATGCGGTGCCGTTCCAGAACCATCAGAAAGCGGTGCGCTGTGCTCTTGTGCAACTGCAACGAAGCGGCCACCTGGGCCAGGCCCAGCGGGGTCTCGCTTTCACCAAGCAAATCCAGGACGGCAAAAGCCCGGTCGAGGGCCTGAACTTTATAAGTGCCTTGGGGAGCCGTGTCTCGCATCTTGAACCTCTGTTCCGTTCTTTGAGTCCACTTCCAGCTTCTCACATGCTGGGACGCAGGTCAACGGGCCAGCCACGCGGTTCTTGCCCGGCTCCGCATTTCATCGATATCCCCACTCTGTCGAGCCTCCATGGGATCGGCATGTAGGATAAAGACGACTCCCCGGGGTAGCGGGACCGAGTCAATCGCCGTGTCCACACAGCTCAACGAACTCCCCGATCCGCAGGCCGTCGTCGCGCCGCTCACCCGGGCGGCAATCTTCCTCGTGGCCTGCCTCGGCCCCGGCGCGGAAAGCGAGGAGCGCATCCGTTCGCTCTGCGCAGATCTCTCCGGCATCGTGCGCGCCGTGGAATTTCGCGACATCGAGGCGGCCCTCTCCTGCGTGATTGGAATCGGGTCGGATGCGTGGGACCGGCTCTTCGGCGACCCGCGTCCCGCGGAACTGCATCCCTTTCGCGAGATTCTCTCGGGTGGCCGCCATGCCGTTTCCACTCCCGGCGATCTGCTCTTCCACATTCGCGCCAGGCGAATGGACCTTTGCTTCGAGCTGGCCACACAAATTATGGAGAAGGCCGGCGATGCCGTTTCCGTTGTCGACGAGGTTCACGGCTTCCGCTACTTCGACGATCGCGACCTTCTCGGCTTCGTCGACGGCACCGAGAATCCCCGGGCCGATGCAGCACGCTCTGCTGCGCTGATCGGCGACGAGGATCCGGCGTTCGCCGGTGGCAGCTACGTGATCGTACAAAAGTACCTCCACGATATGGATGGGTGGAATGCGCTCTCGACGGAGGCCCAGGAGCACATCATCGGCCGGAAAAAGCTCTCCGACATAGAGCTGGATGATGCCGTGAAACCAGCCTCTGCCCACAATGCTCTCAATGTCATTGAAGAAAACGGGAAACAGCTGCAGATTCTGCGCGACAACATGCCGTTCGGACGGCCGGGACACGGCGAATTTGGGACTTACTTCATCGGCTATTGTCATACCCCGCGCGTGACTGAAACCATGCTTGAGAATATGTTTGTCGGGCGTCCCCCGGGCAACTACGACCGCCTGCTCGATTTCAGCCGCGCAATCACGGGCAGCCTGTTCTTCGTGCCCACCACCACGTTTCTCGACAACATCGGCGCCGGAGCGTCAGCGTCCGCATCTCCCGCGCCCTCGCCGGCATCGAATGCACCCGGGCACGGCTCATCGCCTGCAACCGGATCACTCAATATTGGATCACTGAAGGGTGGCAAAAATGAATAACCTCCATCGCGAACTGGCGCCCATCTCCAGCGCAGCATGGTCGCAGATCGAAGACGAAATAACCAGAACGCTGAAGCGGTACCTGGCCGGCAGACGGGTTGTGGATGTCCCCGCGCCCGGCGGTGTCGCGCTGCCCGGCGTCGCCACCGGCCACCTGCTCGCCATCGCCGCTCCTGGCGAAGGTATGGCTGCAAGCAAGCGCGAGGTCAAGCCCCTGGTCGAGCTGCGTGTGCCCTTCGAACTGTCGCGCCAGGCCATCGACGACGTGGAGCGCGGTTCCAACGACTCCGACTGGCAGCCCGCCAAGGACGCCTCGAAGAAGATTGCCTTTGCTGAAGACCGGGCCATCTTCAACGGCTATCGCGAAGCAGAGATTCAGGGCATCCGCGAATCCACCAGTAATCCCGTCGTCGCGCTGCCTCCCGATGTGCGCGCCTATCCCGATGCCGTGGCCCAGGCATTAACCCAGTTGCGTCTTGTCGGCGTCAATGGGCCATACTCCGTGGTGTTTGGCGCGAAAGAATACACGGCGCTCACCGAAACCCGCGATCACGGGTATCCAGTTCTCGAGCACGTCAAGCATATCGTCGACGGCGACCTCGTCTGGGCGCCGGCCATTGAAGGTGCGTTCGTGCTCACGACGCGTGGCGGCGATTTTGAGCTCGATCTCGGGCAGGACCTCTCCATCGGCTACCTCAGCCAAACAGATACTTCTGTGCGCCTGTACCTTCAGGAGACGTTCACCTTCCGCGTTCTGACCACTGAGGCATCGGTGGTGCTCAAGGCGGCCGCGGGAAAATCTTAAGCGCGCTCCCTCCGTTAGATTTGGCACTGCGCCACGCGAGGAAGAGCGCGCGCAGCGATCGAGAAGCGATGGCGCTAACCGCCGGCACGCGGGCAGCAGCAGGCGTATGCTTGAAGTAGCAGTCTTTCCATTCTCGCCTTCAGCATTCCAGGCTTGGCTCCAGACGAGCGTCTTTCAGGCACGCAACCCAACGATCGGAGCCGCCATGCCGCCCGTCCAGAAAAAGGATAACAAGAGACTTCTGTCTGCCCGGCCCCGCACAAAGAGACTGATGTGGCCGCCGGCGCATGAGCCCGACGCAACCAGCTTCTCGGCAGCCGAAAAGGGCCCAATCAAAACAAACACCACGAGTTTCGCTGAGGATTTCACTTCGGAACACTCGTCATCAGGCGCCGTGGTGGCGCCCGCCGATCAAGTCGCAGGACCTCACCCTTCCCGGCCGCCCGCCGTATCGAAAAGCGCGCCTGCGTGAGGCCACAGTCCGTTTACCTGCGCAAAAACTGCGTCTTGCCAGATCGGCTGAATCCCCTTACCCAGCCGGTCGGCGAAAACTGGAAGGTTGTCGAGGAGATCGCGGCGCCCGATTTTGACACCATGGTTCGTCGCTTGGACTGGCACTTCCTGTGTGTGCTTCGCCCCTATGGCCAAAGAGGCTTCGGGCTGAGAGAGGGGGATGCGGCCGAGCGGGCGCTGGGGCGGGCCCTCAAACGGCTGGCAAGAGAGTGCAACGCCGCCGAGCTGATCTCGGTTCGCACCAGGAAACTTGCAGGTTTCCATGTCGCCAGGGTGATCATGCAGCCTCGCCAGATTCAGCGATTCACGACGCTTGAAATCGCGGCTGGATGGCAGCGCATGATCGTTCCCAGCAGATAAACCGGTTCCCGCGGTCTGGACAAGCCCTGCGGCCAGGAGAATCTTCCGCGGCTGGCGCCTCTTGGGCGGCTACTCTTCCACCACGCCTTCTTCTTCCACCTTGTCGCCCTCGCCCGGCGCGAGAAAAAGATTCGCCTCGAGCCCGTGCTGCCGCATGTAGAGATCGTAGTAGCGTCCTTCAAGGGCGAACAGCGCAGCGTGATCGCCGCGTTCGACAATCTGCCCGCCTTCTACCACCAGGATCTGATCGGCGCGGCGGATCGTTGAGAGCCGGTGCGCGATCACGAACGTCGTCCGTCCCTGCATCAGCTCTGCAAGTCCACTCTGGATCATGGCTTCTGATTCTGAATCCAGCGAACTGGTCGCTTCGTCGAGAATCAGGATCCGCGGCTCGGCCAGCAACGCGCGCGCAATCGACAGCCGCTGCCGCTGCCCTCCCGATAGCTTCACGCCGCGCTCGCCCACAATGGTGTCGTACTTTTCCGGAAAGCGCTCGGCAAACTCATCGACATTCGCCGTGTGACAAGCTGCCAGGAACTCCTCTTCACTCGCGCCCGGCCGCGAGAACATGATGTTTTCGCGAATCGTGCCGTCGAAGAGGAACGACTCCTGCAGCACAACTCCGAGTTGCGAACGATAAGTGACCAGGTCCACCGTCGACAGATCAATATCATCCACCAGCACCCTGCCCTTCGCAGGAGTATGAAAGGCGCAGATCAGGCTGATGATGGTCGACTTTCCCGATCCCGACGAACCCACCAGCGCCGTCACGGTCCCCGGTTCGGCGGTGAAGTTGATGCCGTGGAGCACAGGCTTCTCTGGTGTGTAGGCAAATTCGACGTCCTCAAATTGTACCCAGCCTTTGATCGGCGGCATCTTCACTACGCGGCCGGGCGTCTTGTTCTCTTCGAGCTCGGCCATGATCTCGCGCGTGCGGTCGAGCCCGGCAACCGCTTCTGCCAGTTGGGTGCCGATGTTCACTACCTGGAAGACCGGTGCAATCATGAAGGCGAGAAAGACGTTGTATTGGTAGAAAGTCCCGACCGACCAGTCGTGCGCCAGGACCAGATTGCCGCCCTTCCACATCACAAGAGTCGAGATCACACCCAGAACCGTGGTGGATGTCGACGACAAAACGCTGGTCATGTTCAGTGTCTTCATCACGTTCTGCAACAGGCGTTCAACGCCGGCAGAGAAGACCCCGGCTTCGCGTTCCTCAGCGTGATAGCCCTTGATGACCCGAACGCCGCCGAGCGACTCGGTGAGACGGCCCGTGACTTCCGCGTTGATTTTGCCGCGCTCGCGGAAGATGGGGCGGATGGTCTTGAGTGCGTAACGAAGAAAGAAGATGAAAACGCCCATGACCGCGAAGACGGTCAGCGTCACCTTGGGACTCAAACGAAAAAGATAGACAAAGACCAGCGCGGCGGTAAGCATGCCGCCCAAAAACTCCACCAGGCCGGTGCCGATCAGGTTACGCACGCCTTCCACGTCGCTCATGATGCGCGAAACAAGATTGCCCGTGCGGTTCTCATCGTAGTAAGCCACAGAAAGGAGCCCCACGTGACGCTGCACCGTGCGGCGCATCTCGGCGATGAGGCGCTGGCCGGCCACAGAGAGAAGCTGTGTGAGCGAATAAGAGGTAACCGCCTGGACCACGGTGGCCGCCAGCACAATGCCAATGATTCGCGGCAGCAATCCGGGGTGCGGATGAAGCAGAACGCCATCGATAAATTGCTTGGAGACGTACGGCACCGCAAGCCCGGCAACGCGATTGACGCACATCAGGATGAGGCCCGCGAAGATCAGCCCTTTGCGCGGAACAATCAGCGCCAGGACCTCGGGCCAGACTTTCTTCAGCTTGGCTTTTCGCCGGGCCGCGTCAGCCTCTCCGGCGCGCGCGCTGCGGCTATGCGGCGAGCGTTCCGCCCGCACCCCCATGCCCAGCCCTCCGCCGCGAAATGTGCCCATTCATTTCTACCCGGCTATTCTTGAGTCTTACTCCGTGCTTTGATGAACGACTGAACGCAAAGATTCACATAAACGAGCATCAGCCCGGCCATGATCAGCTGGTAGGTCATGGCTTTGTAATCAGGATCTAAACCGAGCGAGCGATTGTGTCCGTAATTGTGCAGGGCCGATCCCGCCGCGCCCAGAAACCCGAGCAATCCCACTGTCACATTGATGTGCGCGAAGATTTTGCGACGGGCTTCACTCGGGCTGATCGACAAGAATCCGCCCAGCATCAGGGCCAGCCCGAACCACGTAGGGATGAGAGCCGTGGGGTGGGTGCTGCCGGTCCCGAAAAAGCCCGCCAGCCCCAGCACAATGAGCAAAACGCCAAAGACAATGGTCGTTTTCGCCATGCTTCGCCTCCGTTGATGCGCATGGCAAGAATATCAGGCGCAGCGATCGGCGCTCAGTCTACCGGGCGAAACTGCTGGCCTTTGCAGGTCGAACGGACCCCTTCCCCTTGAAACCTGAACCCTGTTCTCACCGCTGGATTCGCGCCGACCCGCCCTTTGCGAGATTGCGCACCTGCTCCAGCGTTGCCATGGTGGTGTCGCCGGGAAATGTTGTGAGCAGCGCGCCATGTGCCCAGCCAAGCTTGACTGCTTCCTCCGGCGGCGCGCCGGTCAGCAGGCCATAGAAAAAGCCGGCTGCGAATCCATCGCCGCCGCCCACCCGGTCGAGCACGTCGAGCTCAATGGTCGGCGCGGTATAGGTTTTTCCGTCCACCCAGGCCACCGCGCTCCAGCTATGGTGATTGGTCGAGTGCACTTCCCGCAACGTCGTCGCGATGACCTTCACCTTCGGTAGCTTTTTGCCGACCCGCTCCATCATGGCGAAGAAAACCGTGGGATCGAGCTTCGATTTCGCATGCACCTCGGGGCCGGGAATTCCCAGTCCCTTCTGCATGTCCTCCTCGTTACCCACCAGCACATCGACATTGTCGACGATCTTGGCGATGGTCTCGACGGCCTTGGCATTGCCCCCTTGCGCGTTCCACAGCTTCTCGCGGTAGTTCAGGTCGAACGACGTCACCGCCCCGGCCGCCTTCGCCTCCTGCATCATGTCGGCAGCCAGCGCCGCCGTCGAAGGTGACAGCGCTGCAAAGAGTCCGCCGCAATGCACCCATCGCACACCGGGGGCGAAAATCGTTTTCCAGTCGAAGTCACCTGGCTTGAGCATCGCGCCGGCCTCGTTCGAGCGATTGTAGAAAACCGTCGGCGGCCGGACCCCGAAGCCGCGATCGCTATAAACGGTCCCCATGTTGGGGCCGAAAACCCCGTCGTGCTTGAAATGCTTGTAGATCGGCCTCACTCCCATGGCGCGAACCCGCTCTGCAATGAGGTCCCCGATGGGATAGTCCACCATCGCCGAAACCAGCGCCGTCTTCATGCCGAAGCAGTCGGAAAGATTGGCCGCCACGTTATACTCCGCGCCGCTCACGTGGATCGCACACTCCGTCGCCTTGCGAAACGGAATCACTCCAGGGTCCAACCTGTGAATCAGCGCTCCCAGCGCGAGAAAATCCAGCTCGCAGTCTTTACGAACTTTCAGCCCATCACTCATCGTTCGATCCCCGTGATTAAAAAAAAGCATCAATCGCGCGTTGTGCACCGCCCCGGCATCTCAGTGACTGCGCGCGCCCCGACGCGAGGTCCCGGCCAATGGCTATGAGTTGGCGGCTGCCTTCTTCACATCCGCCACCACCTGGTCCGGCGTCCACTCATTCCCCGGGTAAAACTGCACGACCTTGCCGTGCCCGTCGATCAGCGTTGTCGACAGCGTGTGCGTGATCGTGTCATCGGCTCCATGCGTGATCCCCACGTCGAAATACTTCGCCATCTCGAGCAATTCCGGTTTCGTAGGCGCCGCAAAATCCCAATGCCTAAAGGCATTCTTTGCATCGCTGCCGATGTATTGCGCCCCATAAGCGCGCAGGCGCTCCGGTGTGTCGTGATCGGGATCGAAGCTGACGCAGAGCAGATGTGTCTTGGCGTAGAGCGCGGGGTCCGCCGCTAACTCGCGATCGATGACCGCAAAGTGACGCGTGACCAGCGGGCAAAAATTGGGCAGCGGGCAGCGTGTGAAGATGAAGGTGAGCAAAAGTGCCTTGCCGCGAAACTGGCCGAGATGGATGGCCCGCCCATCCTGGTTGCGCAACCTGAAATCCGGCACTGCGTCACCCGGCGCGGGCACGTGATAAAAGACCGCCGGCTTGTAATCGGGCTTGCCCTGGGCCACCACCACAATATGATCGAGCAGAATGTCGGCGTCGGGGTTCTGCGAAACCAGCACGTCCGCGGTGATGGTGTCGCCGGGATGGAGTTCGCTCAGGATGCCCGGGTCTTTCAACTTGTAGGGCATGGTCATCGCTTCCATGAACCCCGGGATCGCCTCGTGATTCAGCGTGACCTCGCCGGTAGCCGGGTTCGTTGAAACCACCTTGCCCCGAAGCTTGTAGATCTTGAATGCACCCGCCGCAGCGGAACCCTGATCGGATGACCTTGCGGTCGAATGGCATCCCGCCATACAAAGCAGCACGAGCAAAGCGCCGGCAATCACGGTGCGCATCACTATTCAGTGTACAACTCGTGATTCACCACCGGAGACCAGGCGCGCGTCGCAACGCGCCAACTCCCTCGGAGGTATCCTTGAGCTTAAGGTTGCACACTGCACACTGTGATCTGCGAATTGGAAATCGACGCGTGGCTGCGCCAGGGCGGCATGGTGGTTACCGCCAGCGAGCGCGCCGCGCGATTCATCCTCGCCGAATACCATCGCGCGCGCCGCGCCCAAGGCCTGAGCGCGTGGAAGACGCCCAACATCCGCGATTGGCAAAGCTTCGTCCGCAGCGAGTGGGAAAGCCGCAATCGCGACGGACGCCTGATTCTGAACGCGCTTCAGGAGCAATCTCTCTGGGCGGGAATCCTCGCCCGCCACGAATCCAGCGCCCGGCTCCTCGAAGGCCCGCGCTATCGTGTCGCCGACCTGGCCGCCTCGGCCCATCAACTGATTTGCTCCTATTCTCCTCAGTTCCTCGACCAGCGTGCGCGCCGCGGATGGCAGCTGGATGCCGGGGAGTTCAGCGCATGGATGTCCGAGTTCGATGAAGCCTGCCGATCGAACGGTTTCGTCAGCGTCGCGCGCGTCCCGCTCGAGTTGATTGGGCTCCTGGAGAAAGAGCAAGCGCCTCGCGCCCCGGTTTTGCTCGCGGGATTCGATCGCATTCTGCCCACCCAGCGAAGAGTCTTTGCCGCCTGGGGCGAGACCCGCGAATGCAACCCTCGGGAATCTGCTTTACAGGTGAATTTCTATCAGGCTCCGGATCCCGCGTCTGAGCTTGCTGCATGTGCAATATGGTGCAGCGGTGAGCTCGTTGCGAATCCCGACGCGCGGCTCCTGGTGGTTGCGCAGGATGTCTCAAAGCGGCGCGGAGAATTTGAGCGTGCCTTTCTGCGCCATGCCGGATCGACGAGCGATTCGCCGGCAGGGCAGCTCTTTGAGTTCTCCCTCGGCGTTCCTTTGGCCGAAACCGCCTTGATTCGCAGCGCCCTGCTTCTTCTGCGCTGGCTCACCGGCCCCATCTCTGAGCACGAGCTCGATTGGCTCTTCTCGTCGAGGCACACGGTGTCGAATGATGCAGAAACCCGCGCGCTGACGGCCTTCATGCGCGCGTTGCGACATAGAAAACGGCAACGGCCGCGGTGGACACTTGTCGAACTTCTTCGCGAGGACTACCTCGGTGCGGTGCCTGGAGCGTGGGCTGCGCGCATGAGGCGGACGCAGCACCAGCTGCTCGATGCCGCGCGTCGGCCGCAGGCTCCGATGGCCTGGGCCGAGATGGTCTCCAGAATGCTTGAAACTGCAGGATGGCCCGGCGCAACCTCGCTCTCGAGCGAAGAATTTCAGATCCTGAAGCGCTGGCAACGGACTCTCGACGACGCGGCTTCGCTGGGCCTGAATGGAAAGACCATCGGCTGGAATGAGTTCCTGGCCGATCTCGATCGCGCCGCCAGGGCCGCGCTCTTTGCGCCCGAATCACTAGGCGCACCCATCTTGATCTCGGGCGCGGCCGAATCTGCGGGGCTCACCGCCGATGCGATCTGGTTCCTGGGTGCGGATGACGCGAACTGGCCCGCGCGCGGCAGTGCGCATCCCTTGCTTCCCATTGCAGTGCAGCGAGAGGCGGGCATGCCCCATGCCTCTGCGCAAGCCGATTGGGATCTCGCAGCGGAAACAACCCGCCGCCTGCTGGCCTCCTCGCCGCTGCTTCAATTCAGCTATGCACGCCAGGCCGACGGAGTCGATAAGCGCCCGTCACGGCTTATCCCAAATCCACAAGCACTGCCTGAAGAACTTGCATCGCGATCCGCACCGCCCATCACCCTCCCGTTTGTGGATGAGAGCCGGCTTCCCTTCCCAGCCGGCCCGGTCACCGGCGGATCGGCAATCCTGACCTCTCAGTCGCAGTGCCCTTTCAAGGCGTTCGCCTCGGCGCGTCTCGCGGCAAAGACGTGGGATCCGGCCGAAGCCGGACTCTCCCCTATCGAGCGCGGGTCGCTGCTGCACGAAGTGATGCACAGGATCTGGTCCGGACCGCCCAATGCGATTTCCTCCCACGCGGAACTGCTCGCGCTGCCCGATCTCGAAGCCTTCGTAGCCGGGATCGTCGGTCAAACGCTGGTCGAGAAAACACCGGCGCGGGCCAGAGACGGCATGCCGCCTCGCTATCTCGAGCTCGAGGGCGAACGGCTGGCTGCACTCGTCACGGAGTGGTTGCGCTACGAGCAGAAGCGCGTGCCCTTCGCAGTGGAGCAGACTGAAGCCAAGGCGAGTCCAGCCATTGGCAATCTTCAACTCAATCTCCGCCTCGATCGCGTTGACCGGTTGTGCGATGGGTCGTTGCTCGTCGTCGATTACAAGAGCGGCGAACTCGCGCAGGGCATATGGGACCTTCCGCGCCCTGAGGATGTGCAACTGCCGCTGTACGCCGAATTCGGCATCGATCCCGGCATGGGAGATATTGGCGGCCTGGTGTTTGCAAAGCTGCGCGCGGGCGAGTGCAAATTCGAGGGTCGGGTGTGCCACGCAAAAGCCACGTTGCGCAGCGATTTGTCGCGCAGCACCAACCTGGTCAAGAAGCCGCTGGAGCCCGAAGACCTGGAAGGTTGGCGCAGGAAAATCGAGCAGCTGGCAGAAGATTTTCTTGCCGGCCGCGCCGAGGTCGATCCGCGCAAGCCCCCTGAGACCTGCGAACGATGCGGGTTGCATGCGCTCTGCCGCATCGGGGAGATGCAGCAAGCCATAGCTCCCGGCGAAGACACCGGAGGCATCGAGGACGGCGATGACTAAGGCTGGTCAAGTTATTCCGCCGCCTGACCTGGCTGAGCGCGACAAGGCGCTCGATCCTCGCATCTCGGTGCTCGTGCGCGCGCCCGCAGGGTCGGGCAAGACGACTCTCCTCACGGAAAGGTTTCTCCGCCTGCTGGCCGAAGTGGACGATCCGGGCCAGGTGGTCGCAATCACTTTCACTGAAGCCGCCGCGGCTGAGATGCGCAATCGCGTACTCGATAGGTTGAGCAAGAACCAGCCCGATCCCGCGGCACGGGTCGCGCTCGAACATTCGCAGCGCCTCGGCTGGAACCTTCTCGACCTGCCTGCGCAGTTGCGCATCACCACCATCGATGCCTTCTGCCGCGAGCTGGCTTTGCAACAGCCCCTGGTCTCCGGCCTTGGCGGCGGCCTCGATATTGCCGAGCAGCCCGCTGAGCTCTACCGGCGCGCCGCGCAACGCACACTCCAGCAGATCGGCGGGCACGACCATGCCCTGAGTCAAGCCATCGAACACCTGCTGCTATGGCGCGACAACAACTGGATGGAGATCGAGAGCCTGCTCGCCGAGATGCTCGAGAGCCGCGACCGCTGGATGCAGGAGTTCCTGCTCGACCGCAATCCCGACTGGAACTCGCTTCGTGCCGCTCTCGAAGGCGCCTTGGCCCGCGCCAGCCACGGCGATTCTCCGCGATATACCGATCCGGAATGGGCCATCGTGCGGGCCTGCTTCCTCGTGCTTCGCCATGCCCTTGGTCAGCTCCGCGTCATCTTCAGCGAAACTGGCAGAGTCGATTTTTCTGAGGTGGCTCAGATCGCCCTCGGCGTCCTCAAGGGAAGCGACGGCCAGCCGGCCGAAGCTGCGCTCGTGGTTGCCGATGGAATCCGCCATCTGCTGGTCGACGAATTCCAGGACACAAGCCGCCGTCAGCACCAGCTCCTGGCGAATCTTGTGCGCGCCTGGCCCGATCGCGAACAGCGGACAAGCTTCGTCGTCGGCGATCCCATGCAATCCATCTATTTCTTCCGTGACGCGGATGCCGAGCTCTTCCCGCGCGTCGAGCGGCTCGGGCTTGAGATTCCCGACGACCAGCCGCTCCGCTTCGAACCGGTTCAGCTTACCGCCAATTTTCGCAGTGCCCCGGAACTCGTCGAACACATCAACCACACATTTTCGCAGGTATTCGCGAAAGATGACGGCAGCGGCGTCGGATTCACGCCTGCCCTGCCCGCTCGCGACAACATCGCAGCGCCTGGACCTCACCTCATCGCTGCGCCATCGCCGCACATGCAACTGCATGTGGAGTTCGTGCCCAAAACCGCCTCCGGTTCCCAAAAAGCACAGGCCGCCGCCGAGAGGAAGGCTGCACGCCAGGAACAGATCCAGCAAGTCGTCACGTTGATTCGAAGCCATCTGCCGCGCATCGCACAGGCTCGCGCCGGCGGCGAGAAATATCGCCTCGCCGTATTGGGCCGCACGCGCAACGCTCTCGCGCCCATTGCGTCCGCGCTGCGCGAAGCTGCCGTCACCTTTCGCGCCGTAGAACTTGAAGAGCTCAAAGAGCGCCCGGAGATCGTGGATGCCCTGGCCCTGGCGCGCGCCCTCCTCAATTGGGACGACCGCGTGGCCTGGCTCGGTGTTCTTCGCGCGCCCTGGTGCGGGCTCTCTCTCTCCGACCTGCATCTGCTGGTGAGCGCAGACGAAGTTGGCTTGCAGTCTCGCCCTGTTCCTGAACTCCTGCGCGAACGGCTTCATCTGTTGGGTGAGCAGGGACGCGCGGCTGCCGCGCGCGTCATCGGTGCCTTGGAATTCTCGCAACAACTGCGGTCTGCTCAACCCACTCTGTCGACGGCGACCTGGCTTGAGCAGGTGTGGCTGCGCCTGGGCGGCGCGCAGTGCGTCGATGATGCGGCGCGGGCTAATCTCGATCTGCTTTGGGGCCGCATCGATCGTCTTCCCGACGGTGAGCCCGATCTTTTGGGTCCAGCGCTCGATGCTGCCCTCAGAGAACTGAAGGCGCGGCCCGATCCGGCCGTCGACGGCGATTGCGGCGTGCAGTTGATGACCATCCACAAATCAAAAGGGCTCGAGTTCGAAGTTGTCATTGTGCCGGAACTGCAGGGGCGCGAAGAAGTCCCGCGCGGCGAAATGCTTTCGTGGCTCGAACGCGGCCTCGCGGCCGACGATCAGTCGGGCGAGCTCACCGAGTTTCTCATCGCGCCACTCAAGGCGAAAGGCGATCAGGGCGGCAAGGCCAGAACATTTGTCAGCCGCGCGCGCCGCGAGCGCGAACAGCAGGAGTTGCGGCGGCTTCTCTATGTCGCGGCCACGCGCGCCAAAGAAGAGTTGCACCTCTTTGCGCGGGTCGAGTACAAGAACGACAAAGACGGCACGCTGGTTCTCGTGGACCCACCCAACAGCCTGTTAGCCACATCATGGCCGGCTTTTGCGGCAGACATTCGCCGGCGGTTCCAGCGCTGGACCGCAGCGCGCATCGAAGGATTTGTCGATCTGGCCGCCCAGAAAGAGGATTTGCCCGCCGCCCGCGAGAGCCGCCCGTTCGCAATCGTTCGCCGTTTGCCGCCGGAATTTACTGTCCCGGTCGAATCGAGCCGCGGATCGATAGACGAGCAGCTTCTCGCTGGAGCCGGCCGTCTTTATGAGCGGCACGAAGGCGGTCTGCTGTCTCGTTCTCTCGGCCGGGCCGCGCATGCGTTTCTCGAGGAGCTGGCGCGCCATATGGCCGCGCAGCCGCGCTCCGGCGCTCTCGCAGCCCTCTCCGGATTCCTGCCGTGTGTGACGGCGCAGATCCGTTCGGCCGGCGTGGAGACGAAGCACGCCGAACGAATTGCCAGGCAGGCGCTCGAGGTCGCTCAGCGGGCCGCGGCTGATCCCGTCGGCGCCTGGATCCTCGCTCCCCATCCCGATGCGGCCAGCGAAGTACGTTGGACCGGAGTCATCGACGGAAACCTCCGCACCGTGCAGGTTGACCGCGTGTTTCGTGGAGCCGCCACGCCGGACGCCAACCTGTTGCCTCACGATCCCGGCGTCTGGTGGATCATCGATTACAAGATGGCCTACGAGGAAGGCATCGTAGCCTTAGCCGCGCTCCCCGAGCTCCGTCGCACCTTCGCGCCGCAGATCGAAGCCTACGCCAGAGTTCTGCGCAATCTTCAGGGGTCTGAAGCGCAGATTCACGGCGGGCTGTATTACCCGCGCATGGGCCTCTTCGACTGGTGGCAGATTTAGTGAGCGCGTTGCCCGCGGATCGTCGCCAGGGTTCTCGGCTTTCCAACCCTCACACCTTGCACAGTTCCTCGGCAAGCACATCGCGATGCGAAAGAATCAGCTTCTCCGCATTGCGCAGCAGGAACACGTACGCCGTAACCGCCCCGGCGGCCAGGGGACCGAAGACCCACGCGCCCAGCCAGGGCTGCGCAAGATAGCGGCCGAGCAGGACCACCGGCACCTGCAACAGCATGCTGCCGAAGAGCACAAAGAGAATGATCATCCCGCTCGTGCGATTGGTCGGCGTACCGCGCCTTTGCCGCACTTGTCCGGCAGTGAACCGGTGGGGCGCCAGGACCGATCGCAGAGTCCCCAGGACCACATTGATCATGATTACGAAGATGGTCCAGAACGCTGTCGAGACCTCGGTGGCGAGCGGAATCGGCGCGCGCTTCAGGAACGTAACCAGTGCCCACGCAACGATCGCCTCGGTCACCGTTAACAGCAGGCTCGAAATATTCTTGGCGACAATGACGTCGCGCATGCGAATCGGCGCCATCAGGTACACCTGCACGCCGAGTCCGTCCGCTCCGAAGACGTTGTAAAGACCCGCCAGCGCGCCCAGCAGCACATAGGCAATCGCGCCCGGTAGAAAAACCGCGGGATGCGTTGCGAATTGGCCGCGATTAAGAATCACGATGAAGATGAGCGGAGTGACCAGCCCGACAAACTGCGCCGTGTTGCCGCGAAAGACCAGCCACTCCTTCCGCAGGCATGCGCCGATCACTGGAGGAAATCTGAAACCTGCGCCGTCGGTGATTGCCTGCGCCGGCGCAGCCTGCTCCCTATATGCCGGCGGCTGCGACTTTGTCCTTCGCCTGGACGTCGGTGAGCGCCCCAGCGCAACACTCTCGCTGAAGTACTCACCCCGAAACTGCTTGCCCAGGCGCACGGCAAACACTACGGCAAACAGAGCCGTTGAAGCCAGCAACGCGGCGAATGGCGCTAGTGCGGTCAAGGGATGCGCCGAGCGCAGAATTGCCTTCGCAGCATACGCGGGCGGCAACCATCGCGTCGATGCCTGACTGTTCATCACCAGTTGCAGCAGCCAGCCGCGCGGCGTAGCTGGCGCATGCGGTGTGTAGCGTTGCACATTGAACAACTGCACGCCCACGATCGAAAGCCCCATGGCCAGTCCGAAGAACTCGCGAAAACGGCGATTGGCCATCCAGCGCTCGAGCCAGGCGCTGATCATGCGCGTCAGAAAGATATTCATGAGCGCGAAAACCGCCAGCACCAGCAACGCAGGCAGAGCCAGCGACTCCCTCGCCAGGCCGATTCCAACCGCAGCCGCGAGCAACGACAAACAACCCACAATGGTGCTTGGCGTCATGACGCCGATCAGCGTCCGCAATATGAAGTAGCGCCCGAAGCGCAGAGGATAGCGGATCAACGATGAAGGATCGAACCTCGACACGGTTGCCGCGATGCTCTGCCCATTGATCGCCACGAATTGCCATCCCACGACAATGGCCGCCAGCAGTGTTTGCAGCCGCTGCGGATGCTCCTCGGTGACGCTCTCCCACGCCCAGAACCCGCTGCCGGCGATGGGACCAAGCACCATCAACGCCACCACCGGCCAGAAGATAAGCTGCATCAGAATGACGAACGCAAAGCCAATAGCCTGGCGCGTCGTCCGCGGTTTCCGGCGAAACATGCTGTTCACGAACATCCGCCAGCGCATCCAGGCAACCGCAAGCATCTGCGCGCTCGCCGCGATCGGCGGCATTGCAGACAAAGGCGCGCCGGCGCTGTTCAGCTCAGCCACGACAGCTCCTGCTCCGGCGCCTTCGCCGCCGGGCTCCCCTCCCGATCCGTTCCGACAATCTCCAGGAAGATCTCCTCGAGGCTGAGACGGGTTCCATCCGCGGGCGCGGTCCGCGGTCCCGCATCTCCCAGCCGTCCGCCGCCGGCGCGAAGTTCTTCCAGTTCACCCTGCGCCACCAGCCGACCGCGATGAATGATCGCAACGTGCGTGCAAAGACGTTCCACAATCTCCAGCACGTGCGATGTCAGGAACACCGTCGCGCCGCGCGCAATCATCCTTTGCAGCATCGCCTTCAGCGTGCCGGCAGCAACGGCGTCAACGCCCTCGAAGGGTTCGTCCAGAAAAAGAATCCTCGGCCCATGAATCACCGCCGCGGCAAGCGCGAGTTTCTTTTGCATGCCGTGCGAAAAATCGGCGACCAGCTTCTTGTCTTCACCAGCCAGTTGCATGAACTCAAGCAGCTCGTTGGTGCGCTGCAGCGTGGTCGCGCGATCCAGCCCATACATGCGGCCTACAAAACGCAGATACTCGTCCGCCGTCAGGCGGCCGAAGAGCGCCATGCCCTCCGGCACCACGCCGATCTGCCGCTTGATCTCGGCTGAGTTGGCGGCAAAATCCGCGCCCAGAATGCGCACGCTGCCCGAGGTCGGCGCCAGCAGCCCGGTAAGCATCTTGATGGTCGTCGATTTACCCGCGCCATTCGGGCCAAGAAAGCCGAAGAACTGGCCTGCAGTGACCTGCAGGTTAACGTCCTGAACCGCGGTGAATTCGCCAAAGCGCCGCGTGAGTGCCGTAGTTTCAATGGCGAGCGTGGTCATGATGACTTCTTGCGCAAGCGCGTTGTGGGCCCGCTTCATGCGCGGGTCGCGGCTAGGCGCAATGGCCCGCGTGCCTCGATCCCGCCTGGGCTTTCACTACAAATCCACAATACACGGCGAAGCTGCCGGCTTCGAACAAATCTCTGATCTTCTGAGTTTGATGGGACCACACCTGCCTTCGACCTGTGCGCATGACTCACAGCGAACGCGTTATTTTCGTGGTTCAGAAGATCGTTTAACGCTCCACGAAGATGCGAGGGTTCGTTATCATAGAGAGGACGGAACTTTTGTTCGCCTCAATTCCCCAAGGAGGATGCCCCATGACAGATGCCGTCAAGAAGACGACAAAGAAAGCCAAAACCACCGCAACCAAAGAGAAACTTCCCGCCAAATCAACCAGGAAAGCCCCAACCGCCAACGGTCGTAGCAATGTGACCGAGATCGGTGTTTCGCACGAACAGATCGCTATGCTCGCGCACGAGTATTGGATTAAGCGTGGCTTCGCGCACGGTTACGACGCAGACGATTGGTTTCGCGCCGAGCAGGAGCTTCGCGGCAAAGCATCCTGAACGCCATTTTCATGCCATAAATAAATGATCCTTTCGCGCCGTCGCGTCCTGCGGCAGCTCGAAAGGATCAGGTTCTAACGCGTTTCTTCGCCGGCTACTGCAAGCTCGCCATCAGGCTTTCTAGCGCCGCCTTCGGTGGACGAGTCACGGATTCCGGCAGTCCCGCCAGCGGTTCCTCCACCATCTCCAGCTGATCGATGAATGTCGGCTTCTGCGTATCGATGTAGAAGACGCCGGTCAGAATCTCGCCCTTTTCCTGCGCTTCCATCAGCGTCCGCACGGCATTGGCCTTGTCGGTCGGGTCGTAGTCTTCCAGCAGCTTGCGCAACCGCAACTGCGAACCGTCGTGCATCTCCACGTCAAACACCTGGCCCGAGTCGTAATCCACCTCGATATCCTCGAAACTCGGAATGAACCCGATCTCGTTGATCGGCTCGTCGTGGTCTTGCAGGAACTTGTAGCTCTTCGTCGACCCCTCGTGGTCGTTGAATGTCACGCAGGGGCTGATGACATCGAGCATCACTGTCCCCTTGTGCGCGATCGCCGCCTTCAGCATGGCCAGTAACTGCTTCTTGTCGCCTGAGAACGAGCGGCCCACAAACGTTGCGCCGAGCTGGATCGCCAGCGCACAGGTATCAATCGCCGGCAGTTCGTTGATCACGCCCGTCTTGAGCTTCGAGCCGATATCCGCGGTCGCGGAGAACTGGCCCTTGGTCAGGCCGTAAACGCCGTTGTCTTCGATGATGTAGATCATCGGCAGATTGCGCCGCAGCAGGTGAACGAACTGGCCCATGCCGATGGACGCCGTATCGCCATCACCTGAAACCCCGAGCGCGGTCATCGTGCGGTTCGCAAGCACTGCGCCCGTGGTCACGCTGGGCATGCGCCCGTGCACGCTGTTGAAGCTGAACGAGCGGCTCATGAAGTACGCGGGGCTCTTCGACGAGCAGCCGATGCCGCTCATCTTCATCACCCGTTCCGGCTGTACTCCCATCTCAAACATGGCGTCGATAATGCGCTCGGAGATGGCGTTGTGGCCGCATCCCGCGCAGAGCGTGGTTTTGCCACCGCGATATTCGATGACCGGAAGACCGATGTGATTCACTTTGGGACTGGGTGCTGCAGTTGCCATATTGTCCTCAGGGGCCCGTGCCCCGAACTCTTTCTGCGGCGCAACAAATTCTTGCGCCCCGCAAAATGCCCAAGCGGGCCTACAAGCCCTCTTTGGTCACAAACTCTTCGGTAATCGAGCGCGCATCGATTGGCAATCCGTTGTAGTGCAGAATGCTGCGCAGCTTCGCAACCTGCTCGCCCGGCAAATCCAGCTTCAGCAGGCTGGCCAGTTGTGCATCGCGATCCTGCTCCACCACGTAGACGCGCTCGTGGCTGGCCACAAAGTCGTGAATCTCGTGGGCAAACGGATAGGCGCGGATGCGCATGTAGTCCACGGCGAGCTTGTGTTCCCGCTCGATCTGATCGAGGCTCTCGCGCATTGCGAAATCTGTCGAGCCGTAGGCAAGGAATCCGACCTTCGACTTTCCGTCTCGCACCGCCACGGGCGCAGGTACGAACTTGCGCGCATTTTCGAACTTGCGCACCAGACGATCCATCACTTCCTGGTATTCGTCGGGCCGCTCGGTGTAGCCTGCGGCGGCGTTGTGCCCTGAGCCGCGCGTGAAATACGCAGCCTTGGGATGATCCGTCCCCGGCAGCGTGCGCCAGCCAATAGCATCGCCATCGACATCGCGATAGCGCGCAAAGCTGCCCAGCCGGCCGAGTTCCTCAGCCGTCAACACCTTGCCGCGATCCAGCGGCTTGTCGGGATAAACAAATGGCTCCGACATCCAGTTGTTCATGCCCAGATCCAGATCCGTCAGCACGAAGACCGGCGTCTGGAAATGCTCTGCCAGATCGAAGGCCGCATAGCCGAATTCGAAACACTCTTTCACGCTGCCCGGCAGCAGAATCAGATGCTTCGTATCGCCGTGCGAGAGGAATGCCGTCGAGAGCAGATCGGCTTGCGAGGTGCGCGTCGGCATGCCCGTCGAGGGTCCAGTGCGCTGCACATCGAAGATCACGCCGGGAATCTCTGCGTAATAGCCCAATCCTGAGAACTCCGCCATCAGCGAAATCCCAGGGCCGGAGGTCGACGTCATCGCCCGTGCTCCCGCCCACCCGGCGCCCAGCACCATGCCGATCGCCGCCAGCTCGTCTTCTGCCTGCACCACGGCAAAGGTCGCCTTGCCCTCTTCGGTCACGCGAAACTTCTTCAGCAGGTCGGTTGTCGCC
>Ga0335069_10003360_pt1 | contig 24230 bp, 25 predicted proteins | sample Lox_Sample_11_FD_206714 | JGI IMG/M metagenome (GOLD analysis project Ga0335069, IMG submission 206714) | Soil microbial communities from Loxahatchee National Wildlife Refuge, Florida, United States - Lox_Sample_1.1 | ecosystem: Environmental > Terrestrial > Soil > Wetlands | place: USA... | reverse complement strand
GTTCATCAGCGAGATGCTGATCCACTTGCCCCCTTCCGCGCCGACAACCGGCCCGTGGATGGTGTAATACGCCGCGAAGGTCCGCGACCTCATGCGTCCACTGTTGTCGCGCCAGGCGATGGTAATCGGTTTGGTGTCGACGGGGCGGAGTTCGCTGCCGTAACGGTAGAAGTATTTTCCATCTTTCGCGACCACCGTCTCCGCGAATTTGTCGGTGGTATCGATGTAGCTCGTCGTGTGCATCCAGCCGATGGCGGGATTAAAACCCTGGTAGATAAAGAACTGACCCCACGTCGACGCGCCATAGGCATTCAGCCCTTCCTCGCTAGTCATCTGGAGTTCCGCGCGGAAAAAAAACGTTACGTGCGGATTGATCAGGAGCAGCGCGTGACCGTCCGCGGAATCCTTAGGAGCGATAGCAATACCGTTTGAACCGGTATCTTCATGCAGATTGTCGCGCGCCAAGCCGAGCTTCACACGGCCGTAAAATTGGGCGAGATCGGGAAGCGAGGCGCGCTCGATGTCCCCGCCGATGCTGCCTTCCGTAAAGGACAGCGCCATCCAGGGTTCGTAATGGGTAATCACGCGCGGCTTCACGTTCGGATGCGTGGCGAGATAGAAGTTCATCCCGTCCGCCCAGGAGTCCATCAACCGCTTCAGCCAATCAGGGCTTTTCGCGTAATCGGCCTTCAACGTATCAGGCTCGATGACGAGGCGCTGGCGGAGATCCTGCCAGATCTGCGTTTCGCCCTCGGCGGCCGCACGCAAGCCGAGGGCCGTTAGATAGTTTTCTTCGACGCGGCGGAAATCGTCTTCGCATTGAGCGTAGATAGCTCCGAACACGGCATCGGCATCGGTCTTGCCGTGGACATGCGCAATGCCCCAGTCGTCGCGCACAATCTCAACGGACACGGCGTGGGATTTCCAGCGCGCCATGTCGTCCGCGACGGCGGATGTCGCCAGGATAATGCCGAGCGCCAGTGCCATGGCGGTGATGTTGAGAATGCGCAACGCGCCCTCGAGCAGAGACCCCGCAATACTGCGCGATTTCCGTCCGCTGCCAAGCGGCAAAGTCCCGCTGCCTGTGGTCCGTCGAGGAAAATGCAGAGAGCTCGAAGCCCCGGTCCCAAAATGGGTTGCAGCGCCCGGAACTGCCTTCTCGCGGTCCGCGCCAAATCGGGACTGGCGCCAAATACGCCGACGCGATTAACCACGAAAAACCCCGCTGGCGCTGATCTTTCAGGCGCGGCCTGCCGATTGCTTCGCGGACCGGCGCATCGGGAGGCGCACAATGTCGTCGGCGTGCACCTTATTCCGCAGACTGCAGTCGCAGTTACTCGTGCTGCTCGTTGGGCTGACAGTCCTGCTGCCGCAGTGCGCCGCGGCGCTTCCGAGCTTTTCGCTGCAGACGAACCAGCCATGCTCGGCCTGCCACATCGACACGTACGGGCCGCGCCTTAACCAGGCGGGACGGGAGTTCAAACTGCACGGCTTCACGGCCACGGACGGGCAGTCCCATCCACTGCCGATCTCGGTGTTTGCGGAGATATCCTTCACGCGCAATTCGTCCGACAATCTCAACGCCGAGCGAGCTGGATTTCCGCCCAACGACTATTTCTCGGTCGATCAGGTCGACGGCTATTATGCCGGCAAAGTATTCGACAACTTCGGCGCCGTGGCCTCGATCTCCTACCAGCCCGATTATTCGGCAATCAAATGGGGGAATCTCGATCTTCGCTCCGCGCGCGACTTCCGTGTGTTCGGTACGTCTCTCGTGGCCGGCGCGACGATCAACAACGCACCGTCGGAGGCAGATCTGTGGGACCCGAGTCCTCTTTGGACCTCTCCCTTCATTCAATCGAGAATGTCGAAGGTGGCCCAGGGTGAACCCCTGACGGATATGATCGGAGGCTTCGCGCTCGGCGCCGGCGCCTATGCACTGTGGGATGACACGGTCTACATCGAGGCGGATGGCTATAGCGCCATGGGTCGCAATGCGCTGAACATGGTCGGCGCGGGCGCCGTGCTCGGCACCGATCAGCTCCGTGGTACAGCGCCATATTGGCGCGTCGCCCTGCAACACCAGTTCTCGGGCGGCGAGCATTATATCGAGCTTGGCACTTACGGCCTCTCGGCCCACGCCTATCCCTATTCCATCGAGATCGCCGGCTGGAATCATATTGAGGACAGGGCGTTCGACTTCACCTACGAATGGACACCGTCCAGCGAAGGTTCCAGTTCGGACGCGCTCGCCGTCCATGCGCTTTATCTGCACGAGCACGAGGATCTGCAGGCTAGCCGCCGTCTCTTTCGCGGCGGGCCGACGTCGGACGGACTGACCCAGATCCAGGTGAACGTGGCCTACACCATCCATTCGATGGTCACGCCGGGACTGCAGTATTTCTCGACGACCGGCACGGGCGATCCCGCGCGCTGGTGGGCGTCACCGAACGGCCATCCGAACAGCGACGGCGTAATGGCGGAGCTTCAGTTCGTCCCTTGGGGCACAACCGATATGTCGTACAACGCGCGACTCGCGGTCCAGTATGTCGACTACATGAAATACAACGGCAGTTCGGCGCACGCAGCCTCGAACAATGCGGTCTGCCTCACGCTGAGTGTTGCGCTGGCGCCGGGTGGACTGTTTTGAGCGCGTCCGGTCAAAAATTTGAAGTCGCCGTGGCTTAGCCCGCCAGCTTGTCCATCAGCGAGTCGGAGAGTTCGTAGTTGCCGTAGACGTGCTGCACGTCGTCGTGGTCGTCGAGCGCGTCGATGAGCTTGACCAGCGTTTCGCCCGCTTCGTCATTCACCGATACGTTGTTCTGCGCCCGCCAGATGATCGATGCCGATTGCGGCTGGCCGAACTTCGCTTCGAGCGCATCGCGCACACTGCCGTAATCTTCGATACGGCAGAGGAACTCGTGACCCTCATCGCTTGAGACGCATTCGTCGGCCCCCGCTTCGATCGCGGCTTCCAGCATCGCGTCATCGCTGCCCTTCGCCTTCGGATAGACAATCGAGCCGACATGGCTGAAGAGAAAGGCGACCGAATTCGTCTCCCCCAGGGCGCCGCCGAATTTCGAGAACGCCGCACGGATATCGGCGGCGGTGCGATTGCGGTTGTCGGTCAGGGCTTCGATGATGAAGGCCGTGCCGCCTGGGCCGTAGCCTTCGTAGCGCACCTCCTCGATGTTTTCCGCATCGCCGCCCGCAGCTTTCTTGATGGCGCGCTCGATGTTGTCCTTCGGCATGTTCTCTTCGCGCGCGGCCAGGATCGCCGAGCGCAGCCGCGGGTTGTGCGCGGGGTCGGGCAAGCCATGCTTGGCGGCCACGGTGATCTCGCGGGCGAGCTTGGAGAAGAGCTTGGAGCGCTCCTTATCCTGGCGCCCCTTGCGGAACATGATGTTTTTGAACTGGGAATGACCGGCCATGGCTAACGCTTCTTGGGCTTCAGAACGGCGGTCCTGATAGCCGGGCCGGCGGGATCAGTTCAAGCCTTGGGCGGCGAGGCCTTGTCCGGCGGGCCCTTAAGCTCGACCACATTGCCGTCCGGGTCGGTTACGTAGATCGAGGGTCCATTGCCTTCGGCGCCGTAACGCTGACCGGCCTGGACGATTTCGACGCCATAGCCGGCGAGATGGGACCTGATGGCCGACTCGTCGAACGGCGCGATCTGCAGCGCGAAATGATCCACATTGCGGCCCTCCTTGCCGGCGGCCGCGCCGCCGATCCGCCCGAGCGCTCCGTCGAGCGGGATCAGATCAATGAGCGAGCGACCGGCCCGGAGTTGGACCAGACCGATCGCGTCCTGGCGGTTGTCGATCGAACAACCAAGTACGTCGCCGTAGAAGGCCAGGCTCTTCGAAAGATCGGCGATACGCAGAACCACGTGATCGATGGCGCGAAGTTCGAAAGGAACCATGCTTGCTCGCTTCAAGAGGACTGCTTCGGCGATATAGGAACGAAACGCGATCCGGGCAACGCATAGCGGCCCCGCGCCGTCACGGCTCAATGAACTGATAGTCGGCGCGAATACGGCCGGCGTCGTCGAGCACGATGAAATCGGAGCCCACCGAGCGCGCCATGCCGCCGTCCCTCGGCATCAACGCCCAGTAGAACTTCACCGTGCTGTGATGGGCCTCGACGCCGTTCAGGGCCCGGAAATTGAAGCCGCCCCCGCCGACATAGCGGTCGAAGACGCTCGCGATCCTCGCGGCAATGGCCTCATGGCCATGCGCCTCGGACCAATGGGTGAAATGTGCGCCGTCCTGGGCCCAGAGCTCCGCGACTCGGGCGTGCCGCGCGCGTTCGTCGGGTTCGTTCCAGACGGCGACGTAGCGTTCGACGAATTCTTTCGCGTTCATGACAAAGCTCCCTTTGTGCAAGCCAAAGATGGAGCGGCCGGGGAAGGATATCGATTACGCGCGAGGTAACGACAGCAAGAATTTCGGGTTCAGGACTGCGAGAGGCGCCGCACGATCGCGTCGGTTTCGGCATCGGCGGCGAAGCAGCATTCGATGGCCAGCTCGGACAGCGTGATATCGACAGGCGAGCCGAACACCATGGTCGTCGTGAAAAGCGACAGAACGCCGGCGCTCGTCCGGATCTTGAACGGCATGATGATGGGCGGATCGCTAGGCGCGCGCGACGGCGCTGGCGTTTCCGGCGCGGGGTATTCGCTGACTTCCGCCAGCAGATCGATGAGCACCGGATCGGCCGTGATTTCCACCTGCTGCTTCAGACGGCTCAGCATGTGCTCGCGCCATTCGGCGATGTTGACGATGCGCGATGCCATGCCGTCCGGATGCAGCGTCAGGCGCATGCCGTTCACCGGCGGCTCAAGGAGATGTTCGGCCACGCCTTCATATATGATCGGCAGGGCTGCGTTCGTCGCCACCGTCTGCCAATGCCGATCGATCGCGAAAGCGGGATAAGGTTTCTGACCTTCCAGCATGAGATCGATGGCCACGCGCGCCGCCCTCATTGCCGGATCGTCGAGCGGACGCTCCGGAAACATCGGCGCATAGCCGGCCGACACCAGCAGGAGATTGCGTTCGCGCATGGGGATCTCCAGCTCTTCGGCAAGATGCAGGATCATCTCGCGGCTCGGCAGCGCGCGGCCCGTCTCCACGAAGCTCAGATGCCGCGTCGAGATGTCGGCCTGGCAGGCAAGATCGAGCTGGCTTTTGCGGCGGCGCTGCCGCCAGGCCCGCAGATGCTCGCCGACGGGACGCTGCTGAATGTTCATGGGCGCAAGGATAAGCCAAGCCCCGCCCCTGTTCCATTACCTCGGAGGTAGCGGGCTTAGAGGACCGGAATTGACTGCTTGAGCCGGCCGCCGACGCGCACCGGCTCGATCCGTGCGGCAAGGCCATTCGCGTTCGTCACCACGAATACGCCGCAAAGCGTTGCGGGTCCCGTCGCCGGCGTGAAGCGCGTGGTCGAGATCTTCTTGGTGAAGCGCTGCAGAGGTTCGAACTTCTCCATGCCGATGACGGAGTCATAGTCGGCGCAGGCGCCCGCGTCGGTTTGATAGGCAGTGCCGCCGGGAAGAATCTGCGCATCCGCCGTCGGAACATGGGAATGCGAACCGACGACAAGACTGGCGCGGCCATCGCAGAAATGGCCCATGCCCATTTTCTCCGACGTCGCCTCGGCGTGCATGTCGACAAGAACGGCATCGGCGCCTTCGCCCAGAGGGCACGCGGAAAGCTCCGCTTCGACCGCGGCAAACGGATCGTCGAGCGCTTCCATGAAGACGCGCCCCATGACATTGATCACAAGCACGCGTGCGCCTTTGCGTGTTTCGATGAGGCTTGCGCCTTTGCCGGGCGTGCCGGGCGGATAGTTGCGCGGGCGCAGGATGCGATCGTCATCATTGATGAAACTCAGGATCTCGCGCTGATCGAGCCAGTGATTGCCCGTCGTGATAACATCCGCTCCTGCCGCAAACATCTCGTTCGCCGTGGCGCGCGTGATGCCGAAGCCGCCGGCGATATTTTCGCCATTGACGACGACGAAATCGAGCGCGAGCGTTTCCTTCAGTTTCGGCAGTTCGGCGGAAACCACTTCGCGGCCAGGTCGTCCAATGACGTCACCGATGAAAAGCATATGCATACGGAGTGTCTTAACACAGTCGGGGTGGCGCCCCACAAGCCGGGGAGGTAGACCATGATCTGGCGTGTGATATGGGAGCTTACCTTCTTTTGCGTCTTCCTAGGGGCTCTGCTGTTCTGGCCAGCGGGCACCTTCGACTGGTGGGGCGGCTGGGCCTACATCGTCCAGATGGCGGTGGGCGGCACCGCAACCTGCATCTGGCTTCTCGTTCGCGACCCCGCGCTGCTGCGCGAGCGGCTCTCAGGCGGCTTCGAGAAGAAGCAGGCCTCCCGCGACAAGATCGTGATGGCGCTGTTCTATGTCGGCTTCCTCGGCTGGCTGGTGCTGATGGCGCTCGACCGCCGCTGGGGGATCTCGCACATGCCGCGCGCGCTGAACTATGCGGGCTTCATCGTCTCGAGCCTCTTCTTCGTGACGAACGTGCTCGTCTTTCGCGCCAATTCTTTTGCCGCGCCGGTGGTGAAGATGCAGGAGGAGCGCAATCAGAAAGTGGCCACGACCGGTCCTTACCGCGTCGTGCGCCATCCCATGTATGCGGGCGGGCTCTTCTATTTCTTCGGACTGCCGTTCCTGTTCGGATCGTGGCTCGGATTGGCCGTGGCGCCGCTGTTCGTCGTGTTGTTGATGCTCCGCATTCCGATCGAGGAACGCATGCTCAGGAACAACCTCGCCGGCTATGACGACTATGCGGTGCACGTGCGCTACAGACTCGTTCCGGGGGTCTGGTGACCTAGCGCTGCGGAAAGCGGCGCAAACCTTTTTCCGTGAGCACCATGTCGAGCTTCTCGTCATGCGGCGCCGTGGGCAGTCCCACTTTTTCCTGACCCGAATAGGCGATGCCGATGACGATGATGCGGCCTTGCGCGCGCAACGCGGCCAGCGTGCGATCGTAATAGCCCCCGCCATAGCCGAGACGCACCCCGCTGGCGTCGAACGCCAGCAGCGGAACCAGCACCGCGGCCGGAACCATCTCGGGCGCGGAGGCCAGCGGCTCGGGCACGCCGAACGCGCTCACTTCCGTTTCATCGGTTTGCCGCCAGAGGCGGAAGGACAGAGGCTGGTCCTTCCCCATCACGCGCGGCAAAAGTATCGGATGGCCGAATTCTGCCAGCGTCGCCGCGAGAGTGCCCGGATCGGCTTCATCGCGCAGCGGCCAATAGCTGGCAACCGGAGTGCGTCGGGTCAGCGGTAGCCTGACGGCATGGCTTGCGACCCTTTTCGCAAAGTCCGGCAAGTCCTCCGCCAATTGCGCACGGCGTTCGCGTGCAGCCGCTCTGAGCTTCGCTTTCGAGATCATCATGTGGGGAGCATCTATTCAATGAAGCGGGCGGGACCGCAACCGCCGTTGGATTTGGATCCTCACGGGCCTGCAAGTGCAGGTGGGCGCCATATGTCCGAAACCACGGCCCCGGACAGGGACAGCTCCCGGTGAGTACCATTAAGGCCCCTGGGCATCGCATACCTGACGCGCGGAGCAGTACCCGTCCAAGAATGACTCTAGGCTTCGAGGAGACGCGCCGCAATATCGTTGATGCGCTTGGTCGCCTGTTCCAGCGATTGCGCGGCGCGGGACTCGACGGTGCCCAGTTTCATCTTCGCGTCGGCATGCGCTCCGGACAGCGCGTCAAAATCCTTTGCACGTGCTTCCAGGCGATGGACGGCATCGAAATAGTCGTCCGTGATCAGAAGCGCAGCCATCAGAAGCAGCCGCGCATCGCCGACCTGCCCCACCGTTTCGAGGAGCTCGCGCACCTTGGTGTCGACATGCTTGGCGAGATCGCGCAGATGCTCTTCTTCGCCGTCGTCGCAGGCGATCGTGTAAGCACGGCTGTTGACCATAACGTTGACGAGAGGCAAGGACGATCTCCTTTGTTATTCGCTTAGCCGGGCAGGCGGGACGGTTTATCGCGCCAGGGCGGCCCGGATTTCGGAAATGGCTTCATCGAGGCGGCCTTCGACCTCGTCGGTCACGCCCACGATGGCGCGCGCCTCTTCTTCGAGCTCGGCGATCCGGCCCAGCAGCTGCTCGCGCTCCCGCTTGAGGAGTTCGATCTCGGCGGTGTTCTGCTCGGCCCGCGCTTTAACCTCGGCAAGGGGCACGGTCAGGCTCTCCAGCCGGTCGAGCGCGGCCATCAACTGGGCCGCCATCTGGTCAAGCTCGGCCATCCGAACCTCTTTGCCGAAACGCGCTGGACCTTAGGCTTTTCAGGGAAATAGGGTCAACGAAAGATCGGCCTTAAAGAACGTTCCAAGAGATCAGTCTTGACGCAGGAGAGCCCCCCTCGCTATGGCCTCCAGCGCCTTCCGGGACCAAACGTCTTATGAAAAACGCTGACGCCGCGCCGCTTGTTTTCAACCAGGCGGAAACGCGCCGGCTGGCGAACGCAATCCGCGCGCTTTCGATGGATGCAGTCCAGGCTGCCGGATGCGGTCATCCGGGCATGCCCATGGGTATGGCCGACGCGGCGACGGTCCTGTTTTCGCAGTTCCTGAAATTCGATCCGACCGACCCCCACTGGCCCGACCGCGACCGCTTCGTGCTGTCGGCCGGACACGGTTCTATGCTCCTTTATTCATTGCTGTTTTTAACCGGTTATGCGGAGCCGTCGCTCGACGACATCCGCAGGTTCCGGCAGCTGGGCAGCCCCTGCGCCGGCCACCCTGAGTACGGCCATCTTCCGGGCGTCGAGACCACCACCGGCCCGCTTGGCCAGGGTATCGCCACCGCCGTCGGCATGGCGCTCGCAGAGCGGATCCTGAACGCTCGCTTCGGCGATGCGCTTGTGGATCACCGGACTTATGTGATCGCGGGAGACGGCGATCTGATGGAAGGCGTGAGCCAGGAGGCCGCGAGCCTTGCAGGTCACCTAAAGCTCAGCCGACTCATCGTCCTCTTCGACGACAATCACATTTCGATCGACGGCCCCACTTCGCTCGCCGATTCGACGGACACGCGCAAGCGCTTCGAAGCGATGGGCTGGAGCACGTTCGCCTGCGACGGACACGACGCGGTGGCGGTGGCGGAAGCCCTGAAATCAGCGCAGACGAGCGACAGGCCCGTCCTGATTGCCTGCCGGACGACCATTGGATTTGGCGCGCCGACGCGCGCGGGGACCTCCAAGGCGCATGGGGAAGCGCTCGGCGCCGAAGAGGTTGCCGGCGCGCGCGAGAAGCTCGGCTGGCCACATGCGTCGTTCGTCATTCCCGACGATATCCTCGCAACATGGCGCTCCATCGGCGCGCGAGGTCTCGCCGTGCGCGACGCTTGGCGCGAACGGCGCAATGCCGTGCCCGCAGAGACGCTGAAGTCGTACTACGGCGCCTTGCAAGCCGAGATTCCATCCGGCCTCTCGCTTGCACTCAACGAATTCAAGAAGAAGGTCAGCAGCGAAAAGCTGTCCATGGCGACGCGCAAGGCTTCGGAAGCCGTGCTCGAGATCGTCAATGCCAATGTCGAAAAGACGATTGGTGGTTCGGCGGATCTCACCGGCTCCAACAACACCCGCACCAAAGCCATGAAGGCCATCGCACCCGGCGACTATTCGGGCCGCTTCGTCCATTACGGCGTCCGCGAGCACGGCATGGCCGCGGCCATGAACGGCATGGCGCTGCATGGCGGTGTCATCCCCTATTCCGGCACCTTCCTCGTGTTCTCGGACTACGCACGGCCGGCAATCCGACTCGCCGCGCTGATGGGCGTACGGGCGATCCACGTCATGACTCATGATTCGATCGGCCTCGGCGAAGACGGACCGACCCATCAACCCGTCGAGCACTTGGCGGCGTTGCGCGCGATCCCCAATCTGATGGTTTTCCGGCCGGCGGACGCGGTCGAGACCGCCGAATGCTGGAATGTCGCGCTGGCGACGCCGGACCGGCCCAGCATCCTTGCGCTCACGCGCCAGAATGTGCCGACGCTCAGAACAACGCACACCGACGAAAACCTGTCGGCCAAAGGCGCCTATGAACTTCTTCCGGCCGAGGGCGAGGCAAAAGTTACGCTCCTCGCCACCGGCTCGGAAGTCGAAATTGCCGTCGCTGCGCGCGAACTTTTGAAAAGGGACGGCATCGGCGCCCGCGTGGTCTCCATGCCGTGCTGGGAATTGTTCGACGCACAAACTGAAACCTATCGTGAAAGCATGCTGGGGCCTGGAACTGTTAAGGTCGCCATCGAAGCGGCAATCTCCTTCGGTTGGGAGCGCTATTTGGGCGAGCACGGCCGCTTCATCGGCATGAAAGGATTTGGCGCGAGCGCGCCCGCCAAGGATCTCTACAAGCATTTCGGCATCACGGCGGAAGCCGCGGCAGACGCCGCACGTTCCCTTCTCAAGACAAAGCGTTAGGAGCACACCATGGCCATTCGCGTCGCAATCAACGGTTTCGGTCGTATCGGGCGTCTCGTGCTGCGCGCGATCCTGGAAACGGGCCGCAAGGACATCACGGTTGTCGGCATCAACGATCTTGGGCCTGTCGAAACGAACGCACATCTGCTGCGCTACGACTCGACGCATGGTCGCTTCCCCGGCAACGTCGTCGTCGACGGCGAGCACATGATCGTCGACGGCCAGAAGATACTCGTCACCGCCATCAAGAATCCGGCCGAGCTTCCGCACAAGCAATTGGGCGTCGACATCGCCTTCGAATGCACGGGCATCTTCACGTCGAAGGAAAAGGCCTCCGCGCACCTCCAGGCCGGCGCCAAGCGCGTGCTGGTTTCCGCACCTGCCGACGGCGCCGATCTGACGGTCGTCTATGGCGTCAACCACGACAAGCTGACGAAGGACCATATCGTCGTCTCGAACGCGTCCTGCACGACGAACTGCCTCGCGCCGGTCGTGAAAGTGCTGCACGACGCCATCGGCATCGAGACGGGGTTCATGACCACCGTACACAGCTACACGAACGACCAGCCCTCGCTCGACCAGCTGCACAAGGATCTCTATCGCGCCCGCGCCGCGGCGGTGTCGATCATCCCGACCTCGACGGGTGCCGCGAAAGCCGTCGGCCTTGTGATGCCGGAGCTGAAGGGCAAGCTCGACGGCGTCAGCCTGCGCGTGCCGACGCCGAACGTGTCGGTCATCGATTTCAAGTTCACCGCGAAACGCCAAACCAGCGTCGAGGAGGTGAACAATGCGATGAAGGCTGCGGCGGCCGGCCCGCTCAAAGGCATTCTCGACATCGTGACCGCGCCGCTCGTCTCGGTCGACTTCAACCACAATCCCTTCTCATCGAGCTTCGCAGTCGACCAGACGAAAGTCCTGGGCGGGAATTTCGTGCGCGTGCTCTCGTGGTACGACAATGAATGGGGTTTCTCCAACCGCATGGCCGACACGGCCACCGCCATGGGCAAGCTCATCTGAGCCATGCGTGACTTCCGGACGCTGGATGAGATCGCCGTCAAAGGCAAACGCGTGCTCGTGCGCGCGGACTTGAACGTTCCCATGAAGGACGGCGTGATCGGTGACATGCTCCGGATCGAGCGTCAGGCGCCGACGATCAAGGAGCTCTCGGATAAGGGCGCGCGCGTTATCGTGTTGTCGCATTTTGACCGGCCGAAAGGAAAGATCGTGCCGTCGATGTCGCTGAAGCCGGTTGCGGCGGCGCTCGCGAAGGAGATCGGCCGCCCTGTCGCTTTCGCCGAGGATTGCGTCGGCTCTGTCGCAGATGCCTCCGTCGCGAAGCTGAATGACGGCGATGTGCTTCTCCTCGAGAACACGCGCTTTCATGCCGGCGAAGAGAAGAACGACATGGATTTCGCGAGGCAGATCGCGAAGCTCGGCGACATCTTTGTCAATGACGCGTTCTCCGCGGCCCATCGGGCTCATGCGACGACGGAAGCCCTGGCTCATCTTCTACCGTCTGCCGCGGGCCGCTCGATGGAAGCTGAGCTCGTCCATCTCGCCAACGCGCTTGAGAATCCGAAGCGCCCGCTTCTTGCTGTCGTCGGCGGCGCCAAGGTGTCGACCAAGATCGCACTGCTCGAAAATCTGGTGAAGCGGGTCGACGCGCTGGCGATCGGCGGCGGCATGGCGAATACGTTTCTCGCCGCGCAAGGCTATGAGATCGGCAAGTCGCTTTGCGAGCGCGACCAAATCGAAACCGCGAAAGCCATCCTGAAAGCGGCCGGGAAGAATCCGGTGATCCTGCCCACCGATGTCGTCGTGGCGAAGGAATTCCGCGCGCTGGCGCCGTCGCGCACGATCCCCGTCAAGGACGTTGCGGCCGATGAGATGATCCTCGATGTGGGTCCGCAGACCATCGCGGCGTTCACGAAAGAGCTCGACAAGATGGCAACCGTTGTCTGGAACGGACCGTTCGGCGCCTTCGAAATGGAACCTTTCGACCGCGGGACGGTTGCAGCAGCGAAGGCCGTCGCCGCGCGCACGAAGGCCGGCAAACTTTTGTCAGTCGCCGGCGGCGGCGATACGGTTGCGGCGCTAAACCACGCGGGCGTGGCCGACGATTTTTCTTATGTCTCGACCGCCGGCGGGGCATTCTTGGAGTGGTTGGAAGGACAGGAACTGCCGGGCGTCAAAGCCCTGAAGCAGTCAAAGGGGGACTGAAAAATGGATATCGGGGAACTCAATCGCATCGCACGCGCGATGGTAGCTCCGGGCAAAGGCATCCTCGCCGCCGACGAAAGTTCGTCCACGATCAAGAAGCGCTTCGACAAGATCGGCGTCGAATCGACGGAAGACAATCGCCGCGACTATCGCGAGCTTTTGTTCCGCACGACGGACGCGATGAAGAACCGCATCTCCGGCGTGATCCTCTATGACGAGACCATCCGTCAGAAAGCCAAAGACGGCACACCGCTCGTCAAGCTGATCGAAGAAGCAGGCGCGATTCCCGGCATCAAGGTCGACACGGGTGCAAAGCCGCTCGCATTCTGTCCCGGCGAAGCAATCACGGAAGGTCTTGACGGTCTGCGCGAGCGCTTCGTCGAATATCGCAAGCTCGGCGCACGTTTCGCCAAATGGCGCGCGGTGATCGACATCGCCGCCGGCATCCCGACCTTCACCTGCATCACCACCAACGCTCATGCGCTGGCTCGCTATGCGGCGCTGGCGCAGGAAAACGACATCGTTCCGATCGTAGAGCCCGAAGTGCTCATGGACGGCGACCACGACATCGACACCTGCGCGCGCGTCACCGAGTGGGTGCTCAAGGAAGTCTTCCACGAGCTCTTCAACCAGCGCGTCGTGCTCGAAGGCATGGTTTTAAAGCCCAATATGGTCATCGCCGGCAAGAAATGTCCAAAGCAGGCCGGCATCCAGGAAGTCGCCGAAAAAACCGTGACGATCCTGAAGCGCTGCGTGCCGGCGGCCGTGCCGGGGATCGCCTTCCTGTCGGGCGGACAATCCGACGAAGAAGCAACCGCGCATCTGAATGCGATGAACGCACTCGGCAATCTGCCCTGGCCGCTCACCTTCTCCTATGGCCGCGCGCTGCAGGCCGCGCCGCAATCGGCCTGGAAAGGCAAAGCTGAGAACGTTGGCGCCGCCCAGCGCGCCTTCGCGCATAGGGCGGAGATGAACGGCCTGGCCGCCGTGGGCAAATGGAAACCGGATCTCGAAAAGCCAACGCTCAAGACCGTGGCGTGAACGAACACTGCCGCCTTTATCTCATCACGCCGCAGCGCCTCGAACCCAGATCCTTTGCCGATACGCTGCGGGCGGCGCTCGGCGCGGGCGATGTCGCCTCACTGCAATTGCGCCTGAAGGACGTTTCGGACGACGACGTGCGTCGCGCCACAGAAATTCTCATGCCCATCGCGCAGGCGCGCGGCGTTGCATTCCTCATCAACGACCGGCCCGACCTCGCAGCAGAGCTGCGCACCGATGGTGTTCATATCGGCCAGGAAGATGCGACATACCGCGAAGCCCGTGCCGCAGTTGGCCCCAATGCGATCGTCGGTGTGACCTGCCATGACTCTCGCCATCTCGCCATCGAGGCGGCGGAAGCGGGCGCGGATTACGTCGCCTTCGGCGCCTTTTTCCCGACCACGACAAAGGAACCCAAGACACGCGCCGATATCGAGATACTGCGTTGGTGGGCGGAGATGATGGTCGTGCCGCAAGTGGCGATCGGCGGGATTACTGTCGAGAACGCGAAACCGCTGGTCGAAGCGGGCGCGGATTTCCTGGCGGTGTCAGCGGGCATATGGTCGCATCCAAATGGCCCGGCCGCCGCAGTTAAGGCTTTCAACGCGCTATTCTGAGCCAGAATTGCCTTTGCGCGCCTCACCCTGCTAGAACCCGCGCGTTCTTTTGACATCGACCACTGAATTTTTACCGCGCCCGAAGGGAGCGCGCTCAGCATGGCCAAAATCGCAGGCAACGAAATCAGCCCGGGCAAGCTCATTCAGCACGAAGGCGGGCTCTGGATGGCCGTAAAGACGCAGGCCGTGAAGCCGGGCAAAGGCGGCGCCTACAACCAGGTCGAGCTCAAGAACATCATCACCGGCACCAAGCTCAACCAGCGCTTTCGCTCCGACGAGGCGGTCGAGGAAGTCTATCTCGAGAAGAAGGACTTCCAGTTCCTCTATGCGAGCGGCGATGCGTTGACCTTCATGGACCTGGACACCTACGACCAGATCGAAATCCAGCGCGATTTCGTGGGCGATCAGGCCGAGTTCCTGCAGGACGGCATGAAAGTGCTCGTGCAGACATATGAAGGCCGTCCCATCGGCATCAAGCTGCCGCCGCACGTGACGCTCGAAGTGGTCGAAGCGGATGCTGTGTTGAAGGGTGGCACGGCCGCGCCATCCTACAAGGGTGCAGTGCTCGAGAACGGCATGAAGATCCAGGTGCCACCCTTCATCAATGCAGGCACGAAAATCGTTGTCTCGACGGAAGACGGTTCCTACGTGCGCCGCGCGGAATAGAGATGCCCTATCTTTCGCCAGCCCTGAACGTCATGACGACCGCCGCGCGCAAAGCAGGGCGAAGGCTCATCCGCGATTTCGGCGAGCTGGAAAATTTGCAGGTGTCGATGAAGGGACCGGCGGACTTCGTCTCCTCCGCCGACCAGCGCACCGAAAAAATTCTGATCGAGGAGCTTCAGCGCGCGCGGCCGGGCTACGGCTTCCTTGTCGAAGAAAGCGGACAGATCGAAGGGCCCGACAAGTCGCACCGATTCATCATCGATCCGCTCGACGGCACCACCAATTTCCTGCACTCCATTCCGCACTTCGCCATCTCGATCGGACTCGAACGCGAGGGCCAGCTGGTCAGCGCAGTGGTTTATAATCCGGTCACGGACGAAATGTTCACGGCCGAAAAGGCCCATGGCGCCTATCTGAACGAGAAGCGCCTGCGCGTCGCCGGGCGGAAAACGCTGCCCGAGGCGCTCATTGCCACCGGCATTCCGTTCCTCGGCAAGCTCGGCCACGAAGAGTATCTCAAGGAACTCGCCGAGGTGATGGGCGCGACCTCCGGCGTGCGGCGCTTCGGCGCGGCGTCGTTGGACCTCGCCTATGTGGCGGCAGGCCGCTTTGACGGCTTCTGGGAGCGCGGACTTCTTCCCTGGGATGTTGCGGCGGGTATCCTTCTCATCCGCGAGGCGGGCGGCGTTGTCACCGATCTGGACGGCGGGGGGCGCGCGCTGGAGGCCGGGCATATCCTTGCCGCAAACGAGACCCTGCACCCACAGCTCCTGAAACTTCTGAAGGCCAGCCGATAAAGGATCGGTTGAGCGCGCCCGCGCCCGCGACTATTGTCGCGGTAGGATTGCTGGGTCGAAATTCCAATGTCTACGAAACGAACACTCTGTCTACTGACGGTCGCGTCGGCGGCTTTGCTCGCCTTGCCTGCGGCGGCGCAAATGTATCCGGGCGAAGATGTGATCGTGAATCCGTCGGCTGTGCCGGGTTGGCCTGCATCGGCCGGAACCTATCGCGTGCACAAGCCGCATCATCACAAGAAGCCCGCGGCCCCGAAAGACGTGGCCGCCGCCACCCCGGCCGAAATGACGACGTCGCCAGCGCCCGCGGCCGACAGCGCTCCGGCGCCTGCAGCAGAGACCACGCCGGCGCCGGACACGACGCCCCCCGTGCCGCCTCCAGCCAGGCACAACAAGCGCTCGCGCCACAACGAGACCGCAGCGGCGTCCGCGCCTTCGGAGCCGCAATCCGGCGGGCTGGGTTTCAGCTTCGGAGACGACGAGCCGCCGGCACCGCCCGCGCAAAGTGCTGCGCCGCGGACGGCGTCGAATGAGCCTCCGGCAACAGCGTCAGCCAAGCCTGCAAAGGCGGATCAGGCCAATGCCGGCCTCGCTAAGCGAGGCGCCATTCTCTTCGAGCACAACTCGACCGACCCGCAGCCTTCGCAGATGGACGGCATCAAGCTGCTCGCTGGCGATCTCAACTCCGCGCTGGAAGCGGGCGCCACGCAAATACAGCTCGAGGCCTTCGGCGGCGCTCCCGGCGACAAGGGATCGGACGCGAAGCGCATCGCACTCAAGCGCGCGCTCGCCATCCGCCAGCTCCTGATCGACAACGGCGTGCCGTCGAACAAGATCATCACCAAGGCGATGGGTGGGGCGACCGACAATGGCGAGCCCGATCGCGTGGATATCTACGTCCGCGCCTGAGCGCCTCTCGCCGCTTCAAGCTGCATGTCGACATCCTTGGCTTCACTGCCGGCGAAGGTGAACAGCGCAATGCCAATGGCGGCGCCCGAGGCCACGATCGCCATGGAGATGGCGTAGCTGCCAAGGTCCCGCGCCATTTCGGTTTGAAGTGGCAGGTTGACGGCCGCAAGCAGATTGCCCAGTTGATAAACGACACCCGGGAAGGTCGCTCGCATATCCGCGGGCGATAGCTCGTTCAGATGCGCGGGGATAATCCCCCAGCAGCCCTGCACGAGGAGCTGCATGAGAAACGCCCCAACGGCAAGCGAAGCGGGCGCTGCACCGTAGGCCCAGAACGGCACCACGAGTAGAGAAGCTAGCGTGCCCGCAATGATGGTGCGCCGGCGTCCCCACCGTTGAGACAATGCTCCGAGCACGAGCGCACCCACGACCGCGCCGACATTCATCGTCAGCTGAATCATCGTGACGGTGCTGATATCGAAAAGGTGGTCCACCTTCAGAAAGGTTGTGTAGATGTCCTGCGTTCCGTGGCTGTAGAAGTTGAAGCAGGTCATCAGAAGCGTGGCATAAATCGCCAGTCGCCAGTGCCGCCGAAGCGACAGAAGAACCTTGGACGAGACCGCAGTTTCTTTCGACCAAGCCGGCGACTCCGGCACGGTTCGGCGGATGTAAAACACAAGAAGCGCCGGTACTATGCCGAGCGCGAAGAGACCGCGCCAGCCATATAGCGGGAATACGAGCCAGTATGCCAACGACGCCAGAAAGAATCCGCACGGATAGCCGGCCTGCAAAAATCCGGAGACGATGCCTCGCGCATGGCTCGGAATCGACTCCATCGTCAGAGACGCGCCGACGCCCCATTCTCCTCCCATCGCCACGCCGAACAGCGCCCGCAAAATGAAAAAGACGATCAGGGTGGGCGCAAATGCCGATGCGAACGCCAGGCCGGCATAAGCCAGCACGTTGATCATCATGACCGGCCGTCGCCCAAAACGGTCGGCCAGACGGCCGAAGATAAAGGCACCGAGCGGCCGCATGGCGAGCGTGAGAAATGTGGCCCAGCTCAATATATGGACGGAGACATTGAACTCCTTGGCGATGTCCGTCAGGACCAGAACAAGAAGAAAATAGTCGAATGCGTCAAGCGTCCAGCCGAGAAAGCTCGCGGCGACCACGTGCTTCTGCTCCGTGGTCCAACCCTTAAACACGGCAAACGCCATTCCCCTGTCCCCTGAAATGGCGCGTGAGAATTGCGCCGAAAATGATTAGCTGATGAGCCTGGCTTCGGTCTTGGAGGCGACTTCGTCTCGCGTGACGCCAGTCGCAAGCTCGACGAGCTTCAGACCGTCCTTCGTCACATCGAAGATTCCAAGATTGGTGATGACGCGATCGATGCAGGCGACTCCGGTCAGCGGCAAGGTGCAGCTCTTCAGAAGCTTCGGACGACCGGCCTTGTCGGTGTGGTCCATGATGACAACGCAGCGCTTGACACCGGCGACCAGATCCATCGCACCGCCCATGCCTTTGACGAGCTTGCCCGGCACCATCCAGTTGGCGAGATCGCCTTTCTCGGACACTTCCATCGCGCCAAGGATCGAAAGATCGATATGCCCGCCCCGGATCATTCCAAAGCTGTCGGCGGAGGAGAAATATGACGTCTTCGGCAATGCCGTGACGGTCTGTTTGCCGGCATTGATCAGATCGGGATCGACTTCGTTCTCCATCGGGAATGGCCCCATCCCCAGCATGCCGTTCTCCGACTGGAGCGTCACATCCATGCCTTCGGGAATGTAGTTCGCCACGAGAGTCGGAATCCCGATGCCGAGATTTACGTAAAAGCCGTCGTGCAATTCCCCGGCGGCGCGTTGCGCCATGTCTTCTCTGGTCCAGGCCATCAGGTCCTCACCGTCTTTTTCTCGATCCGTTTCTCATAGCGCGGACCCTGAACGATCCGCTGCACGAAAATGCCGGGCGTGTGGATGTGATCGGGATTGAGCGTCCCCGTCGGCACCAATTCCTCGACTTCGGCGACCGTCGTCTTGCCCGCCGTCGCCATCATTGGATTGAAGTTCCGGGCCGTCGCGCGGAAGACGAGATTGCCTTCATGATCGCCTTTCCACGCCTTGACGATGGAAAGATCGGCCTTCAATCCGCGCTCGAGAATATAGGTCTCGCCGTCGAACACCTTGTGCTCTTTGCCTTCGGCAATCAGCGTGCCGACGCCCGTCTTCGTAAAGAATCCGGGAATGCCGGCCCCGCCTGCGCGAATGCGCTCTGCGAGCGTGCCTTGCGGATTGAATTCGAGTTCGAGTTCGCCCGAAAGATATTGCTTCTCGAAAGTCTCGTTCTCGCCCACATAGGACGAGATCATTTTTTTGATTTGCCGCGTCTGCAGCAGAAGTCCGAGACCGAAATCGTCGACGCCCGCGTTGTTGGAGACGACCGTCAGTCCCTTCACGCCGGAATCCCGCAAGGCGAGGATCAGGTTTTCCGGAATGCCGCAAAGGCCGAAGCCGCCCGACATGACCGTCATGCCGTCGAAGAGCAGCCCGTTCAGTGCGGCTTCAGCGCTGTCATATACTTTCCGCATGGGTCCCGCGTTCCAAAAAGCGCCCAAGGCTTACGTTCTGGGGCGATGAGGCGCAAGATCGCCCTTACACATACGGCATTCGGGAGGAATTGGTATGGTGAAATGCGTAATGGCTGCTGCGGCGTTGGCTGCGACGCTGGGGAACTCCTGTCAGGGGGCGTCGGCGATGGAGCTGACGAGCCCCGATGTCGCACCCGGCGCCTCGCTGGCGCCCGCGCAGGTCTTCTCGCAATGCGGCGGCGGCAATGTCGCGCCGGCACTCGCATGGGCCGGCGCTCCGGCCAGCGCCAAAAGCTTCGCTGTCACGCTCTTCGACCCGGACGCGCATGGCGGCCAGGGCTGGTGGCACTGGATCGTCTACAACCTCCCTGCCACGACCCATAGCCTCGCGCGCGGCGGCGCGCTGCCTCAAGGCGCCGACGCCGGCCGCAACGATTTCGGCCGCAAGGAATATGACGGCGCCTGCCCGCCGGAAGGCTCGGGCACGCATCATTATCAATTCACGGTGTGGGCGATGCCGACGGCGACGCTCGATGTCGGCACGAATGCGACCGGTGAAGCGATCGAGCCATATCTGAAAGTCCATGCCATCGCCAACGCGACGCTGACGGCGACGTACCAGCGCTGAGCGCTACTGCGCCGATGCGTCCTGAAGACGATCGACGTTGCGAAGCGGCGGGAAAAGCCACATCCAGATCGCCACGACCAGCAGCGTCCCGATCCCTCCGAAGATAACAGCCGGGACCGTGCCGAACCATTGCGCCGTCAGCCCAGACTCGAACTCGCCGAGCTCGTTCGACGCGCCGATGAACAGCATATTGACGGCGCTGACGCGGCCGCGCATTGGATCGGGCGTGGCGAACTGGATCAGCGCACCCCGCACATAGACACTGATCATGTCGGAAGCGCCCAGCACCGCTAGTGCGGCGAAGGTGAGGGCAAAATTGCGCGATAGTGCGAAGACGATCGTAGCTGCACCAAACACCGCTACGGCCGAAAACATCTTCACGCCCGCGCTGCGCGTGAGCGGACGCCGGGCGAGCGCAAAGGCCATGCCGGCCGCACCGACGGCAGATGCGCTTCTGAGGAAACCAAGCCCGACCGGGCCGGTGTGAAGGATGTCTCGCGCGAAAACGGGAAGAAGCGCCGTGGCGCCGCCCAGCAGCACGGCGAAGAGGTCCAACGAAATGGCGCCAAGAATAATGGGCCGTCGGCGCACGAACGTAATTCCCTCGAGCACGCGCTCGCTCGTTGATAATGCACGCTTGCGCCTCGGGTCGCTGCGCCGCCCACCAAGGATCGCGACACCCATGCCGGCACCGAGAAATGCCGCTGCGCAGAGCGCGTAAGCAGCCTCCGGTCCCAGAGCGTAGAGAAAGCCCCCGATCGCGGGTCCGGCGATCACCGCGACCTGAAACGACGACGAGCTCCAGGCAATGGCACGCGGCAGGATTCCGGGCGGTACCAGGAAGGGCAGCAATGATTGGCCGGACGGCCCCGAAAATCCGCGCGCCGCGCCGAAGAGCACGAGCACGACGTAAAACGCCCCCAGAATGTGAAAATGAAAGAACGAAAGGGCGAACAGAAGCACGCCGCACAAGCCTTCCGCAGCCAGGCTGATCGCAAGAACCTGTCTGGGGTCGAAGCGGTCGACGATATCGCCAGCAGGCAGAACCAGGAGAAACATCGGCACGAATTCGGCGAGGCCGACGAGTCCCAGCGACAACGGATCGCGCGCGATGTCGTAGACCTGCCAGCCGACGGCGACGGACTGCACCATCATCGCAATGGTCGAAAGAAATCGGGTGGCGAGAAAGATTCGCAGATCGCGCTCGCGATAGCGCGCCGCATCGGAGAACGCTTCGGCAGCGGTGTCCCGCATCAGCGGCGCGCGCGCCACGCCTCGCGGGAGATTTCCCAGATGTCGACCGTGAATGTCTTATGGTTGTGCGTGATCTCGCGACGTTCGCCGCGGGTCTCGCCGAGACGTTGCGCCACTTTCTGGCTCGCCATATTGCGCACATCGATGACAGAAATCATGCTGTCGACGTCTTGCGTCATGAACGCATATTCGAGCGCGACGTGGCCTGCCTCGCTTGCGTAGCCCTGCCCCCAATATTCGCGCCCGATGGTCCAGCCCACTTCAAGCGCCGGCCAACCTTCCGGATTCCACATGCCCACGCGGCCAAGGAAGGCATGGTCGGATTTCCGCTCGACCGCCCACATACCGTAACCGCGCAAGGCCCAGTGCCCGACAACCATCGCCATGTTGCGCCAAGCGTCGTTGCGCGCCATGGGCTCGCCTGTCAGATAGCGAGTGACCTCCGGGTCGGCCATGAAACGCGCATAAGCCTCGAAGTCCTCGGCTTTCCAGGCACGCAGGACAAGGCGTTCGGTTTCGATCTGCGGAATCATCGTGTCAGTGTAAGGCGAATAGTAGCTGGTGAGTAGCCGGCGGAATGCAGACTTCGCATTCACCGCTCATGATCTGCCGCCCACCGACCTATTTCTTCGCCTTCACCGCCGCCACGATCTTCTGTGCCGCGTCGGCGAGGTCGTTGCCCGACACGATCGGCAGGCCCGATTTCGCGAGGATCTCCTTGCCGAGCTCGACGTTCGTGCCTTCGAGGCGGACGACCAGCGGCACCGACAGCGAAATCTCGCGGGCGGCGGCGACGATGCCCTCCGCGATGATGTCGCATTTCATGATGCCGCCGAAAATGTTGACGAGAATGCCTTTCACGTTCGGATCGGAGACGATGATCTTGAACGCCGCCGTCACTTTCTCCTTCGACGCGCCGCCACCGACATCCAGGAAGTTCGCCGGCTCTTCGCCGTAGAGCTTGATGATGTCCATCGTCGCCATGGCAAGGCCCGCGCCGTTGACCATGCAGCCGATGGTGCCGTCGAGCTTGATGTAGGAAAGATCGTACTTGCTGGCCTCCCGCTCCATCGGGTCTTCTTCGTCCGGATCGCGAAGGCCTGCGACGTCCTTGTGCCGGAAGAGGGAATTGTCGTCGAAATTGATCTTGGCATCGAGACAGATGACTTTGCCATCCTTGGTGACGACCAGCGGGTTGATCTCGAGCAGGCTCATGTCCTTTGCGATGAAGGCGTTATAGATGCCTTCGACGACCTGGCCGCATTGTTTGGCTTGCTCGCCCGAGAGCTTCAGCGCCGCGGCGACATCGCGCCCGACATAGGGCTGATAGCCGGCAGCCGGCTCAATCTGAAACGTGACGATCTTTTCCGGCGTGTGCTTCGCGACTTCTTCGATGTCCATGCCGCCTTCGGTCGAGGCGATGAAAGCGATGCGGCTCGTGCCGCGATCGACCAGCGCGGACAGATAGAGCTCGCGATCGATCGCCGAGCCGTCTTCGATGTAAAGCCGACGCACGACACGACCATGCGGTCCGGTCTGATGTGTGACGAGCGTCATGCCGAGCATGCGCGTCGCTTCCTTGCGCACGTCGTCGAGCGATTTGACGACCTTGACGCCGCCGCCTTTGCCGCGACCGCCGGCATGGATTTGCGCTTTGACCACCCACACCGGGCCGCCGAGCTTCTCGGCCGCCGCCACCGCTTCGTCGACGGTGAAAGCGGGGATGCCACGCGGTACCGGCACGCCGAATCCGCGCAGCACGTCTTTGGCCTGGTATTCATGGATGTTCATGGGGCGTCCTCGCGCGCAAGCATTTGAAACTGTTGTCTGATTTCGAAAAATCGGAATGCCGTTGAGGCCGCACAATACCAGCGCCCGGCATTCGCACAAGCGGTGGCAATAGCGCATGACGGGCATGGAATAAGGCTTGACCCTACAGCCGGTGCAGGCACGCTTCCTTGCGTGCAACCGCCGGCACGATGACGCGTTAGCCATTCTCTGGCGGCTTTGAGTGGGGGCGTCACCATGCACAATTCGAAACGTTCGAGCACTATGGTGCTCGCATGCACATTCGCAGCATTTGTTTATGCAATGCCTGCGTGCGCAAACGAGGCTGGCGACGAGGAAGGCGGAACGCTCAGCATCCTGTTCGAGAACGATATTTTCTACCACACCGACCGCGACTACACGAACGGGGTGCAGATCGCCTGGACGACGCGGCCCGAGCAAAGTTGGGATTGGGCCACGCACACGGCACGGTGGCTTCCGTTCTTCGGACAGGAAGGTGAAGTGCGGACGAGCTATTCGATCGGACAAAACATCTACACGCCGTCCAATCTCCATTTGCCCAATCCCGATCCCTCCGACAGACCTTATGCCGGCTTCCTTTATCTGGGCCTCGGCGTAATCAACGAGTCGCCGGACCTCGGCGATGGAACCGTGCGGCAACTCGATCAGGCCGAACTCGATCTCGGCGTCGTCGGCCCTGATTCACTGGCGGAAAAGTCGCAGAAATTCGTCCACCGGATCATCCACGATACGATCCCGCAAGGCTGGTCGTATCAGCTGAGCAACGAGCCGGCGCTCGTCCTGATGGACGAAAAGACGTGGAAGTTCTCGAGCTGGAAAGTTCTTGGTTTTTCGCTGGACGTCGATCCGCATGTGGGCGCTGCCGTCGGCAATGTCTACGACTATGTGAACGCGGGGGCGATGGCGCGCTTCGGCCTCAACCTGCCGGACGATTACGGTCCCGTGCGCATCGAACCCAGTCTACCCGGATCCAATTTTTTCAAGGCCACAGGTGCTATCGGCGCGTATGTTTTTGCCGGCGTCGACGGTCGTGCGATTGCGCGTAATATCTTCCTGGACGGCAATACCTGGCAGGATAGCCGGCACGTCACCAAGATTCCCTATGTCGGCGACATGCAATTGGGCGCGGCGCTGACCTTTCGAGCATTCCGGCTGAGTTTCACGCATGTGTTCCGCACGCGGGAATTCACCACGCAGCACCATTCCGATCAATTCGGCGCGATAAATCTGTCGGTTCGC
>Ga0335069_10003359_pt1 | contig 24240 bp, 23 predicted proteins | sample Lox_Sample_11_FD_206714 | JGI IMG/M metagenome (GOLD analysis project Ga0335069, IMG submission 206714) | Soil microbial communities from Loxahatchee National Wildlife Refuge, Florida, United States - Lox_Sample_1.1 | ecosystem: Environmental > Terrestrial > Soil > Wetlands | place: USA... | reverse complement strand
GCACGGAACGTGACGCCATCGATGCCTCCCCCCGGGTCCGCGTGCCGTGATCGCCGAACGTACGGGCGGGGCGGGCGCCGCTCAAGGCCCGTCGCTCCGCGTCACCCGGGTGCCGTAGCCGGGCCCCGACGATCGGCCAGGGCGGTTGCCGGCGATCCGCAGCGACACGCCCACGCGCGACGATGGAGTCGGCAGATGCCGCCGGCCCCGGCCGGGGCGACCCGAGGGCCGCCCCGACCGGGGCCGTTGTCACAGAGGTCGTGCTCGGTCCGGCATCCCGGACCGCGGTGGAACCTGGTGGAGCCGGGTCAGAGCCTGACCGTCCGGCCGACCACCGCGGAGGCGGAGCACCCGGACGACGTGTACGTCGCCTTGAAGGTCTTGCTCCCCCTGCCCGGATGGAACACCCAGGTCTTCGACCCGCTGACCGTGCCGGCCGAACCCAGCCGGATCAACCTCCGACCGACCTGCTGCCACAGGACGACGGTGCCGTGCCTGGACGGGCCGCCGCTGACCCCGACGTACAGGGCGCCGCGCCGACCGAGCTTGGTGCTGATCCTCGCCGTCGAGACGACCCTGACCGTGACCGCCGGGCTGGTCGCCGTGGAGGTCTTGGCCAGGAAGGTCGTCGTCGCGCTGACGGTCTCGGTGGCCGACCACGTGCCGTCGTTCCCCGCCGTCACCGAGTCGATCAGACTCAGTGGCTGGCCCGCCCGCTTGACGTAGATGTCCACGGACGCACCGGCCCGGGCCGTGCCGGTCAGCTTCGCGCCACCCGCACCCAGCCGACTGGCAGGTGCCGAGAAGGCGACGGCGTCCGGCGCGATCGTGATCGTGCCCGACGCGCTGCCGACCGCGGCCGGGAGCGTCAGGCCACCGACGGCGAGCCAGTTGGCGTGGAGCACGACGGGCGTGATCGTCGCCGTCACCTTGGCCTTGCCCGACACCGAGCCCGCCACGTAGGTGGCGCTGAAGTCGCCGGTGGCGTTGCTCGCGCCGGAGGCGCTCAGCGAACCGAGGGTCACGTCGTCGATCGACAGGGTCGGTGTGACGCCCGCGACGGGGTTCCCGAAGACGTCCGTGACCTTGCCGCTGACGATCACGGTCGTGTTCGGCAGGGCGGCGACGTTGTTGACGGTGACGTTGTACTTCTCGCCGGCCACCTGCGCCGCGATGACCTCGTTGACGGTGACGGTCTTGCCTTCGCTCGTCCCGGTGATCGTCGCAGCGCCGGGCTTGGTGAAGACGGCATAGCCGGTGAAGACGCCCGCGCCGTTCGAGGTCACCTGGATGCTGTTGACCAGGCCCGTGCCCTGGTTGTCCGAGGCGAAGTAGACGCCCGGGCTACCGGTGAGCGTGATCGTCTTGTAGGCGAGGCCCGCCGTCGACGCGTCCGTGACCGCACCTGTGATCGTCTGGACGGCCGCTGACGGGGCCGCCCCGGCCGTGGCCAGCGCGATGGGCGCCGCGTTCGAACTGGTGGGCGCCGAGATGGCGACCGTCGCGACGGCCGTCGGGCTCGCCCAGCTGATGACGCCGTCCTTACCGGCCTCGCCGGCCCCAAAGGCACCGTTGGCGTTGTTGTCGTAGGCGTACGTGAAGTGCGTCTGCGTCCCCGCCGTCGCCGGGGCCGCGGGGGTGTACGCGTAGGTGAAGCTCCCGTCCCCTGCGAGCGGCATCTGCGTCGTCGCGGTCGACGTCGCGGTGTTGGCTCCGCTCAGGGTCGCGGCATCGCTGCCCAGGAACAGCGAGACCTGCCGCGGGTCGGGGCCGGCCGGCTGGTAGGACACCCCGTACTGGTCGAGCAGCTGACCCTTGAGCTGGGCCGTGCCACCCGCGACCGGGGCCAGGTCGGCCGCCGTGCTGGTCACCTTGAAGGATCCCGGCGCCGCCGACTGGTACGTCGCGGTGATCTGCGTGCCCGCGTGGCCGTTGGAGGCCGCGTCCACGGTGTAGGCGTTGGTGTTCGCCGTCTTCGCGCTGCTGACGACGAGCGTCGCGACACCGCTGGCGTTGGTGACGGCCGAGACCTCACCCGTGGCCGGGACGGCGGCGCCGTTGGCCGTCAGGTCGCCGAGCGTGATGCCGCTGGTGCCGGCGAGCGTGAACCACACCGTGGCTCCAGCGACCTTCGCTGCGCCCGCGCCGGTCGCCGTGGCCGTGTAGGTGACCGAGCTCGTGCCGGGCCGTACCTTCACGTTCGCGGCCGCGCCGGTGACATTGGTGTCCTGGCCGGTGCCCGTCGCCAGGGCGAGGGCGGTCGTCCCGTTGTCGTTGACCGTGGTCGAGGCCGTCGTGTAGCTGATCGGCGCCGCCAGGTTCAGCTTCGGCGTCGAGATCACGGTTCCGGCGCCGGTCGGAGCCGAACCCGGCGTCCAGACGAAGTTCGTGCCGTCGAAGGTCGGCGCGGCGTTGACGTTGGCCAGACCGGCCCCGTTCTCGTTGATGTTGAGCGCCGCGGCGATGTTCGCGCCGAGGACGCCGACGCTGCTGCCGTTCACGCCCCGGGTGTCGAGGGTCGTGAGGCCCGCCGGCGGGATCGTCGCGCGGATCTTCCGACCGATGTCGACCGAGCTCGCCACGGAGAGCGCGGGGGCGAAGTCGTCGGTGGTCGTCGCGGTGGCGGCGTTGACGTCGAGGACCTTCAACGTGAACACCGGCGTCGAGTCGTCCTGACCGGACTGGTAGGCGCCGTCGTTGTTGTGGTCCTGGTACAGGCGCACCGTGTACGTGCCCGGTGCCGCGGACTGGAGGTAGACGTTGTCGCCGACCGCCCATGGGCCGGGAACCGCGGCGTCGGCGCCGCCGACGTTGACCGTGGCCCAGTTGGCGACCCCGTTGACCGGGGTCCCGTTCCCGGCGCGGCGCTCCATGAGAACCGAGCCGCCGGCGGGGCCGGAGACGACCGAGAGCTTGAGGGCGTCGGTGGCGCTGACGGTGGTGATGCCGGTGACCTTCAGTCCGTACCCGAGACCGGCGGCGAGGGTGCCGTCCGCGGTCGCGGGTGTCGGGTTCAGGCCGAGGATGGTGGCGGAGGTCCCCACCGGGCCGAACGCCAGGGTCTCGCCGGCGGCGAGGGCGTTGATAGCGGTGATACCTCCCGCCGTCACCAGAGCGGCGGACGCTGACGCGACGGCTATCCGCCGCGTGCGCCTGTCCTTGAAGTTCATGTGGAACATCCCTTTCTTCGATGACCCGGTTCTCCGGTGACCTCCCCGTCCGGAGGTGGTCACGTTGGCCGGTCTGCGTTTCGGAGGGCAGCTGTCGCGCCGCTCGTGCTGTAGTGCATCTGGCGGTCGCAATGACCACCGCTGACGCGTCGTCACCCTCCTTTTCGCATCTGGCCCGGGGGATGTCCCCGAGCGCGCCGACGTCCATGGCGGGGGTTCCCGAGACGGGCCGGGAGGCGGGTGGCACCGAGGTATGGACCCTCGGACACCGGTCGTGTCCTGCGCGTCTCGGGAACTCTGGCTGTCGCGCCCCCCGGCGCTCGGTGTGTCTCGTCCGTCCCAGACGTCTCCGGGGCAGCACCAGCACCTAGCTGCTACACGTTGCGTGAGACTATCAGCACGCTCCGTGTTGTCTAGATGCTCGACTTCGGGTGTTGTCCGCGTGTCGCGCGGCATCGACCACTCGTCGAGTCGTCCACAGGGCGCTCGCGGCGCCCCGCCGTCCACATGGGAGCGCGCCGGGGCTGGGAGCCCGCGACGACGCGCCCTACCGTCGTCCGAAGTGGGGAGCACGAAGCGGGCCAGACGGGGACGGCAGGGTGAATGAAGGGGGCGACGTACCGATCGGCGGGGCCCGGTATTCGACGATGCGATGCGTTTCCTGGCCGATGACGACGTCTCGGCCGTGCTGACCGTTGTCGGTATCGGGGCGCAGGCATTGCTTCGTCGCGATCGTCGCGTGCACATCGATCACTACCTGCCGGCTCTTCGCGATCTACGTTTGCCGAACAGTTATTGAGACGTCGCCGGATCGTTGCGGTGCTCCTGGAGCGAGGTCCGTCTCGGCCGGCTCGAACCCTCGCATCTCCTCCTGACACCCACCACCGCGGCGCCGCCGGGGCGATCCAGAACAATGTCGCGCCGCGCACGCTCCTCGCGGCGACGGGCGGATCCCGGCGCTCGCCGAGCGCTTGGCCCGGGTCGGCGACCGGGACCGCATCCGGTCGATCCCTCGCGCCGTTGATCTCGACGGGCTCGATCAGACCTCGTCTGCGAACCTGCGCGTCGTCGTTGCCCTCGGCGGGAACGCTCTGACAGGTCCTGACGGCGCGGCCCTGCGGCGCGGCCCTGCGGGCGACCCCGCGGGCGACGCCGCGGGCGACTTGTGTGCGCATATCGGGCCCTCTGCGCCGCAGTCAGCCCGTCTTGTGCACACACGTCGCGTCGGCCTTACAGTCCTGCCCATGCCCGACGCGATCGAGGTCCGCAAGGTGCCACTCAAGAACGTGAGCGACGCCTCCGGCCTGGCCGATCTGATCGACGCCGGAGTCCTCGAGGCCGACCGCGTGATCGCCGTCATCGGGAAGACCGAGGGTAACGGCGGCGTCAACGACTACACCCGGATCATCGCGGATCGGGCGTTCCGCGACGTGCTCGTCGCCAAGGGCACCCGCGACTCCGGTGCCGTCATGCAGGTGCCGATCGTCTGGTCCGGCGGGACGGACGGCGTCCTTTCGCCGCATGCGACGATCTTCGCCACGCTGCCGTCGGACCACCCCGGCGTCCGGACCGGCCGCGACGAGCCGCGGCTGACCGTCGGCTTCGCGATGAGCGAGCCCGTGCTCCCCGAGGACATCGGCCGGACACCCATGATCCACAAGGTGGTCGACGCCGTGAAGATCGCGATGGAATGCGCCGGCATAAGTGATCCGGACGACGTGCACTACGTGCAGACGAAGACGCCGCTGCTGACGATCCACACCATCCGCGAGGCCAAGAGTCGCGGCATGACCGTCTGGACCGAGCACACCCACGAGTCGATGGACGTGTCCAACGGCACCACCGCCCTCGGCATCGCGCTGGCGCTCGGCGAGCTCGACGAGGTCACGGACGAGCAGGTGATGCACGACCGCTCGCTGTACTCGTCGGTGGCCTCCTGTTCCTCGGGTGTCGAGCTCGACCGGGCCCAGGTCGTCGTCGTCGGCAATGCCGTCGGCATCGGCGGGCGCTACCGGATCGGTCACTCGGTCATGCGCGACGCCGTGGACGCCGACGGCATCTGGGCCGCCATCCGGGACGCCGGCCTGGATCTGCCCGCCCGACCCCGTCCGGAGGACCTGCAGGGGCGCCTCGTCAACGTCTTCCTCAAGTGCGAGGCCTCGCAGGACGGGCAGGTCCGCGGCCGCCGCAACGCCATGCTCGACGACTCCGACGTGCACTGGCACCGGCAGATCAAGGCCACCGTCGGCGGGGTCACCGCGGCTGTCACCGGGGACCCGGCGGTGTTCGTGTCGGTCTCCGCGGCACACCAGGGACCGGACGGCGGTGGTCCGGTCGCAGCCGTCGTGGACCTGGGGAACGGCGAACCGACGGGCTATCCGGCGCCTGCCGCCGGCTGACCCCTCCTGCCGGGGTCCGCCCTGGGCGGGGAGTCGGCGGCTCCGTCGCCGGGCGTCCGGACCAGACCGAGCACGCGAGCTGTCTGCCGGGGCTCGGCCTGGTGCGATCGCATGAGTTCGGTGAGGGACCCGGGCCGCCCCCGACAGGAACCCTTGCCCTTCGAGCAGGTCCCTTCGGGGCCGGCCTCAGCGGGTTCGATCGTAGGGATCAGTCTCGATCGGTGCGGTTCAGTATTGCGGTGCCACCGGAGGAGGTAACTCGCTCCCGAACGCCTTGGGAGACTGACCGTACTGGTTCTCGCCCTGACTGTCCTGCACGAAGAAGATCAGCAGGACGATGTAGCCGACGATCGGAACAAGGCCGATCAGCAGCCACCATGCCGTGCGACCGGTGTCGTGGAGCCGGCGCGCACCGACGGCCAGGCCGGGGATGATCAGTGCCAGGTTGGCCAGCATCTGGATCAAGCCGTAGCCGTTGTTCCACCGCGTTCGGATGATCGAGTCAATGATGCTCGCGATGATCCCGACGATGATGCTGAACACGACGAACCACCAGTACTCGGAGCGGCGCGCCCTTCCGGTGAAGTCCGCGTACTTCTGGGTGAGGCAGACCCGGACGGCGTCCTGGAAGGACATGGGAGGACCTTTCTCGGGTGGGACCATGCTCTGCTGCCGCCGATCCTAGGGCTCGCCGCCGTCAGAGCGGATGCACCGAAGGTCGTGCGTCTCGGGCCCACCCCCACCACCGCCCGGACCCGATCACGCCGACTCCCGGGCGGACGCTACGTTACTCGTCAGTAGGCCGCGCTCGGCCGCGGAGTGTCGGTGGTGGGCGGCAGACTCCTCCTACACCGCTCCACGTGCCCGCACCGTTGCACCACGCCGAGCCGCTCCGGTGGCCGCCCGACGGGAGAGTCGATCCGAGATGAACCTGTCCACCCTGCAGATCACGGCGATCACGATCCTCGCCGTGGCCTCGGTCGTCGGCGTGGCGCTGTTCGCCCGCGCGGTGGCCTACCTCGTGCGGGTGATCCGGCTGGGAGCCCCGGACCACACCCGCGGCGGGCGCGCCGGCGACCGGCTGGTGAGCCTGCTCGCCGAGACCCTGGGACACGCGCGCCTCGGCACCTGGCCACTGATCGGCATCATGCACTGGTTCGTCTTCATCGGGTTCGGCGCGCTCTTCTTCACCCTTGTCACGGCGTACGGCCAGGTGTTCGACCCGACCTTCGCGCTACCGCTGATCGGGCACTGGCCGCCCTACGAATGGGCCGTCGAGATCATCGCGTGGCTGACCGGCCTGGGGATCCTCACCCTCATCACCGTCCGGCAGGTCAATCACCCGCGCCGCGCGGCGGACCACGGTCGCCGGTCACGGTTCTACGGCTCGACGTTCTGGCAGGCCTACTACGTCGAGGGAACGATCCTCGCGGTCGTGGTCTGCGTCCTCCTGCTGCGCGGCCTGGAGTACGCGCTCGCCGCGACGTCGGCGTCCATGACGACGGGCGCGGCGGCGGCACCGTCCGCCTGGCACTACCCGACGACGGCCTGGATCGGCAGGCTCTTCGACGGAGCGAGCGTCAGCGCCCTCGAGAGCGCCGTCGTGACCGTCGCGCTCGTCAAGATCGTGGTGTCGATGGCCTGGTTCATCACGATCGCCCTGCAGCCGACGATGGGCATCGCCTGGCACCGGTTCCTCGCGTTCGGCAACATCTGGTTCAAGCGTCACCCCGGCAGGGATCCGGAGCGTGGCCTGACCCCGAGCCTGGGGGGGCTGCAGCCGATCCGGGTGGGCGGGGAGATCCTCGACTTCGAGAAGATCGACGATCTGGACGAGGACGCCGCGCTCGGTGTCGGCAGGGTGGAGGACTTCACCTGGAAGGGCCTGCTCGACGTCACCACGTGCACCGAGTGCGGCCGCTGCCAGTCCCAGTGCCCGGCCTGGAACACGGACAAGCCGCTCTCCCCGAAGCTGCTCGTCATCAACCTCCGCGACCACGCGTACGGCAAGGCGCCGTGGCTCATCGCGGCGCGTCATGGCCTGGACGCCGACCGGGCCGGCCTCCCCGATGCCGTGAAGGCGCAGGCCGAACGGCCCCTCGTGGCCCCCGTCGACGCGTCCGAGCCGCTGGCGGGCGGAGTCGTCGATCCCGACGTTCTCTGGTCGTGCACCACCTGCGGCGCCTGCGTGCAGCAGTGCCCGGTGGACATCGAACACGTCGACCACATCGTGGACATGCGCCGTTACCAGGTGCTCATCGAGTCGGCGTTCCCCAGCGAGCTCGGCGGCCTGTTCCGGAACCTCGAGCGGAGCTCCAACCCTTGGGGGGTCAACCCCCGGCAACGGCTCGATTGGGCCAAGGACCTGCCGTTCGAGGTTCCGCAGGTGGGCGTCGACGTCGATGACCTCACCACCGTCGACTACCTGTTCTGGGTCGGGTGCGCCGGCGCGTTCGAGGACCGGCAGAAGAAGACGACCCGGGCGGTGGCGGAGCTGCTGCACACGGCCGGGGTGAACTTCGCCGTGCTCGGCGAGGGCGAGTCGTGCACGGGTGACCCGGCCCGCCGGTCCGGAAACGAGTTCCTCTTCAGCCAGCTCGCGATGCAGAACGTCGAGGTGCTGAACGAGGCCGGGGCCAGGAAGATCGTGGTCACCTGCGCCCACTGCTTCAACACTCTGAAGAACGAGTACCCCCAGCTCGGTGGCACCTACGAGGTCGTCCACCACACGCAGTTGCTCAACCGCCTGGTCCGTGAGCGCCGTCTGACGCCCGTGGCCCCGGTCGACGACCGGTCGACGACGCGCACGGCGACCTACCACGATCCCTGCTACATCGGCCGGCACAACGGCGTGTACGACGCGCCGCGAGAGCTGATAGGCGCCCTGCCCGGCGTCGCGTTGACGGAGATGCCGCGGCACGCCAACTGGTCCTTCTGCTGCGGCGCGGGCGGCGCCCGGATGTGGATGGAGGAGAAGCTGGGAACCCGGATCAACGCCAACCGGATGGACGAGGCCCTGGCGACCGGCGCCGACCAGGTGGCGGTGGCCTGTCCGTTCTGCCGGGTCATGCTCGGGGACGGCCTGACGTCGAAGCAGGCCGACGGCCTGGGCGAGGACGTCGAGGTCATCGACGTCGCCCAGATGCTGCTCGCCGCCGTCCGCCGTGATCCGCGACCGGAGTCAGAACCGGCCGGCGCCTGACACGGCCCACGGCGAGTGACAATCGCCCTCGATCCGACCGTCGATTCGGCGCCAGCCTGTTCGACGTCAGGGTGCCGGCCGGAGAGACCGGCCGCATGTGCACAGGAGACCACCCGATGACGCAATACATGATCCTCATCTACGAGAACGAGGCCGCGTACGAGAGCGCCTCGCCCGAGCTGTGGACCTCGATGCTCGACGCCCACAATGCCTTCGCCAAGGCCGTGGGTGACCTGGGCGGGACCATCCTCGGCGGCAACGCTCTGCAGCCGACGCCGACGGCCACCTCCGTTCGGAGCGGCGACGTCACCGACGGGCCCTTCGTCGAGACCAAGGAGGCGTTGGGTGGCTACTACCTCATCGAGGCCCGCGACCTCGACCACGCGCTCCAGATCGCCAAGCTCTGCCCCGCACCCAACGGCGGCGTGGAGCTCCGCCCGATCATGGACACCTCCGGCGACGCAGGAGCATGACGGGGGCGTGACGGCGGGCACCAGCGTCGCCGACGCCCTGGCGGACGCACACCGTCGCGAGTGGGCCTTCGTGCTCGCCGCGACGGTGCGCGTCGCCGGCGACCTCGACGTGGCCGAGGAGTGCGCGCAGGAGGCCTACGTCGACGCCCTCCAGGCGTGGAGCCGATCCGGCATCCCCGATCGTCCCGGCGCGTGGCTGACCACGGCCGCCCGCCGGCGGGCGATCGACCGGGTGCGCCGGGAGGTCACCCTGCGTCGCAAACTCCCGCTGCTCATCGAGCCGGTCGAGGTCGACGCCCTGGGCGGACCGCTCGCCACGGCGGACTGCCCGGACGCCGACGGCGTCCGGGCAGTCCCGGACGACCGGCTGCGCCTGATCTTCACCTGCTGTCACCCCGCCCTCAACCGCGCCGCCCGGATCGCCCTGACCCTCCGGCTCGTCTGCGGCGTGCCGACGCCGGACGTCGCCCGCGCCTTCCTCGCCACCGAGGCGACCATGGCGGCGAGGATCACACGCGCCAAGAAGAAGATCGCCCAGGCCCGCATCCCTTATCGCGCGCCGTCCGCCGCCGAGCTGCCGGAGCGGCTCGCCAGTGTGCTGTCGACGGTCCACCTGCTGTTCAGCACGGGCCACACGGCGCCGACCGGCGAGCAGCTCGTCCGCGAGAATCTCTGCGACCGGGCACTCGATCTCGCCCGCACGCTGGTCACGCTGCTGCCCGGCGAGAGCGAGACGAAGGGCCTGCTCGGTCTCCTGCTGCTGACGGACGCGCGGCGGAGCACCCGCCTGGACGACGCCGGCCGGCTGGTACTGCTCGAGGACCAGGATCGCAGCGTGTGGGACCAGCTGAGGATCATGGAAGGGCTGCGCTACACCGTCGAGGCCCTGACCAGACCCCGTCCGGGGCGCTTCGCCCTGCAGGCGGCCATCGCGGGCGCACACGTCGTGGCGCCGACGTTCGAGGCCACGGACTGGCCGCGGGTCGTGCACCTGTACGACCTGCTGCTCGAGCAGGAGCCGTCGCCCGTCGTGGCGCTGAACCGTGCCGCAGCCGTGGCCTTCCGCTCCGGCCCGGCCGCGGGGCTCGCCGAGCTCGACCTGCTCGCCGCCGACCCCCGGCTGGCCGGCTACCCCTACCTGCCGGCCGCTCGGGCCGACCTGCTCCGACGGCTGGGGCGGCCGGACGAAGCCGCCCGGGCCTACGCGGACGCGATCGAGCTCACCACGAACGCCGCCGAGCTGGAGTTCCTGCGTCGTCGACTCGCGGAGAGCGCGCCGGGCGCCACCGGGTGACCGGCTTACCGGGTCACCGGTCGACGTCGACCTCGCCGGGCGGCCCGGCGTCCGGCCCCTCGGACGGGCTCCCGGCCTCGTGCTCGCCCGACCCCTCGACCACGCGGTCGGCCGGGCTGGGAGTCTGTGGCAGCAGGTCCGGTTCCGCCTCCGCCGCCGCAGCGCGGGCCTGGTCGATCTCCTCCTGCAGGTGCTGCAGCCGCTGATCGCCTTCGGTCATGACCACCATCGTGCGGCCCTGGGGCGGAACCGCATCCGGAGAACGGACCGGCGTCCGCCGACCCGGCCGCCGATCGGCCGGCGTCCGGGGCCTGGCCAAGCGCGACAAGTGACCGGCGAGCGGGCCGAGGTCGCCGGCAGGCGGCGCGAGCGCGGCGGCGTTGGCGGCCTGCACCTCGGCGTACACCTCGGCGCGGTGCACCTGCACGCTGCGCGGTGCCTCGATCCCCAAGCGGACGGTCTCGCCCCGGACGTCGAGGACGACGACCCGGACGTCGTCGCCGATGACGATGCTCTCGCCGGCGCGGCGGGTGAGGACCAGCACGAGGGCTCCTTCCGTGGAGCGGGTGCGGGACCGCCGCCTCCACCCGGGTCCGAGGCGTCAGGCGACGGCGGCCTGCACGGGCCAGTCGGTCCCGGTGAGGATCACCTGGGCCGCCGCCCGGGTGCGGGCGTTGACGACGACGGGGGCGAGCAGGTTCGCCGTCGTGGCGACGGCGTCGCGACCGATCGTCAGCAGGACCAGGACGAGGGCGTCCGCCTCGTCACGCACGTCGAGATCGGCACACTCCGCCTCGTCGAGCTCGAAGGCGTAGTCGGGGAAGAACGCGGTGGGCACGGCGCACAGGAAGCGGACGGCCGGCTCCTCGAGGCTGCGCAGCTCGAAGAGGACCGGGTCGCCGTCGTCGTCGGAGGAGATCTCGACGAGGACGAACCGCCGCAGGTCGCCGAACCCGGGTAGAGGGCGGACGAACGACAGCTCCGGCAGGTCCTCCACGGACATCACCGTAGCCGAGCCCGCACTCTGAGTTGCGGAGGTCGGCGAAGAACAGCCGGAGGTCGGCGAAGAACGACCGGCGGCGGACGCGGGTCGCCGGGCTGGGGCGGCCGTCACCGCAGGAAGTCCAGCAAAGACGTCTGCAGGATCTTCGCGGACGCACCGAGCGCCGATTGATACGCGACCTGCTGCGACTGCAGGTTCATGATCGTCGCGGGCAGGTCGACATCCTCGTTCTCGCTGATCCGGGAGGTCAGATCGAGCCGATGGGAGTCGACGTTCGCCTTGGCCGCGTCGATCCGTGCCTCCCGCGCACCGACGTCGCCGAGGGCCTGCTGGATCTTCGACATGGCGGCGTCGAGATCAGTGAAGTCCGCACTGGGCACCGGGTTGGTCGAGCCGAGGTCGGTGACGATCCGGTCCAGCAGCGCCGGCATGGTGTCCGCCGCGACGTCGGTCCCCTTGACGTCGGCACGGATGGTCGCGTCCCGCGAGATCCTGGTGACCACCGGCTGGTCGTTGCCGACGTAGGCGCCCGTCGTCGGGTCGATGGCCAGCTGCCCGGCGACCGTGCCCGCGAACACCGGCCGGTCGAGGTACGTCGTGTTGTACAGCCCGATGATCTCCGATTTCAGGGCCGCCGCCTGCGACGCCAGGGCGGCACGGCTGTCCGCCCCCATGCCGCCGTTCTGCGCCTGCACCATGAGCTCCCGGACGCTGCGCACGCGGTCGCTGAGCGAGGTGAGCGTGCTGTCGGTCACCCCCAGCCGTGCGGTCACCTGGTCGATGTTCCGCAGGTACTGGACGTCGGCGGCCTGCTGGGACCGGAACGTCATGGCCGATGCGGTCGCCGACGGGTCGTCGCTCGGCACGGAGATCCGCTTGCCGCTCGAGAGCTGCGCCTGAAGGTCCTGCAGCCGGCCGAGATTCGTCTGCAGCCCGCGCAGCGTGCTGGCGCTGATCGAGCCCTGGGTCACCCTGAGCGTCATGGCGTCACGCCGTCAGGCCGGTGTGGTTGATGAGCGTGTCGAGGATCGAGTCGACGGTGGTGACCACCCGTGCCGAGGCCTGGTACGAGCGCTGGAACTGGAGCAAGGTCGTCATCTCCTCGTCGAGGTTGACCCCGGAGTCGGTCTCGACGGCGGCGTCCGCGGCCGCGACCACCGAGTCCTGCACCTTCCCGGCGTTCTGCAGGCTCTGGACCTTGACGCCGAGCATGGTCGTGAGGTCGCGCCACTGTGCGGTGGGCCCGGTCCCGCCGAGCTGGGTCTGCTGGGCCATCTCATCGGAGAGGTCACCGATCTGCAGGGCGATCGAGCCGTCGACGGTGCCGGCCGCCGGGGTCACCGCGAGCTGGCCGGGGCTGGTGGGGACGACGGTCAGCGACTGCGCGTCGGTCCCGTCGAAGAACACGCCGCCGGGGGTGCCGTCGGCCTGGAAGCCGGTCTGGTGCACGGCGTTGACCATGTCCCGCAGGCTGGTGGCGACCGTGTCCAGGCGCGCGGACAGCGAGGGGAGATCGCTGCCCAGCACGGCGAGGTAGCCGGCGGCGGAGCCGGAGTCGACGGGCACCACCGTCGTCCCCCACATCAACCGCGGCGGGTCTGTCCCCGCGGCCCCGATCGTCGTCGCCCCCGCGAGGGTGAACTGCTGCGCGGTCGAGCCGGAGACGAGGGCGACGCCGCTGACGGTCACCGAGACCTGGCCGTCCGAGCCGATGCTCGCGGAGCCGCCGACGAGGGTGGCCAGACTGCGGGCGAGGGTGTCGCGCTGGTCCTCCAGTTCGTTGACCGGACGCCCGGCGACCAGACCGGCGGAGATCTTGGCGTTGACGTCCGCGAGATCCTTCGCGGCCTGGTTCGCCTGCGACAGCACGTCCGCGAGGGCCGACCGGGCGATCCCCCATTGCCCGGCGATGCCGTTGCTCAGGCTGTGCAGTTGATCCGTCACCGCGATCCCCCGCTGGATCACCACCGACCCGGCGGCGACATCCGTGGGGTTGTTCGCCAGGTCGTGCCAGGCGGAGTAGAAGGAGTCCATCGAGGCCTGCAGGCCCGTGTCCCCGGGCTCGGCGAACTGTTGCTGGACGCCGGTCAGCTCGTCGGTCTGGCTGCTCAGCGCGGCCTGCCGGCCGCCGGCAGCCGCCCGGGCGGCCTCGACGAAGGCGTCCTTGATCCGAGTGACCCCGCTGACGGTGACACCGCCGACACTGGCCCCGGTCCCGGTGAACAGGGTGGCCGTGGCCGGCAGGCCGATCTCCTGGAGCTCTGCGCGCTGGCGTGAGTACCCCGGCGTGTTGGCGTTCACGATGTTCTGGCCCGCGACGTCCATCGCCCGCTGCGCGGCGGCCAGGCCCGTGACCGCGGTGTTGAGGCTGGAGAACCCGCTCATCCCGGCCTCACAGGGCGCGATCGACGACCATGGACCCGGCACCCTGCAGGAGGTCGCTGCGGCCCCGCGCGTCGTACCCGACCGACGTCGAGCCGTCCCGCGCGCCCAGCCCGGCCAGCGTGGTCTCCACCGCCCTCAGTCCCGCGGTCACCAGGGATCGGTTGGTCTCGGCGAGGGCCGCCAGCTCGCGGGTCAGGGCGAGCAGGGCCTCACGGTGCTCGAGCAGCACCGAGGTCCAGGGCGGCTGCGCGGCGGCGGCCAGCTCCTCCAGGCTCGCCCCGGCGGCCGCGCCGACCTCGGCGGCCGCACGCTCGGCCGCGGCCGCGCGCCGGACCTCGAGCACGCGCACCTCGGACAGCACCGCCTCGACCTCGGCCGTCGCCACGGCGAGGAACCGGGTGCGTCCGGCGGCCAGGAGCAGCTGCTCGCACTCGAGCCGGTACACCAAGCGCTCGAGGAGGTCGCGCTGGCGCCACAGGACGGCCGCGAGGTCGGGCAGGCTCATGCGCTTCCTCTCGGCACGACCGCGCCCGACCTGAGCCCCGGCGCAGCACGGATGTGCGCCGGTGGGGTGATTGACACGGCCGGGACCGTCCCGCCCGCGGCGACGGGCGAAAGGCGCCGCGCGGACGGGCCGAAGAGACGCCGTGACCGTTGCGACATCGGACGTCGAGCACCTCGTGCGCGACCACCTCGGGCTTGTCGGCCACCTGGCCCGGGAGGCGGCCGCCCGGCTGCCGCGTCACCTGGACGCCGACGACCTCGTCGGAGCGGGCTCGCTGGCCCTCGTCCAGGCCGCCCGGACGTTCGACCCGGCCCTCGGCGTGCCCTTCGCCCGGTTCGCCGGCACCCGGATCCGCGGAGCCATGATCGACCACATGCGCCAGCGGGACTGGGCCACCCGCTCGGTCCGCTCCCGGGCACGTTCGCTGGCCGCGGCTGCGGAGGAGCTCACCAAGGCGCTGCACCGGGTCCCCAGCGACACCGAGCTCGCCGCGGCCGCGGGCATGACCGAGCAGGAGGTCCGGGAGGTGCTGCAGGGCACCGACCGGGCGACCCTGCTCAGCCTCGACCCGCTCGCCGCTGGTGAGGAGGGCCTGGGCGCCGGCATCCAGGATCGTGCACCCGGCCCCGAGGAGGCGCTGGTGGCGGCCGAGCGGCTGGGCTACCTGCGGGACGCGATCGCCGAGCTCCCCGAGCGGGCGCGCCGGGTCGTCACCGGCTACTACCTCGAGGACCGGCAACTGACGGAGATCGCCGAGGAGCTGGGCGTCACCCAGTCCCGAGCCTCGCAATTGCGTTCCGAGGGCCTCGACCTGCTCCGGGAGGCGCTCTCCAAGCTGCTCGGGGACGGCGCCGGCGGCGGCACTCCCGACGGCGTCCGGGCCCGGCGGCGGGACGCCTACGTGTCCGCCGTCGCCCGCCGCTCCGACGTCCGGACCCGGGCCGACGTCCAGGCCTATCTGGACGGCGCCGGCATCGGCGGTCCGGCCGTCGGCGCCGGCCGTCCCTCGGCCGGCGGGTAGGCCGGCCGGTCGACACCGCTCAACACCACCCCTGCCACGCCGACAAGAACCCCGAGCCGGTCCACGGAGGGATCGGGCTGGACCCTGACCAAGGAGGAAGATCGTGGGTCTCCGTATCAACAACAACATCGCGGCGTTCAACGCCTACCGCAACCTGTCCGTGACGGACACCGCCATGTCGAAGTCGCTGGAGAAGCTCTCCAGCGGTTACCGGATCAACCGGGCCGCCGACGACGCCGCGGGTCTGGCGATCTCCGAGGGTCTGCGCTCGCAGATCGGCGGCCTCAAGGTCGCCGTCCGGAACGCCCAGGACGGCATCAGCGTCGTCCAGACGGCTGAAGGCGCGCTGAACGAGTCACAGGCGATCCTCCAGCGCATGCGGGACCTCGCCGTGCAGGCCGCCAACGGTGGGTCGCAGGACGCGACGGCCCAGGCCGCCGCCGACACCGAGTTCCAGCAGCTCAACCAGGAACTCGACCGGATCGCCAACACCACGAACTTCAACGGCAACAAGCTGCTCGACGGCAACTTCTCGGGCGCCTTCCAGGTCGACTCGGGAACGGCGGCCGGCTCGGTCATCACGGTCGACCTGACCGGCGCGGGTGCGCTGTCCGGCCTCACGATCACCGGTCTCGACAGCACCGGCCTGGGCACGTCCACCGCGTCGCTGACCTCGACGGGCAACGCGACGTCGGCGATCGGCACCCTCGACTCCGCGCTCAAGGACGTCTCGACGGTCCGCGCGAAGCTGGGCGCCTTCCAGAACCGGTTCGAGCACACGATCAACAACCTCAACGTGGCGGTCGAGAACCTGTCCGCGTCGGAGAGCCGGATCCGGGACACCGACATGGCCTCGGAGATGGTCGAGTTCACGAAGAACCAGATCCTGTCCCAGGCGGGCACCGCGATGCTGGCGCAGGCCAACCAGGCCCCGCAGTCGGTGCTCAAGCTGCTGCAGTGAGCCCTGCTCGGTAGGCGTGCCGGGCGGCGGCCTCCTCGACACGGGAGCCGCCGCCCGGCCCGTCCGGGCAGAGCTCCTGCCCGGACGGCGACGGCCAGGACGACGACGGACGGAGGAGGACCGGGATGTCCCAGGTGACGATCTCGGGTGCGGTGTCGGGTCTCGACACGCAGTCGATCATCAATCAGCTGGTGTCGGTCCAGGGCAACCAGCAGACCCTCCTCAGGACGCAGCAGTCCTCCGAGCAGAGCGCCGCCGATGCGCTGGGCAAGCTCTCCACGGCGCTGAGCTCGGTCGGCACCCTTGCCGGCGCGCTCGCCGCCACCTCGACGTGGACCGGCGCGACCACGACGTCGAGCTCGAGCGCGGTGACCGCGACCGCGACGGGTACCGCGACCAGATCCCTGACCTTCGACGTCACGCAGCTCGCCGCGGCGCACGCCCTCGTCTCCGCGACCGCCGTCGCGTCGACGTCCAGCATCGTGGCGAGCGGCACGGTGACCCTGACGGCACCCGACGGGAGCCAGACCGCGATCGCCGTCGGCACCGGCTCTCTCGCGGACGTCGTGGCCGGGATCAACGCCGCGAACAAGGGGGTCGCGGCCACCGCCGTCCAGACGTCGCCCGGTCAGTACCGGCTGCAGGTCGCGGCGACCTCGACCGGGGCCGCCTCCGCGTTCACCCTCGACGGGATCGACGCCGCGGGCGGGATGAACGTGCTCACCGAGGGCCAGGACGCCGCCATCACCATCGGCTCGAACCCGGACACCGCCTACGCCGTCTCCTCCTCGAGCAACACCTTCTCCGGGCTCGTCCCCGGCCTCTCCTTCACCGTGGGCAAGGTCGAGTCGGGCGTCACCGTCCGGGCCTCGGTGGACGGCACCGCGGTGGCCGGCCAGGTGAGCAAGCTCGTGGACGCCGTCAACGCGGTCCTGGCGCAGATCTCGACGGCGACCGCATACAACACGACGACCAAGTCCGGCGGCCCGCTGATCGGCGACTCCGGCGCGCGGTCGCTGCAGCAGCAGCTGCTGTCCCTGGTCAGCGGAGCGGGAGCGGCCGGCGTCTCGCTGACCCGCGACGGCACGCTCGCCGTCGACCAATCGGCGTTCCTGTCCGCGTTCGCCGCGAACCCGGACAAGGTCAAGGCCGCCTTCGGCGCCACGTCGACCTTCAGCGCCGGCGTCGGCGTCGGCGGGACGGCCGGATTCTCCTCGGCGACCAGGGCCACCCGCCCCGGCACGTACGACCTGCAGATCACCTCGCGCGGCGCGAGGGAGCAGTGGTCACTGAGCGGCAACGGCGGGTTCGTCGCCGGCCAGGTGATCCACCTCGAGCGTGGGACGTCGTCCGTGGACTACACCGTCCAGGACGGCGACGGCCTCGACCAGATCATCGCCGGGCTCAACGCGAAGGCCTCGGCGGCGAACTTCGGCGTCACCACCCGCGACGACGGCGCGGGTGGCCTCCTGCTCACCGCCGACAGCAGCGGCTCCGCCCAGGCGTTCAGCGCCTCGCTCGACGGCGTCCAGGTCGCCGCCGGCGCCGACGTCCAGGGCACGATCGACGGCCAGCCTGCGAAGGGCATCGGCGACATCCTGTCGCTGACGAGCGGAACCGGTGGGGCGGTCGGCCTCTCCCTGGACACGTCCGGGTTCAGCGACGCCGACGTCGCCGCCGCGGCGGGCGGCTCGATCGGCACGGTCGCCTACGTGCCCGGCCTCGCCCAGCGGCTGGCGACGCTGGCGGGCGACGAGACGAACTCGTCCACGGGGGTCCTGACCTCGGCGCAGCAGGGCCGGCTCACCGAGGTCAAGAACCTGCAGGCGCAGATCGACGACTGGGACACCCGCCTGCAGGCGTACCGCGACCAGCTCACCCAGCAGTTCACGGCGATGGAGACGGCACTGGCGTCGCTCAAGAGCCAGACGAGCTCGCTCGCCGGGCTGAGCACGAGCATGCTCTCCAACTCCGGATCGTCCTCAGGCTGACCTCGGCGACCAGTCGGACCAGCCGGACCAGCCACACCCGAAGACCAGGTCGGACCCGGAGGATGCGATGTCGTACGGACTCGCCCAGGCGCGCTACGCCAGTGACACCACCGCTACGGTGTCGCCCGGGCGGCTGCTGGTCATGCTCTTCGACCGCCTCGTGGCAGACCTCGGCACGGCGCACGAGGCGATGGTGCGTGGGGACTGGGCGACGAGCGGCCAGCGGATCGCGAACGCCTCCGAGATCCTCCTGGAGCTGCGCGCGACGCTCGACGTGCAGGCCTGGCCGGACGGCGACGGCCTGGCGCGGCTCTACCTGTGGATGGTGAGTGAGCTGATGCAGGCGCGGGTGGCCCAGTCCGCGCAACGCGTCGCCGACTGCCGTGACCTCGTCGTCCCGCTCCGTGACGCGTGGCGGCAGGCCGGCGAGCAGCTCGCGGGTGCCACGCCCGCGGCGGACGTGTCCGCAGGCGCCGCGTGAGCAGCCCCGAGGAGCTCTGGGGGGCCTACCTGGACGCCCTCGAGCAGGCGGCACGCGACGTCGAGCGGCAGGCGGTCGACAGCGGAACCCCGACGGTGTCGGCCCTGTCGCGACCCGGTGCGCCCTGGCCGGCGGCGCTCGAGCCCCGCCGTCGGGAGGTGCTCGCGACGCTCGCGTCGGCCGAGGCGACCCTCAGGCGGTGTCGCGACCACGCGGCCGCCGCGCTGGCCGCGCTCCCCCGGCCCGTTCGGACGCGCGCCGGCTACGGCGACGGCGAGCACCTCGACGTCCTCGGCTGACCCCGACGTCCTCGGTTGACCCCGACGTCCTCGGTTGACCCCGGCACACAGACGCATGATCGACCGTGGACGGGTCGGAAGGCGCGACACGCCGACGAGCTGCCGGCGTGTCGCAGACTTCGGCCGGACCGTGGTCGATCGTGGTCGATCGTGGTCGGGCGTGGTCGGGCGTGGTCGGGCGTGGTCGGGCGTGGTCGGGCGTGGTCGGGCGTCGCGGCGGAGCCGTTACGCCGGACGAGGGGGCCGCCTCAAGCGGCCGCCGGCCGGCGCCGATGACCACGATCGAGCACGGAGAGCTCATCGGCGCCACGGATCGGGCGCACCTCGTCCACTGTCGGCGGCGCCGCATGCGCCTCTCAGGGATCGGTGCTCAATGCTCGAGGACGTCTCGATCGACGCGCTCCAGGCCGCCATGCGCGGGCTGTCCGCGCGGCAGCAGGCCATCAGCCAGGACATCGCCAACGTCGACACCCCCTTCTACCGGGCCCACTCCGTCGCCTTCGAGGCCAGCCTCGCCGGCGCCCTCGAGGCCGGGCGGAACCCGCTGACGGTGGAGCCGACGACCACGGTGTCGACCGCGCCGGGCGGTCTCAACGGCAACAACGTGGACATCACCGCCGAGACCACGCAGAGCGTGGACACCGAGTTGGCGTTCCAGCTGGCGCTGCGGGCGGCCGGCGACCGGTTCGGGCTGTACCGCACGGCGATCGCGGGGTCGTGAGGATGTTCGACGCGCTGAAGGTCGTCAACTCCGGGATGCAGCTCCACCAGACGTGGATGGACGCCCTCTCCGACAACATCGCGAACATCAACACCGTCCGGCCGACGAACCAGTCCGCCTTCCAGGCGCGGTACGTGCTGGCACAGGCCGTCGAGAACGGTGGAACGGGGGCCGGCGTCCGGATCGCGGGGATCTCCCTGGGCAGCGCCCAGGGCCGGCTCGTCTACTCGCCGAACGACCCGCAGGCCGACGCCAAGGGGTACGTGCGCCTGCCCGACATCGACCTCGGCGAGCAGATGACCGACCTGATCATGGCGCAACGCGGCTTCCAGGCGAACGCGGCCAACCTCGACCGCGTCCGCGCCACGTACCAGGCCGCGCTGCAGCTGGGCCGCGGCTGATGGCGGTCGGAGGCGTCGGGGGCATCGGGGCCGTCCAGGGCCTGCAGGCCCTCGCCGAGATGTACCGCCGCCAGGTCGCCGGTGACCCGTCGGCCGCGGACGGCGCCGGGGCCGGCGGGATCGCCGCGTCCCCGGGTACGACCGGGCCGGCGGCCACGACACCATCTGCCGCGGCCAGGAGCGCCGACTTCGCCGGCGCCGTCGGCAAGAGCCTGTCGAACCTGGAGCAGCTGGACCGGACGACGTCCTCCCTCGCCGTGCAGGCCGCGACCGGTGACCTGCACGACGTGCAGGACTACGTCATCGCCGCGACCCAGGCCCAGCTCGCGACCCAGCTGACGACGACCGTGCGGAACAAGGCGATCGACGCCTTCAACGAGATCATGAGGATGCCGCTGTGAACCCCCGGATGAGCTCGGCGTTCGACCGGGGCCGGACGGTGTTCCGCGGGTTCACGCCGGGTCAGCGGGCGATGCTGGTGGTCGCGGCGCTCGGGCTCGCCCTCGGCGCCGTCGTCCTGACCCGGTTCGCGGCCCAACCGACCTGGAGCCCGCTGTTCAGCAACCTGTCGGCCAGCGACGCGGGCGCGGTGGTCGACCAGCTGAAGTCGCAGGGCGTGCAGTACCAGCTGGCGAACGGGGGCGGCACGATCCTGGTGCCCGAGTCGCAGGTCTACGACCTCCGCGTCGCCCTCGCGAGCAAGAACCTGCCGACCGGGGACAGCGGGGGCTGGTCGCTGCTGGACCAGCAGGGCATGACCTCGACGGACTTCCAGCAGAACATCGCCTACCAGCGGGCGCTCGAGGGTGAGCTGGGCAAGACGCTGCAGGCGATGCAGGGCGTGCAGACGGCGATCGTGCACCTCGCGATCCCCAAGAAGGACGTGTTCTCGACGACGACGGACGCGCCGACGGCGTCCGTGCTGCTTGCGCTGCAGCCGGGCACGACGCTCACCCGCACCCAGGTCCGCTCGGTGATGCACCTGGTGGCTGGCAGCGTGCCGGGCCTGGATCCCTCGAACGTCACGGTCAGCGACGCGGCCGGCAACCTGCTGTCGACCAGGGAGGACGGCACCGAGGCCGCGGCGGCGGCCGCCAGCGAGACGGACGCGCAGACCGCCCAGTTCGAGGACCGGATGGGCGGTTCCCTGCAGCAGATGCTCGATCGGGTGCTCGGCCCCGGTCACGCCGTCGTCCGGGTCAACGCCCAGTTGAACTACGACACCACGGAGACGACGAGCCAGACCTACATCGCGCCCAGCAGCGGCATGGCACCGCTGTCCGAGGCGACCTCCAGTGAGAGCTTCACGGGGCCGGGCGCCGCCGCGGGCGGGGCGCTCGGGCAGACCTGGCCGACGCTCACCGCGACCGGCGGCACGGGCGCGGGAGGCACCTACGGCAAGTCCGACCGGACGGTGGACAACGCCGTGGGCACGGTGGTGACCAAGGCCGAGGCGGCTCCGGGCAGCGTCAAGCGCCTCACGGTGGCGGTCGTCCTGGACGCGGCCAAGTCGGGGGTCAACCCGGCCGACATCCAGCAGCTGGTGACCAACGCCGTCGGCATCGACCCCAAGCGGGGCGACAGCGTCGAGGTGACCAGGCTGGCGTTCGACACCACCACGGCGCAGGCCGCGGCGAAGCAACTCGCCGACGCCCAATCCGCGCAGCGCACGGCCGGCTACCTCGACCTGGGCAAGAAGGCGGGGCTCGGGCTCCTCGTACTGGTCGTCCTCGCGCTCGCCTGGCGGCGCAGCCGCGGCGACGGCACGCGCATCGAAGCGGTCGCCGCGAACCTGCCCGCCGAGGGTTCTTCGCTGCTCCCCGAGCTCCAGGCCGCGCTGAGCGACGGACGCCTGCCCGCCCTGGCCGCCGGTCCCGCGAGCGCGACCTCGTCGATGGACCCGGTGGTCACCCGGGAACGCATGCGTGACGAGCTCACGGCGTTCGTCGACGCTCAGCCCGAGGAGATCGCCCAGCTCGTGCAGGGCTGGCTGGCGCAGCGGAAGGGGTGACCCGGCGTGGCGACGAGCACGGAGACGAACGGACTGCGCAAGGCGGCCATCCTCCTGGTGCAGCTGGGCAAGGAGCAGGCCTCGAAGGTGCTGGGCAAGCTCCCCGAGGCGATGGTCGAGGAGCTCACCGCGGAGATCGTGCGGCTGCGCGACGTCTCCCGTGAAGACGCCGAATCCGTCGTGGCCGAGGCCCACACCTCGCTGGTCTCCGACGAGGTGGCCGGCCGCGGGGGTCTCGAGCTCGCCAAGCAGCTGCTGACGAAGAGCGTCGGCAACGACCGCGCAGAAGAGATCATGGAGCGGCTCGGCGCCACGCTCGCGGAGATGCCGTTCGAGAGCCTGCGCCGCGCCGACGCGCGCCAGCTCATCACGTTCCTCGCGGACGAGCACCCGCAGACCATCGCCCTCGTGCTGGCCCACCTCGGGCCCGCGCAGTCGGCCACCGTCCTGGCCGGCTTCGAGCAGAAGCTGCAGGCCGACGTCGCCCACCGGATCGCGCGGATGGAGCAGGCCGCCCCCGACGTCATCCGCATGGTGGAGGCTGAGCTCGACCGGAGGATGTCGACGGTGATCGGCGTCCAGGAACTGTCCGCCGTCGGTGGGGTGCCGCCGCTCGTCGCGATCATCAACCGGGCGGACCGCACGACCGAGCGCATGATCCTCGAGGGATTGGAGCAGGTCAACGCCGAGCTCGCCGAGCAGGTGCGCGCGCAGATGTTCATCTTCGAGGACATCACGACGCTCGACGACGCGGCGATCCAGCTCGTGCTGCGGGGGGTCGAGCAGAGCGACCTGGCGCTGGCGCTCAAGGGGACCGGTCCGCTGGTCCGCGACAAGATCATGCGAAATCTGTCCAGCCGGGCGGCGGAGAACCTGGCCGAGGAGATCGAGCTGCTCGGGCCGAAGCGGCTCTCCGAGGTCGAGGAGGCGCAGGCGAAGATCGTCACGGAGATCCGTGCGCTGGAGCAGTCCGGCAAGATCGTGATCGCTAGGGGGAACGACGATGCCCTCATCGAGTGACCTCCACCGGGCGGCCCCGACCCAGGCGCACCCCACGGATGTCGCCGGATCCGGCCGGCTCGGCGGTGTGCGGCCCGCCCGGCTGGATCGGCCGCTCACCGGCGCCGAGTCCGTCGGCCACGGCGGCACCTGGGGCGATCCGGCGCTGGATGCCGCCCTGGCCGCCGCCATGGAGGACGGGCGCCGCCGGGGCACGGCCCAGGGCTACGCCACCGGCTGGGCAGCGGGACTGCACGCCGCGGCGGAGCGGGAGCGGGTCGACGCCGCGGCCCGTGCGCAGGCCGCGGACGTCGAGCGGCGCGAGCGCCTGGGCCGGGCCGAGTCCCTGCTCGCCGCGCTGGCGGAGGCCCGCCGGCAGGTCGCGGCGGCCGCCGCGCCCACCTGGGAGCAGCTCGCCGACGTGCTCGCCGACGGCGCCCTGGCCATCGCCCGCGCGGCGCTGGCCCGCGAGCTCAGTTCGGTCGACGACGACGTCGAGCGCCGGGTCCGGGCCGCGCTCGAGGCGCTGGCCGACGACGGCCGGCTGGCCGTCCACCTGCATCCGGACGACGTCGCCGCGCTGGCCGGGGCTCGGCTGCCCGAGGGCACGCAGCTCGTGCCCGACGTCGGCGTGCGGCCCGGAACGGTCGACGTCCGGGGAGACGTGCGGCGACTGCGCATCGACATACCCGCGGCCGTCGCCGCGGCCGAGGAGGTGCTGCGCTCGTGACCCCCTCCCCCCGGGTGTCCCCGGATCGTGCCCCCGCGGCGGCCGAGACCGCCATGGGGGACCCGAGGTCGCTGGTCGAACAGGCGCGGCAGCGGTTCGCGGGCGCGGCGGGCGCGGCCCGGCCCCACGTCCACGGGAGCGTCACGGACGTCGTCGGGCTCGCCGTGCGCGTCCACGGCATCCGGGCCGGCGTC
>Ga0335069_10003357_pt1 | contig 24246 bp, 22 predicted proteins | sample Lox_Sample_11_FD_206714 | JGI IMG/M metagenome (GOLD analysis project Ga0335069, IMG submission 206714) | Soil microbial communities from Loxahatchee National Wildlife Refuge, Florida, United States - Lox_Sample_1.1 | ecosystem: Environmental > Terrestrial > Soil > Wetlands | place: USA... | reverse complement strand
AGGCTCGTACATACCGAGAACAAAAGTCCCGATGTTAATCGTTGAAGTACTCGCCGAAAATGAATTGAGGCCGCCGCCCCAAGGGCCCCAGCCACCCCATCCCCCCCAGCCGTTCGCGAAGCCGTTTATCTGTTTCTCGCGATCGATAGCGAGTTGGAACCCAAGTAGTAAATCGGCTTTATCGTTGTCAACCACCTTGGTGAAGCCCTTGGCCGCCATTTGGGAATCGACTGCTTGCTTGACCTGAGCGTCCAAGATCTGGTCGGGATGGCCACCTACATCGGGTACACCCTTTACCTCATCGACCCATGCATAGGTGTGATATTTCGCAAAGTCCGTTCCCGGCAGATAGTTAGTTCTCACATCCTGTCCATAGGTCAGGGAACACGCGATGAGCGCCAGGACCAATGCCGTTCCAAACCTTGCCATCCAGTTTGGAAAGTCCTGCTGCATAATAAGGGCCTGTCCTTTTTTCCCTGTTTGCGTCAGAACCTTCCTGATGCCCATGGGTGAACCAGTCTGCCGAGTCGTGTATCTCATCGCAATTCCTTTCCATAATCAGCAATCTCGTCGACTTGCATTCGAGTGGCCAACGCATCCTTCCTGGGAGTGTTCGACGAAGTCCTTTCGCCCGAAGAGCATAGAGAAACTGCAGATCTCTCTTCGCAACACAAGAGACCCATTTACAACGGACTAGCTGTCCGGATGCGGTCAGGGACTGCGATTTCCTCGGCTTCGGATGGCAGAGTGCGAGAGCTCGTCGCCCACGGGAGATGGAGAGGGATAGAACTGCATTGCCACATTGTGATTCCAGCAAGGATGAGCCCAGACCTTTCAGATGTCCTTGTTTTCCGGCTAACGCGTGTGGGCTCTGCGGCCAGTGCCGCTCTAGCGGGAAGTGGCTGAGGTGTTCTTGTCCAATGCTCCTCCCCAACCAAGGTGTAGGTGCAGGCGCTCGCAAACGTCGAGTGCGTACGAAGTTTCGACAACGAATTCGGCCCCGAACCGGCCAAAAAAGGAGAGAACCTCTTCCCCCATAGAGTCGATGAACATGACGTCTGTTAGATCGACCACCAATCTGGGTCCGTGGAGGTAGCGCGTCACAAGTGTTCGCGTGTGTTCGGCGTCATCGCTCGTCAACCTCCCTTCCAGCTTTAGGATTAAGGTGTCCAATGAGCCTTGTATTTCGATGCGTGGCATTGCGTCTCCATAGAGTATTCAGGCAGCCAGGAGAATTCGGCTGGAGAGCATCCTCATCACAATATTGCAGGTGTTATGCCGGTGACTCGTCCGCGGAAGTTGCTGAAATCAAAAAGGAGTATTGAAGAAATTTTGTGCCCGCTGGATGGGCAGAGTGCCGGGATGCAGGCAGATATGCCTTTGCAGCGGAAGGGCCCGGAACGCAGCATAGTCTGTAATAACGCATGGTCACTCCATGACGACCCTGGAACAGCGCAAGACCCAAATGAAATCCCACAGCTGCAACCCAGGACAGCTTCTGATCAGCGGCAAACTAGGCCAACACCACCCTCCGCGCTTGCGATTTCATTTCCGGCAGCTCAATCCCCAAACCAGCAGCAACTTCTGCAGGGCTGCAGAGATTTATGGTCACGGGCAGACCAAGTTCCCGCCAAGCTTTGAGGCCTCCTTGCAGAACCCAAACATTCGAGATTCCCTTGCGGCGCAACGCCAGAGCTGTACGGGCACTGGCAAGTTGATTCGGTGACGAACAGTACAAGACGATCTTCACGTCCGAGGGTACCCGGACCTTAGCTGAACTCCGCAGCGACGTCGGAGAGATTCGCGCGGCCCCAGGAATCCCAGGAATCGCTTTCGGGTTTTCCTGCCCTTCAACATCCAACAGGTCCAGCACAGCTATTTTCGCACCGACATCCAGCTTTTCCTCCAACGCCATGGGGCTGATGGTTCGAAGGCGAAGTTCGCGAATGGTCCGGAGCAATTCCCAAGTTCTCAACAGCAGGTAACAGAGCACCCCTGCCAACACCATCCCGAGGATTCTGCCCATGCGAGCAAGGCCGAGTGCCACGATTTCCAGATGGTCAGCAAACAGATAGCCGGCGAGACAATACCCTGCGGACCATAAGAAAGCACCAGCGGTGTCAAAAATAAGGAACGGCAGCGTTTCGCCATTCAGCGTTCCCGCCAGTGGGGGCATGAGAACATCGAGACCTGGAATGAATTTTGCGAACATTAGAGTAGCCAGGCCGCGGCGCGCGAAAAACCTACGAGCCTTTACCGCATATTGTTGCCCGTCCATGCTGAAACCGCATAGACCGCGCACGATCCGATAGCCACATCGCCGGCCTAATGCGAACCATGCGAAGTCCGCCAACACACAGCCGGCTACCCCCAACAAAATGACACCCTCAAGATTCAAGGTTCCAGCTCTAGCAAGGGCGCCCGCTGTGATCAAAAACAGGATCGACGGAATTGGCAGGCAAAGCTGGTTAGCGAACACTGCAAGGAAAATCATCGGATAGGTAATTGCCGGAATGTGATTAATCGTCATGAGTGGATTACAGCGCCACTCCTCCCTTTGTCCGAACCACGAACGAAACCGTGTCAGCTAACGAACACCGAACTCGGCGAATGCAAGTGCGAAACACTCCCATCTCGCAGTTGCACCGCAATAGCCAAACTCGGAGGTAAAAAGAGCGATCTTAAATGAGTGCTTTGCCATGGAAGTCATTCGATGTAGCCGGTCTGGCTGGACGACTAACGGTCAATGACTGCCCGCATTCGGGCACCGGAACCGCAGCTCGGTCTTGAAAGCTCGTGTTTCTGATTGATTTGTTTTGGCACCCTGGTTGCTGTTCCGCTAAGAGCGGCGGTCCAACTCGTACGCTAACAGGCCGCCATAAAGGAAATCGTGTTATGCGTTCGAACGTGATTCGAGCATGGATCGTGCTGGCGGCGATCCTCCCACCGCCCTTGACGGTCCTGGCGGCCCAGGAGACGACCTCGCTCTCAATCGGCCAGCAGGTCGGAGAGACAGGAGTGATTCAAGCCCAAGCTCAGGAGCAAAGCCCGAGTCTTTCGGAGCAGCTTTTTTCGTTGCGGAACGGTGTGACGATTCGTCTTTCCGACGATTGGGGGCCGGACCCCTATGACCGGACCCCTACTCCGCCGGCATTGGACCGCCAGGCTCCACGCGAAATGGGTTTCTCTGAATTCCTAAACCTGCAAAATCTCAAGGAGCATTCGCTGCTCAAGCTGGCGAGCAGCAACAATCCTTTTGAGGGGCGAGATCAACGTGAGCTGGATGCGCAAATGCACGAACCGCCAAGTTCCGGCCGGGGGTTGCTCAACTATCTGTCTTATTTCTTTTTCCCACCGCCGCTGCGTTGCGTCGAGCAGGCGATTGCAGACTATAGGCGTTCTTTAAGCGATAGTAACTCCGACGAAGATGCCGACGTCAGCATAGCCGCCAACTGCCAATATCTACCCACGCTCCCCGAATTCTATTCAGCTCAACTGAGTCACGGATTGGTTTTCCGCCGCGTTTCCGGCCTAGAGACCGTGGATTCCACTTGGGGACAATTTTATTTGCCCACAGTGGAGCAGGTCGAAACGAACGGACTGACATTTTTCGTTTACGAGGCGCAAGGTCAAGAACAACTCACCTTGGAGACCGCGCGGCACTTCAATTTGCCTGAGGACTTTCAAGGCGCACAGTTGGATTTCTTTTGGGCCATCGGGGCGCCAAGTCCTTTTCCATTTATGGTGGACCCAACACACAGGAACGCTCCACTTATTCATGTGGTTTACGCCGGTACTGACCTTGGGGCGAATCAACGCCCCGTCTTTATGAAGCTCCTTCAGAAGGTCACCGTTCCCGGCGTCGTTCAAGACACCAGGATTCGCTGAAAATCGAAAGGCAGGCTATGCCAGAAGGTTTTCAGAGGCAGGAACGATCCGGAGTTAAAGCGGCCTTGAAGAACCTTTTGGTAATGCAGAAGCGGCTTGCGGTTATGCAACTGGAGAAGAAATTGGTGAAGTGGCGGCGGCCGCCTTCGTCGATAGCGTCCTCGAATCAGTCTGCGGACGACGGTTTATGCCAGAAGGCAACCGACCGGAACCAAAGAGTTTGCTCAATTGGATCTGACTTGCAGCCAGACTCACAAAAACTTGAGAGAGAGGCAAACATGCCATCTGGATTTCTTCGCCAGTTTGAAGAGCCAGCAGCGAATCGTCTTTCCTGGAAGGGAATACCCGCCGAGGAAATTCTCGTTGCTACGGCCAAAAGTGGAGAGAATCAGGCGTTTGGAGTTCTTTTCGAGCGGCACCATCGAAGAATCTACAGCCTTGTGCTCCGCTACGTGCGATTCCGCGAAGATGCCGAAGACATTGTCCAGCAGACCTTCCAAAAGGCGTATATCAGCCTGCATCGGTTCGAGGGAAAATCCTCCTTCTCTACTTGGCTAACAAGTATCGCCATCAATGAGGCTTTAATGCTACTGCGGCGGAACCGTGCACGGCGCGAGGTAGCAATCGACGAATCCAGCAGCCCGGAAGCAAGTCCGCCCTGCTTGTCGATATGCGATTCCGATATAGGCCCCGAAGCCAGTTATCTGCAGGAAGAAGCAGCGGAGATTTTGTCCGCCGCCATGTACCGGTTAACGCCTCGCGTGCGGGAAGCCATCGAGTTGCGGGAGCTTGGGGAGTTGTCCACTCGTGAGACCGCTCGGCGGATGGGTTTGTCGGTCCCGGCCGTCAAGGCGCGGATATTCCACGGCAGAAAGAATCTTCGCAAGATCATTGTTAAGCGTCAGATCAGCCGGGTTGCAGTATTCAAGGATTGAGTTTATTTCGTCGCGCTGTCTGGCGAGGGAGCTTCGCTGCGACTACGTGGTTCCAGAACTTACAACGAGGCTCTCGCGTTGCCTCAACCTATCCCTTCATCTGCCCGCCTATTGATTTATAACTTTCGCAGTCTAAGCAATCGCAAAGACAAACTGCACGGCTGACTGGCGACGGACACTTGAGGTTAGTCACCTCCCACATAATGCCACGATGCCATGCTTTCGAAACTGTTCGTTGACCGTCTAATCGCTGAGTTAAGCTCTCTCGTCGAAACGAATGCCCAAACCTATTGTTCTGCTTGCAAACTATTTGCTCATCTGTGTAGTTCTCTACCCTCAGTGCCACGAAACTCGGCGCTATTCTGGTTTTTGTGCCCATAGTGAGGCAGTGCCCGCAAATGGTCATGACAAACCGCGGAGCGACATCGATCTAGTCTGGTAAGCACACCATTGGGCGCGAAGAACTTGAAATATCTGTGGGACCTAACCTGCCTGTTCTGGCCTGACAACAGAGCGTTATCGTGACCAGTAACTTCTGAGAATTGTTCGAGGTACCGATCGACAGTCAGAAGCAGTTCCCAGAGCTTACCGATTCAACCAACTGTCGCCAGAGACTCGAGCCGGGCGCTACAAGGTCACTTCCGACTGTGGACTCTGAAATGCTTGAAAGACTGTAGAACCGGAGGTGCACAATTTTCGGTGAAGGCTGTGGGCGGAATCGCTGGAGGAAGGAAATGAAGGTCAGAGCTGCTTTTAGAAGCATTGCCCTGGTGATGCTCCTACTGATTTTGTTCACCGCATCGACATTTGGCCAGAATGCCAGTGAAACGACCAATTTGACGGTTGTTTTTAGCGCTCGCGCTACTCATCTTCTTGGCTTCGAAAGTGCCGGGAACAATTCGACAGGAACGTTGTCCATTCAGGATCGTGTGTTGCGGTTTCAAAAGGGAAGCGAGCCCGCCGTGCAGGTAACTATAGCTTCTGTGCAAGATGTTTTTCTTGGCGACGAAAGCAAGCAGGTTGGTGGTCTTCCGATGACTTTGGGTAAAACTGCAGTTCCGTTCGGCGGAGGCCGAGTCATCAGCCTCTTCGCTCACAAAAAGTACGACATCTTAGCTCTGGAATACGTTGACGGCGATGGAGGAATCCACGGAACAATCTTCGAGCTCGGCCAGGGGCAAGGCAAGCTCCTTAGGGACCATCTAGTAGCCTTAGGTGCGCACGTTAGGCACAACGATGAGATCAAACAAAACAATGAGGAGCTCCACGGTGAAACAAAATAAACGAGTCTCGGCTCTTCTACTTGCGGTGGCAGTTGTGACGACTACCGTCGCATACTCGCCTAAACTGTCTGCTGCAACTACGGCGAAACAGCCCTCAGCTGTAGACAAGAACTTGAAGCCACCGCAAAGAAGCGTACAAGTGGTGCTGGTCGATCCCGGCGACGCAAATCTGTCGGCTTCGTTCCAGATTGCAATTTATGAAAGCTTGTTGGACGAGTTAAATAAAACGAAGAAATTCAAGCATGTGCTCCGCGACGGAGAGCGCAGCGCCGGTGAGATTCCCGACCTATTAACTCTGAAGACGAAGGTTGAAAAGTATACGGCGGGTAGCGAGACGCAACGCGCAGTGACCACCGTAAGTGGCGCTACAAAACTAGCCGTTAAAAGCCAGCTCTGCACACGCGATGGACAGATCGTCTTCGAACGCACGGTTCATGGCAAGGTGCTGTTTATAGGGAGCAATTTGCGAGCCACCCGTGACCTCGCTCGCAACGTGGCAAAGAGTATCAAGCAATCGTCTGTGCCGGAGTAGAGAGCAGCCAATGCCACGGAAAGGGAAAGCGCAAGTTTCAGGCGTTTAAAGTTTTGCAAAGGGACACACTTGAGGTCGGTGTGAATTCGGTTCCCAATGCTCGGGTGCCCGCAAACTGTGACCCATGGTAAAGAACTGGAGTAACGGCGGTGGCAAAGTGATTGAGTAGATCAACACAATCTCACTGACCCCGATAGAGAGAAGAAAATGAACATCACACCTGAACGAACGCGAGAACGAATCATAATGTTAGTAATTCTGATTCTAGTTTCTATCGCAGGTATCACGACCCTGCTCTACAAGCTTGATCACCCCGCGCCTACAAAGATGCTTCGAAGCTATTGACTGACTTGCGGAAATCCAGTTTTACTGAGCCTCTGATGCACCTAGTGGTGCAGGCTTCTCGTAAGACATCGGTTGGCTGGAAGTCCAAGTTCAGAAGATCGACGGAAAGACAAAGCAAGTTACAGTTGGTTACGCTCGCTAATTCGTTTATTTTATCGTCCGGGGCCCTTGGCAGGTTGACCCGGGAGAGAGTAAGCGCAGTTAGCACTTACCGTACGGAGACGGCAGTCGAAGGGCCATTCCTGTAAGCTGTGAGACGGAGGAGAGTTTTGCTGGAGTGCGTCATCTCCCGGTATGCGTTCTGCGTCCTAGCCCTACTTATTCTAGGAACCGGTTCGACTTTAAATGGTGACCTTGCAGTCGAAAGAGATTCGTACGCACAAGGCGAAAAGCCCGTTGCGGAACATCTGAAGTTCGTGCGTGAGTTTTCCGGTCCTGACGATGTGATCAAAGGGTTGCCCCCCGCGGTTGAAAAGTCCCTCACCGTGCTTTTCGGCCCAGCAGACCCGCACACGGTGCTCAAGAATCTTGAAAAGCCTTTCGCGATGGCTACGGATTCCAATCACCGCGTTTTTGTTGCTGACCCGACCGCTGGACTGGTGCACATTTTTGATTTTGAGAATTACACGTACGCGTTTCTTGGAGGCCCCGAAAGCAACCTGCGATCTCCCGTTGGCGTGGCTATCGACGCTGATAACCAGGTCTACATCACGGATCCCCCTACCGCCCTAATCCTTGTCTACGATTCCAGAGGCAAATTCATCAGGTATTTGGGCAAAGTCGGGGAAAGGGAATCCTATTTTCAAGCTCCGACGGGCATCGCGATGGACAAACAGACTGGTCACATCTATGTATGCGATTCTGCCCGGCACATGGTGATTTTGCTCGACAAAGAGGGGCACATCCTTGGGCACTTCGGGAAGCGCTTGGGAGGGAATGGCCCGGGAGATTTTCGCTATCCGTCACGAGTTCTGATTGCCGAAGAGGAGATCGTTGTGCTCGATGCAGGAAACTTACGGCTACAGATTCTGGATCTCAGCGGACGGTATAAGCGAGAAATCAGAATTCCGCAACTCAGCTTGGATACGGGATTGGCGCTCGACGCACAAAAAAACATTTATGTAAGTAATATTCAACTGGGTGCCATTGATGTGTTCAGTTACGATGGGCAATTCCTCTACCGGTTTGGCAGCATGGGGACGACGCCAGGTGAATTCCGCAGACCAGCGGGGATGTGGGTGGAGTCAGGAAATCTACTGTACGTTGCGGATATCCTGAACAAGCGCGTGCAGCTGTTTGAAATTCAAGGAACACACTAAGCGACGACCAGCGCGAGTTGTTAGTCCAGAGCAAGTGAAAGAGTGAAGTCGGATTCGGTCCCGAGTGGCTGGGACTAGGGAGCACCGCAACTATTGAGATTGTGGATTGAATTTTGGGTTTGCAAGCCCCGCTTCATGCTGCCCCCTCGCCGAACAGGGATGCCTTATCTGCGTTTTCCGGAACATGCCCGTGGGGCATGCCGAAACGGATCAGCAACACCCACTAGGAGTCGAGAACTCGGCTCTCCAATTAGATATTGTTTAAGGCTACCGTTTCCATGAGTATAGAAGTCCTCCAGCACTTTTGACTCTTCGCCGAAATTAATGGTGATTTCCGGCACAGACACTCTTTCAGCGATGCTGGATATTCCGTAAGGGCCGATCCGACAGCAGGTCGAGTAGGTCGGGAGGTAACCCATGCGGCTCTCTTCAGGTCATCTTCGCAACCTATTGTTTGCCGTATTTGCAACCTTAGCACTCTGCGGCTGCGGCGACTGGTGCTTTTCCGGGGATATCAATCGAGGCAGCGGCGGGTCTAACCAAACCACAGTTGGATCAAATTGCTGGAGTACGCAGTCGCACGGCACCCTCGCGGCGGCTGCATTGAAATTGCCCGTCTGCAATGGCTGTAGTTCGGCAAATGACGTGCAGCACATCTTTATTAGGCTGCGGGGAATACAACTACACGCCAATACCATGAGTGTGCCCGGCGATGCGGACTGGATTGATCTCGCTCCGGAATTGGCAAGTCTACCTCGCGAGATCGATTTGATCGGAGATTCTTCACCGGAGATTCTGGCGGAGAATGCGCATGTCCCCGTCGGATACTATCGCGAGATTAGGCTGCAATTTTTTGAGGATTCGCCGGCAATCGGCGGAGGGTTCACTGGCGAGAATGCTTGCGGAAAAACAGGATGGAATTGCCTTGTGCACGCCGATGGGACGGTGGAGGCGCTTCGCTGGCGGGGTGATGCGCCGGAGCTTGTGATTCCTCTGGAAAGCATCCACAGCAACTCGATGGTAGTTTTGGCGAACACGCGGACTAATTTGCAGTTAAGGTTGGAGCTCCGTTGGGAATTCCTTTTTTCCCAAGGCAGGGGATGGAGCGTGGAACAGGTGCTGGCAGGGCGCGCCGCGACTACTGAGGTCGAGAGTTTGGAAGCCGAGAGCCCAACTCCCTGAGCAATAAACAGATTTGGCGGATCGGCCAACCGGGTGTGCGCGTTGTCGCAAAACACGTGGTCGTCCCGTTTGGCGAAAGGAGCCGTGCAACGCTTTCTTTGCGTTTCGAGGGCCTGCTCGCGGGAATTTTGGGCGCCTTCGCGTGACCGACCGCCATGGCTAGTTGTTTTGGGTGTCCGACAAATTCCCGGCCTCGCCGCGACCGACTGCCTTCTATGCGGTTCCGAGGAAGCGCTCGACGATCTCCGGCAGCAGCGGATCGACGGCGAGTGTGTAGTGGGTGGCGTTCGGCATGATTGCGAACTGGTTTGCGGGCCGCAGTGAGCCATCGATCCCGGCATCATGCTGGCCGCCTCCCAAAGCCTTCCAGAACTCGACCATGTGTTCGGGCCGCATGAAGTCAGCGTCGGCAAAGACCAGCAGTGTGCGAGCCTGAACCTTGGCGACGTCGGAGCTCCAGTCGAAAGGGCGTTTGGTCAGGTCACCGACCTTGCTGAACAGCTTCGTCCAATCGACACGGGATAGGCCTGCCCTAACGGCGATGCCTTGACGCTACCGCCGAGCATGGCAGCGTTGGCCTCCAACTGATTGAAGGCCGCCACTGCCTCCGGATAAGCACCGTCCCGCCTCATCGTCCCAGACACGAGCACGAGCCGGTCGACCACGTCCGGATGGCGGATGTCGGTCTGCAGTGCGACGCGGGAGCCCAGCGAGTAGCCCATTACGTCGGCCTTGCCGAGCTTCAGATGGCTGATGAGAGCAGCAATGTCGTCACTCAGAGTTTCACAGCGCAGTGGCCTGTCGGTGTCTGGCGTGCGCCCATGCCCCTGAAGATGGACAGCGATAACCTGCCGGCCCTTGGCCAGTTCGGCCAGATTGCTCCCGAAGCTGTCTGGGTCGATGCCCCCGTGAAGAAGAATGAGCGGCTTGCCGGCGCCATGCACGCTGTAAAAGATATGTTGGCCATTGACGTCGGCAAAATTCTCTTTTGGCATAGTGGGGGTCTCCTTTGCTTGAACGGGAAGGGTCGCAGTCAGCACTGCCGTCGCTGTGGCAGTCTTCAGAAAATCGCGTCTGTTCATATCGTCCTCACGTCGCGCCGAACTGGAAATCTTGGGTCTCGGAAGTGGCAGCGGGTTAGGGTGTCCCGGCGAGCGGCGATAGCAGTTCGTGCGCGAAGGCTTTTTAAGGCTTGACGAAGCGTTTTCATCAAAGCTCGCTGTGCAAGCTCGCTCGATTACGTGGCGCGAGACCGGCTGCGATCCCGACGATCGCACGACGTGGACGCGCCCCGTGGTGCGGGTGGCCGACTGTTCCCACCAACCATTTTGCAGCGCTGCCAACACGCCCCGTTTTACATGCTGCATTCGACGCACTGGTCGGGCCCTGCCGATGGAGGTCGCGCGCTCAGCGTTTGTATCTCGCCCGGTTGAAACCACGCAAATGAAGTAGTCCTCCATCCCGCGATGAGGGCGCCGACAGACGAAATGAGGGTCACAACCGATACCGACGGGAAGAATTGGCCCGCGTTCATTTGGGTAACCCGTTGCGCTCTCTTGAGACAAGCCCTTGTTCAAGTGCCCACCGTCCCTATCAGCGTTAACATCCCCGTGGTCGCGTCGATGGTGTACATCGACACGTTGTTGGAACTTGCATTCGCCACATAGGCGAACCTCCCGGAGGGATCTACTGCTACTGACACAGGTAATCTTCCTGCCTCTATCGTGCCCGTTAAGGTTAGTGCCCCCGTGGTCGCATCGATGGTGTACATTGAGACGTTGTTGGATTTCGCGTTCGTCACATATGCGAACTTGCCTGAGGGATCAACGGCCATCGAAGAGGGGGACCATCCTGCGTCTATCTCCCCCAGAGATGTAAGAAGCCCCGTGGTCGCGTCGATGGTGTACATCGACACGTTGTTGGAACTTGCATTCGTCGCATACGCGAACTGCCCAGAAGGATCTAGGGCCACTGAAGAGGGTAGTGTCCCGGCGGCTATTGTCCCAATCAAGGCTAGCGCTCCCGTGACAGAGTCGATGTTGTATATGGAGATGGTGTTACTGGAACCAGGAACACCGGGAAGGAGAGCGCCGTTCGTCATGTAGGCGAACTTTCCGGACGGATGGACCGCCACGGAGGTTGCACCCTCATCTGCTCCCGCGATCGTTTGTGTTGCCTTTAAAGCTCCGCTGGCAGCGTCGATGCTGTAAGTCGAGATGGCGTTATTGAAACGGGCCATTGCTACGTAGGCGAACTTGCCGGACGGATGGAGCGCCACGGAGGTGGTACCCACCCCGGTCTCGGCAATTGTCCCAAGCGACGTCAAGCCTCCATCGCGGTTGATTGTGAACATCGAGACGGTGCCGGAAATTCCCGCAAGATGATCTCCGAAATTCGTCACATACGCGAACTTGCCGGACGGATCGACGGCCACCGAAGTGGGATACAATTCTGCGTCTATCTCACCCACAAATGTTAAAAGCCCCGTGGTCGCGTCGATGGTGTACATCGAAACGTTATCAGACAAATCGTTTGCGACGTAGGCAAACTTACCGAACTGGCCCGATGGATCCGCTGCCACTGCCACTGAGACGGGATTCAGTCCCCCTATGATGAAGCCCAAGCCTTCCTCGGACCTGCCGCCGCCCGGTGCGGGGTTGAAGATCGTAATGGTAGCTGTGCCACTCTCAACAATGTCATCTGCCGGAATTTGGGCGGTGACCAATGTGCTGTTAACAAATGTTGTCGGCCGGTCGCTGCCGTTCCAGCGCACGACCGAGCCGGACACAAAATTCGAGCCATCTACTGCCAAGGGGAAAGCCGGTCCCCCACGTGCGGTGGCTCGGGGAGAGAGAGAGCTGACTGTGGGGATCGGATTATTCGCGGTGGTGATGATTTTGACCGCAGCACTCCCTGTTTTGGTTGAGTCTGCGACTGAAGTGGCCAAAGCTGTGAATGTCGACGGGTTGGGAACGCTCGCAGGCGCAGTGTATTTTCCGGTTTCGTCAATCGTCCCGCAGCTTGCTCCCGAACAGCCTGTTCCGGAGAGGTTCCAAATGACGGCCTGATTTGCGCTATGGGGACTCACCTTCGCAGTGAATTGCTGCACGCCACTGGTCTCGACCGTCGCGTTGGACGGTGTAACGGTAACCGTTAAAGCCTGCGATGGTAGCGGAGGCTGGCTCGTGCCACCCGCGCATCCAGCCAAAAACATAAAAGACGCGCTTCCGAGAACTGCGATTAATTTCATCTTCATCGGCTGCGTTTTGCTCATTTCACCCTCCTCTGTCCGGCTGCCGCTTGGCACAGCAAACCTAACAACGCGATTCGAATTTCAGCATCTACAGGCTCGCACTATCTCCTCAATGTCCCTGCCGCACTCACGTCCCCCGATTACGAGACACAGGCCTTGATTTGAGGTTGTCTGCGCAGGAAGTTGTCATTCTGAGTTCCGAGTTCAACAGAGTTACCGACGGCTAGTCAGACACGTCGCGTTTGGTACCCCCGGAACCCCCTAATTGAGTTCCTAGCGCCGACGACTGCCGCGTAGGGCAACACCAAGGAACGCCAAAATCGCCAGCATAGTTGATACAAATATCCACATTCTATGGCCCGATTTCTTCAATGCTCAGGCAGGTTGAAACCACGCAAATGAAGTGGCTACGAGCGGAGGAGCATGTCCACACCCGGAGCAGTTAGCGGCCTGGCTTTCAGTGGTGAAGGACTTTCTATAAACGAAGTACCGAATGTATGAGGAATAGACTACGGTTATGGAAGGAGGCATTCCCCAGAACCGCTGACCAGAATTGCCAAGAAGGAACTGCAAGCGCACAGGTTATGAAGAAGGGCGCGCCCTGTCCAACAGAGCTTAGGGGTTGGATGCTCTTCGGAAGGCTCGGAGATCGGAGTGTGTAGTCGTTCGACGTGTCGCTTGTGAGAGTGAGTTGCTCCGGGAGTTCTGAAGCAAAGATTGCGGAGATAACAGCGCACAGAAGCCCGTAGAGGAGAAACCGAGCGATTCGAGACTTCGAACGAGCCATACTTCATCTCCACAGCAAGGGTGGGTTTTTACACCGTCATTGGGTTATTGTCAAGGGTTGATTTCAGCTCCGATCCCGGTCCTCGGGAGAGGCCAAATATTACACGAACGGGGAATCCCTTGCCTATAGCTCCAACTTATTGATGACACTTGCATATCATGGGAGTTCAAATCTGGCTGGAACTGGCATAACGAGCGTCTCTCCTAACTCCGTTAGTCCGACAAATTGATCCTTCGCAGCAAATTTCCGAAACGCCGGTCCTTATGCAGCAAATCGAACCGCGGATCCACCTTCATGACGATTACCAATGGGGCTCGTAGCTCGATCGCTTTTCCCAGGCAGCGAAACGCTTCGTCCTTCTCTCCTGAGCCCGTGTGCACCAGTGCGAGGCCGAACGTCTTCCATGGCAGGTATTCCACCACTTCCAATACCTTCAACGCCTCTTCTCGTTTTCCGACCACAGCCAATGCGCTAGCCAGCTCCGTTGCCGTGTGATCGTGCATAGTGGAAGACTCAAGTGCCAGCCGAAGCTCCGAAATTGCTTCTTCGTGGCGGCCCATTTGTACGTAGGCCGCGCCCAAAGCGTGGTGGTATCTCCATTCCAGCGCCGCGTTTCTTTTCACCAGTCCCTGACAGCGTTCGATCATTTCCTCATACCGGTGCGCATAGTAGTGAAATGCGATGGCCGTCCAGTAGATATCCTGAGAGACCGGGTTCAATGCTTCTGCTCGATGAAGTTCTGCCTCTGCATCCTTCATCCTTCCTTGTATAATCAGCAAGTCCGCATACCACCAGTGTGCGGAGGCGTTGCTGGGATTGACCTCGATCGCGCGCCGATATGATTGTTCCGCGCTTCGCCAATCCCACCTCGAAACATGGTTTACAGCCAGCGTGTAATGCGCTGCGCTTACCGTGTCGTCAAGTCCAAGCGCTTTCAGAGAGGCCTCCTTCGCTTTCATGAAGAATTCCTGTTGGCGCACTGGATCGTATGCGGTCAGGGACAGCTGAGTTTCCGCCAAGCTTGCGTATGCTGGAGCAAACTCTGGATCGAGCTCGATTGCCTGCTGAAACGCTGCGAACGCCTGCTGCAGGTTTTCCTTGCTTCGTCTATCCAGAAAATACCTGCCGCGAAAATAGGCCTCATTGGCTGCGGGATTGACCGCTCGCCTCTCCCCCAGCCATGTCTCCTCTTGCGGGGTCAGAGTCACCTTGATCTTTTTCACCACGTTTCGGGCCACGTCACTGTGCAAGGCTAACACGCCCCTAGCTTCTCGCTCATAGCTATTGGCCCACAGGTGCCGGTCGGGCTCCGCCTCGATCAACTGCACCGACACCCTGATCCGCTCGCCCACGCACAGCACCGAACCTTCGACCACCATGTCCACGTTGAGTTCGCGGGCAATCTCCGGCATAGTTTTTTTAGCGCCCTTGTATTGCACCATCGACTGCCTCGAGATCACCCGCAACGCGCTGATCTTTCCTAATTCCGTCGTCAGCGCTTCGCTCATTCCGTCAGCGAAATAATCCTGCGCCGGATCCCCCGAGAGATTCTCAAACGGCAAAACTCCGACGGAGCGGAATTCCTTTCGCCCGCCGTTACCTTTAGCCCCTGAGTCGGAGGCGGCTTTTACCTCGACCAGCGCGACGAATCGGTAGCCCCGCCGCGGAACTGTCTCGACGTAGCGTGGCTTTTCCGCGTTGTCGCCCAGGCTCGCGCGGATCTGATTTATGCAGAAGTTGATCCCGCGCCCTACGTCCACGAACGTGTTCTCACCCCAGAGGCATTTCTGGATTTGCTCACGCGATACGGTTTGTCCTGGATGCTGCAGAAGCAGCTGAAGCACGCGCAGAGGCTGCGGATTGATGCTCACCGCCACCCCTCCTTTTCGCAGGTCTTGATTCTCCGCGTCCAGTTCAAACGCGCCGAAGCGAACCACCGGAGGGGTTTTGGTTCTTGAAGTCATGATCCGTCACAGTTTGTTCGCAGATTGTAACACACGGGATTCGATCGCCCGCCTTCGAAACCCTTCGTCCTCAATTGGTTGGGCGCTATGCTCGCTCTAACAAAAATCTAACGCTCCCTGTCATTGTCTTCTATTCCCGCTGTGGCTAGCCTTGCGCTGCTGTCAGTTCAGTCATTCCGGAGGACCATATGCCTAACATCCCACGGGCGCTTCTTTTTCTTCCGCTTCTCGCGATGTCAGCGAATTTGCTGCTCGCGCAATCTCCTGCGTCTCCGCTGCAACCGGGGCCGGAAAGTCGGCAGCTCGCGGTTTTTCTCGGCACCTGGAGGGACGAGGCCGTCTTTCAGCCAAGTCCCATAAGCCCGGGCGGTAGGATGAACCTCACGCAAACCTGTGATTGGTTCTCAGGCGGCTTCAGTCTCGTCTGTCACACAGACACCTCTGGATTCATGGGCGACATCAAAACTCTAACCATCATTACTTACGACTCGGACGCAAAGCAGTACACCCATTTTGAACTCAACAGTGTTGGCTATGCTGAATCCGCCATGGGCACTTACAATGCCGGCGTTTGGACGTTCGTTCGCGAATCCAAAAACGCTGGTAAAACCTTCAAGATCCGCTCGACGATCAAGCTTCCTACCGTTGATTCTGCTCTGATGACCTCCGAGATTTCTGTAGATGGTGGTCCATGGTCCCCGATTATGGAGTTGAAGGGTAATCGCACCAAACAGAGTGCCGCCACACTCAATGGGCCAGCCCAGCGATTGCTCGACAAGCCGGTCACCCCTCTCTCAACGACCGGATCGCGACTGAACTTAAGCCCCTTGCTTTTGTCTAAATAGCAGCGTAGAAGTTTAACACTTGCTGTGGAGATGAAGTGATGGCTCGTCCCAGGTCCAGAATCGCTCGGTGTCTCCTCTACGCGCTTGTCTGCGTGCTTATGTGTGCGGCCTTTGCTTCCGAACTCCCGGAGCAACTCACGCTCACGAGCGACACGTCGAACGACTACACACTCCAGTCCTCAGCTTCTCTCAAAAGCATCCAATTGGTGAGTGCGCTTCGGCAGGATATTGGCTCCTCCCTCATTGTCGCGCCGCCATTTCCTTCATGGCATTCCATCCCAACCGTTCTTGAAGGTGGTTTTGTCCAGGCCCAGAGTCTATTCATTCTGCATTCTGTCCTTCGAACGTAGTTCTCCCTTCGCAACGGTTCGTTTCTACAACTCTTTTTTGTTGCGGCTCAGGAACGGGCGCAATCACTTTCCTTGTCGAGCCATTTCAAACGACGTTTTAGAGCCGCTCGATTTTGGGTGAAAGGCTGTCTTTGCATGCGGGGATAGCGTACGACCCGCCACTGCCCTCGCACCGTGACATCCTCGCGCAGCACATGCCCATGGGCTCCGTAATCAAGTGCTATGCCGCGTACCCAAAACCGTTTTGGCGTGAGCGCGGCCTGAACGGAGCAACCTGGAACGACTCACCACCTACTGTCGGATTCTTCGACGTAACACCTCCCGAGGGAAGCCCCGGAATCCTAGTGTGTTTCCTAGAAGCACAGCACGCGCTGCAGTGGACAGGGAAGTCCGCGGAGGAACGGAAAAAAGTGGTGATCGACAGAATCGTCAGTTTGTTTGGGCCACAAGGTGCGAATCCCATTGACTACGAAGATCAGGATTGGCCTTCGGATCCCTGGAGCCGCGGCTGCTATGGAGCCTCCATGGGCCCCGGTGTCATGAGCACGGTCGGAAAGGTCATCCGGGAACCTCACGGTCGGGTCCATTGGGCGGGAACGGAAACATCGACCAAATGGATGGGCTACGTTGAGGGCGCAATCCTCAGTGGAGAACGTGCTGCCGAGGAAGTCTTAGCGCAACTCCAACGGGCCGGTTAGTTCACCCAGGTTCTTCGAGGATAATGTCATGATTTCGCTCCGCACAGCACGACCGAACCCATTTTTGCAGGAGTTCGTACGTGTGTACGCACAGTGGGAAGTGCGCCAAGGTGACTCAGGTGCCAAGGCTCTAGTGGAAACCATTCCAGCACGCCTGGAGCAGATCCTGGAGTTTCAGTTTGGCGAACCATTCCGTGTTTTTCATTGGGAAGGTCATTCTGAATTCACCCCGAACGTTGCTGTCATCGGTGCCCAGGTACAGGGGTGCTCGAGAATCGAACTGAGGCCAGGGACTCATTCTTTTGGCGTATTCTTTCGGCCCGCAGGTTTCTCGAGGTTGATAGGTCTTCCGGTGAGTGAACTTGCACACCGGAACTACGATGGCGCTTTGATCTCTCGGTTATTTTCAAAGCTCTGGGGCCAGCTCGCCGAGTGCGTTACGTTCTCTCAGCGTGTCCGCGTCATCGAGAAGGCTTTGCTCTCCTTGGCCACGTCAGCGCTCCCGATGGAACCTATGATTGACATGGCCGAACGGGTGTTTTCGTTGCGCGGCCAGGTCCGTATTTCGGAATTGGCCCTGCAAACCGGAGTTGGACTGCGCCAATTTGAACGGAGATTTTCTCAAAGTATCGGGATGCCACCGAAATTCTACGCCCGCGTTGCCAGATTTCAGAGCGCACTAGACGCAAAGATAGCGCAGCCAAATCGGAGTTGGCTGGAAATTGCCCACGATCTCGATTACCACGACCAGATGCACATGATTCGCGACTTTCAATTGCTCGGCGGGGGAACACCGAACCATATTCTTGCTCAAATAGGCGACACACGGCCAGTGGCGCTCTCCACGCGCGAACAGTCGTCAATCTGATTGCTGGAATGTCGCATTTTTACTAGGGGTATGGCGATGAGTTCTGGAATTCTTTATGCCTTTAGGCGCCCATCAGACACGGGAGGGAACATCAGCTCCAGGGCAGATTCGCGATTCGTTGTCTCGTAAGGGAAAAATGTATGTATAGGACTCGGCAACTCTACTCGCGGCGCGGACTCTTTAGTTGGCTGGCGTTGTCGTTGATCGTAGTCGGGATCTTGCGTTCGACGATTGCTACACGGCTGGACAGTTTCACCTTGGATGAACCCTACCACATTGCTGCCGGCGTTTCCTACGTCAAGTACCACGACTTTCGTGTCAATCCCGAACATCCCCCACTCGTGAAGCTATGGGTGGGCACAGTGATCGCGGCGACCGGTTTCCACTTGGACGGGCTTAGGAAATTTAACGACAAAGCGGAAGAGCGCCTTTTCACAACGCAAACCACACTACGACAGAATGATCCGGATTCCGTACAACGTAGGACACGTGTGGCGATGTATGTCCTCAATGGACTTCTGTTGCTAGCCCTTTCGTTTGCGTTGCGGCAGACGTTTGGCGATGCCGTCGCGCTGGGTTCACTGCTGTTTCTTGTGATCGACCCTACGATCGCCGCACACCTGCCGGTCGTGATGACCGATCTGCCCGTGGCACTATGCTCGACGCTAGCGGTGGTACTTGCGGCACGCGCCTTTGAAACTTGGCAGTGCGGCCACTTGGCTTTGTGCGCCGGAGCTTTGGGCTCGGCTCTGGCGTCAAAACACTCCGCCCCGGTCGTACTGCTCGGTCTTATTGCAATCGGGGCTTGCTTGGTTTTCCGCCAGCCTGCTTCTCCGCCCGGGGATTCTCGAGTCAGAAAATTCGGCAAATTAGCTGCCCTTATTGCCGGTGCCATGCTCGTTCTGTGGGTTACCTACTTCTTCCGCTACTCCGAAACACCCTCAGAGCACGAATCCTTCAACCAGCCTCTAGCCCAGAAAATCGCTGACGTTCAATCGCCCTTCTACCGTGGCGTACTTTCGCTTATGGACAAAACGCATGTCGTTCCCCGCGCTTACCTTTGGGGCTTTGCCGACACTATTCGTGCAGGAATGGAAGGTCGGGAGACCACACAGATCTTTCTCGGCAAATTCTATCCCGTCAAAGCTCCGAAATATTTCTTTCCCGTGGTGATCGGCGCGAAGTTGCCAATCGGTTTAAGTGTGCTGGTTCTGCTTGGCATTTTTTCCTTTCTCACCAGGCAAGTCCCGAAAGAATGGCTGCTGCCGGGCGGATTTGTTCTGGGGATGGCGCTTTGGTTCCTGTTGGTGCTATCTGGAGGAGCAACCTATGCAGGTGTCCGTCACGCCTTGCCGGTCGTGACCCTTCTCTCTGTCTTCGCTGCTATGAGTATCGGCTTGGCAATCCAATCGCCCAGCCGCGCGACGAAAATTGTCGTGATGCTGGCAATTCTCGCTGCATGTGCCTCGGCGCTGCCCCACATGCGGCCCTGGGGCTACTACAACGAATTGGCAGGCGGTTCCCGAAACGCGTACAAATATTTTTTAGACGAAAGCCTTGATCTCGGCCAGCGTACCAAAGAATTCGCTGCGTATGCGCAGGGAGAATTGAACGGCAAAGGGGAGCGGCCGTACTGCTGGTACTTCGATTCAGAGGTTGAACTTAAGGCGCGAGGTGTGGATTGCTTTGGCAGTAACCCCAACAACGACGAACCGCTCAGAGAGCTTCCCGAGCGCACCGGCACCATCTTCTGTGACGCTTATTTTCTTGCCCCTTCGCTCTATTGGGACCGCCCGGCGCTTCGGGAAGCCACTCCCGTCGCGCGCTTCGGCAATGCCTTTGTGTTTCGGGGCACGTTCTACCTGCCAGGCCTTGCAGCTGCTTCCATGTATTGGCGCGGAATCAAGAAATTGTATGCGGAAAAACCAGACGAAGGGGCCGCCGAAAAAGCCTTTTTGCGCTCGGTCGAGCTGGATCCCACAGCCTATTTTGTTCACATTCAACTGGGGAACTTATATCTAAAGCGCGGGGACCGTGAGCGCGCTTGGCAGGCTTACTCGGATGCGTTGAAGTTCATTGGGAATGACTCCCAATTTCGCCAGCAAATCCAGGAACAGATTCAGCGCGTATCCACGGATGATTTGGCGAAAGTGTCGCCTCTACGTGATCCCTATATGGAATGACGTGGACACGAAGGTCCGGGCCCCGCACCGCAAGGGAAGTCGGCCAGTACGAATACTCACTCGAGGATTGAGAGATGAATATGAATCGAACCACGTGGCAGGGATTGTTTATTGTGGCCGTATGGTGTTCGGTGGTTATCCTCCCGGCCTTTGCACAGGTCAAGCCTGATCACAGACTGTCCAGTTCTACGACTCGGAGGGATCTGGATATGTTCATCGACCAACTCAGGGGGCAATCCGGGGCGCCGGGAATTCAGGCGGTGGTTGTAAAGGACGGCAAGATCGTCTGGTCGGGAAGCTACGGAGATGCGGTTCTTGAGGTGCCGGGCCCGCGCCGCCCCATGCGCGATGACACCTTCATGCCTACCGGATCAACAGCCAAAATCCTGGTTGCGATCGCAGTCATGCAGCAAGTGGAAAAAGGAAAACTGTCGCTCGACGACGACATCAATCCACACCTCCCTTTCCGTGTTCGCAATCCGCACTGGCCCGACACTCCAATCACCTGGCGGATGCTCCTGACGCACACATCAAGTATCGACGAGATCGACTCGGCTATTTACGATTCCGTGTACGTCTACGGTAAAGATGACCCCGAAACTTTCGAAGACTACGTGAAAAACAGATTTGAAGTGGGTGGTCGTTACTACAGTCCCAATCTGTACCGGATGGGAAAGCCTGGAACGGAACGTATCTATTCGAATGACGGCATTGATCTCGCCGCTTTAGCGCTTGAAAACATCCTGCATGAATCGTTTGCCGACTACGTTAAACGCGAAATTTTTTCTCCGCTCAAGATGCGCGACACCAGCTATTTCCTGGCTCCGTTGCCGGTCGATCGCTTGTCCGTGGGATATGTCGTCGAGCGGGAGCCAAACGGCAAGTTCTCATACTTGCTACAGCGGACGTTTCTGGAACACAAGCCGCCCTACGGTAGCGTTAGCGACAACCAGATTTCTTTCCCGGAGTATCCCGCCGGACGAATCTATACAACCGCCAGGGATTACGCGCGACTGCTGATGATGCTGATGAATTGGGGGACTTTGGACGGGGTCAGGATTCTCAGTCCATCGAGTGTCGATTTGATGATCACCCCGTCGGGTTTTCGGAATTTGGATGGCTTGACGCAAGGCCTTGGAGTGTTCGGGCCGAAGGACCTGCGTGGCCGTCAAGTGTGGGGCCACCTCGGTGAAGATCACAGCTGCTCCGCGGCCTTCTTTTTCAATCCCGAAACGCATGTCGGAGCCATCGTCTTCTCTAACAGCAATTACCCTGATTTTACGTTGGTCTACGCATTGCAGGATTTGGACCTTCACCTAATGTGCTGGTTCGAAGACCCCGACAGTAAACTCCGGGGCTCCGCACAGTCCAGCGGTCAAATCGAAAAGCTGAAACTTCCTGGACCGGACGCACAGAGCCAACTGCTCGGAAGTTGGTCCATCGTCGCCGAAGGTTCGTTCGACAAAAGGGGTCTGGCAAGCGGGAGGGGAACGGAACTCTGGTATGCAGGGCCAGGTGGCCAATCCCTGATGGAAGAGTTGCACATTAGCAATCGGGAAGGGAGGCCGACCGACGCATTCGGCCCGGCATGGTGGGACCCCATCGCGCAAGGGCAGCGCTTTCTGTGGTGCACGAGCGATTTTGTTAGCGGTTGCCTGGTCTCAGAGAATGTTATGCGCTGGGAGAATGACCGTTACGTATATCGAGTTGATTCGGAAGAAAACGGCCAGAAAACAAGAGACGAAGAGGTCTTTTCAGACATAACCAAGGACTCGTTTCTCCAAACGATCTTGAGTGGACCCCTCGGCAAAAACCCCACGTCAACATGGGTCGCGAAAGCAACAAAATTGCAGACCGATCTCCCACGTATGGCTTTCAACGCGCCACCAATCGCCACCTCTCCTCACCCCGATGTCGATAAATTGATCCGGTCACTTTCCGGGTCGTGGTCAATTACGTTGAGTTTTGCTCCCAACGAGAAGATGCCAAAAGGCGGTTCGGGAACGGGAGAGGAAACGTGGCGTGCGGGACCAGGAGGCCTCTCAGTCATCGAGGAATATCACTCAACTGGGGAGGAAGGCGAAGTCTCTGGCCTGGGGATCTTCTGGCCGGACCAGCAACCGTCAAAAATGCAAGTAGTCTGGTGCGACAGCACGATGCAGACCGGCTGTGGGGTGATAAAAGGCGGAGCGCGCTGGGAAGGAACCCAGGTGGTAATCGAGGACGAGCGCGAAGTGGACGGGAGAAAGGCGGCGTTTCGGGAAGTGTTTTCAGACATCAGCGATAACGGATACACGCAGACAATCTATGAGGGGGAGTCTGGAAAACAACTCCAACCGACGATAACTGTCCGCGCAACTAGAGTTGGACGCCAGTAGGGCAAAAAAGAAATGTTTCGATGGCTCTCATGCGTCGTTTTGTTGGCAACGTTCGGAACTTCAGCTTATTACCGCTGGAGCGCTCGGACGAAGAGCGAAGTGATTCCTCGTCGGAGAGAGGGAAGCAGGTTCCTTGTGATGCGTACGCTCATTGCATTTTCGCTAGTTCTTCCTCCCATGTTGTATGTCGTGCACCCGAAGTGGATTACCTGGTCTTTGCTGCCCATAAGCGAATGGATCCGATGGCTGGGTCTTGTCGTCGGAGTCCTGACCATGCTTGGTGTCCGCTGGGTTCTTCACACGTTGGGATGCAATGTCAGTGAGACGGTTCTTACGAAGCCGCACCACCAGCTCATTACCACAGGACCATATCGTTGGGTCCGCCACCCGCTTTACACGGCCGGCATCGTCTTGTTTTGTTCCATCGCGTTGATGCAGGGGAGCTGGCTCCTGCTCATAACAACGGGCATCGCTGCATCATTTATTAGATTCGTCGTGATTCCTGCGGAGGAACGCGCGTTGGTAACCAGATTTGAAGACAGCTACCAGATATATAGGAAGCAAACGGGCCGGCTTTTTCCTCGAAATTCAGTTTTTCGCCGTCATACGACTGAAATCACAGCGAATTCTCAAAGAGTCTCGAGATAGAAAGAAGGTCAGGCCATGTACAACCAGCATCTGGGTCAGCTGTCGGCTTAACTAGAACATGAATGTCAAAGGAAAGTTAGGATCACAGGCACAGAGGGGAATCAGAAACAAGGTATGACGAAATACAGGGATCATCTTCCGCAACTTGACGGCGGACTTTTTCTGACCGACGGCGGGCTTGAGACGACGCTGATCTTTCACGACAAGATCGACCTGCCTTATTTCGCGGCGTTTCATCTGCTGAAGGACAAGGCCGGAACAGAAGCTCTGCGCAACTATTACTGCAGCTACGCCTCAATCGCGTGTGCGAACGGACTTGGATTTGTTCTCGAAAGTCCGACTTGGCGAGCCAATCCTGATTGGGGAGAAAAGCTCGGCTATTCGAAAGTCGCCCTTGCCGACGCCAATTGCACAGCAGTTGCTCTAATGCACGAGTTGCGCGAGACATCCGAAGTGCCTCGCTCGCCCATGGTTATTAGCGGATGCGTGGGTCCCCGCGGAGACGGGTATGACCCAGGTCAAGTCATGAGTGAGATCGAGGCGGAGTCTTATCACAACGAGCAAATCAGCTGGTTTCGAACGACTGATGCCGACCTCGTTACCGCGCTCACGATTACAAATATACCGGAAGCCATCGGGATTGTTCGCGCCTCCCGCGCAGCGGGGCTGCCTGTCGTCATCTCGTTCACGTTGGAAACTGATGGCTGTCTACCAACAGGCCAAGGCTTGCGCGAAGCGATTGAGTCTGTCGACAACGCAACAGATAGGACAGCCGCCTACTTCATGAT
>Ga0335069_10003355_pt1 | contig 24251 bp, 17 predicted proteins | sample Lox_Sample_11_FD_206714 | JGI IMG/M metagenome (GOLD analysis project Ga0335069, IMG submission 206714) | Soil microbial communities from Loxahatchee National Wildlife Refuge, Florida, United States - Lox_Sample_1.1 | ecosystem: Environmental > Terrestrial > Soil > Wetlands | place: USA... | reverse complement strand
CCGGGGCGGGGACATTGACGGCATACCAGTCTTTCAGGGGGGCAAGCGCCGGATGGGCCAGCGAACGCTGCAGATAGTTCCATAGGCGGGGCATGTGACGCAGATATTGCGGCTTGCCGTCGCGCCGCTCAAGCCGGGCGAAGATGCCGAGAATCTTGGTGGCGCGCTGCGCCGCGAGCGTCGCGTAGAGCAGCATGAAGTTGGCGGTATCGAATTGCTGTCCCGGTTCGGCGCCTTGGTTCATGCGGGCGCGGACATATTGGCCGAGCAGTGTCATTTCCAGAGATTCCGGGACATCGACGCGCGCGTCCTGCAGCAGCGAAGCGACATCATAGGCGGCGGGGCCGATCAAGGCGTCCTGAAAATCGAGCACGCCGATCCGCGCGATGTCCTTGCGGTCTTCGAGCCACAGCAGATTGGGCGAATGATAATCGCGCAGCACCCAGGTCGGCGGCGCCTCGAGCGCGGGCTTGAGCGCCTTGCTCCAGAGCGCGACGAATTCCTTGCGCGTCGCGTCTGTCTCCTTGCCGCCGGTCTTGGTCAGATACCAGTCGAGCAGCAACTCGGCTTCGATCAGAAAGGTCGTCAGCTCGTAGCGCGGCAGGCGGTAGTCGAGATGCGGCGCAACCGGCAGCGTCTCCGGTAATTTCCGCCCATGCAGGGCGGCGAGAAGATCGACGGCGGCGGCGTAGCGCGCCGCGATCGGCGCCGGTGGATCGTCGGTGACGACGCGGTCGACTCCCAGATCTTCCATGATCAGGAGGCCGTGATCGAGATCGGCATGCAAAATGGCCGGCGCCGAAACACCTTGCGCGCGCAAAGCCGAGGCAAGCGCGACATAGGGCACGATATCTTCGGCGAGATGGGCGATGGCGCTGTAGGGCTTGCCGTCGCGCACCGGCGGGCCGTCGGGTCGGCGCGGCGCGTTCATCAGGATCGCCGGCGCACCGTCGAGCTTCAGCCGCTCGAATATCCGTGTCGAGGCGTCGCCTTGCATGCGCCGGCGCTCCGCTGTGACGAAGCCGGATTCATCGAGGAACGAGCGCACCATGGCCATGCGCTCGGCGCGCTGCGCGAAACTGCCGTAGCCGACATAGCGCACGTTGCGCCCGTCAGGTCCGAGCTGCGGCGCCAGCGTGAAGGTGATGTCGAGCCGATCCGGCGGCAGGAAACCGGCGGCGCGATCCGGCCATTCCATCAGCACGACCGTGCCCTGGGGCAGATCGTCGAAGCCGAGCTCGGCGAGCTCGGCTGCACCCGACAGCCGGTAGAGATCGGCATGGACCAGCGGGAAACGCGGCAGATCGTAATTCTGGATCAGGGTGAAGGTCGGGCTCGGCACCTCGATGGTTTCGTCGCCGGCGAGATGCCGGATCAGGGCCCGCGCGAAGGTGGTCTTGCCGGCGCCGAGATCGCCGGACAGCGTCACCAGATCGCCGGGCTCCAGCGCCGCGGCAATGTCGGCCATGAACCGCAAGGTCGCCGCTTCATTGGCCAAAGTCGCGTTGAAGCTTGCGCCGGCGGGGGCGGTCAGCAGCATGCGGCGCTCCGCTTAGCGCATGGCCCGGAAGAGTGGACACCGGTTTTTCGATAGGGCCATGCGCAAGGTCTAACATTCTCTGGCCCGAGCATGAACGTTTTTGCGCGCAACGGCTACTCGGCTGCCGTCAGGGACGCGGTTGTGTGCAGGGGGAAAGTGCAAGTCACCGTGGTGCCGCGGCCGACCTCGGAGGCGATGGCGACGGTGCCGCCATGCAATTCGACGAAGGATCGCACCAGCGAGAGACCGATCCCGGGTCCGCGATGCGTCGAGCCGAGCGGATGGCTCTCGAACCAGTCGAACACCTTGCCGAGTACGTCCGGAGGAATTCCCGGCCCCTGATCGGTGACAGAGAAAATGATGCCGTCGGGGCGCCGGTCGGCGCGCAACACGATCTTGCCGCCGCCGGGCGAAAAGTTCGCGGCATTGGCCAGAAGATTGAACAGGACCTGCCTCACCCGCAGCTTGTCGGCGGTGAAGCTGCCGATGTTCTCGGCGGTGACGATGTCGAGCGAGAGCCCGGAACTGACCAGCCGGTCCTGCACGCCTTCGGCCGCCGCCGTCATGGTCTCGCGGATATCGACCGGGCCCAGATTGAGCTGCATGCGGCCGGCATCGATGGTAGCGAGGTCGAGGATGTTGTTGATCAGCGCCAGCAAGGAATTGGTCGAGACGGTGATGTAGTCGAGATATTCGCGCTGCTTTCGCGCCAGCGGGCCGGTCGCCGGGTCGCCGAGCAGATGCACGAAGCCGATGATATTGGTGAGCGGAGACCGCAGCTCGTAGGACACGTGGTGGACGAAATCGATCTTGATCTTGTCGGCGTCTTCAAGCGCCTCGTTGCGCTCCCGCAGCGCGCGCTCGACATTGACCGAAGCCGTGACGTCGTGAAACGTCACCAATGTGGCGCCGTCAGGAAGCGGCACGCTCGTGGAATCGACGGCGCTGCCGTCGCGCAGCTCGATCCGTCCTTTGGTGGCCTCGCGATTGTCGATCGCGGTGACCGCGAGCCGCAACTCCTGCCAGGCCGGAGCGCCGGCATGGAGCGGCAGGCATAATGCCGTGATCCGCTCGATATGCGGCCGGTCGGCGAGATCGGCCGCGTTGAGCTTCCACATGCTGACGAAGGCGGCATTGTGCAGCCGCAGCCGGCCGTCGCTGCCGAACACGGCAACGCCTTCGGCCAGATTATCGAGCGTCTCGCCCTGGACGCGGATCAATTCCTGGAAGCGGCGTTCGAGCTCAAGCCGCGCGGTAACGTCGTGGAACAGATAGGTGAGGCCGCCGTCGGGATTGGGCGTAGTGACGACCCGCAGCGTCCGTCCACCCGGCAGATGCCAGGTATGTTCGGTCGGCTCGACGGCGCGGTAGGCTTCGTGCAGCTGCGCCTTCCACTGCCGGAAGTCCTGCTGTTCCGGCAATTTGCGCGCGGCGCGCAGCATTTCGATTACGGCCGAGTCGGTCGGGCCCTGGTCGAGGAAGGCGGCATCGAGATCCCAGAGCGCACGGTAGGCGGCGTTGTAGAATGTGAGCTGCTGGTCGGAGCCGAACATGGCGACGCCGATCGGCAGCTGGTCGAGCGTGCGGCGGTGGGCGTCGATGAGATGATCGCGCGCCGCGCGCATGGCCTCGGCTTCGGTCACGTCGACGGCGATGCCGGTCGAGCCGCCGTCGGTCGTAATATCGAGCACGTCGAATGTACGCCTGGTGCCGGCCGCGACCGCACGCATGCGGCCGGAATAGGCCACTCCGTTCATGTGCGCTTGCGCGATGCCGGCGCGGGATGCGCTGTCGAGAAACTCGGTGCGCTGACGGATCGCGCCCGAGACATCGCCGGCGTCGACGGCGCGCGCGTAAGCCGAATTGACGAAGATCAGCTGCCCGTCCACATCGCGCGCCCAGACCGGCGACGGCAGCGCTTCGATCAGCGCACGCAGCGGCGCCACTTCGGCGGATAATTTATCGTACCGGGTCGCCAGCTCGACCAGATCGCGATTGGTGCCGCTGGCGTTTTTCAGGCGCAGCACGGCGCGGCCGGCGATGGCGCGGCCGAGCGCTTCGATCGGATCGCCGGAGCGGGTGGTCAGCGCCATCGTAAATGCTTCGCCGCGGCCGCGGAGCGCGTCGACTGCACGCTCCATTGCGGTGGCCTTGCTGGCATCGAGCCAGCTGCCGAAAGCAAGCACCTGGTGCGGCATCGCAACACCGACAGCGCTCGGCTCGCCGTCGATTTTCGGCTCGTTCGAGCCCGCGGGCCAGACCACGACAACTTGTGGCTCGGCTTGCATCAGCGCATCGGCGCGGTCGACCTCCTCGCGCAGCCGCGCATTTTCCTTGCGCAGCCGCCGTTCAAGCCGTGCCGCGCGCGCCCAGGCGTGCACCAGCATGATCGCGGAAACGACGGCGAACAGCGCCACGCCGCAAACCACGGTGATCGACGCAATCTGATGCTGGTCGATGCTCGATTGCGCGGTGAGGATCAGTTCGCGAATGGTCGTCGATGGCGGTTCTGCAGCCGTCGCAGCGGATGGAGTGATCGCGGCCATGAAGGGGATTGCGACCGGCGCAAGGGCGCATAGGGCCGCAATGACTCGGGCCCATGCTTGCGTGCGCCGCCGATGCCGCGTCCCGCGGCTCCCCCGGATCGTGTCCGGCATGCCCCTTCGCCTCTACTGGCTCGCACCGCCCTAAACGCCGGCCGCCTCCTGTCCCTACCCCGTAGGCGCAGGAAGGCGGCGGGAGCGAGCCCCGCGAATCGGACAACTTTACTCTCAAGGGGAATCGCGCCGTAAGAGTCCAGATCGTGAACGTGACGGTCGCGCTGATGCCGTCAGCCCCGCGCCGCGGCCTGGCCGTCGAGTTTGAGCGCCTGAGCCTCTTGCGCCAAATCTTCCAGGCTGATGCGCGCCAGCGCGACGCCGAATTCCTGTTCGGCATGGGCCATGGCCGGGAGCACGATCTTGATCAGGAGTTCGGAGCCCGCCTGCTTCACGTCGGCTTCCTCGACGGTGCCGGCCGCACGCAGAATGTCGTTTGCGGTGACGCGCCGGCGGTCACGCGCCAGTTCGTAGCCGCCGCGGGGGCCGCGGATCCCTTTCAAGATTCCATAGCGGACCAGCGCTTGCAGCACTGGTTCCAAATGACGCGGCGGCAAGCCGTGACGTGCGGCGAGCGCTTTGGCGGAAACCGGTTGTCCTTGCGCTTGAGTTGCTACGTCGATAACGGCAGCAATCGCGAGGACTCCTTTGCGGGGGAGCAGAGGCATTGCGGGGAAAACGTCGCGGGACTGAAATCAGTTCAAGCGATGGTACTATATTACAAGACGCCTTCGGTCCAGATGATCCTTCGTCTTAATCGGGCTTTTTGACAATATTCGTTACCGTTCCGGTCGAGCCAAATCCACCAACGCTTCTCTCTGTCGAATCTAGACTTGTAGATTCAACAAGTTCTACATGTGATATGGGCGCGATTACTAGCTGCGCGATCCGCATCCCCCGATCGATGACGAAGGGCTCGGTCCCGAGATTTACAAGAATGATCTGTATCTCGCCGCGGTAGTCCGCGTCGATCGTGCCCGGCGTGTTCAGCACTGTGACGCCGTGGCGCAGCGCCAATCCCGAGCGCGGCCGCACCTGAGCCTCATGGCCGACGGGCAGCGCGATCGCGATTCCGGTGGGAATAAGCGCGCGATCTCCCGGCGCGATCGTCGCCGACGCGTCGGCTGGCACGGCGGCGAGGAGATCGAGCCCGGCCGCAAGCACGCTTTGATAGGCCGGTAACGGCAGGTCGGCGCCGTGCGGCAGGCGCATGATCCGGACATCGATGCTCACCGCTTGCCGCCCTGTTCGGCGATACGCTGCACCAGCATGCGCGCCACTTGGTCTTTCGATTGCGACGGCCAGTCCTCGACACCGCGCGATGAGATCAGATGAATCGTATTGGTATCGCCGCCCATGATGCCGGTTTCCGGCGACACGTCATTGGCGAGAATCCAATCGCAGCCTTTCTTGACGAGTTTGGCCTTGGCATTGGCGATGACGTCGTCGGTTTCGGCGGCGAAGCCGATCACCAGCCGCGGCCGTCCGGTCTTCAGATGCGCGATCGTGGACAGGATGTCCGGATTTTCGACCAGTTTGAGCATCGGCGTCTGGCCCTGCTCTTTCTTGATCTTGCTGTCGCTGGCCCGCTCGCTGCGCCAGTCGGCGACCGCGGCGGCGAAGATTGCAACATCCGCCGGCAGGGACTTTTCGACCGCGTCCAGCATTTGGCGCGCCGTCTCGATCTTGATCACGTGCACGCCCGGCGGATCGGGCAGGTTGACCGGGCCGCTGATCAGCACCACGTCGGCGCCGGCTGCCGCCGCGGCGGTTGCGATGGCATGACCCTGCTTGCCCGAGGAACGGTTGGCGATGAAACGCACCGGGTCGATCGGCTCGCTGGTGGGGCCTGAAGTGACCAGCACGCGTGTCCCGGTGAGCGGTCCCGGCCCGCGCAAGAGCGTTTCGGCGGCAGCGACGATTTCCGGCGGCTCGGCCATGCGGCCAATGCCGGCTTCGCCGTGTTCGGCCATCTCGCCGGCATTGGGACCGACGATGCGAATGCCGTCAGCGATCAACTGCGCCAGATTGCGTTTGGTCGCGGTCGCCGCCCACATCTGCGGGTTCATAGCCGGCGCGATCAGGATCGGCCGGTTGGTCGCGAGCAGTACGGCGCTGGCCAGATCGTCGGCATGGCCGCCCGCCATTTTCGCCATCAGATCGGCTGTCGCCGGCGCGACGACGATGAGATCGGTGTCGCGGGCAAGGCGGATATGGCCGACATCGAATTCGCTCTTCGGATCGAACAGATCGGTATGGACGTGGTCGCCGCACAGCGCGCCGGCGGCAAGCGGGGTGATGAAATGCTGCGCGGCCGCGGTGAGAATGCAGCGCACGTGAATGCCGTGATCCTGCAGACGGCGGATGAGATCGAGCGCCTTGTAGGCAGCGATGCCGCCCCCGATGATGAGCAGGACGCGCGGACGTCCGGCGGCAGTGGTGAGCGACTTCTGCGGCGCCGATTGTGCGCTGACGAGTTGCCGGGGCGGCGATGCGGCAGCCGGCGGCGCGTCTGCGGATTGCTCCGGTGGATTGGGCGGATTGATGAGGTTCAGCGCCTCGCGGGCGGTCTCCATCGCCGCTTGCCGCAGGATGACGCGGATCTCGTCTTCCATCGAGCGGCCGGCGCGCGCCGCCCGCAGCCGCAGCAGCCGTTTCAGCTTGTCGTCGAGCTGGCGGACGGTGAGGCTTGCCATCGCGCTTTTCCTGGGCGTTTCTTGGAGTTTCCTCGCCGTAGCGCGAGCAGCTTAGCATGCCTTTGATTGCAATGCAATCAATGCAATCAAAACTGCCTCAAGGCGATCACGGCCAGTAGCGCAGCGATGACCCAGAGCGCCACCGTGGTCCAATGGGTCCGGCGGCGTTCGCTCTTGCCGATCTCGCTAATGGTCTGTGGCGACAGGATCAGACCGTCGCGGGTGATCTCGTCGAGCTGGTCGAGCACGCGCGCGCCGCGGGTGAGCAGACCCGGCGCGCTGCCGATGAAGCGGCCGACATCGGCCGCGCCCTGCGCGGCGCTCTCGATCCGCCCGGCCGGACCGAGATTGCGCGTCATCCATTCGCGCACCACGGGCTCAGCCGTGCTCCACATATCGAGCTTGGGATCAAGCGAGCGCGCCACGCCTTCGACCACCACCATGGTCTTCTGCAGCAGCAGCAGTTCCGGCCGCGTGCGCATGTCGAACAGGCCGGTGACCTCGAACAGCAGCGTCAACAGCTTCGCCATCGAAATGTCTTCGGCGGTGCGATTATGGATCGGTTCGCCGATGGCGCGGATGGCTTGGGCAAAATCCTCGATCGAGTGCTGCGGCGGCACGTAGCCGGCCTCGAAATGCACTTCCGCGGTCCGATAATAATCGCGGGTGATGAAGCCGTGTAGGATCTCGGCAAGGAACAGCCGCTCCTTGGCGCCGAGCCGACCCATAATGCCGAAATCGACGGCGACCAGCCGGCCGTCGTCGGCGACGAACAGATTGCCGGGATGCATGTCGGCGTGGAAGAAGCCATCACGCAGCGCATGACGCAGAAAATTCTGGATCACGCTGCGGCCGAGCTTGGGCAGATCGATGCCCTTCGCCTCGAGCCGGGCGCGATCGTTCAGCGGGATGCCGTCGATCCATTCAAGCGTCAGCACTTCCTTGGTGGTGCGGTCCCAGTCGATCCTGGGCACGCGGAAATCGTTGTCGTCCTTGGTGTTCTCCGCCATTTCCGACAGCGCAGCGGCTTCCAGGCGAAAGTCCATTTCGACCAGCACCGAACGGCGCAGCGTCTCGATCACCTCGACCAGCCGCAGCCGGCGGGCCTCTGGCGACATGTCCTCGGCACGCTGCGCCGCATAGGCAAAGGCGGTGAGATCGGCGTGGAAGCGTTGCTCGATGCCGGGTCGCAGCACCTTCACCGCCACCGCACGCGGCGCGTCCGCCGTTGCCACTGTCGCCTTATGCACTTGCGCGATCGAAGCCGCCGCGATCGGCGCGCCGAAGCTCGCATAGACCGCCGCGAGCGGCCGCCCGAACGAGGCCGCAACCGCGGCCTCGGCTTGGGCTTGCGGAAATGGCGGCATCTTGTCCTGCAGCCGGCCGAGATCGGCGGCGAACACTTCGCCGACCACATCCGGACGTGTTGCAAGGAACTGGCCGAGCTTCACATAAGTCGGGCCGAGCTTGGCCAGCGCCGTCGACAGCCGTGCCTCGGAGGCATCGCCCGTCGGCCGCTCAAAGAACCGGGCCATACGGTAGAGCGGCCGCGCCGGCACCGGCAGCATGGCAGGATCGATGACGCTGAGTACGCCCTCGCGGGCAAACACGAAGCCAGCGCGGGTCAGGCGGAACAGATGCGCGAGGCCGGAAATCACAAACGCCAGCCGGAATGAAGCGTGACGATGCCGCCGGTCATCGGCTGGATCGCAACGCGGGCAAAGCCGGCCTTGCGCATCATCGCGGCGAAGACTTGCGGCTTCGGGAAACGGCGGATCGATTCGACGAGATAGCGATAGGAATCGGCGTCGCCGGTGACCGCACGGCCCAGTCGCGGAATGACATTGAAGGAATAAGCGTCATAGATCTTGTCCAAGCCCGGCACGTCGACCGCGGAGAATTCGAGACAGCAGAAGCGGCCGCCGATCTTGAGCACGCGGAAGGCTTCGGCCAGCGCGCGCTCGATGCGTGGCACATTGCGGATGCCGAACGCGATAGTCGCGGCATCGAAGCTCTTATCGGCAAACGGCAACTCTTCGGCATTGGCTTCGGCAAAGGTGACGACATCGTCGAGCGCCTGCGCTTGCACCCGGGCGCGGCCGACATCGAGCATGTCGATATTGATGTCGCTGATTACGGCGCGGGTCTCGGCGCCGCCGGCGGCGACGACGCGCAGGGCGACGTCGCCGGTGCCGCCGGCAATATCGAGCAGCGCGAACGGCCGGGTCTTCGGCGGATTGATCGCGGTGACCAGCGCATCCTTCCAAGCCCGATGCAGCCCGAGCGACATCAGGTCGTTCATCAGGTCGTAGCGGCTCGCGACGCTGTGAAACACGCCGTCGACGAGATCCTGCTTTTCGCCAAGCGGCACCTGGCGATAGCCGAAATCAGCCTGTGGTTGGTCCTGGTCAGCCATGTTTATCCTTCGAGCATGATCCCGAAAAGTGGCGACCGGTTTTCGGAAAAGATCATGCTCAAACTAAGATTCCGCCCGACGATAGCGCGGCGGGCGCTCGGGCGCTACAAAGCCCATCCAGCATGGTTTAGGGGGCGCATAGGCGAGCCTTAAGGGGTCACAATGACAGCTCAGTTTCAGCGGGGCCGTTCCCATATTCCGAATTTTCTCGCTGGAAAAAGCGCGAGAATTCTATCTCGATTTCTTGGGTTTCCAGGTCGATTGGGAGGGCAGTTTCTCGCCCGGTGCTCCGGTCTATATGCAGATTTCGCGCGGCGGGCTGATCTTTCATCTCAGCGAGCGTTTCGGTGACGCCACGCCGGGCTCGATGGCCTATGTCTACATGACCGGAGTGGCGGAATTGCATCACCAATTGAATGCCAAGATCCTAGATGCCTGAGCTTCCCGAAGTCGAAACCGTGCGCCGCGGCCTCGAGCCCGCCATGGAAGGCAAGAGCTTCCTCAAGGTCGAAGTGCATCGGCCCGATCTGCGCTGGCCGCTGCCGAAAAATTTCGCCGCGCGGCTGCAAGGCAAGACTGTAACCGGGCTCGGCCGCCGCGCCAAATATCTGCTCGCCGATCTGTCGTCGGGCGACGTGCTGGTCATGCATCTCGGCATGTCCGGGTCGTTCCACATTTTTGAGGACAAGGCCAAAGAGCTCGGCGGCTATTATCACGAGCGCGCCAAACACGTCGCCCACGACCACGTCGTGTTTCACATGTCGTCCGGCGCCAGCGTGACCTTCAACGATCCGCGCCGCTTTGGCTCGATGAAACTCGTGGCTCGCGACCAGCTCGAAAATGAGCCGTTGCTCAAGAGCCTTGGCCCCGAGCCGCTCGGCAATGAATTTGACGCCGCCATGCTGGCGCGCGCCTGCCGCGGCAAGAAGACGAGCCTCAAAGCGGCGCTACTTGACCAGCGCGTCGTCGCCGGGCTTGGCAATATCTATGTGTGCGAGGCTTTGTTTCGCGCACAGCTTTCGCCGAAACGTAAGGCGTCGACCATCGCCGATCGGAATGGCAAGCCCAACGAGCGGGCTGAGCGCCTGGTCGAGGCCATCAAGGCGGTGCTGCAGGCCGCCATCAAAGATGGCGGCTCATCGCTGCGCGATCACCGGCTGACCGATGGTGCGATCGGCATGTTCCAGCATAATTTTCGTGTCTACGATCGCGAAGGCGAGCCGTGCCGGACTAAAGGCTGCAGCGGCACGGTCAAGCGCATCGTGCAGAACGGCCGCTCGACGTTCTATTGCCCGACATGCCAGAAATGATCAGCCAAGAGCGAGTGCGGGAGATGAGGTCATGAGTTCGGAAAAGAGTCATCAAAACATCGTTGTTGAAAGGCACGGCAAGGTTGGCCTGATCCGGCTCAACCGGCCGCAGGCGCTCAACGCGCTCAATGCCGCCTTGATGGAGGAACTGGCGCGCGCCGTCGATACGTTCGAGTCCGATAATGCGATCTCCGCCATGGTCATTACCGGTTCGGAAAAAGCTTTTGCCGCGGGCGCCGATATCAAGGAGATGGCGGACAAGGAATTCATCAATGTCTTTTTCGATGATTTCTGCGCCAGCTGGCATTGTGTGGCGCAGGCGCGCAAGCCGGTGGTCGCGGCGGTTGCCGGTTTCGCGCTCGGCGGCGGCTGCGAGCTTGCCATGCAATGCGATCTGATCATCGCCGGGGACAATGCGAAGTTTGGTCAGCCGGAAATCAAGCTCGGCATCATTCCCGGCATCGGCGGCACCCAGCGCCTGACGCATGCGGTCGGCAAGGCCAAGGCGATGGATCTGATACTGACCGGCCGCATGATGGATGCTACCGAAGCGGAACGCGCCGGCCTCGTCGCTCGCGTCGTGCCTGCGCAAAGTCTGCTCGAAGAGGCGCTCAAGGTTGCCGCCACCATCGCCGGAATGTCGTTGCCGTCGCTGATGGCGGCGAAAGAGGCGGTCAATTGCGCACTCGAAACGTCCTTGGCGGAAGGCATCCGTTTCGAGCGGCGCATCTTCCACTCGCTGTTCGCCACGCACGATCAGAAAGAAGGCATGAACGCTTTCGTCGAAAAGCGCGCGCCGAAGTTTCAGAACAAGTAGGCTATTTCCGCACGCAGATCACGCGCAGCACCGATTGCGCGGTGGCACCGTGGCCGGTGCTGACCGCGACATTTTGGCTTTGCAAGAAGGTCCGCACCGCAGCCGTCGGCACCAGTGTGGCGAGCGGCGCCGCGCCCGCCCCGGCAATCACCGGCGCCTTAAGGGCCACCATGCCGGCAAAGCGGCCCTGGGCATCGACTGCTGCCGCGCCGGAATAGCCGAGCTTGGGTGCGGGGCTGAGCCCTTGATCGGTCCGCTGCGCGATCGACCCCGTCACCTCGGTGTCACTGCCTTCGCCGAGTGGATCGGCAATCCCCAATAATGTCAGCCCGGCTGCCGCGGCCGCGTCTTGCGTAAACGGCATTGGCACCAGTCCACGCGCGCCGTAGAGCCGCAACAGTGCAAGGTCGTTGCTCTCGTCGGCAGCGACCCGAACGGCGTGGCCATAGCCCGGTATGGTGATGGAGCGGCACTCGTCGGTCACCTGCGCACTGGTGAGAAGATCGCCGGCGCTGCCCACGACAATGGCGCTGCCATATTCGACGCCACGCTTGCGTCCGGCGAGTTGCAGCGCCGCCAAATCGGGAAAGCCGTCGAATGTGTCGGCGACCGCAAGGGCGACCGGCGCCATGATGCCCTCGGTGGCCTGATCATAGAGGATGGTCACGCCCCGGATTTCGCCGCCGCTCGACTGTGCCCGCTCGACGAATTTTTTCAGACCCTGCTGACCGGTGATGACAAAGGAATTCGGCCCGAGATTGCTCGACCCGACCTCGCGCCGCGCCACACGCTTGTTCTGATCGAACAGGGCCGGCAACGAAGCCTCGCGCAGGCGGAACGTCTCGATAACGACCTGGCCGCCGGCCGATGACCAGCGGCTGCCGGTGCGCACAACGCTCATCTTCGGCACGAGCTTTTCCGGTACGCCGAGCCGTGCGCCGGTCGCGGTGTCGTCGATCGACCGCCAGCCGGCAGCCGCTTGCCTCGGCTTCGCGGCGTCAGCGAGCGCGACGCGCTCCTGGTCGCTGAGAATGCCGGTGTCCTTACCGTTATTGCGGCGCTGGAAGGCCTTGATCTGGTCGACGAGGTGAGCGTTGATCTCTTCGGCGCCCATTTCGCCGTAGCTGTTGAGCCACATCAGATCGGCCTGGATGGCCAGGCGCTGCGCCTCCGGCACGCTGGTCTCGGCCCCCGGCGGCGCGGCATTGCGGGTATTGAGGCTGGCGTCGGCCTTCGCCGTAGATTTGGCGGCAGATTTGGCCCCGGATTTGGCGGGAGGCTTAGCATGGGTGATCTTAGCCGCGCCGACTGCGGGCTTGGCGTTGGCCGGTGGCACAAAGGCCGGAGCACCCGCCAACATCAAGGCGACAGTTATGGTGAATATCTTCGCCGTCATCGCAACACTTCCGAGCCCTTCGAGCCTAGCCGAACGGCCAGGGGAGTCCAATCTCGCGGGGCCAGATCTGAATGGGCCACGACCTAAAAGGCGTACCGGTCGCCTCAAAGCCCGCGGCGACCTATATTGCTGTCATGCTGACCGCCGACGAGCTTGAACGTTATGCGCGCCACATCGTGCTGCGCGATGTGGGCGGGCCCGGACAGGCCGCGCTCGGCCGCGCCCGCGTCCTGGTCGTGGGGGCCGGCGGCCTAGGCGCGCCGGCGCTGCTCTATCTCGCCGCCGCCGGCATAGGCAGGCTGGGCATTGTCGACGACGATGTGGTAGCGCTGTCCAATCTGCAGCGGCAGGTCATCCATGGCACGCCGGAGATCGGTGCGCCGAAGACCGAAAGCGCCGCGGCCACCATCCGCCGCCTCAACCCGCATGTCGTGGTCGAGCCCTATTCCTTCCGGCTCGAAGCCCCAAACGCGCTCGATCTCATTTCCGGCTACGACATCATCGCCGACGGGTCGGATAATTTCGCCACGCGATATCTGGTCGCCGATGCCTGCTACTTCGCCAAGAAGCCGTTGGTGACCGCGGCGCTTGGCGCCTTCGACGGCACGCTGACCACGATCCGCGCGCATGAGCGCGGCGCCGACGGCAAGCCCAATCCGAGCTATCGCTGCCTGTTTCCCGAGCCGCCGCCGCCCGGCACGGTGCCGGCCTGCGCCGAAGCCGGCATTCTCGGCGCGCTGGCCGGCATTGTCGGTTCGATGATGGCGCTGGAAGTGATCCGCGAGATTGTCGGATTTGGAGAAAGCCTGGTCGGACGGCTCTTGATGTTCGATGCGCGCGCAATGCGCTTCGAAACGCTGCGCTACGGCTGGGATCCTGACAATCCGCTCTCAGGCGAGAAGCCGCTCATCAAAGATTTATCCGTGCATTCATAACGGTCGGCGCGCGGCGCTCACGTGCTATTAGCTTCGAATTCATTTGCTCCAAGTCGCCATGATGGTCGAGCCCTTGAGCACCGACCATTTGTTGGCGCCGTCGTTGACGACGGTGAAGCAATTAGAGCCGGCGCCCTTCCAGGTGGTGCAGAAGCCTTCCTTCGACAACGTCCAGGTGCCTTCGCCCTTGGCGCCGCCGCCGTTGGCCGACACGCGGGTCATCTTGCCGTCGGCTGTGAACGTCATCTTGAACTTGACGTTGGAATTGGTCGCCGCAGTGAACGGCTGACCGTTGAAGAACGTTGTCTGGATGTCCTTCGGTGCGAGCTTGGTCGCCGGCGGCGCGGCGAAGACCGGCGCGGCAGGAAGCAACAGAACCGCCGCACCACCAAGCACACTTGCTATCCGAGCATCCATTGCAGTCCCCCAAAGCGCCAGGTCCGCATTTTTCCGGAGCGCGATCCGATCTGATTGCGATCTAACCCCGATTCGCGCTGATTGAATCAGGTCTTGGACAGAAAAATATGTCAGCGCGCCTGCTGGTGATACACGCTGTTCGGCCGCATATCGGTCGCCGACGCCACGCGGTTTGACATGTTGAAGAAGCCGGCGACCGCAGCGATGTCCCAGATATCACGGTCGCTGAAACCCGCCCGGCGCAGGCCCTCGCGATCCTCTTCTTCGATCAGCCAGGGTTCGGCCGTCAGCTTCACGGCGAAGTCGAGCATGGCGCGCTCGCGCTTGGAGAGGCGCGCGGCGCGATGATTCATCGCCATCAATTCGCCGAGCGGTGGGTCGCCGGACAATTGCCGCACCGCGGCGCCGTGGGCGACCAGGCAATAGTAGCAGCGATTATGGGCCGAGACCGCGACAGCGATCATCTCGCGTTCGAGCTTGCTCAGGCCCGACGGCGCCAGCATCAGGTCGTTATACATGGCGGCGAAGGCCTCGAGCTTCGCCATGTTGAACGCGTAGGCTTTGAGCACGTTGGGTACGAAACCGAGCTTTTCCTCACATTTGAGGAAATAGGCCGCCATCTGTGGCGTCAACGGTGCGGCGGGCAGGTCGAGCGCGGTCACTTCGGTGTCGTCCCCAGCTACGGCGCTTGGCCGCGCGGCTTTGGCCGGCCCGGCTTTAGCAGGCTTATTGCCGGTCTTTGTGCTGCTTTTGGCCATCGCTGCTCTCTCGCTTTCGTGATGTCTCGATGTGTGGCCGACAGCATCACGTCGTTCTGCCGGCTCGTCGAGTGACTATATCAAATGCCTGCAGCGACGGTTGGGTGGCGGCGCCGGAGCGGATAGTATCGTTTCGAATCGAGGAGGGGGACTATGAACGTCCAAGATGTACCCCGAGGCGATACACCCGGCGACGGTCATCACGACGGCGATTACGCAAGCGTTGCGCTGATCGGCGAAGCCGGCGCGGTGTTGGCGCGGCGCCGGCGCGATATCCCCGACGATTTCCTCGCCAAGCTGTTCGGGCTCGCGGTGCCGCGGGATCTCGAGCGCTACACCGCGGCCGAACTCGCCGGCATCGCCGAGCGCTCCTGGTTGCTGCTGCAGGAGCGGCCGGCCGGCGCCGCCAAGATCAGCTTCGAGCCGCTGCCCGGCAAGACCAGCGGCGCGGTGCTTCAGATCATCAACGACGATATGCCGTTTCTGGTCGATTCCGTGCTCGGCGAGATCAACCAGAGCGGTCTCGATATCCGCCTGTTCGTGCATCCGGTCTTTATCGTCGAGCGCGATACCGCGGGCCGGCTCGTCAATTTCAAGGCCGACCGCAATGTCGGCGGCGCGCGCGAGAGCTTCATTCACATCCATCTCGACGGCGCCGACGATGCGGAGCGGCGCGCCGATCTTGTCCGCGAGCTTGAAGTCATCCTCGCCGATGTGCGCGTCGCGGTGCAGGACTGGAAGCCGATGCTGTCGCGCATCTCCGACATCATTGCCGATCTGCGCAGCAATCCGCCGCCATTGCCGGTCGACGAGATCGCGGAGGCGATCCAGTTCCTGGAATGGATCGCCGACGACAATTTCACACTGCTCGGCGTGCGCGATTATATCTTCACTCCAAGCGGCGACGCGCTCGAACCTTTATTCGATACCGGGCTGGGCCTGCTGCGCTCGCACGGCGTGCGGCTATTGCAGCGCTGGAATCAGCCGCTGACCATCACGCCGGAAATCCGCGCCTTCCTGGAACAGCCAAAGCTCCTCATCGTCACCAAGGCCACAATCCGCTCGCGCGTGCATCGTCGCGTCTATCTCGACTATATCGGCATCAAGCGCTTCGACCGCTCCGGCAAGATCGTCGGGGAGCGCAGGTTCTGCGGCCTCTTCACCTCGACCGCCTATACCCGCCCGCCGCGCAGCATTCCCTATCTGCGGCGCAAGATCGATGGCGTCATCCGCCGCGCGGGCTTCGATCCGGCGAGCCATTCCGGCAAAGCGCTGGTCAATGTGCTCGAGACCTATCCGCGCGACGAGCTGTTTCAGATCGAAGAGGACATGCTCTATCAGTTCGCGCTGGCGATCCTGCAGCTCGACGAACGCCCGCGCGCGCGTGTGCTGCCGCGCCGCGACCGCTTTGACCGTTTCATCTCGGTCCTGGTCTACGTGCCGCGCGACCGCTACGACAGCAAGGTGCGGGCCGCGATCGGCAATTATCTGGCCACGGCCTTCAACGGCCACGTCAGCGCCTATCATCCGTTCTTCACCGAAGGCCCGCTGGTGCGGGTGCATTTCATCATCGGCCGCAATCGCGGCGAGGCACCCAATCCGGATCGCGCAATGCTCGATCGCGACGTCCAGGCAATCGTGCGGAGCTGGATCGACGATCTGTGCGAGGCGCTGTCGGCCGGCACCGATCCGGCGCGCGCGAGTGCTCTTTTCACGCGCTATCGTGACGCTTTCCCGATCGACTATCGCGAGATTTATCCGCCGCCGGTGGCGCTCACCGATATCGGCATCATGGAGGCGCTCACGCCGGAGCGGCCGGTCGGCGTGGCGTTCTACCGTGAGCAGGGTGGCGGCCCGCGAAGCGCGGGACTGAAAGTGTTCAGCCACGACCGGCCGATTCCGCTCTCGGAGCGCGTGCCAGTTCTGGAGAATATGGGCTTTCGTGTCGTCGACGAGCGCACCTATCAACTCCAGCCGAAAGCGAGCATGTCGGTCTGGTTCCACGACATGGCGCTGGAAAGCGCGCTCGGCAGCGACTTCGACCTGGCCGCGCTCGAGGATCGGCTCCAGGCCTGTTTTCTGGTCGTCATGGGCAGGAAAGCCGAGAGCGACGGCTATAACGCGCTGGTTCTGGCCAGCGGGCTGGGCTGGCGCGATGTTGCATTGATCCGCACCTTCTCACGCTTCCTGCGGCAGATCCGCGTGCCCTATTCGCAGGATTATATGTGGGCGACGTTGCGCAAATTCGCGCCGATCGCCGGGCAAATCGTGGCGCTGTTCAAGGCGCGCTTCGATCCGGATACGGCAATTTCGCACGACGAGCGCGCCAAGCGCGAGGCCGAGATCGCAGCCGCGATCGAAACCGCCCTGCGGGCGGTCGAAAGCCTCGACGAGGACCGCATCCTGCGCCATCTCGTCAACGCGGTCGGCGCCGCGATCCGCACCAATTTCTATCAGATCGGCGACGATGGCCTTGCCAAGGACCTGATCGCCGTCAAATTCGAAAGCCGCAAGGTCGACGGCATGCCGCTGCCGCGGCCGCTCTACGAGATCTTTGCCTATTCGCCGCGGCTCGAAGCGGTGCACCTGCGCTTCGGCAAGGTGGCGCGCGGCGGCATCCGCTGGTCCGACCGGCCGCAGGATTTCCGTACTGAAATTCTGGGCCTGGTCAAAGCCCAGAACGTCAAGAATGCGGTGATCATTCCGGTCGGCGCCAAGGGCGGCTTCATTCCGAAATATCTGCCGGTGGGCGGTCCGCGCGAAGCGATCCAGGCCGAGGGCGTCGCCACCTATAAATTGTTCATTTCGACGCTGCTCGACATCACCGACAATATCGGTCCCGGCACCCAGGGCGTGATCCCGCCGGGGCGCGTCGTGCGCCACGACGGCGACGATCCCTATCTCGTGGTTGCCGCCGACAAGGGCACGGCGACGTTTTCCGATATCGCCAACGAACTCGCGATCGCACACGATTTCTGGCTTGGCGACGCTTTCGCGTCCGGCGGCTCGGCCGGCTACGACCACAAGAAGATGGGCATTACCGCGCGCGGCGCCTGGGAATCGGTGAAGCGCCATTTCCGCGAGATGGATGTCGATATCGCCGTGACGCCGTTTACCGTCGTCGGCGTCGGCGACATGTCCGGCGACGTGTTCGGCAACGGAATGCTGCGGGAGAAGACGACCAAGTTGATCGCGGCCTTCGATCACCGCGACATTTTCATCGATCCAGCCCCCGATCCGGAGCGCAGCTTCGCCGAGCGCCAGCGACTTTTCGATCTGCCGCGCTCGAGCTGGCAGGATTTCGACAAGTCGATCATCTCCAAGGGCGGCGGCGTCTATCCGCGCAGCGCCAAGGAGATCAGCCCCTCGCCGGAGACGCAGAAGCTGTTCGGCGTCGGCGCCCATGTGACGCCGCAGGATCTGATCCGTGCGATTTTAAAGGCGCAGGTCGATCTGATCTTCTTCGGCGGCATCGGCACTTATGTTCGCGCTGCGGACGAAACCGACGATGCCGTCGGCGACCGCGCCAATGATCCGATCCGTGTCACCGGCAAGGAGCTGCGCTGCAAGGTGATCGGCGAGGGCGCCAATCTCGGCATGACCCAGCGCGGGCGGATCGAGGCGGCGTTGCACGGCATCAGGCTCAATACCGACGCGATCGACAATTCCGCCGGCGTCAACACCTCCGACATGGAGGTCAATATCAAGATCGCGCTGAGCATCCCGCTGCGTGACGGCCGTCTCACGCTCGAGGCCCGCAACCGGCTGCTGGCCGCAATGACCGACGAGGTCGCCGCGCTCGTCCTGCGCAACAACTACCTGCAGCCCTTGGCGCTGTCGCTGTCGCAGCGGCGCGGCATGGAGGATTTCGGCTTCCTGCAGCGGCTGATCCAGACACTGGAAGCCCGCCGCCTGCTCGACCGCGGCGTCGAATATCTGCCCGATGACATGGCGCTCAGCGAGCGCCGCCGCCGCTCGCAGCCCTTCACCCGGCCCGAGCTTTCGGTACTGCTCGCTTATGCCAAGCTCACGCTCTATGACGATCTGCTGGAATCCGCGGTGCCCGACGATCCTTACCTTGGACGCGAGCTTGGCCGCTATTTCCCCAAGGCCGTCGCCGAGCATTATCCCGACGCGCTCGAACATCACCGGCTGCGCCGCGAAATCATCGCCACCCAGCTGTCGAATTCGATGATCAATCGCGGCGGGCCGTCGCTGATCGTGCGCATCGCCGATCAGACCGGTGCTGCGCCGTCTGTCATCGCCCAGGCCTTTGCCGCGGTGCGCGACAGCTACGAGATGACCGCGCTCAATGCCGCGATTGATCGCCTCGACAACAAAATCTCCGGCAATCTGCAGCTCGATCTCTATGCCGCGGTGCAGGATCTCTTGCTCGATCGCATCGTCTGGTTCCTGCGCAACATCGATCTGAGCAAGGGGCTGGCCGAGGTGGTGATGCATTATCGTGACGGCATTGCCGCGGTGGCCAACGCCTTGGACCAGTTGCTGTCTCCCGACGTCGCGGAGGCGCGCGCGGCGCGACGGCAGGCGCTGGCCGACGGCGGGGTGCCGGCCGATCTCGCCGGCCGCATCGCCGATCTGCGCGTGCTGGCCTCGGCGCCGGACATCGTGCTGGTCGCCGGCCGCACCGGCAAGCCGGTCAGCGAAGTGGCGGCGACTTACTTTGCCGCGGGCGCTTTCTTCCGCCTCGATCGGATCGCAGCGGCGGCCGAAAACATTCCCATCGCGGACTATTTCGACCGCCTGGCGCTCGATCGCGCCCGCGACTCGATCGGCGATGCCGAACGGCGTCTCACCGCGGCGATGGTGAGTAACGGTGCGGCGGGCACCGGTGCAGTCGAAGCCTGGGTTGCGCCGCGCAAATCCGAAGTCGAGCGCATCCGGCTCGTGGTCCATGAGATCGCCAGTTCCGGTCTGACCTTGTCCAAGCTTTCAGTCGCGGCGAGTCTGCTCGGCGATCTGGTGAAGAACTGAGCGTGACGAAGAGCTTGGCGTGACATGGCAAGCCGCGTACCGGCTTCCCGTTTGCTCCGGCGAATAACCTTAACGCCTGAGCTTGCTCGGACAGAACCCCAAAAGACAGAAAAGAGCCCCAAGCAGTGTACGCGCTTGGGGCCCTTCAGTTGTTGCCTCAACTCAGGCTTATCTGACCGGACGGCGGGGTGTCGGGGGATGGGGAACCGCCCAGTCGGCCTTGATGTTGGTTAGATAGGTACACACCTCGCCGATGCAACGCAGTTCACGGTTTAGTGTTTTTGGCATTTTCGGCTGCGGCAAAACGCGCAACCTGGAAGAAAAATTGTAGGGGCAGTGCGGAAGCATGCGTCCGCAATGCAGCGCAAATCACCCTGGCGGGCCGTAGCGATGCAGGTCGGCGCCATGTGCATCGAGCCAGGCTTTGGCGCCTTGATGATGCGGGCAGATGCGCTGCACCAGGCGCCAGAACCGCGGCGAGTGATTCATTTCGAGGAGATGCGCTACCTCGTGCGCGGCCAGATAATCGAGCACTTGGCTTGGCGCCAGGATCAGCCGCCAGGAGAATGACAGCATGCCATTGGTCGAGCAGGAGCCCCAACGGCTCGATTGATCACGCACGGTGATCCGCTTGAAGCTCAGCCCGAGCGCCGCAGCGTAGCGCTTGGTCGCGGCTTCGAGATCGCGCTTGGCCTCGCGGCGCAGGAAATCGCCGATGCGCCGGTCGATATGCGGCGCCTGGCCGGCCACGCACAAAAGCGGCTCGCCGTCCCCGCCGAGTTCGGTCCACACCGTGCCGCGTGCACTGCCGCGATGGGCAATGCGATGCGGCACGCCGCGCAACGGCAGCAGCGCGCCGTCGGTGAAGGGGGCCGCTTCGGGCAACCGTCCGAGCCGCGCCGCGATCCAGCCGCCGTGCTTTTGCGCGAAAGCGCCCGCCTCCTTCACCGTGCCGCGCGGCGGGATGGTCAGCACCACCTCGCGCGTCGTCGCCTGAATGCGCAGCGTATAGCGGCGCGCTTGGCGGTGCCGCCGCAACTGCACCGGATAGACCGATCCGTCGAATGCGATCTCGATCGTCTGCGGCTCGGTCAGACGGCGATAGAGCAGCGCGCGCTGCGCTCTCCGGTGCGGCATAGCGAGGTCACTCCCGCGCGGTAGTCGTGACGGCAAGGTTGGCGGCGAGCACAGCGGCTAGAAACGCGAGACAATCGAATGCGACATGAATCACACGCCAGTGTGCCACATCGCCGATCCTACGGGGAGAGTGCGGGAAGATTGCGGCGGCGGCAATACGCCTACACCGAGTGCAGCGCCGCGCCGTTGCCGGCGTACCGCTTCCGGGCGCCGGCGGCCGAAGAGAAGCGCGTCTCGCTCATCGACAAGATGAAGTCGGAGATGCGCGGCGCGATCTCGGAGCGGAAGCGCGAGCCGTTGAACACGCCATAATGGCCGACGCCCTGCTGCAGCCAATGCGCCTTGCGGCTCTCCGGAATGTTCACACACAGACGATGCGCGGCCTCGGTCTGGCCGACGCCCGAAATGTCATCGAACTCGCCCTCGACCGTCAGCAGCGCCGTGTGTCTGATGCGGCTTGGATCGACCGGCCGACCGCGATGTTTCATCTGGCCCTTGGGCAGCGCGTGCTTGACGAAGACGGTGTCGACCGTCTGCAGATAGAACTCCGCGGCCAGGTCCATGACGGCGAGATATTCGTCATAGAAGTCCTTGTGCTTGAGCGCGGAATCGCCGTCGCCCTTCACCAAGTTCAGGAACAATTGCTTGTGCGCCTCGATATGACGATCGAGATTCATGCTGACGAAACCGTTGAGCTGCAGGAAACCCGGATAGACGTCACGCATGAACCCGGGATTGGGAAACGGCACTTTGGTGATGACGTGGGTGCGGAACCAGTCGATGCCGCGCTTTTGCGCGAGATCGTTCACGGCGGTCGGATTGACGCGGGTGTCGATCGGTCCGCCCATCAGGGTCATCGATGTCGGCGCGTAGGGATCCTGGTCCGCTTCCATCAGCGCGGCCGCGGCCAGCACCGGCACCGACGGCTGGCACACCGCGACCACATGCGTGTCGCCGCCGAGCGCATGCAGGATCGAGATCACGTAATCGATATAGTCGTCGAGGTCGAACGGACCTTCCGACGTCGGCACCATGCGCGCGTCCGTCCATTCGGTGATGTAGACGTCGTGATTGGGCAGGAAGGCTTCGACCGTGCCGCGCAGCAGTGTCGCGTAGTGGCCCGACATCGGCGCGACGATCAGAAGCTTCGGTTGCGGACGCTTCGGCGGATGCTGGAAGACGCGCTCGAAGTGCAGCACCCGGCAGAACGGCCGTTCCCAGGCTTGCGTGATGTTGACCGGCACGCGCTCGCCGCCGACCAACGTCGAGGAAATCCGCCATTCCGGCTTGCCATAGCGGCGGGTGGAGCGTTCAAACAATTCGCAGGCCGCGGCGATGGTTTTGCCGTAGGTCGTGAACGACAGCGGATTGACCGGGTTCTTGAAGAACAGGCGCGTCGCGTCCGCCATCGCGCGCGACGGATTGAGCGCGGCGTGGCTCATCTCATAGAACCAGTAGAGCGGCGTCGATAGGAGTGCGCCGCCCTCGCCGCCTGGAACGGCAGGCGCGCCGCCAAACTCGCCGATCGCCATTGATGTACCCTGTCCCGGCTCCTGCAGCCCCGACTGCTGCAGTGCAGCATTGTGACGGCTCTGTGTCATCGCGTCAATATACGCGGCAAACTTTCCATAAGCGTTACCTATGAGAGTCAATGGTTTCCTGCCATTCGCAATGCACATGGGCGCCCATACGTATGAGCCCCTACTAAGCCGGAACCAGCGTTCACTCGCCGGTCTGCATCAGCGCGCCGTGCCGGCGCGCGCTCTGCAGGAGTTTGAGGAAACCGAACACGCCGATCGCAAACAGCACGGCATTGAGCGCCAGCGCGTCGAGCATCAGATCGGCACGGAATACCCTGTCGATCAAAAGCGCGCGCATGCCTTCAAACACATAGGTCGGCGGCAGCGCCCAGGCCACCGGCTGCAGCCAGACCGGCAGCGTCGTCACCGGGTAGTAGACGCAGGCCAAGGGCATCAACAGAAACATGACCGACCAGGCGAGATTTTCCGCGCCCATGCCGTTGCGCAGAATAAGGCCGGAAACAAAAATTCCGATCGCCCAGCTGGTCAGCATCAAGTTCAAGAAGAACGCGACCAGCGCCAGGCCCAGGCCGTAGAGATTGAAACCGAAGAAGGCGATGGCGAGAAATGTCACCGGCACCGCGCCGATCGACAGCCGCACCACGCTCATCACCATCAGCGCAATCAGGAATTCGGCCGGCCGCAGCGGGCTCATCATCAGGTTGCCGATATTGCGCGACCACATCTCCTCGAGAAACGAGATCGAAAAGCCAAGCTGGCCGCGGAACAGGATATCCCAGAGCAGCACCGCGCCGATGAACGTGCCGCCGGCGCGCGCGAAGAAGCCGGCATTGTTGGCGATGTAATATTGCAGAAAGCCCCAGGTGACCATCTGCACGGTCGGCCAGTAGACAAGGTCGACGAGCCGCGGCCACGACGAGCGCAACAGATACCAGTAGCGCAGCATCATCGCCGCGATGCGGCGCGGCGAGATGGCATAGGCGCTTTCGGCGCGGCTCACGCCATGGCTCGCAACGGGCCCGCTCATTGCGCTGCCTCGCCGGGAATGCCTTCCTGCATGCCTTCACTGATGCCTTCGCGGATGCCCTCACGCGCGCCCTCATGGATTCCCTGGCCGCGGGCGACATCGAGGAAGACTTCCTCGAGCGTGCGCCGGCCGTAGCGGGCGAGCAGCTTTTCCGGCGCGTCGTCGTCCTCGATGCGGCCGCGCTTCATGATAATGACGCGCTCGCACAGCCGCTCGACCTCGTTCATGTTGTGCGAAGCGAGCAACACGGTGGCATGGCGATCGCGGCAGTAGTTTTCGAGATGGCCGCGCACCCAGTCGGCAGTGTCGGGATCGAGCGAGGCGGTCGGCTCATCGAGCAACAGCACGTCGGGATTATTGATCAGCGATTTGGCGAGTGCGACGCGAGTCTTCTGGCCCGCCGATAGCCGGCCGGTCGGGCGGTCGAGCAGATCGGTGAGGTCGAGCTCATCGGCAAGCTTCGCGACGCGCTCGCGGACATCGTCGACGCCGTAGAGCATGCCGAAGACTTTGAGGTTCTGCCGCACCGTGAGCCGCATCGGCACCTCGATATAGGGGCTTTCGAAATTCATCCGGTGCAGGACGCGGTAGCGGTCCTTCGGCATTTCCGCCCCGAGCACGGCGACGCGGCCGGAGGTGGGCAGCACCAGCCCCATGATGGTGGCGATG
>Ga0335069_10003354_pt1 | contig 24252 bp, 20 predicted proteins | sample Lox_Sample_11_FD_206714 | JGI IMG/M metagenome (GOLD analysis project Ga0335069, IMG submission 206714) | Soil microbial communities from Loxahatchee National Wildlife Refuge, Florida, United States - Lox_Sample_1.1 | ecosystem: Environmental > Terrestrial > Soil > Wetlands | place: USA... | reverse complement strand
GCCCGTGGCGCGGCGGCATCGCATGCGGCCTGGCGAACGCCGGCCTCGCACTGACGCTCGGTCCGCTGCCGGCGCTCGGCATGCTGGGCGGCTGCTGCGTGGCGCTGCGGTCGTCGGCGCGCGGCGCGGATGCCGGCGGCAGTCCGAGCTTCGAATCGTTCGACGGAACCCGTCCGGTCGCGGCGCCGCGCCGCGCCGGGGCGTCGGCGTGGATCGCCGTCGCGGTCGCCGTGGCCGCGGCGCTTCTCGCGCTCGCGTGGCCGATCGCCGCGACCACGCTGCATCCCAAGGCCGCGGCGTCCTTCTTCTCGCCATGGCCGGAAGCGTGGGGCACACGGCCGGCCGCCGTCGGCCGCGAGGACTTCTCCTGGATCGCGCGCAATTCCGCGTGGTACCTCTGGCCGCTGTGGCCCCTGGCGGCCTGGGCGCTGTACGCGTGGCACGCCGTCCGCCCGGCGCCGCACATCGCGCGCCCCGCCTGGCTGATCGTCGGGATTCTCGCGGGCGCCGGATGCTGCGCGCCGGTCGGAGAGCCGGCGCTGGCCACTTGCGTCGCGCCGCTGGCAGCGTTGGCCGCCTTTGGCGCAACGACGTTGCGCCGCGGCGCCGAGAACCTGATGGACTGGCTCACGATCGTCCTGTTCACGCTCGCGGTGCTTTTCGTCTGGGCCTACTTCATCGCGATGACGAGCGGCTTTCCTCCGCGCATGGCCGCCTCGATCGCGCACCTCGCGCCGGGCTGGCGCGACGATCCGGGCGCCGGTTGGATCGTGTTGGCCGTCGCCGCCTCGGTCGCGTGGCTGGCGCTCGCCGGCTGGCGCTCCGCGCGATCGACGCCGGCGCTGTGGCGCGGGGCGCTGCTCGCGGCCGCCGGCGCAACGATGCTGTGGAGCGTGATGGTGGCCCTCTTCATGCCGGCCTTCGAATACACGCAGTCGCATCGCGACATCGCGCGCGAGATCGCGCGCCACGTGCCTTGGCGCGCCGGCTTCGAGGCGCCCGGGGACTGCCTTCAGGCGCACCGCATCCCGCTACCAATCCGCGGACTGATCGCCTTCGAAAGCGGGCTACGGTTCGGGCGGGGCGACGATGGCGAAGCCTGCGTCCTCGCGCTGCAGCGGATTTCCGGCACGACGCTGCTCGACGAGGACCCGCCGCCGGGCCACCCGGGCAGCTGGCGACCCCTATGGGACGGCCACCGTGCCGCGCGGCCGGCGGAAACGTGGAGGCTGTGGCAGCGCGTCGATCCTGGCACGCGCCCGACCAGGGCGCAGCCGGGCCACGGCGCCGCGCCTGCCGGTAAGACGGTCTCCGGTCCTACGGACCGATAGCCTGCAGCGCCCGAACGCGGGCCTCGATGGGCGGGTGGCTGGCGAAGAGCGCCAGGACGCCGCCCGGGCTGGCGATGCCCATCGTGCGCACCTGCTGCGGCAGCGCGCCGGCCTGCAACCCGCCGAGGCGCTGCAACGCGCTGATCATCGGGCGGCTCGATCCCATCAGCCGCGCCGAGCCGGCGTCGGCGCGGAATTCACGCCGGCGCGAATACGCCGCGACGATGATCGCCGCGAGGAACCCGAGCACGATGTCGAGGACGAAGACCGAGGCGTAGTAGCCGATCCCCGGGCGATATTCCTCGTCGTCGTTGCGAAGCACCCAGCGATCGATGACATAGCCGAACACGCGCGAGAGGAAGACGACGAACGTGTTCATCACGCCCTGCAGCAGCGTCATCGTGACCATGTCGCCGTTGGCGACGTGCGTCATCTCGTGCCCCAGAACCGCCTCGACCTCCTCGCGGCCCATCGACTGCAGCAGGCCGGTCGAGACGGCGACGAGCGCGCTGTTGCGAAACGCGCCGGTCGCGAAGGCGTTGGGTTCGCCCTGGTAGATGGCGACCTCCGGCATCGCCACCCCGGCATGCTCCGCGTGCCGGCGCACGGTGTCGAGCAGCCAAGTCTCCATCGCGTTCGACGGCTGCCGGATGACCTGCGCGCCGGTCGTCCACTTGGCCATGGGCTTGCTGATCAGCAGCGAAAAAAACGAGCCGGTGAATCCCACGACGGCCGCGAACGCGAGCAGCATCCCGAGGTTCAGGCCCTGTGCCTGCAGGTACTGGTTGACGCCGAGAAGGCTCGTGACGACGCCCAGGACCACGACAATCGCCAGGTTCGTCAGGACGAACAGAGCGATACGTTTCATACGATCTCCACGCGGTAAGGGAGGGTGCCGGACCGCAGTCTAGCCAACGGCGCCGCCGCTGCAATGACCTTAAGCCCGCCACGGCCGAACGTGGGGGCGGGCAAGGCCCCTTTCAAGACGGCCACGGAAGTGGCCCTAGAATCCTCCTTTCAAGCGCGCCGCGCACGGGCAAGCCTCGAAACCCCGGAGTCCACGATGTCCACGATCAAGGCCGAAGACCTCACCGAAAGCGTCGCCGCGGCCCTGCAATACATTTCCTACTACCACCCGGCCGACTTCATCAGCCACCTGGCGCGCGCGTACGCGGCGGAACAGGGGCCCGCCGCGAAGGACGCGATCGCGCAGATCCTGACCAACTCGCGGATGTGCGCCGAGGGCCGGCGACCGATCTGCCAGGACACCGGCATCGTCAACGTGTTCCTGAAAGTCGGCATGGACGTTCGCTGGCAGGGGTTCGGCGGCACGCTCGAGGATGCGATCAACGAAGGCGTGCGGCGCGGCTACAACGACCCCGAGAACCGGTTGCGCGCCTCGATCGTCGATCCGCCCGAATTCGGCCGGCGCAACACGAAGGACAACACGCCGGCGGTCGTCCACGTGCAGCTGGTGCCGGGCGACCAGGTCGACGTCACGGTCGCCGCGAAAGGGGGTGGCTCGGAGAACAAGTCGAAGTTCGAGATGCTCAATCCGAGCGATTCGATCGTCGACTGGGTGCTGAAGACGGTGCCGAAGATGGGCGCCGGCTGGTGCCCGCCGGGCATGCTCGGCATCGGCATCGGCGGCACGGCCGAGAAGGCCGTCCTGATGGCGAAGGAATCGCTGATGGACGACATCGACATGTACGAGCTGCTGCAACGCGGGCCGCGCAACGACGTCGAGAAGCTGCGCGTCGAACTCTACGAGAAGGTCAACGCGCTGGGCATCGGCGCGCAGGGCCTCGGCGGCCTTACAACCGTGCTCGACGTGAAGATCCGGATGTATCCGACGCACGCCGCCAGCAAGCCGATCGCGATGATCCCGAACTGCGCGGCGACGCGCCACGCGCATTTCGTGCTCGACGGCAGCGGCCCGGCGTACCTGGAGCCTCCGTCGCTCGACCTGTGGCCGGACGTCCATTGGCAGCCGGACTACGACAAGAGCGTGCGCGTCGACCTCGACCGGCTGACGCCGGCCGAGGTCGCGTCGTGGAAACCGGGCCAGACGCTGCTGCTGAACGGCCGGATGCTGACCGGACGCGACGCCGCGCACCAGCGCATCAAGGAGATGCTGGGTCGCGGCGAGAAGCTGCCGGTGGACTTCAAGAACCGCGTGATCTACTACGTCGGCCCTGTCGACCCGGTGCGCGACGAAGTCGTCGGGCCGGCCGGCCCGACGACGGCCACGCGGATGGACAAGTTCACGGACATGATGCTCGCGCAGACCGGGCTCGCCGCTATGGTGGGCAAGGCGGAGCGCGGACCGGCGGCGATCGAGGCGATCCGCAAGCATCGGAGCGCGTACCTGATGGCGGTCGGCGGCGCGGCCTATCTCGTCGCGAAGGCCATCAAGGCGGCGCGGGTCGTGGCGTTCGCCGACCTCGGGATGGAGGCCATCTACGAATTCGAGGTCAAGGACATGCCGGTGACGGTGGCTGTCGATTCGACCGGAACCTCGGTCCACGAGACCGGGCCGCGCGAATGGCAGGCGAAGATCGGAAAGATCCCGGTGGCCGTGGCGGCGTCGTAGGCGCCGGGCGGCCCCCTCTCCCCCGGCCCCTCTCCCGCTTCGCGGGCGAGGGGAGTTCCGGCGTCGTCTGAGCGAACGACTTGCGTCATCGCGACGACGAGACCCCCCTCGCCCGCGCAGCGGGAGAGGGGAGTTCCGGCGTCGTCTGAGCGAACGACCTGCGTCATCGCGACGACGAGACTCCCCTCGCCCGCGCAGCGGGAGAGGGGCGGGGGAGAGGGTCGACGCGTTGCGGACGAGGCGGCAGCAGACTGCCCCCCGCCCCGTCAAGAGAAAACGCCGGTCGACAAATAGCGGTCGCCGCGATCGCAGACGATGAACACGATCAGGGCATCCTCGACCTCGGTGGCCAGGCGCAACGCGATGTCGGCCGCGCCGCCGGACGAGATGCCGCCGAAGATCCCCTCCTCGGCCGCGAGGCGCCTCGCCATCGCTTCGGCCTGCGCCTGGGTCACCGACTCCACGCGGTCGACGCGCGCCGGATCGTAGATCCGCGGCAGGTAGGCCTCGGGCCACTTGCGAATTCCGGGAATGCGGGAACCCTCCGCGGGCTGCGCGCCGACGATCGTGACCGCCGGCGAACGCTCCTTGAGATACCGGCTGGTCCCCATGATGGTCCCCGTCGTCCCCATCGCGGAAACGAAGTGCGTGACGCCGCCCGCGGTATCGCGCCAGATTTCCGGTCCGGTCTTCTCGTAGTGAGCGCGTGGATTGTCGGGATTGGCGAACTGGTCCAGCACGCGGCCCTCGCCGCGACGCTCCATCTCGAGCGCGAGGTCCCTCGCGTACTCCATGCCGCCGGCGGCAGCGGGCGTCAGGATCAGCTCGGCGCCATAGGCCGTCATCGCGGCACGTCGCTCGTGCGACAGATCGTCGGGCATCAGCAGCGTCATCCGGTAGCCCATCATCGCGGCGATCATCGCGAGCGCGATGCCGGTATTGCCGCTCGTGGCCTCGATCAGGCGATCGCCCGGACGCAGTTCGCCGCGCTCCGCGGCCCGCGCGATCATCGAATAGGCGGGCCGATCCTTGACCGATCCTCCGGGATTGTTGCCTTCCAGCTTCGCCAGCACGGTCGTGCCGCGTCGAGCGCCGACGGCAGCCGGCAGGCGCTGCAGCCGGACGAGCGGCGTGTTGCCGATCGTCGATTCGATGCTGGAAAAACCCGTCATCGGGGCCGAATCTCCATCAACCCTCCACCTCCTCGATGCGTCGCGGCGGATAGCTGTCCCAATTCTTGCATCCGGGGCACTGCCAATGAAAGTCCCGGGCGCGGAAACCGCAGTGGCCACACCGATAACGCGCCAGCTTGCGCACCTGGGTCCGGATCAGCGCGCGCAGCGACTCGAGCTCCGGGTCCCCATTCGCTGCGGCGCTGCGAAGTTCCAGCAGCCGCTCGAAGCCGAGCAGGGAAGGCTTCCGCGGCAGCTCGTCACGCAGCAGGGCCTCGGCCTCCTGCGCGCCGCGCCACGCCAGCGTGCGCTGGAACGCGAGGTCGAGCGCATCGATTGACGGCTGCTCGCGCAGATTGCGCATCAGCATCGCCAGCGCCTCATCGCGGCGGCCGGCGTCGTCCAGCGCGGCGGCAAGCCGGTCCGCGACAAGCGACAGGTACTGCGGCGCTTCGCGCTCGACCGCCTCCCAGCTCGCAATCGCGGCGTCGCGATCGCCCTGCCGCTTCTGCAGGTCGCCGCGCAAAGCCAGTGCCCGCACCGAATGGCGATCCGTCGCGAGCGCCCGCTCCAGCTCCTGCCGCGCGACATCCGCCTGGCCGGCCGCGATCGCCCGTTCGGCCAGCTCGCAATGGAAATGCGCGATCGATTTCGCATGCGTTTCCCCGGCTTCGCCGACCAGCGTGCCCGCGGTGTCGATCGCCTTGGCCCATTCGCCTTCCATCTCGTAGATCGACAGCAGCGCCCGCAATGCCGCGAAGCGGTGCTGGCGCTCGCCGACCAGTCGCCCGAAGGCGTCCTCGGCTCGATCGAGCAGCCCGCCCTTGAGGTAGTCCTGCGCCAGTTCGGCCAGCGCGGAGGAGCGCTCGCGCGCCGGCAGGTCGGCGCGGTTGAGCAGATAGTTGTGGATGCGGACCGCGCGCTCGATCTCGCCTCGGCGACGGAACAGGCTGCCCAACGCATAGTGGAGCTCGATCGTCTCCGGATCCAGGCGGACGACCTCGATGAAGGCGTCGATCGCCTGGTCGGGCTTCTCGTTGAGCAGGAGGTTCAGGCCGCGGAACATCGAGCGTGGCGCCGCGGCCTCGTCGCGCGACTGGATGCGCCGGTCGGCGCCGCGCGCGAACCAGCCGGCCACGAACAGCAGCGGCAGGACCAGCAGCCACCAGGGCTCGAACTCCATCGTCACTCGCGCCGCAGGCGCGTGTCGACGTCGAGCTGCCCCACCGCGCCGATGTTGCGCGCCGCCGCCGCCAGCCGCTCGCCGGCCCGCTCCGCCTCGCCGCCGTCGCGCGTGGCGAGACGATTCAGCCGCGCGATGCGGCGGCGCATCCGCGCGAGCGTCGGCAGCAGCGAGACGATCGCCGCGACGACGCCGACGCAGACGCTGACGAGGATCACGACGACGAGCGGCACGGCCTCGTAGACCCGCGTCGCCGTCAGGCGCAGCGGCACCGGCGTCGTATTCTTCAGCGCGATCCAGAAGATGACCAGGAACAGCGCGAGCCGCAGCAGCCACGCGAGAAGTCTCATCGGGCGATCCGAACCGGAAGGTGACCAGAATCCCGCATGATAGTTGCGCGCCGGGCCGGGGCACCCGGACGCCGCCGGCCGGATCAGTCCTCGCTGTCGTGCGGGCCACCGGCAGTCGGGCCGCCGACCACGTCGACGCCGTCGACGCGCTCCCGCAGTTCCTTGCCGGCCTTGAAGTGCGGCACGTACTTCGCCGGCACCTGGACGCGCTCGCCCGACTTCGGATTACGTCCGAGGCGCGGTGGACGGTAGCTCAACGCGAAGCTGCCAAAGCCGCGGATCTCGATCCGGCTGCCGGAGGCGAGCGCGGCGCTCATGCCGTCGAGGATCGTCTTCACCGCCTCGTCGGCGTCGCGCGCGGCAAGCCGCGTGTTGCGCCGCGCGAGGCGCGCCACGAGCTCCGAGCGGGTCATCGTCCTGTTGTCGTCAGCCATGACGGCCTCGTGCGCTCCCCTCCGGCGCGCCCGCGCTGCCGGCGCGGAACGGCCCGGCCGAGCGGCGCTCCGTTCTCGTCAACGGATCCGCGCCGCGCGGGCCGGGAATCCGCCGCGCTCAGCGGTTCTGCGTGTCGAGCTTGGCCTTCAGCAGCGCGCCGAGGTTCGTCGTGCCGGTCGGGGCCTCCGACTGCATCCGGGCCATGGCACCGGCCGTCTCGGCATTGTCCTTCGCCTTGATCGACAGGTTGATGTTCCGGTTCTTGCGGTCGACGTTGATGATCATCGCCTCGACCGAATCGCCTTCCTTCAGCAGGTTGCGCGCATCCTCGACGCGATCGCTCGAGATCTCCGAGGCGCGCAGGTAGCCCTCGATGTCACCGCCGAGCACGACCACCGCGCCCTTGGCGTCGACGGTCTTCACCGTGCCCTTCACGACCACGCCCTTCTCGTGCGTGCTGGCGTAGTTGTTGAACGGATCGCCGCCGAGCTGCTTGATGCCGAGGGAGATCCGCTCGCGCTCGACGTCGATCGCGAGGACGATCGCGTCCAGCTCCTCGCCCTTCTTGTACTTGCGCACGGCTTCCTCGCCGGGCTCCGACCACGACAGGTCGGACAGGTGGACCAGCCCGTCGATGCCGCCCGGCAGGCCGAGGAAGACGCCGAAGTCGGTGATCGACTTGATGGCACCGTGCACGCGGTCGCCCTTCTTGTGGGACATCGAGAAGTCTTCCCACGGGTTCGGGCGGCACTGCTTCATGCCGAGCGAGATGCGGCGACGGTCCTCGTCGATCTCCAGCACCATGACCTCGACCTCGTCGCCCAGCTGCACGACCTTCTTCGGATCGACGTTCTTGTTCGTCCAGTCCATTTCGGAGACGTGGACGAGGCCCTCGATGCCGGCCTCGATCTCGACGAACGCGCCGTAGTCGGTGATGTTGGTGACCTTGCCGAACAGGCGCGTGCCCTGCGGATAGCGGCGTGCCAGCCCGATCCACGGGTCCTCGCCGAGCTGCTTGACGCCCAGCGACACGCGGTTCTTCTCCTGGTCGAACTTCAGGACCTTGGCCGTGATTTCCTGGCCGACCGACAGCACCTCGGTCGGGTGACGGACGCGGCGCCACGCAATGTCGGTGATGTGCAAAAGGCCGTCGATGCCGCCCAGGTCGACGAACGCGCCGTAGTCGGTGATGTTCTTCACCGTGCCCTTGACGATCGCGCCTTCCTTCAGCGTCTCGAGCAGCCGCTGCCGCTCTTCGCCCATGTTGGCCTCGAGCACCGCGCGCCGCGAGACGACGACGTTGTTGCGCTTGCGGTCGAGCTTGATGACCTTGAATTCCAGCGTCTTGCCCTCGTAGGGCGTCGTGTCCTTGACCGGACGCATGTCGACGAGCGAGCCCGGAAGGAACGCGCGGATGCCGTTCGTCATCACGGTCAGGCCGCCCTTCACCTTGCCGGTGATCGTGCCGTTCACGAGTTCGCCGCCCTCGAGTGCCTTCTCGAGGTTCAGCCACGCCGCGAGACGCTTCGCCTTGTCGCGCGAGAGGATCGTGTCGCCATAGCCGTTCTCCAGGGACTCGATCGCGACCGATACGAAGTCACCGGGCTTGACGTCGACCTCGCCCTGATCGTTGCGGAACTCCTCGATCGGGATGTAGGCCTCGGACTTCAGGCCGGCGTTGACGACGACGAAGTTGTAGTCGACGCGAATGACCTCGGCCGTGATCACTTCCCCGGCGCGCATTTCCTGGCGCGCGAGGCTTTCCTGGAACAGGGCGGCAAACGACTCGTGACCGCCCGTAGCAGCTTCTTGCATGGCGACGGAAGACATGAGACCTTTCATCTCGCCAAGGCATTGCGCCCCAGCGGTGTTGACAACGACACGCGCGCGGACCGGCAGGCCAGAGGCCAGGGGGGTCCAGGCGCCCCGATAGATCACGCCCTCCGAATCAAGTCGTCCGCCTCAAGCATCCCGCTTCAAGCGATCCGCTTCGGCGATCCCGCTCCGAAGTCCATGCCCATTTCCACACCCATTCCCATGGGCGTTCCGATACCGAGCGACGATCCGAGATATGACGTCGTCCGGCGTCAGGGCCGACGAATCGATCAGGAAGGCATCCTCTGCCGGCCGCAGCGGCGCCGCCGCGCGATTCAGGTCGCGCTCGTCGCGCTGTTGCAGGTCCTGCAGGAGGGCCGATATGTTAACCGAAATACCCTTTTCGATCAACTGCTTGTACCGACGTTCGGCGCGCGCCTCGCGCGCCGCGGTCAGGAACACCTTGAGACGGGCCTGCGGAAAGACGACGGTGCCCATGTCGCGGCCGTCGGCAACGAGGCCCGGCGGACGGCGGAAGTCACGTTGCATCTGCAGCAGCGCCGCGCGCACCGGCGCATGGACCGCCACGCGCGAGGACATCTGGGCGACGTCCTCCATCCGCAACCGGTCGGTGACTTCGCGACCGTCGAGCCTGACCCGACCGCCCCCGAACGCCGGGCGCATCGTGCGCGCAAGCCGTGCGAGCCCCTCGGCGTCCGTCGCCGCGACGCCGTGCTCCAGCGCCAGCAGCGCCACGAGCCGGTAGAGCGCGCCGCTGTCGAGCACGTGGAAACCGAGCTCGCGCGCCACGCCCTCGGCGACCGTGCCCTTGCCCGACGCGGTCGGCCCGTCGATCGCGATCACGTCGACGGATGGCCCGGCGGATTCGGAAGCCGAGTCGGTCATCGGGGCGACCGCGTCAGCCGGTCGAGCGCGTCGAAGAAGCCGGGATACGTCTTGGCGACGCAGCGCGGGTCGCGGATGCGCATCGTCGCGCCGCCGGCCGCGCAGAGCGCGAAACACATCGCGATGCGGTGGTCGTCGTAGGTCTCGATCGTCGCCGGCTGCAGCCGGAAGGGAGGCTCGACGGACAGCCAGTCGTCCCCGTGTTCGACGCCGGCGCCGAGCTTGCGAAGCTCCGCGGCCATCGCCGCGATCCGGTCGGTTTCCTTCACGCGCCAGGATCCGATGCCGCGCAGCGTGGTGCGGCCGTCGGCAAAAAGCGCCATCACGGCGGCCGTCATCGCTGCGTCCGGGATCCTGGTGCAATCGACGTCGACCGCCCGAAGCCTCGCCAGGCCGGATCCGCCGTCGGGGCACGAAGCCTCGATCCAGTCCGGCCCGGCCACGATGCGCGCGCCCATCCTCGTCGCGAGATCGAGGAAGCCGATGTCGCCCTGGATGCTGTCGCGCCCGACGCCGTCGATGCGGACGGGCCCGCCGGCGATCGCGCCCAGCGCGACGAAATAGGACGCGCTCGAGGCGTCCCCTTCGATCGGGAACCGACCCGGACTGCGATAGCCGCCGCGCGCCACGATGTATTGCGACGGGGCGCGCTCCTGCACGTCGGCGCCGAACTGCCTCATCAGCGCGACCGTCAACGCGACGTACGGCTGCGAGATCAGGTTGCCTTCGATCGCCACCGTGACGCCGCCGGCCGGAGCCGCGAGCGGAGCGGCCATCAGCAGGCCGCTGACGAACTGGCTCGACACGTCGCCCCTGACGCGAACCACGTCGGTCCGAAACGCCGAGGCCGGCTCGATCTGCAGCGGCGGGTAGCCCGGCGTCCCCAGGTAGCCCACGCGGGCACCCACGGCATTGAGCGCATCGACGAGATCGCCAATCGGGCGCTCGCGCATGCGAGGCACGCCGTCCAGCCGGTACCGGCCGTCGGCGAAGGCCAGTTGCGCCGCCAGCGGTCGCATCGCGGTGCCGGCGTTGCCGAGGAAAAGCTCCGCCGAGCGGACCGGGAACCGGCCACCGCAGCCGGCGACGCGACACGTCGCGCCGCTGCGCTCGATGCGCACGCCGAGCGTCGCGAGCGCCGCCAGCATCACCTGCGTGTCGTCGGCGTCGAGCAGATGCTCGACGTCGGTCGTGCCGGCAGCGAGTGCCGCCAGCAGCAGCGCGCGATTGGAGATGCTCTTGGAGCCGGGGACGCGGACGGCGCCGCGGGCCTCGTGGATCGGCGCGATGTCGAGTTCCGGCGGCCACGGCCGGGGCGTCCCGGCGCCCGGATCAGCCGCAGCCATCGGAAATCCCCGTCACGGGCGCGGATGGCGGCGCGGCGACGCCGCGTCGCGCGGCGCTGGCGCGGGCGAATACGCGCTCCAGCTCGCCGGCGTCCGCCGCCGCGAGCGCGGCCTGCAGCCGATCGAGCGTCGCGCGAACGCGCGCCAGCTCGGCGCCGAGCGCATCGCGATTGGCAAGCGCGATGTCGCGCCACAGCGCCGGGCTGCTCGCGGCAATCCGGGTCGCATCGCGAAAGCCGCTGCCCGCGAGCGACAGCAGGCGCTGCGCGTCGGGCCGCTCCGCGATCGACGCGACGACGGCGAACGCGACGAGGTGCGGCAGGTGGCTCACCGCCGCGTAGATTCGATCGTGGTCCGCCGCGTCCATCCGCTCGATGCGCGCGCCCGCCGCACGCCACAAGGCCTCGACGCGGCCCAGAGCCTCGGCGGACGTCGCGGCAACCGGCGTCGTCACGACGAGCCGTCCGTCGAAGAGGTCCGCTGTCGCGTAGGCCGCGCCGGACTGCTCCGCGCCCGCGATCGGATGCGCCGGGACGAAGCGCGAGAAGCCGGTCGGCAGCCCGCGGTGCGCGGCCTCGATGACCGCCTGCTTCGCGCTGCCGACGTCCGTGACGATCGTGGTCGGCGCCAGCCCGGGCGCGATCTCGCGCAGCACGCCGGCGGTCGCGCCGACCGGCGCCGCGAAGAGGACGATGTCGGCCGCCGCCGCCGCGCGCGCGGAGGGCGCGATGCGATCGACGAATCCGCGTTGCAGCGCCACGCGGCAGGCCTCGCCGTCCGGGTCGCAACCGACCGTCTCGCCGACGACGCCGGCGCGCCGCCAGGCTGCCGCCGCGGCGCCGCCGATCAGTCCCAACCCCAGGACAGCCAGGCTCGGCGCGGTCATCGCCAGGTCACCGAGGCGCGAGGTCAACGAACCGCGGGGGACGTCGTGCCGACGGCCGCCGCGAGCGCCTCCAGCGCCCGCGCGTTCTCCTCCGGCAGGCCGACCGTGAAGCGCAGCCACTCCGGCAGCGCGTAGCTGGCGACCGGCCGCACAATGACGCCACGCTCGAGCATCCCGCGGTAGATCCGCGCGCCGTCGCCGACGCGCACCAGCAGGAAGTTGGCATCGCTCGGGACCCACTCGAGGCCGAGGCGCCGGAATCCCGCGGCAAGCTGCTCCAGTCCGGCGCGGTTGAGCTCGTAGGAGCGCGCGACGAATTCGTGGTCGCCGAGCGCCGCGGTGGCCGCCGCCAGCGCGAACGCGTTCACGTTGAACGGATGGCGAACGCGGTGGAGCAGCGCGGCCACCTCGGGTCGCGCGATCGCGTAGCCGACGCGCAGCGACGCCAGGCCGTAGATCTTGGAGAAGGTCCGCGAGACGAGGAGGTTCGGGTAGCGCCGCACCCAGGCGACGCTGTCGTAGCGCAGCGCCGGCGGCAGGTATTCGTTGTAGGCCTCGTCCAGCACCACGAGCACCGACGACGGCACGCGCTGCAGGAATCGCTCGAGCGCCTCGGCCGGCAGGAAGGTCCCGGTCGGATTGTTCGGATTGGCGAGGAACACGAGACGGGTGTCGGGCGCGATCGCCGCCTGCATCGCGTCGAGGTCGTGGCCGTAGGCCTTCGCCGGCACGACGATCGCCCGGGCTCCGCGCGCCTGGACCGCGAGCGGATAGACCGCGAACGAATACTGCGCGTAGAGGCCGCTGCGCCCCGGCGCCAGGGTCGCGGCGGCGCACAGCTCCAGGATGTCGTTGGACCCGTTGCCCAGCGTGATCCAGTCGGCCGGCACGCCGAAGCGCTCCGCGAGCGCGGCCCGCAGCGCGAATCCGTTCGAATCCGGGTAGCGGCCGAGCTCCGCGGCCGGCGAGCGCATCAGGCGCTCGAGCGCGCGGACGGCGGCCGGGGCCATCCCGAGCGGATTCTCGTTGGAGGCCACCTTCACGATGCGCGCCGGGTCCAGCCCGAGTTCGCGCGCCGTCTCCTCGATCGGCTTGCCGGCGACGTAAGGGGCAATCGCGCTCACCCAGGACAGGGCGTCGACGCCCGGGGTGGATGGCGTCGCGGCCACGGAAGCGGTTTCCTGCATCGCACTCATCGGGGTTCCTTGATGGTCGGGCAGCGGCGCGCCGAGGCCGCGGGCGCCGGCCTGTTGCGCGGCCTCACGCGGGATCCTCCGCCGGATAGGACCCCAGGCTGCGGTAGAACGAGCACAGCGCCTGCAGCGCCCGCAACGCGTCGGCCACGCGCGGCTCCTCCTCGTGACCCTCGACGTCGACGTAGAAGTAGTACTCCCAGCTGCCGCTGCGCGCCGGACGCGATTCGAAACGGGTCATCGACACGCCGTGCTGCGCGAGCGGCTGCAGCAGGTGGTACACCGCACCGGCGCGATTGGGAACGGCAAGGATCAGCGAGGTCTTGTCGCGCCCGCTGGGCCTCGTCGCCTGGCGCCCGAGCACGAGGAACCGCGTGCGATTGAACGGATCATCCTGGATGCTCTCGGCGGCCACGGCGAGGTCGTAGTGCGCAGCGGCCTGCTCGCCGGCGATCGCGGCGATTCCCGGCTCGCCCGCGGCGAGCCGCGCGGCCTCCGCATTGCTGGACGCCGGAACCCGCTCGAGGCCCGCGGCATGCTGGTTGAGCCAGTTCGCGCACTGCGCGAGCGCCTGCGGATGCGCCATGATCCGCGTCACGCCGGCGAGCGTGCCGGAACGCGTCAGCAGGTGATGCCGCACCGGTATCGAGATCTCGGCCAGGATGCGCAGCGGCGAGGCCAGCAACAGGTCGAGCGTCCGATTGACCGCGCCCTCGGTCGAGTTCTCCACCGGCACGACGCCGAACGTCGCGCGCCCCGCCTCGGTCGAACGGAAGACCTCGTCGACCGACGCGCAAGGCTCGCCGGCGACGCCGGAGCCGAAATGCCGGCGCATCGCCAGCTCGGTGAAGGTGCCGACCGGGCCCAGGAACGCGACGGCGAGCGGCCGCTCAAGCGCGCGGCAGGCCGAGATGATCTCGCGGAAAATCTGCTTCAGCGACGCCGCCGGCAGCGGACCGCCGGCGGCGGCATCGGCGACCCGGCGCAGAACCTCGGCTTCGCGCTCCGGGCGGTAGACCGGTGCGTCGGCCGCATGCTTCACGCCCCCGACGTCCTGCGCCAGGCGCGCGCGGCGCTGCAGCAGGTCGACGACCTGCGCATCGATCGCATCGATCGCGGTGCGCAGCGCCTTGAGTTGTTCGTCCATCCGCGCCCCGCCCTTCCGCGCTCAGGCCGCTTCCGAATCGGATTCCACCACGCGCTGCACGCCGGACAGCCGCGTGCCGTCGTCCACGGCGATCAGCGTGACGCCCTGCGTGGCCCGGCCCATTTCGCGGATCTCCGCCACCCGGGTGCGCACGAGGACGCCGCCGGTGGTGATCAGCATGATCTCGTCGTCGGCGCGCACGAGCGTCGCGGCGACGACCTTGCCGTTGCGCTCGCTGGTCGCGATCGCGATCATCCCCTTCGTGCCGCGACCGTGGCGCGTGTATTCGGCAATCGGCGTGCGCTTGCCATAGCCGTTCTCGGTCGCCGTGAGCACGCTCTGCTGCTCGTCCTCGGCGACCAGCAGCGCGATCACCGACTGCCCGTCGTCGAGCTGCATGCCGCGGACGCCGCGCGCCTGCCGCCCCATCGGCCGCACGTCGTCCTCCTCGAAACGCACCGCCTTGCCGGCGTCGGAGAAAAGCATCACGTCGTGGCGGCCGTCGGTGATCGCCGCGCCGATGAGGTAGTCGCCCGGATCGAGGTCGACGGCGATGATCCCGGCCTTGCGCGGATTCGAGAACTCGTCGAGCGCGGTCTTCTTGACGGTGCCGTTGGCCGTCGCCATGAAGACGTAGTGCTCCGGATCGAAGGCCTTGACCGGCAGCACGACCGTGATCTTCTCGGCATCGCTCAGCGGGAACATGTTGACGATCGGCTTGCCGCGCGAGGCGCGCGAACCCTGCGGGACCTCCCACACCTTGAGCCAGTACAGGCGCCCGCGATTGCTGAAGCACAGGATGGTGTCGTGCGTGTTCGCGATGAACAGCTGCTCGACCCAGTCGTCCTCCTTCGTCGCCGTCGCCTGCCGGCCACGGCCGCCGCGCTTCTGCGCGCGGTAGTCGGCGAGCGGCTGGCTCTTCACGTAGCCGGAGTGCGACAGCGTGACGACCATGTCCTGCGGCGCGATCAGGTCCTCGGTCGCCAGGTCCTCCGCCGAGCGCACGATCTCGGAGCGTCGCTTGTCGCCGGCCTGCTCGACGTACTCCTTGCGCAGCGCGTCGAGCTCGTCGCCGATCAGCGCCGTGATCCGCGCCGGCTTCGCGAGGATGTCGAGGAGGTCGGCGATCTGCGTCATCACCTCGCGGTACTCGTTGACGATCTTGTCCTGCTCCAGGCCGGTCAAACGCGACAGGCGCATCTGCAGGATCTGTTCCGCCTGCTCCTCGGACAGCCGGTAGCTGCCGTCGGCCTGCAGCCCGAGGTCGGCGTCGAGCCCTTCGGGGCGGAACGCCGCGATGCCGGCGTCGCCCTCGCTGCGCGCGAGCATCTCGCGGACCAGCTGCGCGTTCCACGACCGCGCGAGAAGCCCGGCGCGCGCCACCGGCGGCGTCGGCGCCGCGCGGATGATCGCGATGAATTCGTCGATGTTGGCGAGCGCGACGGCCAGGCCCTCGAGCACGTGCCCGCGGGCTCGCGCCTCGCGCAGCTGGAACGCGGTGCGGCGTGTGACGACCTCGCGGCGGTGCGCGAGGAACGCGTCGATCATCTGCTTCAGGTTGAGCAGGCGCGGCTGGCCGTCGACGAGCGCGACCATGTTCATGCTGAACGTGTCCTGCAGCTGCGTCAGCTTGTACAGGTTGTTCAGCACCACTTCCGGCACTTCGCCGCGCCGCAGCTCGATCACGGCGCGCATCCCGGATTTGTCGGACTCGTCGCGGATGTCCCCGATGCCCTCGATGCGCTTCTCGTTGACGAGCTCGGCGATGCGCTCCAGCAACACCCGCTTGTTGACCTGGTAGGGCAGCTCGTCGATGACGATCGCCGTGCGCGCACCCCGGTCGATCTCCTCGAAATGCGTGCGCGCGCGCACGACCACGCGCCCGCGCCCGGTGCGGTAGCCCTCGCGAACGCCGTCGAGGCCGTAGATGATCCCGGCGGTCGGGAAGTCGGGCGCCGGGATCAGCGCGATCAGGTCCTCGACGGTCGAATCCGGTTGGGCCAGCAGCAGCTTGCAGCCGTCGATGACCTCGGCGAGGTTGTGCGGCGGGATGTTCGTCGCCATGCCGACGGCGATCCCGGCGGCGCCGTTGATGAGCAGGTTCGGCAGCCGCGCCGGCAGGACCTTCGGCTCCCGCTCCTTGCCGTCGTAGTTCGGCTGGAAGTCGACCGTGTCCTTGTCGATGTCGTCGAGCAGCTCGCTCGCGATGCGGTCGAGGCGGCACTCGGTGTAGCGCATCGCCGCCGCGTTGTCGCCGTCGACCGAGCCGAAGTTGCCCTGGCCGTCGATCAGCGTGTAGCGCAGCGAGAAGTCCTGCGCCATCCGCACCAGCGTGTCGTAGATCGCGGCGTCGCCGTGCGGGTGGTACTTGCCCATCACGTCGCCGACGATCCGCGCGCACTTGACGTAGGCGCGGCTCCACGTGTTGTTGGCCTCGTGCATCGCGAAAAGCACGCGCCGGTGCACCGGCTTCAGGCCGTCGCGGACGTCGGGCAGCGCACGCCCGACGATCACGCTCATCGCGTAGTCGAGGTACGAGCGTCGCATTTCCTCTTCCAGCGAAACCGGAAGAGTTTCTTTGGCAAACGAATCCATTCGTGTCCCGGGCGAGCGCGCGTGGGCCGCAGGGCGGGTCGCCGGGGGTGGCGACGTGGCGCGCGGGTTCGTGGTCAGCTTACGCGCCGGATTTTATCAAGCCTGGGCGCCGGGTTATAAAACGCCCTGCCGGCGCCGGCGCCGGCGCCGCCGTGGACGCCTACGCGATGACCCCTGTCGACACGCTGATCGAATGCCGCTGGATCGTGCCCGTGAGGCCGCCGGGCGCGGTCCTGCAGGACCATGCGCTCGCGATCGACGGCGGGCGCATCGTCGCGATCGAGCCGACGCCGCACGCCCGCGCCCGGCTGAAGCCGGCTCGCCGTGTCGTTCTCGACGAGCACGTCCTCATCCCGGGCCTCGTCAACGCGCATACGCACGCCGCGATGACGCTGCTGCGCGGCGTCGGGGACGACCTGGCCCTGATGGACTGGCTGCGCAACCGGATCTGGCCGCTGGAGAAGGCGCTCGCGGACCGGGACTTCGTCTACGACGGAACGCGGCTGGCGGCGCTCGAGATGCTGCGCGCCGGCATCACGACCTGCAACGACATGTACTTCTTCCCCGATGCGGCGGCCCGCGCCTTTCGCGATGTCGGGATGCGCGCGGTGATCGGCCTCATCGCGATCGAGTTCCCGACCGCCTATGCGACCGATGCCGACGACTACCTGCGCAAGGGCCTCGCCACCCGCGACGAGTTCCATGGCGATCCGCTGCTGCGCTTCGCGCTGGCGCCGCACGCGCCGTACACGGTCGCCGATTCCACGCTGGAGCGCATCGGCACGCTCGCGGAGGAGCTCGATTGCCCGATCCACATCCACGTCCACGAAACGCGGGACGAGATCGATCACTCCATCGCGGAACACGGCGTGCGCCCGCTGGCGCGGCTCGATCGGCTCGGGCTCGTCAGCGAGCGGCTGCTCGCGGTCCACGCGGTCGAACTGTCGCCCGCGGAAATCGTCCTGCTGGCCGCGCGGGGCTGCACCGTGGCGCACTGCCCCGCATCGAACCTGAAGCTCGGCAACGGGATCGCCCCGGTGGCGCCGCTGCTGCAGGCGGGCGCGCACGTCGCGATCGGAACCGACGGCGCCGCGAGCAACAACCGCCTCGACATGCTGGAGGAACTGCGGCTTGCCGCCCTCCTGGCCAAAGGCGCGAGCCGCGATGCGACCGCGGCGCCGGCCGCACGCATGCTGCAGGCGGCGACGCTCGACGGCGCGCGCGCCCTCGGCCTCGAGGACGAGCTGGGCTCGATCGAGATCGGCAAGGCCGCCGACGTCGTCGCGCTGCGGCTCGACGATGCCTCGGTGACGCCGTGCTACGACGTGATCTCGCAGCTGGTCTTCGCGGCGAGCCGCGAACACGTTACTGACGTCTGGGTCAATGGCGTCGCTGTTGTGCAGAAACAACAATTCAACTCGGCACGGGAAACCGTGTCCGCGGCGGCAATCTTGTCTGCTGCAGCGCCGTGGCAGAATCGGATCCGGCAGTTCCTGAACAAGCCCCTCGCGTAGTCGTGCGCGGTCTGGCTTGAGCGGCGACAGGTCTTGCTGTCCAAGCGCGGACCCCTTGAATTACCTGTCATGCGCTTGAATCCGCATATTCGAGTGAGGAGAAAGATGAAGAAACACGCGAAGCTGGGTCTTCTCTTCGCGTCGTCGGTTTTCGTTGCGTCATGCGCAACGGGCGGCGCGGGAACATCCGGCAAGGACATCAAGGGAAATCCGAAAAACAGCGGCTATGCGCTTGATGGCCGCGGCAACGTCGTCACGGATCCGTTTGGCCTGTGCTGGCGCGACGGCTATTTCAACAAGGACCTGGCGATGAAGGAGTGCGACCCGTCGCTGGTGCCGCCGCCTCCGCCGCCGCCGCCTCCTCCCCCGCCGCCGCCGCCCCCGCCGCCGCCCCCGCCGCCGCCGCCTCCTCCCCCGCCGCCGCCCCCACCGGCGCCGGTCAAGGAGAAGCTGACGTTCGCGGCCGACAGCACGTTCGACATCGGCAAGGCGGACCTGAAGCCCGCCGGCAAGGCGAAGCTGGATGACCTGGCTGCGAAGCTGCAGGGCGTCGCGCTCGAGGTGATCGTGGTCACGGGCCACACCGACAGCACCGGCAATGCGGCGTTCAACCAGAAGCTCTCGGTCAAGCGCGCCGAAGCCGTCAAGGCCTACCTGGTCTCGAAGGGCATCGAAGCGAACAAGATCTACACCGAAGGCAAGGGTGCGACGCAGCCGATCGCCGACAACAAGACCGTCGAAGGCCGTGCGAAGAACCGCCGCGTGGACGTCGATGTCGAAGGGTCGCGTACGGTGATCAAGTAACACCCTGCCACGCAGGTCGCAGTACCCTGAGCCCCGCCGATCCGGCGGGGCTTTTTCTTTGGTCGGATGCCGCGGCGGGCGACCCGCGGAAATCGCCTATCCTTGATGCCGTGGCGCGGCAAACGTCCGCGCGCATCCGAGCGGCAGCACCGAGACCATGAACCAGAATGCCGACGCGGCCGAACTTCGCAAGTTCGGCGATCTTGCCCATCGCTGGTGGGACACCACCGGCGCTTTCCGCCCGCTGCACGAGATCAATCCGCTCCGGCTGGACTGGATCGATCGCCTGGCGCCGCTCGCCGGACGGCGGGTCGTCGACGTCGGATGCGGCGGCGGCATCCTGAGCGAATCGATGCACCAGCGCGGCGCCGAGGTCACCGGCATCGACCTGTCGGAGAAAGCGCTTCGGGTCGCGCAGCTTCACGCGCTGGAGACCGGCTCGCCGGTCGCGTATCGCTGCGTGTCCGCCGAGGACCTCGCGGCCGAGGCGCCCGGCCGGTTCGACGTCGTCACCTGCATGGAAATGCTGGAGCACGTTCCGGATCCGACACGCACGGTACGCGCCTGCGCGCAGCTTGCGCGACCCGGCGGAACCGTCTTCTTCTCGACGATCAATCGCAACCCGCGGTCCTTCCTGTTCGCGATCATCGGCGCGGAATACGTGCTGCGGCTGCTGCCGCGAGGGACGCACGACTACGGCAGGTTCATCAAGCCGAGCGAATTGCGCCACGCCTCGCACGCCGCCGGCCTCGAATGGATCGAGATGCTGGGGATGACCTACAACCCGCTGACACGCGCCTACGCGCTGGAACCGGACGTCCGCGTCAACTACCTCGTCGCACTGCGCAAGCCGGAATGACGCTGCGCGGCGTGCGGGTCATCCTGTTCGACCTCGACGGGACGCTCGTCGACACCGCCGGCGACCTCGCGGCGGCGGCCAACCGTATGCGCGCCGATCGCGGCCTCGAGCCGGTGCCGCTCGAGCGGATGCGGCCGATCGCCAGCGCCGGGGCGCGCGGCATGCTCGGCGAGGCTTTCGACGTGCGGCCGGGCGACGATCGCTTCGAATCGCTGCGCGCCGAGTTCCTGAGCAACTACGAGTCGGCCATCTGCGTCCATTCGCGCCTCTTCGACGGCGCCGAGGCGCTACTGGGCGCCATCGAAGGGCTTGGCGGGCGCTGGGGCATCGTCACGAACAAGCCGGCCCGCTACACCACGCTGCTGCTGCGGGCGCTTCGCCTGGACGAGCGGACCGCCTGCGTCGTCAGCGGCGATACGACGCCGCACCCGAAACCGAGCCCGGAGCCGCTGCGCCACGCGTTGCGCCTGCTTGCCGCAGAGCCGCAGAGCGCCGTCTACGTCGGCGACGACGAGCGCGACATTGCGGCCGGCCGGGCCGCCGGGGTCGCGACGATCGCCGCCACCTATGGCTATCTCGGGGCCGGGTCGCCGCCGCAGGCCTGGGGCGCGGACCACCTGATCGACCACCTGGATACGCTGCGCCGTTGGCTCGTCGAGTGACCGGCGTCGCCCGCGGCGCAAACGGCCTGCGCCGCCCATCCTCGATCCTCGGTCGGGACGCCGCCATCGGCTTGAATTCCGGTACCCCGACCGCATCTGAGGCGTAGAATGACTTTTCTTGGGGGCGACCTGGTTTCGACGCGGGTCGTGAAGCAGTGCGGTGCATGCCGAGGCCCAGTCACCTCGTTAATCCGCTGGAAAACCACAAACGCCAACGACGAGCGTTTCGCTCTCGCCGCCTAAACCCCGGTGAGACGCTGCACTAGCTGGCCTCTGGGCTAGGTCGGGCAACCGACAGCAGCGCCATTTACAGAGGCTCGGTGCCGGCGAGGTCGCGGCGACGGCACCTAAAGCAAGCGACTGGCTTCGCGTCGGCCGGCTACCTGGCTAAGCGCGCGGCGAGATCCAAATAGGGTAGCTACGCATGTAGTGCCGTCTGTGGATCATTCGCGGACGCGGGTTCGATTCCCGCCGCCTCCACCAATCCCAAGGGCCCGGAAAGACGCCGGGCCCCTTTTCCTGATCGGACCCTCCCGGTACGAACCCTAGATGGGGTCCGCTACCGGGGCTTTTCGCGCGGTCCGTTCCGGAAGCCGCCAACTATCCTCGAAGAAGTCGCCCTCGATCCGAGTTTCCGCTCGTGAGGCGCCCGAAGGGTGCGATCGATCGCGGCCGCCCTTCAACCGGACACCCGAGAAAACAATGGACCTGAACAGCGCAATCGAAGCCCATGGCCAGTGGAAGGTCAAATTCCGCACGGCAATTCGCAGCAAGGAAAAGCTCGACGCCGCCACGATCTCGCGCGACAACGCCTGCGCGCTCGGCCAGTGGCTGCATGGCGAAGCCAAAGGCAAGTACGCCGCGCTGAAGAGCTACGGCTCGTGCGTCGACAAGCACGCGGCATTCCATCGCGAGGCGGGCAAGGTCGCGGAGGCCATCAATGCCGGGAAGTTCGACGAGGCGGAAAAGATGCTGGCGGGCGCCACCCCCTACGCCAGCGCGTCCAGCGCGGTAGGCGGCGCCATCGTCGGATTGCAGAAGGAGGCCGGGCTCTGACGCCGCGCCCCCCACCGTGGCGACGAATCCGGGCCCGTTGAGCCGGAATTCGATGGCCAAGCCCGGGATTTTCTCCGGATCGGCCAAGGGTTTCCCCTGGAAGAATCCTACTCATCCACGATGAGGACGTCAGATCGCGAATGAAGATGACTGGGCGAGCCAACGACAACGGAAGAGGGTTCTTCTCGCATCACGGCCTTTGGGCGCCGGGCGTCCGGCTTTTTCGGAACCTGCCGTTCCGCGCCAAGGCCGCACTGGTGACCATTGCGTTCCTCTGCCCGATCGCGTTGCTCGGACTCGACTACTACGAGTCCAACGGCAGCACGATCGAATTCACCGCGAAGGAACTCCTGGGCGTCGACTACGCGCGCGCGTCCATGCCCGTGCTCAAGGCGGTGCAAAGCGAGCGCCGCGCGGCACGCGTCGATTCGCCTTCGGCCGGCGCCGAAGAGCAGGCGACCGCGGCGAAAGCCGCCTTCGCCGCGGCGTTCACGGGACTCAAATCGGTGCAGGACCGCGTCGGCGCCGAACTGGCGACGAACGACGCGTACAAGAAACTGGACGATGCCGTCGCGGAGGCCGCGAAACAGCAAGGCCAGGCGCGCGCCGATGCGCTCGACGACGAGATCGACGCGCTGCTGGACACCTGGAGCGCCGCCACCGACGGATCGAATCTCACGCTGGACCCGGAGATGGCCAGCTATTACGCGATGGACGCCGCCACGGTCCAGGGACCGCAGGTCACCGAACTCGTCGAGCGGCTGCGTGCGGTCGGCGAAGCCGTGCTGACCGCGGGCGCAGCGACCCCGGCCCAGGCGCGCGTCGTCGCGCAGAACGTGGCGCTCCTGGAATTCCATTTTGCCGCGCTCCACGACGACCTCGCCAAGGCCGCCGGGAAGGATGCGGCGCTCGCGGCGCGCCTGAAGTTCGACGATGCCTACAAGGTCGGGCGGACCTTCATTGCGCTGGCGCGTTCGGACCTCATGTCCGACGCCGGAATCCACGGCACCCGGGCCGAGTTCGCCGCGGCAGCCAACACCGCCTACGATGCGGCATGGGCGCTGAACGATCGCAGCACCGATGTCCTGGGCACGTTGCTGCAGCTGCGCATGGATCGGGAAAAGGCGGGTCGGAACGTCGCCACCACGACGATACTCGTCTGCCTCGGTCTGGCGATGTACCTGTTCCATTCGTTCTACCTCGTCACGCAGGGCGGGCTGCGCGAGGTCCGCGCGCACCTGAAGGCGATGACGAACGGGGATCTCACGACCTCGCCCCGGCCGTGGGGCCGCGACGAGGCGGCCGAACTGATGGTGTCGCTCGCGACGATGCAGGAATCGTTGCGCGCGATCGTCTCGCGGGTGCGGGCGTCCTCGTCGTCGATCGCGAATGCCAGCAGCGAGATCGCCGCCGGCTCCGTCGATCTCTCGGCACGCACCGAGAAGACGGCGGCGAGCCTGGAGGAGAGTGCCTCGTCGACCGAGCTCATCGCGACGAACGTGAAGCAGACGGCCGAAAGCGTCCGCGAAGCCGCGCAGGCGGCCGCCGACAATTCGCAATCCGCTTCCGCCAGCGGCGACGTGATCTCGCAGGTCATCGACACGATGCGGGACATCAACGCGTCGTCGAAGAAGATCAGCGAGATCATCGGGACGATCGACGGCATCGCGTTCCAGACCAATATCCTCGCCCTCAACGCCGCCGTCGAGGCGGCGCGCGCCGGAGACCAGGGCCGCGGTTTCGCGGTCGTCGCCAGCGAAGTCCGCAACCTCGCGCAGCGCAGCGCCCAGGCGGCGCGCGAGATCAAGACGCTGATCACCAACAGCGTCGAGCACGTCGAATCGGGCGCCCGCGTCGCCGAAGGCGCCGGCTCGAAGATGCAGGGACTGGTCGACAATGCGAAGCGCATCAACGACCTGCTCTCGGAGATTGCCGCGGCCGCGGCCGAGCAGAGCAGCGGCGTCGCGCACGTCGGCTTTGCCGTCGGCGACCTGAACCGGACGACCCAGCAGAACGCGGCGCTGGTCGAGCAGACGGCGGCGTCGGCCGCCCACCTCAAGGAACTGGCGCACCACCTCGAAGGCGAGGTGGCGAAGTTCCGCCTTCCCGCCGACGCCTGAACCCGCAGCGGCGTTCCGAATCGGCCGGATCGTGCGGCGGCGCACTTCGCTCGCCGCAGCCGTTCCCCCTATGATTGGCATCGGTTCTCGCTCCTGCGACTAGCCATCGATGCCCGCGACGTCCTCCTCCATGCCATCCGCCGCCCGCCGGGCGGCCGTGGCGCTCCTGTTTGCGCTGCTGTGGGCGCTCGGCGGCGCCGTCGCGCGCGCCGCCCCCGGCGCGCATGCGGCGGCCGCGGCACCGGCCGGACGGGCCAAGGCGGTGCCGGTGTCGCCGCTGCGCGT
>Ga0335069_10003353_pt1 | contig 24256 bp, 18 predicted proteins | sample Lox_Sample_11_FD_206714 | JGI IMG/M metagenome (GOLD analysis project Ga0335069, IMG submission 206714) | Soil microbial communities from Loxahatchee National Wildlife Refuge, Florida, United States - Lox_Sample_1.1 | ecosystem: Environmental > Terrestrial > Soil > Wetlands | place: USA... | reverse complement strand
CAAACACGTCAGCCGAGGTACCGCCGGGCACCGATGCGGCGTCGTGCAGCCCGGTCCGGATCGCATCGAGGTTCTGCGGCGCGATCGCCAGACGGCGCAGCGGTGCGGGATTGATCCGCGTCAGCACATTCCCGTAGGGATCGTCGACCTCCTGGCCGACGTGCGGGCGCACGATGTTGCCGCCGTTCTCGAGCGCTGAGTACGCGACGGCCAGCTGCAGCGGGGTCGCCTCGAGGTCGCCCTGGCCGACGGCGAGGTTTTCGTTGTCGCCGACCGACCACGGGCGCTTGTCGCTCAGGGTGCAGCACGGCACGTGGTGCTTGCGCTCGTACGCGACCTCTTCGGCGTCGCGCTTGGTCCGCCACTCCGGGCTCGGCAGCAGCCCGGCGTTCTCGCCGCCGAGGTCGACGCCGGTCGCGCGCCCGATCCCGAATGCTCGCGCCCATTGCTGGAGCGCACCCCCCTTCGGCACGTCGACGTTCAGCCGCGCCCCGAGGTTGTAGAAGAAGTCGTCGGAGGACACCATGATCGCCTGCGTGATGTTGAGCACGCCGTACACGGCGTGACCGGCGTTGTGGCGGAAGACACCCGGCGCGTCCTGGAACTGGCCGCTGTCGTCGTAGGTGTCGGTGAGGTTCCAGGCGCCACTCTGGAGGGCGGCGGTCGCCGTGATCCCCTTGAACGTCGATCCCGTCGGGTACGAGCTCTGAATCGCCCGGTTGAGCAGCGGATAACCGGCCGCCTGGCCGAACAGCTTGTTGTACTGCGCGTAGGAGATCGGGTGGGCTCCGTTGAAGACGTTCGGGTTGAACGTCGGCAGCGAGCCCATCGCGTAGATCTCGCCGTTCGTCGGGTTCATCGCGACAAACGCGCCCGCGGGCGCCGGCGGGCTGTTCGCGATCGCCTCGGCGAGCGCCTGCTGACCGGCCTGCTGGAGCTGCAGGTTGAGCGACAGCTTGAGCGTGTTCCCGGAGACGGGCTTCGTGCTGCTCAGGTAGCGCGTGAAATGGCCGAGCGCGTCGACCTGCACCCGCTCGGACCCGTCGACGCCGCGCAGATACCGGTCGTAGTACCACTCGAGCCCCGACTGGCCGACGACGGAGTTCTGCGACACGCCGCGGTAGCGCGGGTCGTGGATCTCCTGCGGCGTGATCCGGCCGACCGTGCCGAACAGCTGGGCCGCAAGGTCATTGCGCGGATACCGTCGCAGCCACACCTGCTGGACGTTCACGCCCGGGAATTGATCCTGGCGCTCGGCGAGGTAGGCCTGGACCTGCCACGGGACGTCGGTCGCGACCTGGACGTCGGCGTAGGGCAGCAGCGCCACCTGCTGGCGCACGTCGCACGGGATCTCCGCCAGACGCAGGACGCCCTGCCCCGCGACGGGGCAGCGTCTGCGCTGCGTCGAGAGGCCGAGCACGGTCGCGAGGCGCCGGTAGAGCCTGCCCCGGGCGGCCCGGTTCTTCGGCAGATCCGGGGGCGAGAGCTCAACCGCGATCGACGGCTTGCTGTCGACGAGGATGTTGTTGCCGGTCGAGTCGACGATCTCGCCGCGGGGCGCGGCGATCCGCAGCGTCCGGACCTGGTTGGTGCTCGCCTGCGCGAGGTACTGGTCGCCCGAGAGCACCTGCAGGAACCACAGGCGGAAGAAGATGATCGCGAACATCGCGAGCGCGATGCTCCCGACGACCGCGACGCGGAGCGCGATCTGTGGGGTGAGCGGTGGCCGCCTGTCTTCCGGAAGCTGGATCATCGCGCGGAGCGGGGGATCTGGCCGAGACGCTCGGACGGGCGCTGGAGCGGGCTGAGCCCGCCGGTCGTGTACGCGCGCCGGCGCCTGCGGCGCGGATCGTCCGGCAAGGCCGGCTGGATGATCCGCCGCACGGCGGCATACACCGGCAGCGCGATCAGCGTGTTGACGAGGACCACGATGAACAGCTGCTGAACGAGGAGCAGGCTGACCGGCGACTCGACGCCGAGCAGGAACTGGATGAGCGTCATCCCGATCCCGGCGAAAGCGGTCGCGGCCGCGCCGAGTGCGAGCGGGACGAGGCCGTGGGCGGGATCGCGCAGCTCTCGCAGGCGCCCGGACCAGTAGCCGATCGCGATGTACAGCAGCGAGGTGACCCCGAGCGTCTGCACGGCGACCGTATCGACGAACAGTCCGATCCCGAAGCCGGCGATGGCGCCGAGCAGCGATCCGGTCAGCAGCCCGATCGACATCACCACGAGCGGGGTGATGTCGGCGCTCACGCCGAAGATCGAGATCTGAGAGATCGCCGCCTGCTGGAGCACGACGGTCACGAACGCCAGCAGAACGAGGCGAACAGGAAGTCGAAGCGATTCCCTCACAGCGTCAGGATCACGGGACCTGCGCCCGCTGCGTGCCGGCGTTTACGTGGGTCAGGATCTGCACGAAGTCGAGATGGCGCAGGTCGGCGAACGGCGTGACCTGGACCTCGCGGTTGTTGATCAGATCGTTCTGGTTGGCGCTCGAGACCCAGCCGATCGGAATCCCCGGCGGATACAGCGAGTCCAGTGGCCCCGACTTGAAGCCCGAGGTGACGACGTGCAGCGGCGGGTTCGTGACGCTGATCGGAGCGTGCGGTGGCAGGTACTGCAAGAGCAGCGAGTTCGGGTCTCCGACTTTGGGGACGAGCACGCCGGTGTCGCCGAGGCTGTCCTGCACCTCGGCGCTGACGGCAAACGAGTGATCGGTGATCAGCGTGACGAACGACACGGTCGGCGCGACGAGCGACACCTTGCCGACCAGCGCGCCGTCGCCCGTCACCGGATCGTCGACGCGAACGCCGTCGTCGGAGCCTTTGTCGACCTCGATCGTCGCGTACCACAGGGTCGGGTCGCGCGAGATCAGGTGGGCAGCGACAGGCTTATACGAGCTGATCGCATTGCTGTCGTCGAGGCCGACCTGCTGCTTGAGCTGCTGGTTCTCGATCAGAGCCTGCTTGAGGCTCGCGTTCTGCGCCAGGAGCTGGTTGACCTCCTTTTGCAGCTTGTCCCGCTGCGACTTCGCGTTGAAGGTGCTCGAGAACCAGCCGGCCACGTCACGGACCGGCTTCAGCGCTCTGCTCGCGCCCTCCTGGATCGGAGACAGCACCTCGACGATCCCGCGCTGCACGCTGTGGAGCGGGCTGCTCGGCGACTCGCCGAAGTACGCCGTCAGCAGGATCAGGGAAACGACGACGAGCAGCGCGAGGACCGCGCGCCGGCGCCGAACTTGCTTGTCATGCACGTGGTGCTTGTCTCCAAAGTCTTGCTCCGCACCGCCTCAGGCCAGGTCCGGAAACCTAGTAGCGGCGGCGCCGGTTACGTGAATTCTTGCTCGAACGGTGGATCGCCTCGAATTCCTCCAACGATCTCCCCGAGCCGACCGCGACGCAGGTCAGCGGCGACTCGGCCAGATGGGCCGGCATCTGCGTCTCGTGACGCAGGCGCTCCTCGAGACCCTGTAGCAGCGAGCCACCTCCCGCCAGCATGATGCCACGATCCATGATGTCGGAGGCGAGCTCGGGCGGGGTGCGGTCGAGCGTTTCCTTGACGGCGTCGATGATCTGCGAGACCGGCTCCTCGAGCGCGCCACGAATCTCCTCGCTCGTGAGGACGACCGTCTTCGGCAGCCCGGAGACCATGTCTCGCCCGCGAATCTCCGCCTGGACCTCCTCCGGCATCGCAAATGCCGAGCCGATCTCGAGCTTGACCTCCTCGGCGGTCTGCTGTCCGATCAGCAGCTTGTACTCCCGCTTGACGTAGTTGATGATCGCCTCGTCGAGCTCGTCGCCACCGACGCGAATCGACTGCGAGACGACGATCCCGCCGAGTGAGATCACCGCGACCTCGCTCGTCCCCCCGCCGATGTCAACGACCATCGACCCGGTCGGCTCGCCGACCGGGAGCCCGGCGCCGATCGCGGCGGCCATCGGTTCCTCGATCAGGTATGCCTGGCGCGCGCCGGCGGACAGGCACGCCTCCTCGACCGCGCGCTTCTCGACGCCGGTCACACCGCTCGGCACGCATACGACGACGCGCGGGTGCGCCCAGCGGTTCTGATGGACCTTCTGGATGAAGTGCCGGAGCATCTCCTCGGTCACCTCGAAGTCGGCGATCACCCCGTCCTTCAGCGGCCGGATCGCTGAGATCGTGCCCGGCGTACGGCCGAGCATCCGCTTTGCCTCGATCCCGACGGCGTGGACCTCGCCGGTTCGCGAGTCGACCGCGACGACGCTGGGTTCCGAGAGCACGATTCCGCGCCCACGCACGTACACGAGCGTGTTGGCGGTGCCGAGGTCGACCGCCATGTCGCGGCCGCCGAAACCGGTCAGGTACGTGAAAAAACCCATGGGAGGATTGGGGGGGGAAGCTGCGGACGGGGCGGCGAGTTAGGGAGGGGCCGCGCCCGGGCTGCCCGCTCCGTCCGGTGCTGAGTGTAGCCGAAGACCGGGGTGCCAGCCCACTCCCCAGGGGGTGTGCTGGCACGAAAAATCCTGGAAAACAGCTAACTGGCGATTAAATTGCACCGCCGGGGTCTCCCGGCCGCCACGGGCGCCGAGGTCAGGCCCAGACGAACGGCGGGTACTGCTCGGTCATCCAGTATTCGAACACCGCCGTCCGGGTGCTCCACCGGAACCAGTAGAGGATCGGGTCGAACATACCCTGCGGCATCCGGCCGGTGATCAGGATCGCGAACCACGCGATGAACACGCAGATGTAGGCGATGATCCCGATCACGGCGGCGACGAGCGCGACCGGGATCACGAGCAGCCAGTTGAGCAGCGGCCGCCAGCGCGCGATCCGCTGTGGGTAGTCGATCTCCACGCGCACCGGATAGGACGGGTCGTCCTGGAGCGAGAACGGCGGGTAGCTGTCGGTCATCAGGAAGACGTATGCGCTCACCCGAACACCCCACCGCAGCACGCCGACCATGTAGTCGAACATCCCTGCGGGATACGAACCCATGATGATCGTCGCAAACCACGAGATGATCAGCACGACAGACGCGCCGATCGCCAGGAAGAACAGAGCGATGTAGTGGGGGAATGCGAGCAGCCACTTGACGAAGATCAGCAGCCGGCTGAGCCTGTCCGGGTAGTCGACGTCGACGCGAACCGGATAGGCGGGATTGGGTGCGGTCATTGAGTGCGCGCCCTCCTGCGCTCACTGCGGATGATGAAGCCGCCACGCTACCCGAGGTTGCGGACGCCGGCGGACAGGACCCCGACGCCGCTCGCGTCTCAGTCGGCGCCGAGCAGGCCCGGCGCCAACTCGAGCAACGTCGGGACCGGCAGACCGACAACGTTCGTGTAATCGCCGTCGATCCGGCCGACGAGGGCCGCGCCGTGCCCCTGGATCGCGTATCCGCCGGCCCGCTCGCGCCACTCGCCCGTTCGCAGGTACCACTCGATCAGGGCGTCGTCGAGCGCGCGGAACTCCACGAGCGTGGTGGCGACGGCAGTGCGCGGCCGGCCGTCCCGCAGCAGGCAGATCCCGCTGATGACTGCGTGACTGCGGCCGGCGAGTGCGCGCAGCGTGCTGCGGGCCTCGTCCGGATCCGCGGGCTTGCCGTAGATGCGGCCGCCGATGCTCACGACCGTGTCGACGCCGAGCACGAGCGTGTCGTCGGCGGTCGCGGCGGCGGTCGCCTTGCGGTACGCGTTCTCGACCGCGACCTCGGTCGGCGGCCCGGACTCGAGCTCCTCGATGTCAGGCACCACGACCGCGAACGCGACGCCGAGCTGCTCGAGGATCGCCCGCCGCTGCGGCGACCGCGACGCGAGGATCAGTCGAGACCCGGAAAGAACAGCCCCACCTCGCGCGCCGCCGACTCGGGCGAGTCGGAGCCGTGCACCATGTTCTGGCCAACCTCGATTGCGTAGTCGCCGCGGATCGAGCCGGTCGTGGCCTGCAGCGGGTTGGTCGCCCCGATCACCTGGCGCGCAGCCTCGACCGCGTGATCGCCGGCGAGCACCATCGCGACGAGCGGACCGGAGGTGATGAAGCTCACGAGCTCCTCGAAGAACGGCTTGCCGACGTGTTCGGCGTAGTGACGCTCGGCCAGCTCCTGCGTCATCGTCATCAGCGTGAGCGCCTGCAGGCGCAGGCCCTTGCGCTCGAAGCGGGCGATGATCTCGCCGGTGAGGTTCCGGGCGAAGGCGTCGGGTTTGACGAGGATCAGCGTTCGCTCCATGTGCGACTGGGTCTCCTTGTGACGATGGGATGCTGACGGCCCGGTCCGGGCCGCTCCGGCTTACGTGACCGACGGACCGCCGGCCTCGCCGGCGGTGCCGGCCACCGGCTGCTCTGAGGTGAGCTCCGAGGTGACGGCCGAGCGGCGCCGCGCGCGGCGAGGGGCTGGCGGCATCACGCCGATCTCCGCCTCGCAGTACGGGCAGATCTTCCACTCAGGATCGAGCGGACGCCCGCACGTCTTGCACGGATCCTTCAGCTTGCGCATGCAACTCGGGCAGCGCAGGAAGTCCTTCTCGACCTCGAAGTCACAGTACGGGCAGAGGTGGTAGCCGACCTCCTGGAGGCGCGCTTCTGCCGCCTGCATTTCGAGTTCGCGCTCGCGGACATCATCGAGATATTCCGGAGGGCGCACGATCATGTAGACGATCGTGCCCACGAACGGGAACAGCGACGCGGCCGTGGCGCAGCCGATCAACATCGGGTCCGCGATCCGCCGGCGCGCGTCCGCGTACGTCCAGTAGACGAGCGCGAGCCAGATCACCACGAGGAACAGGATCAACAGGTCGACGACCAGGTTGATCGTGCTGTTCTTGATCCCGAAGACGCCTTCAACAAAGAGCATTAACGACCCGAGTGTAGTGGTCGGCCGGTGAGTAGGTTCCAGGTCGGGACACGATCCCCTCTAAGGAGGGTACGAACGCTTCCTAAAGGAAGACGCGGCCAAACAGGTATCCGATCCCGAAGAAGACGAGGATAACCACTGCGACGATCAGCGCAACGAGGCCGATCATCGTGAGAAAGCTGGGCTGGTGGTCCTGGTCGTTCACAGCATCGAGGCGCGCCGGCGCGTGCTCGGAGCGATCAGGTCAGCGACGAGATAGATCGAGCCGGTTGCCAGCACGATGCCCGCCGGGCCGGCCAGCTCACGCGCTCGCGCAACGGCGGCGGCCGGACTCGCGACGACTTCGGTCGGCGGCCCGTGCAGTTGGTGGGCAAGCGATTGCAGGGTCGGCGGTGGCAAAGCGCGCGGATTCTGACTGCTCGTGAGGATGAGCGCGTCGCAGGCGGGCATCAGCGTGGCCAGCATTCCCGCCGCGTCCTTGTCGTCGAGGATCGAGACGACCGCGACGACCGTGTCGTGGTCGGCGCTGAGCTCGGGCAGCGACTCCGCGAGCGCGGCGATCCCATCGGGGTTGTGCGCGCCGTCGAGCAGCGTCAGCGGATCCTCGCCGACGATCTGCAGCCGGCCGGGCACGCGGACCTCGGCGGCGGCGCGGGCGACTGCCGTCCGGTCGAGCTCGCCGAGATAGGCCTCCGCGGCCGCCCGCGCGAGCGCGAAGTTCCGCCGTTGGAAGGCGCCAAGAGCCCCGACCGGCACGCCGGGATCAGTGCCGGCCTGCACGATCGCGGCACCGCGTTCGGCGGCGACCGCGCGCGCACGGTCGAGCGCCTGCGGGTGCAAGCCGACACCGAGCACGAGCGTCGCGCCGGGCTGCACGATGTCGAGCTTTTCCCCTGCAATATCGGAGATTGTCGGCCCCAGCCAGCGAGTATGCTCGAGCCCGACGCTCGTCAGCACCTGGACCCGCGAGGGGATCACGTTCGTCGCGTCGTAGCGTCCGCCGAGGCCCGCTTCGATCACGGCCGCCTTCACCTCTCGACGGGCCAGCTCGAAGTATGCGGCCGCGGTCAGCGCCTCGAATTGAGTGACGCGATCCTCGCCGGCGAGCGAGCGGTCGACGAGCTCAGCGGCGTGCGCAGCACGCTGCACGGCGGCTGCGAACGCCGCCGGAGCGAGGTCCTCGTCGCCGATCCGGATGCGCTCCGTAAACGAGATGAGATGCGGGGACAGGTATGCGCCGGTGCGCAGGCCATGATGCGCGAGGACCGCCGCGATCATCCGCGCGGTCGAGGACTTGCCGTTCGTTCCGACGACGTGGATCGAGTCAAAGCGGCGCTCAGGATGGCCGAGCGCGGTCATCAGCCGCCGCATGCGATCGAGACCGAACCGCATGCCGAACAGCTCGAGCGAGAGCAGGTACTGCTCGGCTTCCTCGGGCGTCACAGCGCCTCCAGCTCGGCGCGCAGCCGCTCGAGCTTGTCACGCTCGGCCTGCACGACCTCCGGCTTCGCCTTCGAGACGAAGCCCGCGTTGGCGAGCATCCGCTCGCTGCGCGCGATCTCGCCCTCGAGCTTCTCCGCAGCGGCGGCGCGCTTGCGCTCCGCCGCCTCGAGGTCGAGCGCGTCGCCGGCGAGGATCTCGATCGCCCCGCCGGGGACGGGCACCGATGCGACCGGCTCGCCCCCATCGCCGGAGAACGTCAGCCGTGCGAGTCGCGCGAGATGGTCTGCGGTCTGCTCGTAGTCCGGCGCGGCGAGGCGGGTCGCGACGACAGCCCCGGCTTTGACCCCGGCAGAGTCGCGCCACGCGCGGACGGCCTGCACGGCCTCGATCAGCCGGCCGAGCTCGGCCTCGGCGGGCTCGTCGACGACGGCGTCGACCGGGGTCTCGACACGCGCTGCGAGAAGGCCATCGGCGCCCGGCACGAACGAGTAGATCTCCTCGGTGACGAACGGGATGATCGGGTGTGCGAGCGCGAGCGTCTCGGTCAGGACGTGCAGCAGCGTGCGCGCGAGCTCCGGCTCGCCGGCGCGCAGGCGCGGCTTGACGAGCTCGAGGTACCAATCGCACAGCTCTCCGTACACGAAGTCGTAGAGCCCGAGCGCGGCGCGCGAAAAGTCGTAGCGTTCAGTCCGTCCCGCGAGCTCGGCTCGCGCGCGGGCGAGCCTCGAGAGGATCCAGCGATCCTCGACGGTCCGGGGCGTGACCGCAGCGCGGGCGTCGGCGCCGACCCCGAGCAGGATCAGGCGCGAGGCGTTCCATAGCTTGTTCGTCAGCTGCTGGCCCTGAGCGATCTTGTCCTCGCTGAAGCGGACGTCCTGTCCAGAGGACATCGCGAGCAGCCCCCACCGGACCGCGTCGGCGCCGTAGGCCGGAAAGTCCCCGGGCGGATGCGAGCCACCCTCGGAGAAGACGGGCGGGCGGGGCCCGCCGTTGATCAGATCGAGCGGGTCGATACCGGTCCCGAGCGACTTCGACATCCGCCGGCCGTCGGGAGCCTGAATGATCGAGGTGATGTGGACGTCCTCGAACGGGATCTCGCCCGGAAACTCGAGGCCCATCATGATCATCCGCGCGACCCACAGGAAGATGATGTCCCGTCCGGTCACGAGCGCGTTGGTCGGGTAGAAGGCGCGCAGCTCGGGCGTCTGCGCGGGCCAGCCGAGGGTCGCGAACGGCCACAGCGCGCTCGAGAACCACGTGTCGAGCACGTCCGGGTCGCGCTCCCAGCCCTCGCCGTCGGGCTCGGTCGTCCCTACGTAGGTCTCGTTGCCGCGGTACCACACCGGGATCCGGTGTCCCCACCACAGCTGGCGCGAGAGCGTCCATGGGCGGATGCCCTCCATCCAGTCGAGATAGACCTTCGCCCAGCGCTCGGGATAGAACCGGACCCGGCCGCTTGTCACCGCCTCGATCGCGGGCCGTGCGAGCGCGTCCATGCGCATGAACCACTGCAGTGACACGAGCGGCTCGATCCGCTCACCCGAGCGGTGCGAGAACGGGACGGTGTGCGTGTATTCCTCGGTGCGGGCGATGAGGCCGAGCCCACGCAGCTCGGCGACGACGGCGTGCTGCGCGTCGGCCGTGCTCATCCCGGCGAACCGCTCGGGGGCGTCGTCGGTGATGCGGCCGTCCTCGCCGATCACGCTGATCTGCTGGAGGCCGTGACGGCGGCCGATCTCGAAGTCGTTGGGATCGTGGCCCGGCGTGATCTTCAGCGCGCCGGTGCCGAATTCGGGCTTGACGAACTCGTCGGCGATGATCTTCAGCTTGCGGCCGACGAGCGGCAGGATCGCCGTCTCCCCGACCAGGCGCCGGTAGCGCTCGTCGTCGGGGTGCACCGCGATGGCGGTGTCGGCGAGCATCGTCTCGGGCCGGACCGTGGCGACCGTGATCGCGCCGCTGCCGGACGCGAGCGGGTAGTCGATGTAGAACAGGGTGTCGGTGACATCGCGCGGCTCGACCTCGAGGTCGGAGATCGCGGAGCCGCTGCCCGGGTCCCAGTTGACCATGTATCGGTCGCGGTAGATGTAGCCCTTCTCGTACAGGGCGACGAACACCCGGAGGACCGCCTGGGCGTAGGCGTCGTCGAGCGTGAACCGCTCCTCCTCGTAGTCGCACGACGCGCCCAGCCGCTTGAGCTGCTCGATGATCGTGCCGCCGTACTGCTCGCGCCACTCCCACACGCGCCGCTCGAACTGCTCGCGGCCGATCGCTTCACGGCTCGTGCCCTCACGCTCGAGCGCACGCTCGACCTGCGTCTGGGTCGCGATGCCGGCGTGGTCGGTCCCGAGGATCCACTTCGTCCGGATCCCCTTCATCCGGTGGTAGCGGATCAGGCAGTCCTGCACCGAGTTGTTGAGCGCGTGCCCCATGTGCAGCGCGCCCGTCACGTTCGGCGGCGGGATCGCGATCGAATAATTCTCCGCGGCGGTGCCCTCGGGCTCGGGGTGGAACAGCCCAGATTCGAGCCAGCGCGTGACGATGCGCGGCTCGACCTCCGAGGGGTCATAGCGGGTGTTGGCCTCGAGGCTGGACATTGCGGCTCGGAGTGTAGGTGTCTGGCGCCGGCAGCCGGGGCTGCGTCGTGCTCGTCAGCTGACGAGCACGAGTTCACATGTTCGAAACACCGGGGTAACACCTCCGCCGCCACCGCGGATCGCGGTGGCGGCACGATTGACGAGCCCACGCACGCACGTACCTGCCGGGGAGGATCGTGAGCCGCCCCGACAGCGTTGAAAGAGCCTCCGCAACCGCGGGGGCTCTTTCGGCTCAGGCGGCTTCTTCTTCAGGTGCCGCCGTGACGAGCGTCGGCGGCGTGCCCTTCTCGATCGTGTCCTTCGTGACGACGCACTTGCGGACGTCGCGGCGTGAGGGCAGCTCGAACTGAACCTCGAGCAGGACCTCCTCGATGATCGAGCGCAGCCCGCGAGCGCCGGTCTCGCGCTCGAGCGCCTTGTCGGCGACCGAGACGAGGGCGTCGTCGGAAAACACCAGCTCGATCCCGTCGAACTGGAAGAAGCGCTGGAACTGCTTCACGAGGGCGTTGCGCGGCTCGGTGAGGATCTGCATCAGCTCGTCACGCGAGAGCTGGTGGATCGCGGACATCACCGGCAGGCGCCCGATGAACTCAGGGATGAGGCCGTACTGGATCAGGTCCTCGGGCAGGCAGTGCTCGAAGATCTCGCCGGTGTCACGCTGCTCCTTGGACTGGATCGCCGCGCCGAAGCCAACACCCTGATGGCCGATCCGGCGCTCGATCACGCGGTCGAGGTTTGCAAACGCGCCGCCGCAGATGAACAGGACGTTCGTCGTGTCGATCGAGAGGAACTCCTGGTGGGGGTGCTTGCGGCCGCCCTGCGGCGGAACCGACGCGGTCGTGCCTTCGAGGATCTTCAGCAGTGCCTGCTGAACCCCTTCACCGGACACATCGCGCGTGATCGACGGGTTGTCGGCCTTGCGCGCGATCTTGTCGACCTCGTCGATGTAGATGATCCCGGTCTCGGCCTTCTTGACGTCGTAGTCAGCGGCCTGGATCAGCTTGAGCAGGATGTTCTCGACATCCTCGCCGACGTAGCCGGCTTCGGTCAGCGCGGTCGCGTCGGCGATCGCGAACGGGACGTTCAGGATCTTCGCGAGCGTCTGCGCGAGCAGGGTCTTGCCGCAGCCGGTCGGGCCGAGCAGCAAGATGTTCGACTTCTGCAGCTCGATGTCGTTCTCATCGGACTGCATCATCTGGACGCGCTTGTAGTGGTTGTAGACGGCGACGCTGAGCGAGCGCTTCGCCTGCTCCTGGCCGACGACGTACTCGTTGAGAACGTCGTAGATCTCGCGCGGCTTCGGCAGGTTCTCGATGTCGAAGCTCGGCGGGGCGGTCAGCTCCTCGTCGATGATCTCGTTGCAGAGATCGATGCACTCGTCGCAGATGTAGACGCCGGGACCGGCGATCAGCTTCTTGACCTGCCGCTGAGACTTGCCGCAGAAGCTGCAGAGAAGCTGTTCGTTGGAGTCCGTGGGACGTGCCATGCGATTCCTCTCTCCGGAGTACGGCTTCCTCGCCTGAACTCTAAGCCTAAGGGTAGTGCCTCAGTGCTGGGAGATCACGCGATCGATGATTCCGTATTCCTTTGCCTCCTCCGAGCTCATGAAGTAGTCCCGCTCTGTGTCGGAGCGCACCTTCTCGAGCGCCTGCCCCGTGTGGTGCGCAATGATCTCATCGAGTCGTCGGCGGACATCGATGATCTCTTTAGCGTGGATCTCGATGTCCGTTGCTTGTCCCTGGAAACTCGAGGAAACCTGGTGAATGAGGATCTTTGCGTTCGGCAGGGCCATCCGCTTGCCCTTGGCGCCGCCGGACAGCAGCAGCGCGCCCATCGACATCGCGATCCCGACGCAGATCGTCTGCACGTCGGGCTTGATGAACTGCATCGTGTCGTAGATCGCGAGGCCCGCGTACACCGATCCGCCGGGGGAGTTGATGTACAGCGAGATGTCCTTGTCGGGATCCTCTGACTCCAGGTGCAGCAGCTGCGCGACGATCAGGTTTGCGATCTGATCGTCGACGGGCGTCCCCAGGAAGATGATCCGCTCGTTGAGCAGACGGCTGTAGATGTCAAACGCACGCTCCCCGCGGGAGGTCTGCTCCACCACCATCGGTACGAGTGGGCTCATGTTCCTCGCTTCTTTTGCTTGCGCGGCTGGATTCCTGCCGAATGTAGCAATCGCTCAGCCACGGCTGGTCCGGGTGAACTACGGCAGAGGCCTCCGTGCACGCTTCAGACGCGCCCCGGGATTCAGGATCGGCTGCCCGGCGTCCACAGCCGGCCGGGCTGCTCCCCAGCGTCCTCCTTGCCGGGCGTCCACAGCTTCTCGCGCGCCTTCGCCTGCTCGACGCTGATCGGCTTCGCATCGCGCACGATCAGATCGAGCGCCTGGCGGGTCGCCACGTCGTCCCGCACGCGGTCGATCCGGCCGCTCGAATGCAGCTGCTCGAACACCTTCTCGACGTCGGTTCCGCTCCGCTGCGCGACCGGCTCGAGCGCCTCACGAATCGCCTCCTCGCTCGGTTCGATCTGCTCAGCCTCGACGATCGCCGCCAGCACCGCCTCCCGCCGTAGCGCAGTGCCCGCTTCGGGCTCGGCCTCGTGGGCGATCGTCTCCTCGTCCTTGCCTGTGATCCGCAGGTATGCCTCTTTCGAGATCCCCTGCCGCGCGAGTGCCGAGAGCGTGTCGTCGAGCATCTCGTGGGCACGGGCATGAACGAGCCGCTCGGGCAGCTCGACGTCGGACTCGGCGACGGCCGCATCGAGCACGGCCTCTTCGAACTCGCGGTCGATCCGGGCCTCGTCGGCCTCGCGCAGTCGCGCGGTGATGTCCTCGCGCAGCTCGGCCAGCGTGTCGAACTCGGACGCCTCCGACGCAAAGTCGTCATCAGGCTCGGGCAGTCGCTTGGCCTTGACCTCGCTGACCTTGACCGCGAACGAGGCCTCCGTGCCGGCGAGCCCGCCGGGATAGTCCTCCGGGAACGTGACCTCGACGGTCCGCTCGTCGCCGGCGCTTGCGCCGATCAGCTGCTCCTCAAACCCGGGAATCAACCGCCCCGAGCCGAGCTCGAGCAGCTGGTCGCGTCCTTCTCCTCCCTCGAACGGTTCGCCGTCGATCGTGCCGAGGTAGTCGATCACCACGTGATCTCCGGTCGCGGCCGGGCGCTCGACGGTGTCGAGCGTCGCGAACCGATCGCGCAGCCGCTCGAGCTCCTCATCGACCGCCGCGTCCTCGACGTGCGGCTCGCGGCGACCGACCTCGAGGCCCTTGTACGTTCCGAGCTTCGCGCGGGGACGCACCGCAATCTCGATCGAAAACGCGAGCGGCTGTCCCTCCGCGGGGAGGTCGCCCACGTCCAGATCCGGCTCTCCGATCGGCACGATGCCGGCGTGATCGATCGCGTCGAGGTACCAGTTGCCCAGTGCCGAGCGCAGTGCCTCATCGAGCACGGCGCCGCGGCCGAGCCGGCGAATCACGACGGGGGGCGGCACCTTCCCTTTGCGAAAGCCGGGGATCCGCATCTCACGACCCAGCTGCCGGGCGGCCTGCTGGACGCGGCGCTCGACCTCCTCGGCGGGCACCTCCGCATCGACCCGCACGCGGGACTCCGGCAGCTCGGTGACGCTCGTCTTCACGGCGGATGTTGCGGCCATCCCCGAGACGATAGCTTCCGCCCGTGTTTCGCAGAGTCGCCGCCGCATTCGTGACCGGGCCGGTCGCGTTCTTCATCGCGGCCGTGCTCGACATCGCCGCACTTCTGCTGGCCACGATTCGCGCGCAGGCGCGTCAGCGCCTCGTGCACCTCAACCGGCGTGCGTCACCGATTCCGCGCCGGCCGGACCGGTAGCGAGCCTTCCGCCCCGGATCAGGTTGCGGACCTCGCGCAGTGCGACCGGAAGCGTCGTCGTGTCGTACGTGCGCGACGCCTTGATGTCGGCCAACATCCCCAGACAGCGCTCGATCGCCGCGCCGTTGCGACGGGACCAGGCGTCGATCGCGACCGAGCTGCGCACACCGGGAGGACCTACTCCCAGCACTTCCTGAGTGAGCGCTCGGTGCAGGCTGCCCAGGTCGTCGCGCAGCGCGCCGCGGGCCAGCGCCTGCCAGCGATTCTCCCGCGGCAGCTCGAGGATCTGCTCGCGGAGCCAGTTGAGCTCGAGCCGAGCGCCGAGATGGAAGTAGGTCTCCATCACCGTCTCAGGTTCCTGCTCGGTCACGGCCGCGACCTCGACGATGTCGAACGTCGCCAGCAGCGCGGCCATGCCGGCGACGCGACGCGCCAGATCGGAGGGCACCCCCGCGGCGCGCAGCTCGTCGGCCCGCGCATCGAAGCGGTCCCGCTCGGCTCCCTCGAGGACATCCGGGAGCAACGCCGCGAGCATCGTCGCGCCCGCCTTGTAGTAATGGGTCGTCTGGGCGATGTTGATCGCGCGCGGGTTCGCGTGCACGAGCCAGCGCGTGGCGCGCTCGACGAGCTTGCGCGCCTCGATCAGCATCGCGACCTGGATCTCCGCATCGACGGCGTTGTCGAGTGCTTCGACCGCGGACCAGAACGAGCGCATGTCGAACACCTCGCGCGCCACCGCGTAGCCGCGTGCGAGGATTGACGGGGGCGCGCCCGTCTCTTCCTGCAGGCGAAAGACGAACGTCGTGCCGGCCCGGTCGACGAGCTGCTTGGCGACGAGGGTGACGATGATCTCGCGGCGCAGGCGGTGGCTTCGCATCGCGCGGCTGTAGCGCTCGGGCAGCGGCGGGGGAAAGTACCGCTCGAGATCGTGCGCGAGATAGGGATCCTCCGGAAGATCCGATTCGAGCAGCAGCGCGTAGAGGTGGATCTTGCAATACGCCATCACGACCGCGAGCTCGGGCGCGAGGAGGCCGATATGGCTGCTGCGGCGCTCAGCCAGCATGTCGTCGTCGGGGAGGAACTCGAGCTCGCGATTGAGCCCGGCGACCTGCTCGAGATGGCGAATCAGCCGTGCGTGGACGTCGAGCATCGGGGGCGCCTGCGCCAGCGCGAGACTCAGCGCCTGGGTCTGCGTGTAGCTCCCGTACAGGACCTGCTCGGCGACCGCGTCGGTCATCTCGACCAGCAGCTCGTTGCGTTGCTTCTCGGTCATGTCGCCCTCGGCGACGAGCGCGTCGAGCAGGATCTTGATGTTGACCTCGTGGTCCGAGCAGTTCACGCCGGCGACGTTGTCGATCGCGTCGGTGTTGATCCGCCCTCCGTTCAGCGCGTACTCGATCCGGCCGCGCTGCGTCCAGCCGAGGTTTCCCCCTTCGCCGACGACCCGGCATCGCAACTCAGCTCCGTCGAGGCGGACGGCATCGTTGGCCTTGTCGCCCGCGTCCGCGTGCGTCTCGGTCGACGCCTTGACGTACGTCCCGATCCCGCCGTTCCACAGCAGGTCGACCGGCGCACGGAGGACTTCCCTGATCAGCTCGTTGGGCGAGAGCTCGTCGCACTCGATCGCGAGCGCCTCGCGCACCTGCTCGGAGATCGGGATCGACTTCGCGCTGCGCGAGTACACGCCACCGCCCTCGGAGATGACCGAGCTGTCGTAGTCGCTCCAGCTCGAGCGCTCGAGCTCGAACACGCGCTTGCGCTCCGCGTGGCTGCGCTCCGGATCCGGATCGGGGTCGAGGAAGATGTGCATGTGGTTGAACGCCGCGAGCAGCTTGATGTGCCGTGAGAGCAGCATCCCGTTGCCGAACACGTCGCCTGACATGTCGCCGATCCCGACGACGGTGAAGTCCGTGCGCTGAATGTCGGTCCCGAGCTCCCTGAAGTGCCGCTTGACGGACTCCCATGCTCCGCGGGCGGTGATGCCCATCTGCTTGTGGTCGTAGCCCTGCGAGCCGCCCGAGGCGAACGCATCGCCGAGCCAGAACCCGTACGAGCTCGACACCTCGTTCGCGATGTCCGAGAAGGTGGCGGTGCCTTTGTCCGCCGCGACCACGAGGTACGGGTCGTCACCGTCGTAGCGGACGACCCGATCGGGTGCGACGACGTCGCCCGCGACGATGTTGTCGGTGATGTCGAGCAGCCCGCAGAGGAACGTCCGGTAGCACGCGATCGCCTCGCGCTGGAGCGCGTCGCGCCCGCCGTCGGCCGGTGGGCGCTTGAGCACGAACCCGCCCTTCGACCCGACCGGCACGATCAGCGCGTTCTTCACCATCTGCGCCTTCATCAGCCCGAGGACCTCGGTACGGAAATCCTCGCGGCGATCCGACCATCGCAGGCCGCCGCGCGCGACCCTGCCGCCGCGCAGATGAACACCCTCGACCCGCGGCGAGTAGACGAAGATCTCGAACCGCGGCCGCGGCAGCGGGAGCACGGGCACGAGCGACGGGTCGAGCTTGAACGACAGGAACGGTCGCGGTCGACCGGCGTCGTCGACGCGGTAGTAGTTCGTGCGCAGCATCGCGCGGATGACCGCGAGGAAGCTGCGCAGGATCCGGTCCTCGTCGAGGCTCTGGACCGCATCGATCGCGTCCTCGATCTCTCCGACCAGGCGCTCGGCGGCCGCCGAGTCGCGCTGCTCGGGATGAAACCGCGCTGCGAACAGCCCGACGAGCATCACCGTGACCTCGGGGTGGGCGAGGATCGTGCGCTCCATGTACCTGTCGGAGAACGCGATCCCCGCCTGACGCAGGTACTTCGCAACGGCCCGGATGATCACGATCTGCTCTCCGGTCAACGCCGCGCGGAGCACGAGCGCGTTGAACCGGTCGTCCTCGAGCTCGCCGCGCCACACGCCGAGGAACGCGTCCTGGAACAGGCTGCGGACGCGATCCACGTCCTCGGCAACGCACTGCAGTCCGAAGTCGTAGATCCACACGTGCTCTCGGCTGGCCGGAGCGATCTCGTACGGCCGTTCGTCGACGACGCGTGCGCCCATGTGCTCGAACGTCGGCAGGACATCGGAGAGCAACACGCCGTCGGCGCTGAACAGCTTGCAGCGCATGATCCCCTCGGGCGCCTCGAGCGGCCGGTAGAGACTCATGATCGGCTCGTCCGCACCGGCCAGATCTTCGATCCGCGCGATGTCCGCAACCGCCGAGCGTGCGACCCAGTCGTCCCGGTATGCGGGCGGAAACGCCCGCTCGTACCGCTTGTACAGCCTGCCGCCGGAGTCCTCGCCCTGCTCGTCGCCCAGCGCCGCGCGCAGATCGTCGCTCCAGGCCCGGGTCGCGCGAACGAGCTGCGACTCGAGTGCCGCGACGTCGAACTCGTCCGGCACGCCGTCCGGACAGTGAACGATGTAGTGGACGCGCGCGAGCAGCGATTCCGAGAGCTGGATCGTCCAGTCGACGTGCGTGCCGCCGAACTGCTCGACGAGGATCCTGGCGACACGCTCACGGTTCTCGGTGTTGAACCGGTCCCGTGGGATGCAGACCAGGCATTCGACGAACCGGTCGAGCATGTCTCTGGTCACGAATAGCCGCACCCGCTGGCGTTCGCCGAGGCTGAGGATGCCGATCGCCACCTCGAACAGCTCATCGAGGTCGACTTGGAAGAGCGAGTCGCGCGGATAGGACTCGAGGATCTCGAACAGGGCTTTGGCGTCGTGGCTGTCCGGCGGGAACCCCGCGCGGCTCAGGATCTGTCCGATCTTGCCGCGCAGCTGCGGGATCTCACGCGCGCTCGTCTTGTATGCGGCGGTCGTGTACAGGCCGAGGAACCGGCGCTCGCCGGTCACCTCGCCGCCGGGTCCGAATCTCTTGACGCCGACGTAGTCGAGATAGGCGGGCCGGTGCACCGTGGCGCGCGAGTTGGCCTTCGTCAGCACCAGGATGTGGGGCGCACGCGCAAGCGTGAGCGCCTTCGGGCCGAGCTCCGTGTACGGCGTCCGAGGGTCGCCGCGCAGGATCCCGAGCCCGGACTCGCGGATCGCCCGCAGGCCGGCCCGCCCGCCGCTGTCTTCCAACTCATATTCGCGGTAGCCGAGGAACGTGAAGTGGTTGTCGGCAAGCCAGGCGAGAAATGCCTTCGCCTCCTGAATCTCGGCCGGATCGAGCGGCGGCTCGTGCTCATCGAGCTCACCGATCAGCGACTCGGCGCGGCCGCGCATCACACGCCAGTCGGCCACCGCCGCGTGGACTTCGCCGAGCACGCGCTCGAGCCCCGCTCGGAGCTGCTCGAGCGCGTCGCCGTCGGTGTCCCGTGCGACCTCAGCGTGCAGCACGGACTCGGCAAGCGCGTCGCTCGCGTCGGCCCCCGGCTCGAGCACGTCGACGAGACTGCCGCTCTTGTCGCGGCGCACGCGGATCACCGGATGGATCACGAGGTCGATCGCGTAGCCCATGCGGGCAAGCTCCATCGTCACGGAGTCGACGAGGAACGGCATGTCGTCGGTGACGATCTCGGCGACCGTGTGCGACGACTGCCATCCGTGGTGCTCGAAGTCAGGGTTGTAGACGTGGACCTTGATCTCGCCCGGCGCGCGCCGCTGGAGCAGGTTCCAGTGCGTGAGCGCCGCTCCGTACAGGTCGAGCGAGCTGCGTCCCGCGAGGTCGTCCGGCGGCACCCAGTGGTAGTACTGGCGAACGAACGCGTCACAGCGCGAGGCCTGGTTCTGGGGCAGCCGCTCGCGCAGGCGTGCACAGACGGCGTCGATCAGCTCTGCCTCGAGCTCCGCCGCCTTCACCGCCATGTCGACACCGCCTCTCTCCTTCTGAACCGCTGTGCCGTCCGGTCCGCAGCGTACTCCGCGCCGCACGCCGCTGCACGACCTGCACGCACGCTTCCAGCTCGATCGTTCGTACAAACGTCGGCGTGCGGAGGCGGCGGAGAGGGTCGCCGCCACGGCGCGCCGATGTCTCGCGAAGTGCCGCGGCTCGCGTCAAGCGTGGTCGAACCGTCACGGAGGATCGGTGTGCAACGCGTCTTGATCGCGATGCCCGCGGCACTGCCCTTCTGCGCGTTGACGAGGCTTTGGCATTCCACGGCGAACGGCCGACAGCGGCCAGTTTCGCCGACCGCTTGACATCCACTCACGTCGCGTACGAACATATGTTCGCGTGACCAGCGACGGGAATCCCTACGCCAGGTTCCGGCGAGCACTCCAGACCGGCAACGAGTCGCTCGTCACGGCCGCGGCGCTGGAGCTCCCCCGGATCGCCCTCGACGACGCGCTGCGGATCTGCCTCGTCCTGCGTGGGGGCGATCCGGCTCGCTACGAGCGCGCGGCCGTGCGCTGGTTGGGGAGATTTGCGCTCGAGGCTCGGCGGGTCACGATCGACGACCTGCGCGCAGCGGCGGACGCGCTCGACACGTTGCCGGAGCGGCCGGCCGAGGCGATGGAGACGCTGCAGCGACTGTGCGTCGCGCGCGGAGTCGCCTGATCGAGACGTCCGGGCGGGCCGAGGCGGGCCCGCGCCGGGAGGCTGGCAGGTTGCGCTGCATCGTCGTCGGCCGGCTTTGGTAGGCTCGTCCCGTTCGGGGCGTCTCGTCGTGGTAGCGGACTTCGTGTCGTGACAGCGCACTCCTCTCGTCGGTGCGGTCACGTGCTTGTTCTGGCTGCGGTCGTTGCGATGACGCTCGCGGGTATCGGGCCCGGGGCCGGGGTCGCCGGCGCGACGGCCGATGTCGGCGTCGAGGTGCTCGAGACCGGACCGGGCAGCGCCCAGGCCCTGGTGCCGTCTCAGATCGCCTTCAGCAGCCGATCGGACCCCACGACAGCCTCCTCGGCCGCTATCCGTGTTGACGACAGCACGCTGTTTCAGCCCGTCTGGGGTGTGGGGGCAGCCATGACGAACTCGTCCGCATTTCTGATTGACGGAGGGCTGACGCCCTCGCAGCGTCAAGCTTTGATCGGTCAACTCTTCGGCCCCAGTGGGGACCGTCTGACCGTGCTGAGAATCTCCCTCGGAGGGTCGGATTTCAACGCGGGCGGCATCCGCTACTCGGAGGACGACATGCCGCCGGGTCAGTCCGATCCGCAGCTGCGGCATTTCTCGCTGCGACACGATCAAGACACGATCCGCATGCTTCGTTTGGCACGTGCCGTCAATCCTCATCTCCGGATCATCGCGAGCCCATGGACGGCACCGGCGTGGATGAAGACGAACGGCTCGCTGGACGACTCCACGCTCTCCGGCGAGCTCAAGCAACAGGATTACGCCGTGTATGCCCAGTACGTCGTCCGCTTTGTCAAGGGCTATCGGGACGCGGGTGTCCCGATCTTCGCCCTGACCGCGCAAAACGAGCCGGTGGGTGTGCCCGCGAAGTACGAGGGGATGTTCTTCCCCGTCGCCCACGAAGCACAGTTCGTGAGGACGTATCTTCGCCCTGCGTTGCGCCGCGCAGGTCTGACGACCGCGATCTATGGACCGGATGAGGGGTGGGATCGATCGACGTACGCCAAGGCCGAGATCAGTCAAGCCGGCGGACTCAGTGGCCTCGCATGGCATTGCTATGCGGGAAATCCCGATGACGTGATGCCTCACTTTGGGTCAATGACGCAAATCATGTCCGAGTGCGCGCCGAGTCTCATTCGCTCGCCCGTCGGTTCCCTGCTGAGCAACGTGTTCAACGACGGCGCGAACGCCGCCTTGTTGTGGAATATCGCGCTTGATCCATCCGGCGGGCCCGTCGTTCCCCCGAACTCAGGATGCCCCGGCTGCGCCGGCCTGGTCACGATCGATCCCGGCGCGCGCGCGACCACGTACGGGTCCGCGTTCTACGAACTCGCCCAGTTCGGTCGTTTCCTTCTGCCTGGTGCGCACCGCATCGCCGCAACACGGCTGGGCCATTTCGAGTCGGGCGGCGACGGAGCGAGTCCCGGAATCCACGACGTCGCGTTCCGCAACCGCGACGGGTCTGACGTCCTCGTCGTGTTCAACAACAGCTCAGACTCCTTCACCTTCAGCGTCAGGTGGCGCGGCCTCGGTCTCGTGCACGCGATCCCGGGCCAGACGATCGTCACGCTGAGGTGGCCGGCCGGCTGAACGCCGAGTCCGGCTCGCGACTGTCCGCGAACGCTACGGCGCCGTCCACAGCCGCCGCGTCCGACGGCGGCGTGGCGTGGTCACGAGCGGCGCATCGTTCACAGGTTCCGACGATCGCGAAGTGCGTGAAGCGTGCGTTGAAGCCGAACCGGTCCTTGATCAGGCCGCGGACGGGGTCGAGGTCCTCGACGGCGACTGGTGTGACGGTCTCGCACCGCTCGCAGTAGAGGTACTCGTGCTCCTGGCGTCCGGCGAGCAGGTAAAGGCCGGCTCCGTGGGCGAGGTGGACGTGGCGGACGACGCCGAAGCTCTCCAGCAGCTCGAGGTTTCGGTAGACAGAGGTGACGTCGACCGCGAGCTCACGGGCGAGCTGCTGCGCCGACACGGGGCGATCCGCAGCGAACAGCGCCTCGAGCACGAGCCGACGTGCCGTGGACAGCCGCAGCCCTCGCTCGCGCATCGCATCGATCGCCTGATCGATCGTGGCGAAGTGCACGGGGGGTGTCGCTGGTGCGTCTGGCAAGTGGCGTCAGTCCGGTGGTTGCTGGTAGCGGCAGGGCGGGCTGCCATCCTAGTGTTCCGGGAGGTCCACTCGTGAGTATGGACGCGAGGGCCGGCCTCGTCGCGTCCTGCCGGTCAGGCTTCGACCTCGCTCGCAGTGCGCGCGTTCGCGAGCTCCATCCCGACCGTCCATTTCTCCTCGATCTTGGCGAAGCGCCAGACGGCGAGCGCGAGCGTCCAGGTCGCGACGAACATCCCGACGATGATGACCCCGGCGGTGTTGATATTGAAGTTTTGGAACCAGTCGGCGACTTGGCCGTGCAGTCCGAGCTTGTCGGTCAGCAGGCCGGCGAGCTCGATCGTCCCGATGAACAGCGCGACCGCCACCGACAGGCCCGTGATCGTGATGTTGTAGTAGACCTTGCGCACGGGCTTCGAGAACGCCCAGCCGTAGGCGAAGTTCATGAATGACCCGTCGATCGTGTCCAGCAGCGACATCCCGGCGGCGAACAGGATCGGCAGGCACAGGATCGCGTAGAACGGCAGGCCGGCCGCGCCGGCGCCGGCCGCGAGCACGAGCAGCGCGATCTCGGTGGCGGTGTCGAACCCGAGACCGAACAGCACGCCAAGCGGATACATCTGCCACGGCTCGCGGATCTTGTTCACGCGCGTGCCGAGGAAGCGGTTCATCAGCCCGCGCGACTCGAGCTGCTGCTCGAGCTCGCGCTCGTTATACGCGCCGCGGCGCATGTCGAAGAAGATCCGCACGATCGAGACCAGGATCAGAAAATTGAGAATCGCAATCACGTAGAGGAACGAGCCCGAGACGGTCGTGCCGATCACGTTGGTCGCCTTGTGCAGCGTCGACTGGGCGTTCTGGACCGGGCCGCTGAGCGCGCGGACGCCGATCGAGAGCAGGAACGCGAGGCCGAACACGATCGTCGAGTGGCCGAGCGAGAAGAAGAAGCCGACGCTCAAGGGGCGTTTGCCCTCGCTCATCATCTTGCGCGTGGTGTTGTCGATCGCCGCGATGTGATCGGCGTCGAACGCGTGGCGCATGCCGAGTGTGTAGGCGGTGATCCCGGTTCCGATCGCGAACGTGCCCGCCGCCCCGAGCTTGAAGTGCTGCGGGACGACCACCAGGATCAAGAGGCCGAACCCGACGATGTGGAGCCCCGCGATCACCGCGGCCATCCCGCCCGCCCGGCGCCACTCAGACGGCGACATCGACCGCTTGACCCGGGTCCACCGGGACGCGCGCGACAACGACACAGACGAGGCTTCCATCACCGTCTCCTCTCATGAGCTAGCTGAGCAGCCGACACGGCGCACGCAGCCGGCGAAGAACTTACTCGCCACGCTATTGCTAATGCAACTGGGTTGTAATTGAGGACACCAGGCATCACGCGTCACCCGGCTATACGCCACCGGTTGCGGACCGGATCACGGGGCTCACAATGCGGACCCCCGTGCGCGGCGAATCGGGTCAGGGCCGGCGACCCGCCTCCAGCCACGGTCGCCGCGCCCGCGGTCGGATTCCCGATGACGCCTGAGGTGATCTTGGGGTGATTCAGTCCAGCTGCGCGACGAGATCCTCGACGGTTGCGCACGGAATCACGCCCGCAGTGCGGAGCAGGTCGGTCGCGTCGCGGGGTTCCGAGTCACCGTCCTCGAGGGTGTTGAGCTTGCCGCCGAGGAAGACCTGCGGTCGCGAATCACCTCGGCGCCCAGCTCGCGGAGCACCGAGGCGACGACGAACGTGCCGAACACGAGTATCGCTCGAGCCGACGATGAGGCGCCAGCCGTGGACAGCGTCGGCGATCCCGCGGGCCCGGATCCGCCCGATCTCCTCGGCGACGAGATCGGCCGAGCGTCGGGTGAACTCGGTCTGGCTGAAGGGCACGATCCCGTTCGGCAACGCTTCGTCGCGTG